>Ga0302278_10006343_pt1 | contig 11328 bp, 11 predicted proteins | sample III_Bog_N3_2_FD_194543 | JGI IMG/M metagenome (GOLD analysis project Ga0302278, IMG submission 194543) | Peat permafrost microbial communities from Stordalen Mire near Abisko, Sweden - III_Bog_N3_2 | ecosystem: Environmental > Terrestrial > Soil > Wetlands > Peat | place: Sweden: Abisko... | reverse complement strand
GAATAAATTTAAGCCGCCTTGCTCGGCTGTTCCCCCTGCCGCAAGAAATTTTCCGAATTGGCCAAAAATGGTTCGCGGGCAGGCTGAACAAACCTGCTCATCATTTTCTGAAAACACAAACCTTCCGTCGTAGTTGAACGAATGAATTGAACCCGCATCATAGCCAATTATCGTGTCGGATCGTCCGCCATACGCGAAAGCTGGGGAAACATTCGCATGAACGTACGTGATGCCAAGAATCAGGAGCCAGACTGTCCAGAGCCATCTCAACACTTTCATTTGTATTCAATTACATCGCACCGATTATGGCCGAACGATTTGCTCGATTTCACAGATTCGTCTCAGATCTTCTGGGTTATCCAATATTGGTGGAACAGGTTGGACGACTATCAACGATCCACCATTCCCAAGACCTGTGAGATAGGAAGGCGGCGGCACGCTCGCAATTTTTCGAGGTACGTATACCATCCAGTCCACAAAAGGCTTTTGCTCCCAGTCGCGGGTTTTCATCGATTCATTTGAGAAGATTCCAGCCCAATCGGGCTCCCACAAGGTAGCGGCTGCCGTTAACAATTTGCCAGTCACCTCACAATCACGCAACCGTCCCAATTCTCTCGGGAAATTCAAAACAAGGCTGTTAGTCAAACCAGCGGCTTTAGAAAAAAGACCGCATCTAATGTCAAGGGTTGCCGCCATGTCCGGCTCGGCCCCATTCCACATCCCGAGGCCAAATCCAAGGTCTTCAATAATTCCTTTGTCGGTATCGCGACGATTCTGTCCATCGGCCAGCAAAGCAAGTAATTCCTGCTGGTTCTGCGTGTCAATCTTGCTTTTGAGAGCGTCCTTGCGCGAATGGCCGCGATGGAACCAGTGGGCGAAAACCTCGTGGCAATTCTGGAGTTCAACCATAAAGTTGAAGAGCTTTTCAGCACAGATTTCCAAAGGTTCCCGCCTAGCTGCCCAATAGGCGCCCATTATGAGTCGGTTATTCATGTTGTGCCTTTTTTACGGTATTGCAGGTGTATGGATGAGTTGGACGCCAGTAATGCCATTCTGCTGGAATAGGTTCTGGAGCGCTGGAAGAGCCTCTCCTTCAGCAATATGCCACTGAATTGGAGCACCGCCTGCAGCTCCAATTTGACTCCGCGCTTGATTGATGAGGCTTTGCTGACCGGAAAACCAAGGCTGAAACTCGCCGTTATCCACGAAATTTGCATATCCAGGTCCTTTTGCGTCCAAAAGGGTATTGCCGCTGATCCCGTCAAACTTTACCCCGTTTACAACGTATGCTTGGCCGGACTGACCGGTGATTTGCGTTTGATAGGCCGCTGCTCGCTCAGACATCGCCTCGTTAACGGCCTGCCATTCGCCTAATCCCCCCTCTGCGGCTAGAAAACTGGCGACTTTGCCGAAGATACTGCTCGCTCCCGACGTTGGGTTTGCTTCCTCACCTGTACGAAGCACTGCGGCAGAGTCGTAATCGAAAACCGACGGAAAACCGCCATCGTAAACCATCGTCAATTGGTTCTGTCCGTCGTAGGCGAACAACCCTGGAGTTGATGAAAGTTCCGAGGCCGGGACTGACGAGGCGAAGCTGAAAACCGCCAGCGCAATCAGACACACCAAATGAATCGCTCTTGAAAAGATTTTCACTTGAAAGAGTAATACATCGCCTGACTCCAGGTGTGCTCTAATCGTCCTTGCTTGAGAAAAGGATAATTCTGCGCCAACTGTTTTTTGGCTTCAGCGTCCGCCATCGTCTTGTCTCTCACCTGCTCGGCGAGTGAGAGGGCAAAGGCCTCGATTTCCTTGCACTCGGCTTGCAACTGTGGGAATTTCGCCGAGTCAACCTCCGGCAAAATCTCAAGCCAACGTTCCTCAATGGGAATGCGACGCCTAGGGCCAAATTGCTGAAATTCTGCAAATGCTTTGTCGAATTGTTCTGGTGTAATATTCATGTTAATGCCCTCCTGTTATCACATTGACGATGCTCGGATTATTGACGAGAGTCGGATATTCAACGGTATTGAAAATGCTTCCAGCACGCGCTCCGTTTACGAACCCAACGGCATTTCCTGATGCCCCTTGCGCGAATCTTTGCGAGAGTGTGGACCAAACTTGAGCAGCTTGCTCCGTTGTCAGGCCGCTTTGTGCCGTGTTAAATAGCTGTTGCTGGTCCAGCCACGCTCCTCCAGGCGTCATTTCAAGAGTGGTTCCTCCGTTTGCAGTGGCAAACTGCTCAGCGAGTGCCCGATTCCCTGGCCCGGAATAAAACACTGCCGTATTTGGCGCAGTTGAAACATCCAAAGTCTGCGCCTGTCGCATGTAATTCGCAAACGCTCCGCTATCTGCGGCGAGAAATTTGGCGAAATCAGCAAAAAAGTCGCTTCGCGATACGCCTCGGGTTTCCCCACTTTGCGCGGTAAGCATTGTAGTAGGGTCGTAGGCGAGGACTGGTAGTGAACTCCTCTCGTCGTAAGTAGCTTTCGCTTCGGATTGACCGTCGTAAGCGAATGTCCGCGGCGAGATGAGTGTCGCAATCGTAACCAATAGCCACAATACCAAGGAGAAAAACGATTTTGCGATTCGTGCAATCATACAGTACGCCCATTCATGGCGATGCAATTCTTCAAGCGTCTCTGATCGCATAAGTGAAGAGTTTCTGGGCAAGCTCTGAATCGGTTGTCTTCTCGCTGCCTTTGATTTCTTCAATGACCTCCAAAAAGTAAAAGAAGTCAAAGAGGTTGTGATACCTCACACCCTCCGATTCAAACTGAATACGTCCCCCAGTTTCCTCGATAGGAAAGAAGCCGAGTTGCGCCTCCAAGCACACAGGTTCTTGAGCGTAAATCTCGATCACTTCGGACTTGGTGTTGAGTCCCTGTGCCTTGCAGAACTCCTCAAAGGTTCTGCCTTGCCGAAAATATGCAATCAGATCAATAAGTTTCATACATTCTGTGTCATTGGCCCCAGATCGAAAATCCGCCGTTTCCGCCAGGGTGCATGGTTTCCCAAAAGATGCCCCCCGGAATATTTGGATGTTGGCTTTTAGGCACAAGTTGCATTATGCCCGCCTCTGTGTCGTGATGCCACACCCAGTTCTCGGGAGACGTGCCGAGAATTGATCCACTCGATGACCTAGGAACGCTAATTCCCAACTGATCCATAGTGGCTGCGAAGTCAGCATCTGCGTTCATGGCAGCATCCAAGGCGGTGTTAGCCTCTTTGAAGTGCATGTATCTACTCACGCCGGGATATGATGTCGGACTTAGCTCGGTTTCAAATGCCACGCTGTAGAAATCTCCGCTCGCCGTCCTGGCCGCTGTTGTCTCTGCGGCAAGGAGTGAGGCCGACGCAACATCATAGCCCGCCCCTTCATTTTCCTGATGCCCGCCAGCGGTTTGCAGCGGCCCGGCCTGGCGCGTGGCCAGCGGGGCCAAAGATTTTTGCCAGACGCAAGTTTCGGCGGTGCCGGGGGTGAGCGCCGACACGTTTCCCAAGCTGGCCGCGAGGAGCAACCAGAGCAGGAGGATTATTTTCTTAGCCGCGTTCAAGCGGCTGGAAGCTTACCGGGGTGAAGGCCGGAAGTCACTCGCCGTCTGCGGTGGCTTCGGCGGCTAAAGTGGCCAGCAACGCGGCGGCCTGCTGTTCGCGGGTTGGTGCGACCGCCTCACCATTGGGAACGATTGCGGCAGGCCCCGCCGGTTTTTCAAGCCGGGCCGGATGGGTCAGGGTGTGGATTTCCTTCAACTTGCGGATGCTGACCTGGGTGTAAATCTGGGTGGTGGACAGTTCGGCGTGACCGAGCATCTGCTGAATGAACCGGATGTCGGCCCCGTTTTCCAGCATGAGCGTGGCCATGGTGTGCCGGAACAGGTGGCAACTGCCCCGTTTGCCAAGCTGGGCGGCGTCAATGTATTCCCGCACCAGTTGCGTGAGGCGGTTGGGGGTGAACGCCTCGTTGAGATTGGACAGGAACAGCGTGCCGTCGTCCGGCTCGCGCACGAGCGCCGGGCGCACCTCGGTGACGTATTTATCAATCCAGGCCAGCGCCCGCGAGCCAATCGGGATCATGCGGTCTTTTTTGCCCTTGCCCAGCCGGATCATCACCGTGCCCCGTTCAATGTCCAGGTCGTAAAGTTTCAGGCTGGCCAGTTCCATGCGCCGCATTCCCGTCGAGTAAAAGGTTTCCAGCAACGCCCGGTCGCGCACGCCCAGCGGGTCGGCGAGGTTGGCCTGGTTCAACACCTGGTCGGCTTCGGTGGCCGTGAGGATGTGCTTGGGCAGTCGCTTTTCCATCTTCGGCATTTCCAGTTCGCTGGCCGGATTGTAAAGCGTGTGGTTCTGGCGGGCACACCATTTGAAGAAGGCCCGCACCGGCACCAGATGGGTGAACTGGCTGCCAAAGGTCAGCGGCTGGCCGTTCTCCTTGCGGTAGTGGTACAGCCAGCGCTGGTAGCGTTCCAAAACGGCCTTGCTGACTTCCGCCGGTTGCACGATGCCGCGTTCCCCGCACCAGAGCACGAAGTAGCGCAGATAGTTCTGCCGGTTTTCGACCGTGCGTTCCGAGTAGTTTTTAACCCGCATCCACTCAAAAAACGCGGCGGCCAGCACGGCAAAACCGTGGGGGTCCGTCGGGTTGCCGAGGGGTTTGGGCGGGCCTTTCTGTCCTTTGCGTGGCATGGCGTGAAAGCGGCTAAGAGCGGCTAAATAAAAGAGAGAGTATGATTATGACGCGCCACGATTATTTTCCCGACCCGGTTGCGGACTTTGGCGGCTTGGATGGTTCGACCGGGCCGGAAGCCCTGCCATTATTGGCTAAAGTCGGGTTTTTCGGCGGGCTGATTGGGGGCGCAAGGGGGGCTGGTTGGCCCCTCAATGACCCCTCGAACTTCGGATTTGACCCCTCCAACTTCCCGTTTACCCCCTCGAACTTTTGCGCCTGGCTGGTGGCCGTCCGCAAGGATTCGGCGTCCAGCAGGCCGATGAGGAAGGGCTTGCCGTCCTGGCCCTGGCCGTCGTAAAGCAGTTCATAAACAAAGCTCTGGCCCCGGCGGCCCCGATGGGCCAGGACGTATTCCATTTGCAGGAGCCGGTCCAGATGCACGCGCACTTGGAAGTCGGTCCAGCCGGTATGCTGGCGCACGTCGCGGCGCGTGAACCGGTAGTCGGCCCGGACCAGCTTTAAGCGGTGGCATTCCTGGCGGACGAACTCGTCCACCAGCCGGAGCAAGCGCCGCGTCTGGGGTGGCAGTTCATCGAGGGAACGGCCCAGGACTTCCCCGGCGATGCGGTTGGCGGCGATAATGTCCGCCAGCGTCACTTCAATATACATTGTGCCATCCGGCGCGTTCGGGGCGGGCTTCGCCTGCCGCTGGTATTGGTGCAGGAATGCCAGCGTGTCAATCAGGGTCAGATATTTCTGGTGGTCGCGCCGGGTGCGCGTGCGGTCGTCCAGGAACGTGAGGCGCTGGGCAAACGGATTGACGATGCGCAGCGGTCGCAAGAGCCGTTGCGCGTTGCGGTGGGCGGCCAGGATGGCCGTTTTGTCGAGCTTGTGCCGCAACCCGTCCAGCGTGCGGGCCTGGCGTTGCAACTCGTGGATGCGGCGCGTTTGCTCGCGGCTCTCGTCCACCGTCAGCACAATGCAACGGTTTAAAAGCTCCTCGTCAATGTCAATGGCCGTGGTGGTCAGCATGATCATCACCGGGCCTTCAACGTGGTATTCCTGCGTGACCATGCGCCCGCTCTGCGGGTCTTTGCCGGTGCTGGCAATGGTCAGCTCGCCTTCGCTCTGCAAGAGCTTCAAGGCGTAGCTGGCGCGTTCGGCCCCCTCCTCCTCCACAATGGCGAGCACCTTGTGTTGCAGGTCGCAGTCGCCGAGATAGTAAAGGCTCTGGCCGGTCATGGCGCTGTATTTGATGCGCTGCTCCTCCGGCACAAAGTCCAGAATGGCGTCCATGAGCGACGACTTTCCGGCGGCGCTGGTGCTCTGGATGATGAGCGCCAGCGGGTCGTCAAGCTGGCGGGAGACGGCGGCGAGATAGCCCACCAGGATGTTGGTCTGCTCACCGACCAGGCCGCAGCGCTCAAAGTCGGACTGGATGCGGTCCAGCAACTGGGGGTCTTTGAGCAAGGCCAGCGCCGCCTCGCGTTCGCCGTCTTTCAACACGACTTCCTTGCGCTCCGGCTCGACGGTTTTGCGGATGTGCTGTTCCTGCAACTCCTCGACCTTCAAGAGCACCTGGCCGAGATCACGTTTGAGCGTGTCGGCGGCCTGGCCGGTCTCGCCGTGGGCCTGCGCCAAAAAACTTTGCCGGTGCTTGGCGTTGCACAAGTCGAGCGTGTCCAGGTGGTAGCGGTCCCCGGACAGGACGCGCAACTGCACGCGCAAGGTCTCGAACGAAAGATTTTTGCCGATGCCCCGCACGCGCCATTGGCGCTCGCCAAAGGTGAAGGTGGCCTCGTCGCCGTTGGCAACGGGCGTTTCTTCTTTAGCTGCTGGCGTTGGTGGTGGTGGTGGCAGGGGAGCGACTAAAGAAGGTGTTTGCACACGGCCACTATTCTGTGCCTGCACCTCGGCGTAGGACGCGGGGGCAAACGGTGCCGGTGCCCAGCCGATGCCGGTTTCCAAACTCTCCTTGTCCACGATGGGCAACGGCTCGCCGGTCAGTTCATCCATGACCATGGCCACCTGCTTCGGCGGCTCCGCTGGCGGCGCGATCGGTGCCGGAACTGGCGCCGCAACGGCGGGCCGTGGGCCGGGCGGACGCACGCCGGCGCCTTCCAACACGCCGGCCAGGGCCAGCGGCGCGTTTTTGTTTTCGCGGGCCACGTCGTTGATGTCCTTCCCTGGCGGCAGCTTGGCCCGCACGACGCGCACGCCCCTGGCGGTCAACTGCCCGGTGAGCTTCGCCGCCGCGTCGTTGCCCGGCGGGTCGTTGTCGTAACACAGCACGATGCGTTCGGGTTTCAACGCGTCCAGCAACGCCCAGTGCGCCGGGGTGAAGCCGTTCACCCCATAGCTGGCCGTCACGTTGCGAAAGCCCGCGCACCACAGCGTCAGCGCGTCCAGGAGCGCCTCGCACAGCAGCCATTCCTTTTGCCCCGCCAGCGCCGGGCCGTTCCACACGGCCTTGTGTTCGCCGGGCAGATACAGGTGCAGCGGCGTCCCCTCGCGCAAGTGGGGCGTGATTTTGCGCCCATACATTTGCGCGATGTTCCCCTGGGCATCGAGGACGGGGAACACGACCGAGCCGGTCAGGTGCTCATGCCCGCTCGCGCGCAAAATGCCCAGGCGTTGCAACTGCGCTTTGAGCTTCTTGCCTTCCGCCGTGGTGGCGGGCACGCGATAGCCCAGCGTGCGGTTGGCGTAACCCAGCCGGAAGAGCTTCACCGCCTCGGGATGAAAGCACTTCCGCTGTTCCAGGTATTTCATCGCCTTCGGGTCGTTGCAAAAGGTCTGGTGGTAGAAGTCGGCCACATGCTGCAACAAGGCGTGGTCGGCCAGCGCCGTGGCCGGGTCCACCAGCACCGGGTGCTCGGTGCCCCGATTGGTTTTAACCGTCGGGGCGGCGGGAGCCATGCCGGTCTTGCGCTGCAAAATCTCCACGGCGTGCCGGAAGCTCACGCCCTCCTTTTTCATCACCAGTTGCAGGGTGTCGCCGCCGCCGCAACCGGCCAGACAGTTCCACAGGTTTTTGCTGGGCGTCACGCCAAAGCTCGGCGTCTTGTCCTCATGAAAGGGGCACCGGCCCATGAGATTGTCCGGCCCGACCTGCTTCAACTCAATGCCGTAGTCGCGGCACAACACCACCAGCGACACTTCCTGTTTGAGCCGGGCCAGTTCGTTTTCGGGGATGCGGGGCATAGGCGTTTCAGTGGTGGGAGATCCACTCGCCGGTTTTTTCGTCGTACTCCCCGCGATGGCCGTCCGTGTCGAGCAACCGCCGCCAGCGTTTTTCGGCGGTCCGGGGCGAACGCAGGGCCGGGCGCAACATCCGCCGCCCGTCGTCCCGCCAGCCGCACAGGGATTTCAAACGGTCGTCCCATTGGTGCTGCCACGCCTCGCGGATGGTCAGCCGGGCCAGCGCCGCCAGTTCGCGGGCCAGTCCCCGGGCGATGGCCCACCGCTCCCAGTCGTCCCACGGATAATGCAGATACTCGCAGCCGATCACCCGGCCCTCGTCCAGGCTCGGCGCGGGCACGGCGGGTTTTAAAAAGGGCGTCAAGCTGGAAGCCGAAAGTTTTGACATGACGAATAATTACTGTATAGATTGTAATTAATGCAAGCGCTTTCGGTATTTATTTCAAACCCGGTTTACACTGCGGGCATGGCAGCAGGTCGCCCAGCAAAATCGGAACGGTCGCCTTTCGGAGAGCGTTTGCTCGCCGCCCGGCAGCAACTCGGCTTTTCGCAAACACAGATGGCCGAAAGCCTCGACATCACTCAACAGACCTACGCCGGTTGGGAACGGCGAACCACGGCTTTGCGCCCGGAACATCTCACCCAGTTGGCGGGCGTGCTAAATGTTCCGCTGGATTATCTGCTGGGCCGGGAGAACTCCACGAAACGCGGCGGGGGGCCGGTCGGGAAAGCCCGCCGCCTGTTTGAAGAAGTCAGCAAGCTCCCGCGTGACCGGCAGCAACACGTCCTGCGGGTGGTGGCAGACTTGCTTAAAGCTAATCGTCCTGAAAAAGCCGCCGCCTGATTTTTCCCAGCCGCAACCCACCCCTTAAAACCACCTTGGGGAACCACGCTAAGAACGTAAAGACGCCAAGGGGGTGGGGCAAAATCTCCTGCGCGGCGGTGGGGCGCGTTCCACGCGCGCCGCGCACTGACTGAATAAGCGCGACCAAAAACCGTCCGCCACGTCCAAAACCGTGCCCGCGCGTCCGCTGAACTTTTTTTCAAACACCCCCTTGACGAACCGGGCCGGACGCGGTATTTGTTTTCTCATTTAGCGAAGCAAGCAATTTTGACGGCCTGGGGATGCCTGCGAGCATTCGGCACATTTAGCGAGTTCTTCCTTATTTCCTAGCCCTGCGTGGCCCTTCTGCGTTGCGAGTCAGCACGTCCCCCTGCGAGGGGTTTTAACCATTGGTTCCCGGCCTGGGCGCGTGTGCGCCTTGCTGCCGGGAACTGGTCCGCATTGTTCTTATGCTCGCGCCCTTTGAAGTTGTCGGCGAACGGGTCCAGGCCATCCCCGGACGCGCTGGCCTGTCGTTTGAACGTCTGCTCACCCTGGCGGACGCCGACCCGCATTGCCCATTGCAGCAGACGGCGGATTACGCCCTGGGGCCGGAAGAGGCCACCCTGCCCAAGGAACTCTGGCGCGGGCGCGTCGTCCTCCTGGCGATCACCGGCATTGCCTCCGGTTACGGTGGCCGTCTCCGCTTTGAAGGCCGCCTGCGGGGCGCACAGACGCAACGCGATGACCTGGCGGCGCTCCCCGCCCCGGCGGAACCGGAACCGCTGCACCGCCGCAAGCTGGAAAGCCCTGACTTGTGGGTGCTCGGCGGCGTGCGCTGGCAGTTCTTCGGCACGCTGACCTTCCGGCAGGAACGGCTGCCCGACCGCGTCCGCAACTCCATGTTCAACGCCGCCCTGCGCCAGTTGGCCGGGGAACTGCACCTGCACTTTCCCCGCCTGCCCTGGTGCCGCCGGGAGGAAACGGGCGAGCACCTCGGGCGGCGGCATTACCACTTTCTGTTGACCGGACTCCCGTCCCGGACCGTGAACATCTCCACCTGTTTTTTTCTCATGCACGCATGGGAGAAGATCGGCGGGGGGATGGCCCGCGTCCGGCTTTACGACCAGCGACAAGACGGACTGGCGTATCTCACGAAGTGCCTCAGCGGCGCGGATGCCTATGAGACTTCCAAGTTCGCGGAGGGCCTGTCACACCTCACGCTCTCAGACGGGCTTCAGCGGATGCTCCGCTCCCGTCCAGTGATGGGAGAGAGGCGTCTTGCACAACGAAACATGGCCCGGATCGGCTCCGCATAGGGGCTGGCCAGGGCAGGCCAATGGCCGGTTGTGACCCGCAAGCGGTTCCCTGGGGAAGGGGCGGAGCGGCGCGAAGCGCCGCCCGCCCCTCCCCAGGGTTGCTTGAAGATATCCTATGCCCAAATCCAGTCCACCCCCTCGGCGCAACCCCACTTCCCCCTTCCTTGTCTCTTTGTAACAACTCAAACAAAGCGGCTAAAAAAGGCAGGCCGCCCCCCGTCCAAATTTTGTCCCATCCGTGTCTGACCGGTGGCCGGATGCTGTCCCAGTCACGGCTAATGCCGGTCTGCTGGCTGTCCGGCCAAACCGCTAACGCACGTTAGAGGTCAGGCGTGCCGTCGGGAATGGGGGGCGAACCGGGAGCGCAATGGCGGCGCAAAATCCACGGAATGACACGCCATGCCACTGCGCCTTGTTGCGCCGCCTGGCCTGGCCTGCGAAGCTCCGCTTAGGAGAGATGTCTGTAATGATTTTCGAGGGCTAGAGCGGCTTGAAATTCTCACAAATGATTTCATAGCACGGGCCATCATCAAAGCAGATCATGAGATGTTGCGGCTCTTTCGGCTGCTTTGGCATCCGGGCGTGATATTCTGTGCGAGCCTTTCCAATCTCGGCCAACCAAGGGCTGTCTTCCAGACAGATGAGGTTCGCGTACGCTTCTCTGAACAGTTGGTGATTGATGGTCCCGAGCGAGGCCAGATATGTGCATTTGAAAGCCTCGACGCCTTCAAAAAGCAGTGCCATCGTTCTTTCTCCGCCATTTTCTGCCTCAATGGAAAATGAAATTTCACACTGGCGTTTCGGCAAGACCTTAAAAAATGGGCCTTGGATAATCGCCGTTGCTGGTACGGGCAGCTTCCACAGTGTTTTGTTCATGCTCAGGGTGGAGGAGGAATAGTGCCCGCTCCAAAGTAGGTGCTTGCGCCGCCACCAGAGCCAGTAATTCGCAGCACCGGTGTTCCCGCAGTGGTCAACCCGTTATTACCCAAACGGGTTGTGATTGAGTTCATCACGCCTGAGTCGCCGGTCATGTCAATCAGGTTCCACGAGCTTTGCGGGATACCCGCTTGTGACAACGCCAATGACGAGCGCGTATTGACGATGAGCGTATTGCCGTCCATCGTAACCACCTGCACCGGTACGTCAACCGCCGACAAGGTTCCTGCCTGGAGTTGGCCCGCTACGTCGCTAATGGTCTGGCCTGCAAAAGTCCCTTGGGAACTGAACCACGGGCTAGCTGTGGTCTGAGAGAATCTGAGTGCTCCTCCCTCTGCGGCAATTTCAGAAAATATTTCTCCTCCTTCTTTAACCAAAGTTTT
>Ga0302278_10006331_pt1 | contig 11343 bp, 10 predicted proteins | sample III_Bog_N3_2_FD_194543 | JGI IMG/M metagenome (GOLD analysis project Ga0302278, IMG submission 194543) | Peat permafrost microbial communities from Stordalen Mire near Abisko, Sweden - III_Bog_N3_2 | ecosystem: Environmental > Terrestrial > Soil > Wetlands > Peat | place: Sweden: Abisko... | reverse complement strand
AACGCCCTGGGTTTGCCGCCACCGTTGCCATCAAGCGCTGAAAGCGCGCGACAATTCTTCTGCTGACACGACGGAATTCCAACGCCGTAGCGCAGGCTTCCCAGCCTGCCGTATCGCAGGTTTCCAAACCTGCGTGCCGTGTCGTTTCAACCACGCATTCGCACGTGTTTGCGCCCCACTTTTCATAGGGTTTTTCGCGCCTCTTTCCAAAATGGCTATGAAATATCCAGGCTAGACGGGGTACTTTATGTCCGGCTAAACCGTAAACAGAACGCCTCACCCGTTCCGTCCGGCGGGTCGCCGGACGGTACGGGCCAGTGGCCCGTGCCACCCATGGTTGTGAACGCGCGATAAGGGGGCATTCGCCTCCTGGCCCAATGAATCCCGAACGCCGCCTCAGGGTTTTTCGCCGCTGGCGGAAGGGGGCGGAGCCAGGTAGTGCGCCACCGCCTCGGTGCGGGAATGCACATGCAGCCGCTCATAAATTTTCCGGAGATGATCGCGCACCGTTTCGTAACTGACCGACATTTTATCGGCAATCTCCTTGTTGGCGTAGCCCTTGGACAACAGGGCGAGCACTTCCTCCTCCCGCGGCGTCAGCCGCACGGTCTCATCGCGTTTGGCCACGCGCTCGCGAAACGAGGCCACGACCCGGCGGGCGATCTCGCTGCTCATGGGCGCGCCCCCGCTCAGGACGTCCAGAATGGCCGACTGCAATTGCTCGGGCCGGGAACGTTTCAAGAGATAGCCGTCCGCGCCCGCCTCCAAGGCGCGAAAAACCGTGTGGGTGTCGGCGGAGACCGTCAGGATCAGGATGGGGGTTTGGGGGAGGAGCTGTTTCAGGCGCACCGTGCATTCGATGCCGCTCATGCCGGGCATCTGGATGTCCATCACCACCACGTCCGGCCGCTCCACGGGCACCATCCGCAAGGCCTCGCGCCCCGAGGCGCAAGTGCAGACACAGCGAAAGCCGGGCAGGCCGTCAATCAACTGCCGCCAGCTTTCACGCATCTCCGCCACGTCTTCAATCAGTGCCAGCCGGACGAGTTTTCGCGGCTGGACGGTCGGACCGGGATCAGGAGGCGAATCTTTCATGCATGTTTAGCGCTGACGAAACCGTCTGGCGACCTTTCTGGCAAGCCATTTCTTTGAGGAAAAACCGGATTTCCCGACCGGCACGGTGAAGGTGATCCGGCAGCCCGCGCCGGGGGCGGCCTGAATTTCACAATTCCCCCCGACATCCGCCATGCGCTCCTGCATGTTGGAAACGCCATTGCGAACCTCGGGACGGTCCCGGAGGGCGAAGCCGATCCCGTTATCCAGCAACCCCACGGACAGGGTTTCCGCCGTCACCTCAATTTTCAGGAACACTTCCGTGGCCCCGGAATGGCTGGCCACATTCCGCACCGCCTCCTTGAACGCGAGCAGCAAATTGCGCCGGGTGGGCAGATCCAGGGGAATGGCCGGCAGATTTTCCGGCACGTCCAACCGGCAGCGGACGGCGGTGGCCGAAAGATATTCCTGCGCATACTCCAGAATGAAGGCCACAAAATCCTGCACCGTGTCCCGCCTGGGATTGACCGTCCAAATGATTTCATCCATGGCCTTCAACGCGGAGCGGGTTTTGTCGCAGAGTTTCTGCACATGGCCGCGCACCGCCCCGTTGAGGGACGGCTCCTGCAACAGGATTTCGCCCAGCAGGGTCACCTGCGTCAGCCCGGCCCCCAAGTCGTCGTGCAAATCCGAGGCGATGCGCGCGCGTTCCCGCTCCAACTGGCGCTGGGACCGCGCCTGCACGGCCAGCTGCAGCCCCTGGCGGATGCTGAACCCAAGCACCAAAGCGCAAAGCAACAGCAGCAGCACCAAAAACCAGGTCTGCCCCCAGAAATGTTTCGAAACGGGCAGCCGGGGTGGCACGCGGGTGATTTGGCCGGGATACTGCCACCACATTTTGCCGGCATAACCAACGATGTGCGCCGTCGCCCAATCCAGGGAAATCTGCTTTTGGGTTTTCCAGTTTTTTTCCGTCTCCGGCGCCAGGTCGCGTCCGAAAACACCTCCACCTTGTTGCCGTTGGCCAGATCCACACGCAATCCCGCAATCATGCCGGCGTCAAATGCATCATTGAACGCCTCCACCGCCAGCACATGCCAGCCGGGAGTCATCTGCCACGTGAGGTCGTATTCCGCCAAATCGTTGGGATCGCCACCGCGACCCACTTCCTCGCCATCCAGGTAAACGGTATAACCGTTGTCAGCCGTGATTTTCAACCGGGCCTGGGTGATCGGGGAGCCCCCCGGAATGAAAAAGGACCGGCGCAAGCGACACACTTGCCGGTCCGAAAAATGGACCGACCAAATCCAGTCCCCCAAACCCAGTTCCGAAGCCACCGGCGTCAGCTCGGTTTCCAACAAGCCCGTTTCCAGCAGCGCATTTAATTCGTCGCCCTCCAGGGTAAGCATGCACCCCTGCTCGCTGCCCGGCGGGAGGAACACGCCGGCGGAGATATCTTTCCAAACGTCCAGATTTGAGGAAATGATGCCGCCATTGTTCCGGGTGCCTGTGATGTGATAATAGACAATGTGGTTGTCACCCACCCGGAGCACCGACGGTCCTTCCGCCGCATCGAAGCCAAACGGCGGCCCCGCCATGGAATACGGCCCCTCCGGCTGGGCCGCAAAAGCCACGCGCAGGTGGTTTATCATGGTATCCTTGAAGACCAGGCAATAACGCCCTTTGTCCTGAAACATCGTGGCGTCCAAAACCCCAAAACCCGGATCGTACAGGAGCTTCGCCGGGGAAAAAGATTTGAAATCGGTGGTGGTGGCATAATAGAAGCGGTCGGATTTTGGCACCGAACTGGACCAAAATATTAGCCCTTGCCCCCGGTTAGTGTCCCAAAACATTTCCGGTGCCCAACAATTCCTCGCATCGGGCACATTCGCCATCACGGGGATGGTGGTCTGTTTCGACCAATGGAGCAAATCCCTGGAGGTGGCGTGACCGATGTAATTGCCGGTCCATGACGCCGTCCAAACCAAATGATACCAGCCGCTGGGATCACGCATCAGGAATGGATCGCGCATGATCCGGGAGCCGACCACCGGTTTCAAGACACTCGCCCCTTGATTGAGCACGCCCCAATGATACCCGTTCAGGCTGCACGCAAAATGCAGCCCATCCCCGTCGGCCGTGAAATAGCCGAATAAATAGAGTTTGCCCGGCGGGGGGAGATCGCGGGTGACGCGCTCCAACAAATCATTGCCCACGTAAACGCGGTAATCCCGGATGCGTCCGCCCACCCAGCTGTCGCCCGCCCGCGGCAAATAGCAGAAGCCGCCGATGGTTTGCGAACGCCCCAAGTCCACCACGACATGATGCGGGTGGTTCGGCGACAGGCTGCCCCATTGGGTGTGCCAGAAGGTGTTCGCATTGCCATCCAGAATATTGTCCGCCGAGCCATTCTCCCGCTCCTGCTCTTCGCTGTCCGCGTAAGCGATCCGCCAGCCCGTGCGGTCCAGCAACTTGCCATCCGGGCCCTCCAGATTCAGTTCGGCCATGGCGGCATACGGGCGGCCATCATAAGCCGACAGCGTTTCCAGGCAGAAATAACGCCCCTGCACGGCCTGCGCAAACCGCACTTCCTGCCGGCGGTCATCGGGGTAAAACTGGCCGGCCGCCGCCACCTTGCCGGGATTAAGATTGATGCGCACCGCCGCCCGGGGCTTCGAAACCATGCCCTCGCCCGGCACCTGGGCCGGCGCGGCATCCAAAAACAACCGCGGCCAAAGCAGCAGCCAAAGCAGCAGCCCCGGCCAACTCCACGACCGTTTCCCGCGGGACCAGGCGGCGGGTCGCAACGGGCCGACGGCTCGCATCGGACTGGTTTTCGACAGCGGGGTCATGAATTCACGGCCGGGCTGCAACCGCAATCAGGGAAACCGCCGGGCGGTGCCGGAATGCTAACAAAGAATCCGCTGCCTGGCAACCTGCGGGGCTCCGAAGCTCCGAAGCGGACAGACTTGTCCGTAACGATTCAGTAAACAAGAATTTCAACCACAGATGGACACAGATAAACACCGATGAAGAAATGTCAGAAAGTCGTTCTGGCCCGGATTTTCGCCGGTCACTAAATGCTGCGCTTTACGTGGTGCTTGAAGACCACGTTTTTTATCCGTGTCCATCTGTGTCCCTCTGTGGTTATAAAATCTTTTACTGCCTGGCTGCGGCTTATCGCCGGGGAAGCGGCAGCGTGTCGCTGGCATTGGCCGACTGGAATATTGCCGGCGGCAGGTTTCTCAGCGGATCGCGTTTCTGATGATGCCGCCAGCCCATGCTCACCACCACGCTCGCGAGCAGCAATCCGAGGATGGCCACGCTCGCAAAGCCCAGCTTCCAGTTCAGCTTGGTGAACAGCAGGATCAGCGTGTCGAGGAAGTTGGCCTTGGTTTCGAGCAAGTGCGGCGGCTCGCTGAACTTCTCCGTGCCCTTTAATTCCAGGTCCAGTTGCGCCAGCAATTTGGCCTCGTCGAGCTTGAGCAGTTTGGCGTAGTTCTTCACCGAGCCGCGGATATAGATCGTCGCGGAAAACGTGTTGAATTGTCCGGCTTCCAGCGCGCGGACATTGTCGGTGCGGATCTTGGTTAATTCCGCCACTTGTTCAATGGTGAGCTGGCGGGCTTCCCGCGCCTCGCGAAGTTGTTCTGCGACAGTTGGCATTTGACTCATATAGCGGTTTTTTTTAGGGTTTGGCAATCTTTGAAAAAGGGGCCAAACTCATGGTACGTTGCAAAGCAGTCTTCATGCCACGCACTATTAAATCCTGTCAACCAAGCCGTTCCGGCCGGCATCCTTCCCCAGTCCCGCTATTTGCGCGGCCTTGGCTCGACTTTGCCCCGCTTCCAGCGCAGACTCGCGGGCATGGCCGATGTAAACCCCCGTTATATTGAGAAACTGGAATCGAACCTGGCGCATCTGGAGCACCAGGTCGAGCAACTCAACGGGGTGGTGATTGAACAAGGCAAGCTCTTGGAGCGCCTGAAAAAAGAGGTGCAGCGCCAGTCCACCGCCATGAGCACGCTGGAGCTGGAACGCATTAAGGCCAATGTTCAAAAGCCCCCGCATTATCAGTGAAACTTCCCCGCCTCAGCCGCCGCCGGTTTCTGACCGCCGCCCTGCTGGCGGCGTCCGCGTTGGGGGTGGACGCCAAATGGGTCGAGCCAACCTGGCTCAAGACCCGTTTCTTGCGCCTCGGCAGCGGCCAGCGTGCCTGCCGCTTTATTCACCTGACGGATATTCATCACAAGGGCGACCGCAAATACCTCGAAACGGTGGTGCGCCGCATCAATTCGCTTGCACCCGACTTCGTTTGTTTTACGGGCGACTTGATCGAGGAGAGCAAATATCTGGATGAGGTGCTGGCCATTTTGTCGGATATTAGGACACCGATTTATGGGGTGCCGGGCAATCATGATTACTGGAGCAGGGTTTCGTTCGCGCCCATCCACAAGTGCTTCCAGGCCACGGGCGGCGCGTGGCTGCTGGATGAGCAGCGGATCGTTTCCGCCGGCAAAATCAATTTGATCGGGATCACCTGCAAACGCACCCCGCAGCCCGCGCTCACGCTGGATCCTGCCCGCAAGAACATCCTGCTCATGCATTATCCCGCCTGGGTCAAGCGATTGGGCCGGCAAAAGTTCGACCTCATGCTGGCCGGGCATTCCCACGGCGGCCAGGTGCGAATTCCCTTCTATGGTCCGGTGGTCGTCCCCTTTGGCGTGGATGAATATGACCTGGGTTGGTTTTCGACTCCCAACGGTCCGCTGTATGTGAATCCCGGCATTGGCTACATCTATGTGTACAATTTCCGATTCAATTGCCGCCCCGAAATCACCGTGATTGAGGTTTGAACTGCGCCAGGCGGGAACTCGATTCATTACGGCGGCGGTTGGAGGGCGCGATGAACCGCTTCCCCCAAGGCCCGGGCGCTCGTGGGCTTGACCAGCAAATCCCGGAAACCCAGTTCCCGGACATTTTCCAACTCCATGACCCCACGGTAACCGGTCGTGAGAATAATCGCCAGCCGCGGCTGAAGCTGCAACAAATGGCTCCCCAACCCCAAGCCATCCATGCCCGGCATGGTCAAATCCGTGATCACCAGCGCAAACGCATCCGGCTGATTGCGCACCGCCGTGATCGCTTCCAGGGCGTTGGTCCGCGTGGTGACCTGATACCCCAGCCGCTCCAGCATTTTCTGGCCCAGATTCGTCAGCGCCGGTTCGTCATCCACAAACAAAATATGCTCGCCCCGGCCACGGGGGATCGGCTGCGACCCATTCGGCGCCGCCACCACCTCGGCTTCAAAGACCGGGAAATACAAATTGAAGGTCGTCCCCTGCCCCGGCTCGCTGTAAACCGTGATGGCCCCATCGTGGCTCTGCATGATGCCCGTGACCACCGCCAAACCCAACCCGGTGCCTTCCCCCACCGGCTTCGTGGTGAAAAACGGGTCGTACATCCGCTCCAAAGTCGCCGCGTCCATGCCATGGCCGGTGTCGCTCACCGCCAGTCGCACATAACGGCCGGGATGCAGCGCCAGATGGGTCCGGGCAAAATCCGCATCCGCCTCCATCCCATTCAGCTCCACCTTCAGAATGCCGGGTTTATGCCGCATGGCGTGCCAGGCATTGGTGCCCAGATTCATCACCACCTGATGAATCGCCGTGGGGTTCGCCAGCACGGTGGGCGTCGGTGCCAGATCGGTTTGAATCTGGATGGTGGCCGGCAAACTGGCCCGCAGCAACTTGAGCGCCTCCAGCAGCACCTGGTTCAGTTTCACCGGCTCACGCTCCTGTTTTTGCTGCCGGCTGAAGGTCAAAATCTGGTTCACCAGTTCCGAGGCCCGATGCGTCGCCTGCGAAATGTTGTCCAAATACCCGGGCAGCACCGGATGACTCACGGCCTCCAGCTTGGCCAGATAAAGGTTGCCGATGATGGCCGAAAGAATGTTGTTGAAATCATGCGCAATGCCCCCCGCCAGCAGACCGATGGATTCCATCTTTTGCGCCTGCCGGAATTGCACCTCCAGTTTCCGGCGCTCAGTCAGGTCCCGAAACGACCAGATGCGCCCATAATTCTTGCCGGTCTTGTCCCGGACCGGTGCCGAGTAGCGGTCCAAAACGGTGCCATCCACCAGCTCAATCACGTCATGGCTGGCCTCGTCAGGATGCGCATTGAGATAAGCCACTTTCTCCTGGAATTGCCGGGGATGCTTTTCATGGGCCGGGTCAAATACCGCCTCGCTGGCATCCACTTTATCCGCGCCGGGCAGCCGGGGATTCCGCCACATTTCCTCAAACCGCCGGTTTTGCAGGATTTTCCGGCCCTCCTCATCCACCACCAATATGCCGTCCAGCGACGATTCCAACTGGGCTTCGAGCAGCGTCGCTTGCCAGCGCAACTGCTCCGCCGTCTGCCGCCGTTCCGCTTGCAGCCGTTTCTCCTCCAGCGCCCGTTCCACCGCCGGTCCCAAACGGACGATCCGGTCCTTCAGCAGATAATCCGCCGCCCCGTGCCGCATGGCTTCCACGGCGGCCTCCTCGCCAATGGTGCCGGAAACCAAAATGAACGGAATGTTCCGGCCGCTCTCCCGGGTGAGTTGCGCCGCGCGCAGCCCCGAAAACTGCGGCATCACATAGTCCGATAACACCAAGTCCGGCTGGCTGGCCAGTTCCCGCAAAAAATCCGGCTCCGTCTCCACCCGCGTCCACTGCGGCGCAAAGCCGGACCGGCGCAACTGCGCCACGATCAGCTCCGCGTCCGCCGGGGAGTCCTCCGCTATCAGCACGCGCAAGGTCACAGCCATAGGATCACGTCTGGGGGGAATGATTCAACAGCAGCCAATACATGCCCAGTTCCGCCACCGCACTGGCAAAACTTTCAAAGTTGACCGGCTTGACAATATAGCTGTTGACGCCCAGGCGGTAGCATTCCTGCACATCCGGCTGTTCCTTGGAGGAGGTCAGCACCACGACGGGAATCGCCTGGGTGCGCGGATCGCTTTTCACCCGCCGCAACACTTCCAACCCGTCAATTTTGGGCAGCTTCAGGTCGAGCAGGATCACGCGCGGCCCGCTCGCCACGCTGCGCCCGGCATGCGCCCCCAGCCCGAAGATGAATTCCACCGCCTCCGCGCCGTCGCGGGCCACCTGAATATGGTTGGCCAGGCGGGCGCGACGCAGGGAGCGCAGCGTCATTTCCAAATCATCCGGATTGTCCTCCACCAGCAAAAACTCAATGCGATTTCCGGTCATTTATTTGCCTCCTTCCACCGTAAAATAAAAGGTCGCGCCCTGGCCGGGCTCCGCCGCCGCCCAGACCCGCCCGCCATGCCGGTGAATCACCCGCTGCACAATCGCCAGCCCCACCCCCGTCCCCTCAAACTCCTCCGCGCGATGCAGCCGCTGAAACACGCCAAACAACTTGCCCGCATATTGCATGTCGAAGCCCACCCCGTTGTCGCGCACAAAATAAATGCTCTCGCCGTTGGGCGCGGCGCAACCCACCTCGATGACCGCCGGCGAACGGCCACGGGTGTATTTGACGCCGTTGGACAACAAATTGATCCAGACTTGCTTCAACAGCACCGGATCGCCCAGACACGATCGCAGCTCGCCCACCCGGGCTTCGATGGGACGCCCGCTCCCCGGCAGATTCAGTTCCGTCAAAACCTCCTGCACCAGCCGGGTGTTGTCAACCGGCTGACGGTGCAACGGGAGCCGGCTTAACCGCGCAAAAGTCAGCAGGTCGTCAATCAGCTCCCCCATGCGCAGTCCGCCCAGGCGGATGCGTTCCAGATAATGCCGGCCCTCGTCCGGCAGTTGCTGGCTGAATTCCTCCAGCACGATGCCGGCAAAACCGTTGACCGCCCGCAAGGGCGCCCGCAGGTCATGCGAAACGGAATAGGAAAACGCCTCAAGTTCGTGGTTGGCGGCCTCAAGTTCCGCCGTGCGCTGGGCCACCCGGGCTTCCAGTTCGGCGTTCAAGGCCAGGATCTCATCCTCGGCGCGCTTCCGGTCGGTGATATCCGTGGCATAAACCCGCAGACAGCCGCTCTCCCGGATGAAGCTGATGGTTTGCGCATAATGCCGGCCAGCCACGCTCACTTCGCGCGTCACCGGCTCACCGTCCCCCGCCCGCAGTCCGGCCGTGGCCTGCAGGATGCCCGCCAGGTAAGGATGCTCGATCATCTGGCGGGGCAAATCCGGGAAGAGCTGGCTGGCGGCGGCATTTTGATAACGCAGCGCGCCGGTCGCAGCTTCGAATTCGACAATCGGCGTCGGGTTCTGCTCCGGGAAGGACGCCAGCCATTGCGTCCGGGCGGCCAGATGCTTGCGCTCGGTGATGTCGCGCGCAATCTTGGACGCCCCCACAATCTTTCCCGCGCGGTCTTGAATCGGCGAAATGCTGACGGAAACCTCCACGCGCCGCCCGTCCTTGCGCACGCGGACCGTTTCATAATGACGCACGTTTTCGCCCCGCGCGATCCGGGCCAGAATATCGGTCTCCTCCGCCTGGCGTTCCGGGGGGAAGATCAGCGTCATCGGCTGGCCAATGGCTTCCGCCGCCGGATAGCCGAACAACGCCTCCGCCCCGGGATTCCAATCCGTGATGATCCCCGCCAGCGTCTTGCCAATAATCGCGTCATCCGAGGAATTCACGATCGCCGCCAGCCGTTCCAAGGACTGCTCGGCCTGCTTGCGCGCCGTGATGTCCACGCGGATCGCCACATATTGCCGGGGCTTTCCATCCCGGTCCAGCAGCGGCACAATCGTGGTATCCACCCAGTAATACGAGCCGTCCTTGGCCCGGTTCCGAATTTCCCCCTTCCAGACCCGGCCGCTGGCAATCGTGGTCCACAGCTCCCGGATGAATTCCCGGGCATGGAAGCCGGAATTGACCAGGCGATGATCCTGGCCGATTAATTCCGCGCGCGAATATTTCGAGATCGCGCAAAACTGGTCATTGACGTAGGTGATTCTCCCCTGGAGGTCGGTGATGCCCACTATCGCATGGGCATCCAGCGCGGCCTTCAGGTCGTGCAGCTCCTGGAGCGACTCTATGATTTGTTGGTCGGTTGCCATACTATCACCCAAACCTCGACCCTGCCGCTGCGGACCGCGCAAACTTCATTCAAACCCGCATGGCCGGCGACGGCAGCCCCGGCTTGAGCAGGGCCCAATCCAATTGCAGCCGCGGAGTAATCTGGCTCAGCCGCTGGAAATTCAGCGGTTTGATGATGTACGTTTCCGCGCCCAACCGCTGGCACTCCGCAAAATCGCTGAACATCTGCGAGATGGTCAGAATGACCACCGGCAGCGTGCGGGTCCGCTCATCCGCCTTGATCCGCCGCAACACCTCCATCCCGCTGACCTTGGGCAGGTACAAGTCCAGCAGCACAATCTGGGGATGGCCCGCAGGACGGTCCGCAAACTTGCCCTCCCGCAGCAGGTAATCCAAAGCCTCCTGGCCGTCCGCGGCCAGTTGAATGCGATTGGCAAAACGCGCCTGCTTGAAGGCGTGCAGGGTCAATTCCACATCGTCCTGGTTGTCCTCCACCAGGAGCACCTCCACCAACTCCCGGTCGTTGCCCCCCCCGTGAAGGCCCGGCAAGGCGTCCAGCGGAAACAGGTCGGCCACCGAGATTTCCAAGGCGCGCGCCATCCGGGTGATGCTTTCCAGCGACAAATTGCGCGCGCCCCGCTCCACATCCGAAACATAGGTCCGGTGCAATTCCGCCCGCTCCGCCAACTGCTCCTGCGAAATGCCCAGGCGCTTCCGCCAGGTTCGCACCGAGGATCCAAAGTTTTTTTTGACGTCCACGTTTGGCACAAACAAAAGGGTTAAGTCTTTAATCTCATGGCAATAATAACCGGGCCCACGGTTCTTCCCTCTTTCCAGTGGCATCCAGCAATTCGCTGCCGGGATTGGTCTCGGGGAGCGCACGCGCCCACGCGCGCCTCCGCGCGTGGATCCCGCATGGCAGGAGTCCACAATTTTGTCGTTAGCCCGGATATTTCATAGTAAAACCAGCCATGACCTTTCCACCCCAGGTAGCGCAGGCTTCCCAGCCTGCCGTATCGCAACCCCTGAGCCGTTCCGGCAATGCTAAATCCATGGCTTTCTTCTTCCAGCATGGCGGTGCGAATACAAGGCCTGAAAGGCCGCCACAGGACAGCCCAGGGCAACGCCCTGGGTTTTGAGGCCATAATTGCCATCAAGCGCTGTAAGCGCGCAACCATTCTTCTGCTGACTCAGCGGCATTCCAACGTCGTAGCGCAAGCT
>Ga0302278_10006322_pt1 | contig 11352 bp, 9 predicted proteins | sample III_Bog_N3_2_FD_194543 | JGI IMG/M metagenome (GOLD analysis project Ga0302278, IMG submission 194543) | Peat permafrost microbial communities from Stordalen Mire near Abisko, Sweden - III_Bog_N3_2 | ecosystem: Environmental > Terrestrial > Soil > Wetlands > Peat | place: Sweden: Abisko... | reverse complement strand
TTTCTTCCCCGGGGTTATCTTCTATCTGACCCTGTGGTATCCCTCGCGGCAGCGCTCCTCGCGCACGGCTTGGTTCGTCGCGGCCATTCCCCTGGCTGGCGTGATCGGCAATCCCATCTCTGGCGGGATCATGGACAGTCTGTCCGGCGCCCTGGGGCTGGCGGGCTGGCAGTGGCTGTTTCTGTCCGAAGGCATTCCCTCGATGCTGGTCGGCGTATGGGTGCTGTTCTATCTCGACAGCAGCATTGCCGAGGCCAAGTGGCTGACCGCCGAGGAAAAGGCTTTGTTGGCCAAGAACCTTGATGCCGAGGAAAAGCACAAGGGGGAAAGTCGTCTGATCGACGCCTTCAAAAGCGGCAAGGTCTATGCGTTGTGCGGCATTTATTTCACCCTGATGATCGGGCTTTACGGCATAGCCTTTTGGCTGCCGACCATCGTCAAGGCGTTCGGGCTGCAGGGTTATCTCAGTGTCGGCCTGATCTCGGCCATTCCTTATGGCGTGGCGACGGTGGGCATGCTGATCCTAAGCCGCCATTCCGACAAAACCGGAGAGCGGCGCTGGCATTATGCCTTGAACGTCACGGCTGGAGCGGCGGGCCTGGTGCTTGCCGGCCTGTTTGCCTCCAACCCCATATTGTCGACCTTGTTCTTGTCCATCGCCGCCCTTGGAGTTATTGGCTCCATGCCTTTGTTCTGGCCGATTCCCTCGGCCTTTTTGACCGGCACGGCGGCGGCGGCGGGCATCGGCATCGTCAATTCGGTAGGTAATCTGGGCGGTTATGTGGGCCCCAATGTGGCCATTTGGATCAAGCAGCTGTCTGGTGACCCCTCGGCAGCTCTTTACGTCATCGCCGGGTTGCTGGTGGTGGGTGCGGCGCTGACGCTGTTCTGCATTCCCAGTTCCTTGAAAGTTCGGGTCTCGTCCGACTGAGGGCAAGGGGATATTCATGGACCGTTTTGACCATCTGCGGCAAATTTTCCAGGCTGGGCTGGCCCGAGTCGATCCCTATGGCATGCTGGTCGATCATGTCCATTTAGATGGTAACCGGCTGGCGGTGGCGTTTGATGGCCACCACCATCAGGTGGATTTGACCGATTTCGACCGCATTCTTGTCTTGGGGGCGGGCAAGGCTTCGGCCCGCATGGCCAAGGCGATCGAAGATATTCTTGGGCCCCGCATTGAGGGCGGCTTGGTGTCGGTGAAGACTGGCCACGGCGAGCCTTTGGCCCGTATCGAGGTCATGGAATCCGCCCATCCCACCCCTGATGCCAGTTCGGTCGCGGCGGCACGACGGATCGCGTCATTGGCCGCTGGGGCCGATCGCCGCACTCTGATCCTTAATTTGGTTTCGGGCGGCGGCTCGGCTCTGTTGTGTTCGCCGCTGGAGGATAAGGCTGCCGGGGTAGCTCTGACCCTCGACGACAAGCAGCAGGTGACGGGGGCTTTGCTGGCCTCGGGCGCCGATATCGCCGAGATCAATTGTGTGCGCAAGCATCTGTCCGGGGTCAAAGGCGGGCGGTTGGTGCGGCTGATGGCCCCGGCCCGCAGCCTCAACTTCATCCTGTCCGATGTGGTGGGCGACCGTCTCGACACCATCGCTTCCGGGCTGACCAGTCCGGACCGCACCACCTTCGCCCAGGCCCTGGCAATCCTGGAGGCCTATCATCTTGGCGACAAACTGCCGCCAGCAGTTCTGCAGGCCCTGAGGCTGGGGGCGGCTGGCCGTATTGCCGAAACCCTGAAGCCTGAGGACCCCGAGGTCAGCCTTGCCACCAACATCCTGATCGGCACCAACCGGGCCGCCGTGCTGGCGGCCTGCGAGACGGCCCGTGGGTTGGGCTATAACGTCGCTGCCCTGACCTCAAGCCTCACCGGCGAGGCGCGGCAAGTGGCCAAGGTCCTGTTCGGCATCGCCCGTGACGTGCGCGACGGCGATTTGCTGGTGCGAAAACCGGCCCTGGTTATCGCCGGGGGCGAGACGGTGGTGACCCTGACCGGCAAGGGCAAGGGGGGACGCAACCAGGAAATGGCCCTGGCTTTCCTCGCCGAACTGGCTAAGGACCCGCAAGAGGGGCGGGGCATCTATTTCCTCTCGGCCTCCACCGATGGCAGCGACGGCCCCACCGATGCGGCCGGCGCCTTTGCCTCGGCCGAGCTTTTGGCGGCGGCTGGAGCGGCTGGATTGTCCATCGATGCATATTTGCGAAACAATGATTCCTATCATTTCTTCGAAGCCATCGGCCAGCTTCTGAAGACCGGCCCGACCCGTACCAATGTCTGCGATTTGCATATGGTGGTGGTCGCTTGATCTGAGTCATGGTGGTAGGACGGGGTGACAAAATACTTTCCTAGATGTTTTGTAGACAAATTGTACAAACTTGATTAGCGTGAATACCTAGTAAATCACATTTATATATCGCTAATTAAGGAGCCTTGCCCCCATGACCCTTCAGAAGCGCCTATCTCAGGCCATTCGCGGCACTTTGGCCGCTGCCTTCGCTCTTGGCTTCACCGCCACCGCCCAAGCCGCCGACAAGTTGGACGAGGTCCGAATCGATTTCGCCTACTACAACCCCGTCAGCCTGGTCCTGAAGGAGAAGGGCTGGCTGGAGGAAAGCCTGGCCAAGGATGGCATCAAGGTCCGCTGGGTGCAGTCGCTGGGCTCCAACAAGGCGTTGGAATTTCTGAACGGCAAGAGCATCGATTTCGGCTCCACCGCTGGTGCGGCGGCGCTGCTGGCCCGCATCAACGGCAATCCGGTGAAGTCGGTTTATGTTTATTCCAAGCCGGAATGGACGGCCCTGCTGACCCAGGCCAATTCGCCGATTCAGAAAGTCGCCGATCTGAAGGGCAAGCGCATCGCCGCCACCCGTGGCACCGACCCGCATATCTTCCTGATCCGCACTCTGGCCGACAACGGCCTGACCGAGAAGGACGTGAAGATCGTTCTGCTGCAGCATCAGGATGGCCGACTGGCCCTGGCCAAGGGCGATGTGGATGCCTGGGCCGGTCTCGATCCGCTGATGGCCCAGGCCGAGTTGGATGACAATGAACGCATCTTCTATCGCAACCCCGAGATCAACACCTGGGGTGTCCTCAACACCCGCGAGGACTTCGCCGCCGACCATCCCGAAGTGGTCCTAAAGGTGCTGCAGGCCTATGAGCAGGCCCGCGCCTTCGCCATCGCCAATCCGGCCGAGCTGAAGAATATCATCGTCGAACAGGCCAAGCTGACCGACGCCGTCGCCGCCCGTCAGCTGGAGCGGACCGACCTTTCCACCGCCGCCATCGGCCCGCATCAGGAAAAGACCATCGAGGGCGCTGGCATCGCCTTGCAGCAGGCCGGAGTAATCCAGCCCGAGGTCAATGTGCCCGAGGTCGCCAACGCTTTGATCGATTCCTCCTTTGTCACCAAGCTGGGCATCAAGTAAGGCCGTGCCAGTGACCGTCAACCAGATTGCCCTTGATGCCGCCGCCTCGACCAACAAGGCGGCGGTACGCCCCTCCAAACGCCTGAACTTATCCTGGCTGGCCGGGCTGATCCTTCCCGTCGGGCTGGCCCTGGGCTGGGAAGTCGCCGTCGCCCTGAAATGGGCCGATGGACGACTGTTGCCGACGCCGTCGCGGATCATCACCACCCTGTTCGGCCTGACCCGCAGCGGCGAGCTGGCTACCCATGTGCTGGCGACTTTGCAACGGGTGGCCTTGGGCTTCGGCTTCGGGGTTGCCGCCGGGACTTTTCTGGGGGCTTTGGCCGGTTATTGGACCGGTCTGCGCCGCCTGATCGATCCGACCTTGCAGGCCTTGCGCAACATCCCCTCTATCGCCTGGGTGCCGATGTTCATTCTGTGGTTCGGCATCTTCGAGACCTCAAAGGTGATCCTGATCGCCGTCGGCGTCTTTTTCCCCATCTATCTGACCTTGACGGGAGCCATCCTGGGAGTGGATCGCAAGCTGGTGGAGGTGGGGCGGATTTTCCGCTTCAGCCACCGCGAGATGATCACCCGTATCCTGCTGCCCGCCACTCTGCCGTCCTACATCCTGGCCCTGCGCTCAGGTCTTGGATTGGGATGGATGTTCGTGGTCGCCGCCGAATTCATGGGGGCCGAGGCCGGTCTGGGCTTTCTGCTGGTCGATGGCCAGCAAACCGGACGGCCTGCGGTTATCCTGGCTTCCATCACTGCTTTCGCCCTGCTGGGCAAGCTGACCGACTGGCTGCTGGCCAGCAGCACAGCCCGCTTGCTCCGGTGGCAAGACAGCTTCAAGCCGGCGGAGTAGGCGAGATGCTAGACATCAGCAATGTGGTAAAGCGCTATCCCAACGGCCATTTGGCCCTGTCGGGGCTGAATTTGACCGTGGAAACGGGCGAAATCCTGGCCATCGTCGGCGGCTCGGGCTGTGGCAAGAGCACGCTCTTGCGCCTGCTGTCCGGTCTGGATCAGCCCACCAGCGGCAGCGTTATCCTGGATGGCACCCCGGTGCAGGGGCCGCGCCCGGAGATCGGTCTGGTCTTCCAGGAACCTCGCCTGATGCCCTGGTTGAGCATCGACCAGAACGTCGGCTTCGGCATCCGCCATCTGCCTGCCGCCAAGCAGCGCTCGCGCATCGACGAGGTGCTGGCCCGCGTCGGCTTGGCCTCCCATTCCGGCCATTGGCCGCGTGAGCTGTCGGGTGGTCAGGCCCAGCGGGTCGCCCTGGCCCGCGCCCTGGTGGGACGAGCCTTTCTCGGCCCTGGATGCTCTGACCCGCTCGGACCTGCAAGAGCATCTGCTGGAGCTTTGGGCCTATGACCGCCCGACCATGGTGCTGGTCACCCATGATATCGAGGAGGCCTTGTTCCTGGCCGACCGCATCGTCGTCATGCAGCCCAATCCGGGGCGTATCCGCACCGAGGTCAAGCCGCCCCTGGCCCGTCCCCATGATCGCCTCGACGCCGAATTCCTGGCGTGGAAATACAAGCTTCTGGCCGAGCTGGACCATGCCAGCCGCCGCCCTGGCGGCGACGAAGTCTTTCCCGCAGCGGCCATTTGATTCAGAGAAGAGTTTCCTCAATGTCCTCCGACGATATCTACCCGGTTCCCCCCGCTTTTGCCGCCCGCGCACACGTGGACGCCGAAGCCTATGACCGTATCTATGGCCAATCCATCCAGGACCCCGAGGCTTTTTGGGCCGAGCAGGCGCAGTTCCTGGAATGGATCAAGCCCTTCAGCCAGATCAGCGATACCAACTTCGACCCCGCCGACCTGCGCATCCGCTGGTTTGCCGACGGCACCTTGAACGCCTCGGTCAATTGCGTTGATCGTCATCTGCCCACCAAGGCCCAGCGCCCGGCCATTCTGTGGGAGGGTGACACCCCCGGTGAAAGCCGCAGCGTCTCCTGGGCCGAGCTGTCGGACAAGGTCAACCGCCTGGCCAACGTCCTGAAAAGCCTGGGCGTGGAAAAGGGCGATGTGGTCACCATCTATCTGCCGGTCATCCCCGAGGTGATGGTGGCGATGATGGCCTGTGTGCGCATCGGCGCGGTACATTCGGTGGTGTTCTCGGGCTTCTCGCCCGAGGCACTAGCCAACCGTATCGAGGACGCTCAGGCCAAGGTGCTGATCACCGCCGACGAAGGCCATCGCGGCGGCCGGGTCAATCCCTTGAAGCGCAATGCCGACGAAGCCTTGGTCAGCCAGCCCTCGATCCGCCATGTGGTGGTGGTGCGGCGCAGCGGTCAGGATGTGCCCTTCACGCCCGGACGCGATCTTTGGTACGACGAGTCCACAGCCGCCGCTGCCCCCTGGTGCGAGCCGGTGGAGGTAGGGGCCGAAGACCCGCTGTTCATCCTCTACACCTCGGGCTCTACGGGAAAGCCCAAGGGACTGGTTCATACCACCGGCGGCTATCTGACCCATGCCGGCACCTCGTGGCGGAACATCTTCGACTGGCATGACGGCGATATTTTCTGGAGCACCGCCGACGTCGGCTGGGTCACCGCCCATACCTATAAAATCTATGGCCCGCTGCTGAACGGTGCCACCAGCGTGATGTTCGAGGGCGTGCCCAGCTGGCCGGATTCGTCCCGCTGGTGGTCGATCATCGAAAAGCACAAGGTCAATATCTTCTATACCGCCCCCACCGCCTTGCGCTCCCTGATGCGCGAGGGCGAAGGGCCGGTCAGGAAGCACGACCTGTCATCCCTGCGGGTGCTGGGCTCGGTGGGCGAGCCCATCAACCCCGAGGCCTGGAAATGGTTCCACGATGTCATCGGCGGCGGGCGCTGCCCCATCGTCGATAATTACTGGCAGACCGAAACCGGGGCCGTGCTGCTGGTGCCTCTGCCGGGAGCCATTCCCAATAAGCCCGGCATGGCCGCCAAACCTTACTTCGGCATCCGTCCCGAAGTGGTGGACGCCGAGGGCAATGCCCTGGAGGGCGCAGCCTCGGGCAATATGTGCTTCAGGGGTTCCTGGCCTGCCCAGGCCCGCACCATCCTGCACGATCACGACCGCTTCATCCGCACCTACTTCGCGCCCTATCCGGGCCGGTTCTTCACAGGCGACGGGGTTATCCGCGACGAGGACGGCTATTACCGCATCAGCGGACGGGTGGATGACGTTATCAATGTCTCGGGCCATCGGTTGGGCACCGTCGAGCTGGAAAGCGCCATTTCCTCCCATCCGGCGGTGGCGGAATCGGCGGTGGTCGGCTATCCCCACGAGATCAAGGGCCAAGGCGTCTTTGCCTATGTCACCTTGAAGGACGGCCATCATGAAACCGAAGAGCTGCGCCACGAAATCATAAATTGGGTGCGCGCCCGCATCGGCCCCATCGCCAGCCCGGACGTCATCCAATGGGCTCCGGCCCTGCCGAAGAATCGCGCCGGTAAAATCCTGCGGCGCATCCTGACCAAGGTGGCGGCCAATGATTTCCAGAACTTCGGCGACACCTCGACCCTTGCCGATCCCGGCGTGGTGGACGACATTGTCCGTAGACGCCAAGATAACCTCGCTCAAGAGTCTTAAAACCGTGATGCAGAAAATCTGCATCACGTAAGTCCCTCACCGGGCGCGGCCTCCGCCGCTTGGCCGCTCGCTCAATGCTCGCCAGCGTGATGCACATTTGCGCATCGCGCTCTAAACCAAGGAGACGACATGAACGCCGACGACCTGCGCTCGTTGCAAGCGCCCCTGAAGGACCAGTATAAGACCGCCCCCGAGGCTGCCTTGATCACCTTGACCGCCAAGGGCGAGTTGGATCGTGACGATCTGGTCTGTCGCGTCGAGACTGGCCGCCAACTGGTGGAAGCCGGTCTGCATCCGGCCACCGGCGGTTCCGGCGCTTTCGCCTGTTCCGGAAACATGTTGCTGGAAGCCCTGGCGGCTTGTGCCGGCGTGACCTTGAAGGCAGTCTCCACCGCCATCGGCTTTTCATTGAAGGGTGGCTCGGTGTCGGTCGAAGGCGATCTGGATTTCCGCGGTACTCTGGGCGTTTCCAAGGATGCCCCGGTCGGCTTTCGCGACATCCGCCTGACCTTCGCCCTGGAAACCGACGAGCCGCAAGAGCGCATCGATCAGCTGGTCAAACTGACCGAGCGTTATTGCGTGGTCTTCCAGACCCTGGCCAAGCCGCCCGTCCTGTCGCTGACCGTGATCAAGGCGCCGCTTTGATGGCCGCCTGCCGGAAATGACCGCTTCAGGTTTCGTGGCAGACCTTGGGCGGGCTTTCAAACACCGCGATTACCGGCTGTTTTTCTCCGGTCAATTGGTGTCGTTGATCGGCACCTGGGTCCAAATGACCGCTCAGGCCTGGCTGGTCTATCGCCTGAGCGGTTCGGCCCTCTATCTGGGGTTGGCCAGCTTCGCCTCGCAAGGTCCGGTCTTCCTGATCGCCCAGCTTGGCGGAGCTGTCGCCGACCGCTATGACCGTCGCCGCATTCTGGTGACCACCCAGGTCGTCTCGATGATCCTGGCGCTGATCTTGGCTTGGCTGACCATGAGCGGACAGGTCCAGCTTTGGCATGTGTTCTTGCTGGCAACCCTGACGGGGCTGACAAACGCCTTCGATATTCCGACCCGTCAGTCTTTTGTCGTCGATATGGTGGGGCGGGCCGATCTGCAGAACGCCATCGCCCTCAATTCTTCCATGTTCAACATGGCCCGGCTGATCGGCCCGGCCCTGGCGGGCGTCATCGTCGCTGCGGTGGGGGAAGGCTGGTGCTTTCTGATCAATGGCATCAGTTTCCTGATGGTGATCGGCTGTCTGCTGGCCATGCACCGTCCGACTTTCGTCACTCCGTCGCAAAAGGACAGCCTGCTGGCTCAGATGCGCCAGGGTCTGTCCTATGCCTCAACCACTCGGCCGATCCGCTATGTGCTCTTGCTGGTTGGGCTGATGAGCCTGATGGGCATGCCCTATACGGTTCTGATGCCCATCTTCGCCAATAAGATTCTTCAAGGCGGGCCTTTGCATCTGGGAGCCTTGATGAGCGCCGCCGGTTTCGGGGCGCTGCTGGCGGCGCTGCGGCTGGCGGCCCGCAAGACCCTGGACGGCATTGAAAAACGTATTGCCTGGGCGGTGATGGGCTTTGGCCTGTTCCTGATCCTCTTCGCTCTGTCCGAGGAGTTCTGGCTGTCGCTGGTGCTGCTGGTGTTGGTGGGCTTCTGTCAGATGACCCATATGGCTTCGTCCAACACCTTGATCCAATCCATGGTTCCCGATCGCTATCGCGGGCGGGTGATGGCGCTCTATTCCATGATGTTCATGGGGATGGCGCCATTCGGGGCTTTGGTCTCGGGTCTGTTGGCCGGAGCGATAGGTGCACCTTCCGCCGTGATATTTGGCGCTGTCGCCAGTATATTAGGGGGTCAGGTCTTTATGGCTCTGCTGCCCAGCTTGCGGCCCGAGATGACGCGGTTGATCGCCGAAGGCGAAGCCTCCAGCAAGACGATATAGGAAAGCGCGCATATGAGCACCAGCGGCAAGAAAAAGACTCTCACCCTGGCCCTGGTGGTGCTGGCCGTTGCCGCAGCGGGCATTGCCTACCGCTATTATACCGCCAATCCGGCGGGGGGAGTAGCACCTGCCCTTGTGCCTGACATTCCCGTCTCTGCCGCCCAGGTGAGCCGCCGCGACATGCCGGTGACCCTGGAGGGGTTGGGCAATGTGCAATCCTCCCAGTCGGTGACGGTGCGGACCCAGGTGGACGGCCAATTGAAGCAGGTGCTCTTTCGCGAAGGCCAAGAGGTCAAAGCCGGAGACCTGCTGGCTCAGATCGATCCCCGCAGCTTCCAGGCCGCCCTGGATCAGGCCGTCGCCAAGAAGGCCTCGGATCAGGCATTGCTGGCCAATGCGCGGCGCGACGCCGACCGCTATAAGGCACTGCTCAAGGAAGACTTCGTCTCACGCCAGCAGATGGACACCACCTTGGCCCAAGTCGCCCAATTGGAGGCCGCCGTCAAGGGAGACGAGGCGGCCATTGAAAGTGCCAGGGTCAATCTCAGCTATACCAACATCGCTTCGCCCATCTCGGGCCGGGCCGGCATTCGCCAGATCGACGCCGGCAATATCGTTCATGCCGGCGATGCCGCCGGGCTGGTGGTGGTCAGCCAGATGAAGCCGATCTCGGTGCTGTTCACCTTGCCCGAGGACAGCGTGCCGCGCATCGTCAAATCCATCGGCGTGGGAGCGGTGCCAGTGGCCGTCTTTTCCCGCGACGGCAAGATGAAGCTGGGCGACGGTCATCTAGAACTGTTGGACAATCAGATCGACCAGGGCACCGGCATGGTCCGCCTGAAGGCCGAGTTCCCCAATGACGAGGGACTGTTGTGGCCTGGCCAGTTCGTCATCGCCCGCCTGCTCCAGGAAGTTCACCCCCAGGCCCTGGCCATGCCGGTGACGGCCCTGCTGCATGGCCAGCAAGGCGCCTTCGTCTGGCTGGTCAATAAAACCGATGGCACGGTCGAGAGCCGCATGGTCGAAGCCGGACAGATCGAGGACGCCAAGGTGGAAATCCTGAAAGGCCTCGACGAGGGCGATATGGTGGTGACCGCCGGCCAATACAGGCTGCAAAAAGGCACGAAAGTCGTGATCGGCCAGACCCCGGCGGAGTAGCAGCCATGAGCATCTCGACTCCGTTCATCCAACGGCCGGTGGCCACAACCTTGTTGATGGCTGCCATCTTCCTGGGCGGTCTGGTGGCTTTTCCCATGCTGGCGGTGGCGCCGCTGCCCCAGGTAGATTTCCCCACCATCGTGGTCGCGACCAGCCAGCCTGGTGCCGACCCTGAAACCATGGCTTCGTCGGTGACGACGCCGCTGGAGCGACAATTCTCGCAGATTCCCGGCGTCGCCCAGATGACCTCGAGCAGCCTTTTGGGCAACTCCTCCATCACCTTGCAGTTCGATCTTGAGCGCGACATCGACGCCGCCGCCCAGGACGTTCAGGCCGCCATCAATGCCGCCAGCGGCCAATTGCCGAAAGACCTGCCGTCGCCTCCGACTTACCGCAAGGTCAACCCCGCCGATAGTCCGATCCTGATCTTAAGCGTGCAGTCGGACAGCCTGCCCTTGACCACCGTCGACGATTATGGCGACACCGTACTGGCCCAGCAGATCAGCCGCATCAGCGGCGTCGGTCAGGTCAGCATCGGCGGCGAGCAAAAGCCGGCGATCCGCATCCAGGTCGATCCCGCCAAGGTAGCGTCACAGGGACTCAGCCTTGAGGATTTGCGGGGCTCCATCGCCAATCTGACCTCGGATTCGCCCAAGGGCAGCATCGACGGGCCGCACCGGAATTTCACCATCTACGCCAACGACCAGTTGACCACCGCCGGCCCCTGGAACGACGCCATTCTGGCCTATAAGGACGGCGGGCCGGTCCGGGTGCGCGATATCGGCGTGGCCGTCGAAGGCCCGGAAAACACCCGCATGGCTGCTTGGCAGAACGGTAAGCGTGGCATCTATCTGCTGGTCTATAAACTGCCCGGGGCCAATGTCATCGAGACGGTGGATCGGGTGAAGGCCGCGCTGCCGTTGCTGCAGGCCTCGATTCCTCCGTCGATCAAGATTCATACCCTGATCGACCGCACCACCACCATCCGTGCCTCGGTGGCGGATGTGGAGTTCACTCTGGCTCTGACCATCTGCCTAGTGGTGTTGGTGATCTTTTTGTTCCTGCGCAATCTGTGGGCCACCATCATTCCCAGCATCACCGTGCCGCTGGCTCTGATGGCCACTGCCGGCTTGATGTATGTGCTGCATTACAGCCTGGACAATCTGTCCTTGATGGCCCTGACCATCTCGGTGGGCTTCGTGGTCGATGACGCCATCGTCATGCTGGAAAACATCTATCGCCATGTGGAGGAAGGC
>Ga0302278_10006320_pt1 | contig 11354 bp, 7 predicted proteins | sample III_Bog_N3_2_FD_194543 | JGI IMG/M metagenome (GOLD analysis project Ga0302278, IMG submission 194543) | Peat permafrost microbial communities from Stordalen Mire near Abisko, Sweden - III_Bog_N3_2 | ecosystem: Environmental > Terrestrial > Soil > Wetlands > Peat | place: Sweden: Abisko... | reverse complement strand
CCATAGCGTTCGCTGGTGACATGGTCGCAAGCTTGCATCTCGACGGCCGAGAGAACGTTCATGATGGTGATGGTAGTGTATAGTTTGCAAATTGTCAGTTGTGGATTATCGCCGCGCCCCGGCCCCGTAACTCTATCGACAACTTGGCGCAAAAGAGAAGGATGGACGCTTCTTGTTTTTCACAGGAAGCTTCCTGTTTTCATGCTTTTGTCAGCGGGTGATAAAGAATAAGCGTCTAGCTCATCTCGACACGGTGCAAGCAGATGGCTTGGGTTTAGCCGCAAGATCCGCGTACGCCGGACCCGGCTTCGCAAGATGCTCGCGCAAGTTGTTCTCGTCCGATCCAGTTGTGCCAAAGACGACGGTTCCCTGGGCGTCCACAAGCACGAGATGGGGGATCCACACGATCCCATTAGTGTTTCAATCTCCCCGTCCCCATCATGAAAATTCGGCCGCCCATACCCCTTCTTTGTCATAAAACTGGTAGCAATAGCGGCCTCCTGATCCCGATCCACCGAAGCTAGGGCAGACCGCCCTCTACCTTTTGCCCCGCACAACAACAGGGACGCGAACGGCATCGTAGAGACAGTTCATCAACAGTGAGGCTCCATGACCGAGACAAGCTTTCGTACCATTGAACCCAAGATCCTTTACTTTGGAACGCCGGTAGCATTGATCAGTTCCCTGAATGAAGATGGAAGCACTAACCTGGCGCCCATGTCGTCATTCTGGGCGCTGGGCTGGACATTGATGCTTGGACTCCTCGACGAAACCAAGACAGCAGAAAACCTGGAGCGTCACCCGGAATGCGTCGTTAACATACCGTCACCCAACCTATGGCGCAAGGTCGAAGCGCTGGCTCCCCTTACGGGCAAGAACCCGGTTCCCGATATAAAGGCCAAACAGTTTCGCTTCGAATCCGACAAGTTCGGGGCGGCTGGACTTACCCCGCTGCCAAGCGAGATCGTAAAGCCAGCACGGGTGCAAGAGTGCGCCATCCACATGGAAGCGCGAGTCAATCGGCTTCACAAGATGCAAGGGGACAAGCTGGAGCAGCTCGGCGGCGGTATAGCGGCTGAGGTGGAGATTCTTCGTGTCCACGTCGCGAGCGATCTGATCATGGGTGAAAACTACATCGACCCGCATAAGTGGTCGCCCCTGATTTATAACTTTCGCCATTATTTCCGGCTTGCGGAGAATGAACTGGGAAAGACATTTCGCGCTGAAAAGTAAGAGGCAATTGAACTCTTGGTTCATGACCGGCGAATGTAGCCTGCGATCTGCTCTATTCCCTGATCCCTATTCCCTGATCCCTGTTCCCTGTTCCCTGTTCCCTGCCTTGTTCACTTCAGCATCAGCACCAGGAACCATGCGTTCAGCCCCGCAATCAGCACGGCCACAAACCACGAGAGCCCCTGCAGCCAGCGGCCGTTCACAAACTCACCCATCGTCTTGCGGCTACCGGTGAATATCACCAGCGGTACCACCGCGAAACTGAGTTGCAGGCTCAGAATCACCTGGCTCAGCAGCAGCAGTTTCTCTGTGCCCCGCTCGCCGGTGATGGCAACCACGATGATGGTTGGAATGATGGCCAGCGAGCGCGTGATGAGCCGCCGCAGCCAAGGCGCAACCTTGATGTGGACGAAACCTTCCATCACTATTTGGCCAGCCAGCGTCCCGGTGATGGACGAGTTTTGCCCGCTCGCCAGAAGAGCGATGGCGAACAGCGTACTCGCCCCCGCCGCGCCCACCAGCGGGCTCAGCAGCTTGTAGGCGTCCTCAATCGCTGCGACCTCGTAGTGTCCGCTGCGGTAGAACACCGCCGCCGCAACAACCACAATGGCGGCATTCACAAACAGCGCCACGGTCAACGCCAGGGCCGAGTCAATGTTTGCCATCACGATGGCTTCCCGTTTCCCCTCCGGCGTCCGCTTATAGCTCCGGCTCTGCACAATGGAGGAGTGCAGGTAAAGGTTGTGCGGCATCACCGTCGCCCCCAGCATGCCAATAGCAATGTACAGCATGGTGGGGTTGGTGATGATGGCCGTGGAAGGAATGAAGAGATTGCGCAATGCCGGACCATATTCCGGCCTTGAAAGAAAAAGCTGCACGGCAAACATGGCAATGATGGTGCCAATGAGCGCGATAACCAGCGCCTCGACCCATCGGAAACCAAATCGCTGCAGCAGCAGGATCAGTAGCACGTCAAGGCCGGTGATGAGCACCCCGTAGAAAAGCGGGATGTGAAACAGCAGGTTCAGCGCAATCGCCGACCCAATCACCTCCGCCAGGTCGCATGCCGCGATGGCAATCTCCGCGCCAATCCACAACCCGAAACTCACCCCGCGGCCATAGCGCTCGCGGCAGAGCTGCGCCAGGTCGCGCTCCGTGGCCACGCCTAACTTCAGGCTCAGGCTCTGCAGCAAAATCGCCATCAGGTTCGAAATCATGATGACCGAAAGCAGCGTGTACCCAAACTGCGATCCGCCGGCAATGTCCGTCGCCCAGTTTCCCGGATCCATGTAGCCGACTGAGATGAGGAAGCCCGGGCCCAGGAACCCCAGCAGCCGCCGCCAGTAAATGGGCGACCGCGACACGCCTACACTGGAGTGCACCTCCGGCAGGGAGGGCTCAGTGAGCGGCTTGATCATGGGTTGAGTCGACATATTTTCCTGGAAGGAAGGAACCGGAAGAGTTCCTCAACCTAAGTATGCCACAGAAAGTTAATTATGGTTAATGAATTTCATTATATGAAATTACGATGAAAACCTGGCTGTCCCTGACGCCCTTCTCAGACGAGCCAACTCTTGGCCCTTTACTTTTGGTAGAATGTAAAGCAAGGTGAATCTAGTCTCATGGAAGCTACGCTCAGCAGTAAAGGACAGGTAACGATCCCCAAAGCGGTTCGTGATCGCCTGCAAATAAAACCGGGGGACCGGTTCAAGTTCTTCTTCCACCCTGACGGTGTGATCATTCTCCCCAAAATTTCAACTGTTCGACTCAAAGGCATGATTCCAAAACCGGCCGAATCGGTATCTCTTGAAGAGATGGATCGCGCGATTGAAGAGGGTGCCACGCAAAGATTTCGGCCAAGGTCGTGATAGGTCTCGATACAAACATCCTTCTGCGCTACCTGACGCAAGACGATCCAAAGCAGTCCCCTCGTGCCACGGAAATCATCGAAGGGCGCTTGACCGATCAGGAACAGGGTTTCGTCAGCATCGCGAGCATCCTTGAGATTGTCTGGGTTCTCAAAAGCCTTTTCAAGCGTTCGCGGCAGGAAATTGCAAACGACATCGAAATGCTCTTAGCCGCCGATACGCTTGAGGTCCAGAACGAGCAAGAGGTCTATTACGCCGTCGTTTCGCTCCGAAATGGGATCGGAACATTCGAAGACGCTTTGATCGGCGCGCTGGGCGCCTGGCGGGGTTGTTCGGCAACCTTGACGTTTGATGAGGCTGCCGCAAAACGCTTACACGGGTTTCAACTGGTATGAATACTTAGATCCCCGCCGGCTTCAGCCAGACCGCCTCCGCCGCAGGCCGTCCCAAAATCGAGCTGTGCACAGCATCCCCTTCGGGCAGTTCGATCGAAACCGTCTGATCGTAATTCTGGCTGATAACTTTCACTCGCTGGCTCGGCCCAATCCCGGTGCGATGCAGAAAAAGCAGCAGCTTGTGGTCGCGTTCATGCAGGCTGGTGACCATGTAGCTTTGCCCCTCTTCCGCTTCGGATAAGGGCACCTCGCCCCGGCGTTTGCGTTCCGCCGGGCTCTCCGGAAGCACCGCATTGCCGTGCGGACACGCGCCGCCTTCGCCGAGCTTTTCCCGCAACTTGGCCTCGAATTCCGGAGAAACAGCGTGTTCCAGCCTCTCCGCCTCCTCGTGAATCTCGTACCACTCCATGCCGAAGATCTCGCTCAGCATACGTTCGATCAGGTGGTGGCGCAGGGCGGTATGGTAGGCCGTTTCGCGCCCTGCAGCGGTCAGGCGCACAATTCCGTCGGCACCCACCTCTACAAAGCCATCGCGTTTCAATCGTTTAAGCGCCATGGTCACGGCGGGAGCGGATACCTCAAGCCAGTGCGCCAGCAGCGCCGGAATTACCTCGCGCCCTTCGGCCTCAGCCTCCAGAACCGCCTTCAGGTAATTCTCTTTCGATACATGAATCGAATCTTTCATGGTGACGTTCAAACCAGTCTAATACGGTGAACACGGTTCAATCCGCATGCGACAATACGCATTTTGTTGGATGCCAGACACAGGTATGATTCATTTCAAGCATTTACCATTGCGCTAGAACGGGATGACTGACACAATGCAAGATACCGCTGAATACAATTGGTACTAAGGCCACGCTAACAATGAAACTTTGTCCCCAATGCGAGAGCGGCTATTCCGACAGGAAATCGACCTGCCCCATCCACGGCGGGCTTTTGACTGAAACTGGCGAATTGCCCCGCGGTTTGCTTATCTGCGGCACCTACCGCATCCTGCGCAAACTCGGCCAGGGAAGCATGGGCACGGTTTACCTGGTTGAACATGAGTCTGCCGGCGAACTCATCACACTCAAGTTTCTCAACGCTGAACTGAGTGGGGATGAATCGTTCACCAGCCGCTTTGAGCGCGCCGCAAAGCGCCTTTCTGGCTTGCACCACACGAATGTGCTGGCCACGGGAGCCCTGGAGCGCGCCGAAGACGGCTCGCTGTTTTTTGCCATGGAATATGTTGACGGTCCCAGCCTCAGGGAGCTGCTCAACTTTGCGCCGGCCGCATTCGAACCGGGCCTGGCTCTCGCCATCGCACGCTGCGTGGCCGAAGGTCTGGGTGCCGCGCACGCCACCGGAATGGTCCATCTGGATCTGAAACCGGAAAACATTCTTATTGCCGGCGACGCAACGCTGGTTCCCAAAATTGCAAACTTCGGCATTGGAGCGACCCGTGAGAATGGCAGCACGTTTCTCGCCGTCGGGCGAATCCTGTTAACGCCCACCTATGCCGCCCCCGAGCAATGGCGCGACACGCGATCGGAGCAGCTCGATGGGCGCACCGACCTCTACGCCCTGGGTGGGATCCTGTTCGAAATGCTCACCGGCCAAACTGTCTTTGACGCGTTTGGCTATCATGTCTGGGCTCGGCAGCACCTGACTGTCCCTCCGCGGAAGCCGAGCAGACTGCGCCCGGAGCTGGCCGCATGGCGTGGGCTCGATGACCTGGTTCGCACTTTGCTTGCAAAAAGCCCCGACAACCGTCCCAAAGACGCAGCAGCGGCGCTCGCACTCTTCGATAAGGTGCAATTCGGTGCGGAAACTATCGAGATTCCGAAGGTCCGCATTGTTGAACCGCGCAAACCCATTGAGTTCCTTCGCGTGCAGGAAGCTCTGCCAGAAACCAAACCCACAACCGGATCTGAAGCCACCGTCAAAACCAAATCTGCCTTCACCGCCAGCCTTATAGAGCCTGTGGCAGGACATGAGCCCGTCAGCACGGAGGAAATTCCGGTTTCCTTCAGCCCCGCTTTCGCCGACGAGCACGGAGCTGCGGATTCTCAAGACGAGCCCATTGCGCCCGAACCACAGTCTTCCGATCCTGCCCATTTCGCGACTAATAATCCGGAAATCGAACCAGCCGCAGCTCCCGAAACGGCGTCCGAAGTCTTTCCACCGGAGTTCCCGGTCGAGTTGACGGCGCCGGTGACAGAGGACGTTGTTACTCCTTCCGAGTTCGAGGTGGGCTTCTCCGCGCCAGAGGTGGTCGAGCCTGAGCTCCCGACGACCGTACCAGACACGGAGTTTGTCGAAACGGCTGCTGCGCCGGAGTCAGCGGAAAAGCCTCTCGCCGATCAGGAGCCGCCGCATCTCTCTGATTTCGAGTTTCCCCCTCCAGCGCCAGAGTTCGTCCCGGCCGCCGAGGCCGAGCCGGTCCAGGTCGCTGAGCCTGTGCTCCCGGCGACCGTACCAGAGCCGGAGTCTGTCGAAGCGGCTGCTGCGCCGGAACCAGTGGATGAACCTGTTGTCGTCGAAGAAGAGCCCTTCCGCCTTTCTGATTTCGAAATCCAGCCTCCACAGCCAGAGGCCATTTCTCCCGCTGAAACCGAGCCGACACCGAGCACTGAAGCTGAGCTTCCGACGACGGTACCAGAGCCGGAGTTTGTCGATGCGGCCGCCGCGCCGGAACAGGTGGATGAACCTGTTGTCGCCGCAGAAGAGCCCTTCCACCTTTCTGATTTCGAAATCCAGCCTCCACAACCAGAGGCCATTTCTCCCGCTGAAACCGAGCAAACTCTGAGCACTGAACCTGAACTCCCGACGACCTTCTCAGGGCCGGAGTTTGCCGAAGCGGCTGCTGCGCTCGAGCCAGCGGATGAGACTGTCGTCACCGCTGAAGAGCCCCCCCATCTTTCTGATTTCGAATTCCGCCCTCCACCGCCAGAGGCCATTTCTCCCGCTGAAACTGAGCCGACTCCGAGCACCGAGGCTGAACCCCCAACGACCTTCCCAGAGCCGGAGTTTGTCGAAGCGGTTGTTGCGCAGGAACCAGCGGATGAACCTGTTGTCGCCGCAGAAGAGCCCTTCCACCTTTCTGATTTCGCATTCCAGCCTCCACAGCCGGAGGCCATTTCTCCCGCGGAAACCGAGCCGACTCCGAGCACCGAGGCTGAACGCCCGACGACCTTCCCAGGACCGGAGTTTGTCGAAGCGGCTGTTGCGCCGGAACCGGTGGATGAACCTGTTGTCGCCGCGGAAGAGCCCCCCCATCTTTCTGATTTCGAATTCCGCCCTCCACCGCCGGAGTTCATTGCGCCCGCCAAAGCCGAGCCAGTCCAGGCTGTCGAACCTGAACTCCCGATCGTCTTCCCAGAGCCGGAGTTTATCGAAACGGCTGCCGCGCCGGAACCATTGGATGGACCTGTCGTCGCCGCAGAAGAGCCCCCCCATCTTTCTGATTTCGGATTCCAGCATCCACAGCCGGAATCCATTTCCCTCGCTGAGGTACAGCCAGTCCAGTTCGACAAAGCTGAACCTGCTCCAGTCTTCACAGAGCCGGAGCGGGTGGTAGAGCCTGTCGTAGCTCAGGGACCGCCGCACCTGTCTGAACCCGAATTCCCACCCTCAAGGCCGGAGTTCATTCCGCCGCCCAAGACTAAGCGAATCCCGCTTTCCCCTGAAGTTCTGGCTGCCCTCAACGCGCCGGAACCCGTGGACGAGCCTATCTTCGTACCGGAACCGAAGTATTTCTCTGACCCCAAATTCCCGCCTTTCGAGCCAGAGTTCATTTCGCCTCCCCAGCCTGCGCGGTCCCCCCTCCCCCACCATGAACCTCCGCCGTCTTTCACCGCCTCCGATCCGCTCAAAGAGCCGGTGATCACATCGGCGCGAACGCGTTTCTTCGATCGCCAGTTCAGCACTCCTGCCCCGGAGTTCCTTCCGCCCTCCACTCCGGAACCAGAGCCGTTCGTAACCCCGAATTTCTCGACTTTTACTGCACCGAAGCACGTAGAACCTGTGATTGCTCCGCCGCGCCGATCTTTTGCTTCCGACTTCACTTCCGACCTGCCAGAGCCTCGCAGCACCAACACCTCGCCCACCCGGGAAGATCGGGATTCGGAAGAATCCGTCATGGATGTTGAGGAGTTGAAGCGGCTCTTCGGGCGCGTCGAAAACGGCGTCAAGCCTGACGATGGTCCAAGACGAACAACAAACACCACCAGCATGTTCGGCCCGAATTCCACCGGCCTGGGGCGTGAAGAGTGGCCCGCCACCGCCGCACCCACCAATTTCTTTGGCAAGCCCTACAAGCCGGCAGGCCCTGAAGCGCCGCCCACGCAGGTCCCCGAATTTCCCGCAGCCTTCAGCCGCACCACCAAGTCGGATTGGATCGATACCGGCAAGACCGCCGCACCATCGATACCCGAAGAGGAGGAAGAGGAGGTCGAGGAGATCGAGGAGATCGAGGAGATCGAGACGGTGCAGAGAGTCTCCCATTTTCCCGGCACCACATTCCTTCAGGAGATCGACTACCAGGAAGAGATTGAAGAGGAGCCTGAAGAGGAACGCCATCTCGTCCGCACCATCCTGATCGTGGTTGCGGCTGTCTTGCTGCTGGCCGCGGTGGGTTTTGCCATCTGGAAACTTGTGATAAATGACGCCAACGAGCCAGTGACAAAAATGAACGCGGCATGTGCCCAGGGCGACGGCAAAGCCTGTTATGACCTGGGCGCGTTCTACGAGCAGACCAACACGGTTTCCAATGGCGATGAGCGGGCCACAGTCCTCTACTCGCAGGCCTGCGAACTGAATTTCCCTCTGGCCTGCCGCAAGCTCGGCCTCAAATATTACCTTGGCACTGGGATTGCGCGTGACATCCCGAAGGCAATTGAGCTTTATACGAAAGGCTGCGATAAGGCCGACGCGGAAAGCTGCGACAACCTGGCGAACATCTACCACGAGGGTAAGGACGTGCCCCTGGACGACGCGAAGGCCGCTGTCTTTTATCAAAAGGCATGCGCGACAGGGGACGACTTTGGCTGCAAGTGGGCCAATCAACTGGCCGCGCCCCCGCCGCCAACGAGGCTCTTGCCAAAGCGCGTGACGCCAGCCGCGGCGCCACACAAAGCAAAATAGAAAGTCACTTGGCGCTGAAAGCTATCGCAGCCCGCAAAATCTTGGCGGAGTCCTGCGACTTCGAAAGCGATGGCGCTCCGAAACAACACTCATGAAGGTCGATAGCCCCACAAGTCCAAGCCCCCGGCCGCAATCGCGGAAACCGGGGGCTCTCGCTATCCACTAATCGCTATCCACTAACCACTAACCACTGCCCTACTGCTTCACCCTAACCGTAGGTTCTACTGACAATCCCGGCCGCAGCAGGTGGTTCGGATCCTCATCCTTCAGATCGGTAAAGTCGATGCGCACCGGAACCCGCTGCACCACCTTCACATAGTTCCCCGTCGCATTCTCCGGCGGAAACAAGCTCAGCACCGAACCGGTAGCTCCGCCAATCTGCGTCACCTTGCCGTTGTACTTCTTCCCCGTCGCGTCCACGGCAATCTCAACCGGCTGGTCCTTGGCCATGTGCCGCAACTGCGTCTCCTTGAAGTTCGCCGTCACCCACAAATCTTCAAGCGAAACCAGCGTAAGCAGGTTCTGCCCGACACCCACGTTCTGGTTCACTTCCACGCTTTTACGCGTGATGATGCCTGCCACAGGCGCGACAATCTTTGTGTAGCTGAGATTCAATTTCACCTGGTCCAGTTGCGCCTGCGCCTGCTGCACCTGCGCTTCCGCGGCCTTCGCGCGCGCATTCTGCACAGCCACCTGCTGCGGACCGGTCTCAGCTGCATTGTGTTGCGCATGCGCCTGGGCCTCGCGATCACGCGCCGCGCGTACGCCATCGTTTGCGGCAGCTTCGGAAGCCTGCGCATTGGCCAGCGCAGCTTTGGCGCCGTCCGCAGCCGCTACGGCAGCATCGAACTGCTGCTTGCTGATCACATCTTTTTCCACCAGCGGCTTGTAGCGCTCCAGATCAGCATTGGCCTTGGTCAAATTAGCCTGCGCCTGGGCCACCAATGCCTGCGCCCCCAGCAACTGCTGCTGAGCCTGCTGGACGCCGGAGTGCGCCACGCTGACGTCAGCATCCGACGAACGCAGAGTGCTGCCGGTGTTGATCGTTGTAAGCGGCACACTCACATTGGCCGCGGCCGCGTTAGCTTGCGCGTCAGCCAGCGCAGCCTGAGCATTTTCAACGGCAACGTTGTAGTCCGCCGGATCGAGCTCGGCAATTGTGTCGCCCGCCTTCACCACCTGGTTCTCTTCCACGTCGACTTTCAGCACCTGTCCGTTGATGCGCGAGCTCACCTGGATGAGGTGACCGTTGATCTGCGCGTCGTCGGTATCTTCCGTGAAAGTCGAGCGCCACCACAGTGCGACCGCAACCACCACAAGCACCGCAACCACTACAAGAATGATGCCCGCGCGGCTCTTCTTCGGCTGCTCGATTTCTGTCTCAGCCGCCGCCGGCTGGCTCGGTGTCGATGTTTGATCCGCCACGGTTACTTTCCTCCCAGATAGTTCTTGTAACTTTGCCCCGCGCCCAGAGCCCTTGCAAGGCTCAGCTTGGCCACATTATGCCTGTATAGGCTGGTTACGTATTGATCGTTAGCCTGCGCTACGCTCTGCTCCGCCTGGCTCACTGCCAGGTTGTCGCTCACGCCGTTAGCATACCGCTGCTGCGCCTCGCTCAGCGCCTCGCTCGCCAGGTCCACGCTGGACTTCGCCACCTGTACCTGCTGGGCGGTCGAGGCAATGTCGAGCAGCGCGTCCCGCACATCCGCATTTACCTGGGCGGTTTTATCACTCAATTGCGCCCGCTGCGTGTCCAGTTGCGATTGCGCCGCCTCCGCTTCTCCGCGTAATTCAAATTCTTTGAAAACAGGCACACTCAGCGTCCCGCTAATATCTTCGGTTCCGTGTGAATGCGCCAGCGTAGTACCGATATCACCGTAGTCGGCGTCAAACTTGAGCGTCGGCAGCCTGTCTGCCGTGGCCGCCTTGCGCTGCTCAACGGCCGCCTTGGTCTGCTCCGCCATCGCAGCCAGGTCCTTGCGGCTGGTCAGCGCCTGCTGAATGGCCGCACTCACTTCCGGCTGGTCGTACGCCGCATACGGCACCTTGTCAGACAGCGTGAACTTCTGCGCCAGCGGCAGCCCGATGGTTCGAGCCAGCGCCAGCTTGTCCTTTTCCAGCGCATTCTGGGCCACAATCAACTGCTGATCCAATGTCTGATAATCCACCCGCGAACGCAGCTCATCCAGCAGCGGCGCCGTGCCCGCCTGGTGGTTGGCAACCGCCTGGTCGAGCGAAACTTTAGCGGTTTTCACCTGCGCCTGCACACTGCTTACCTGGCTTTCATCCGCCAGCGCCAGCAGGTACGCATTGCCCACGGTCAGCACCACCATGTCCTGCGCGTCCTCCGCCGAGAGCGTTGCCGCCGCAAAATTGTGCCTCGCAGCCAGGTACGTCCGCAGAGATTTCAGGTCCACCAGAGACCAGCTCAGCGAGGCCCGAATATCCGTATAGCCAAACGGTCCCAGAATCGTGGGGAAGCCGGGAATGCGCAACCCCTGCGCCGCCAAATCCGACTGCATCACCGTCTCTTTGGCTGAGGCGTCCACCGCCGGCAGTAGTTCCTGCAGATCGCTGAGCTTTTGCCCCCGAGCGGATTGCGTCTCGGTGCCGCTCAGAATGACGCCCAGATTGCTCTTCAGCCCGCGCTGGATCGCGTCGTCAAGCGACAGTTCCAGCACCTGGCCCGTCGCTTCACCCGTGGCGATACTGCCCTGAAAGCTCTGAGCAC
>Ga0302278_10006314_pt1 | contig 11363 bp, 7 predicted proteins | sample III_Bog_N3_2_FD_194543 | JGI IMG/M metagenome (GOLD analysis project Ga0302278, IMG submission 194543) | Peat permafrost microbial communities from Stordalen Mire near Abisko, Sweden - III_Bog_N3_2 | ecosystem: Environmental > Terrestrial > Soil > Wetlands > Peat | place: Sweden: Abisko... | reverse complement strand
CACCCCAGAGAGCGAAGCAACGGCCCGTTCCGATGCTCGCCCATGACGTCCTGCCTGCTGGTGAGCAGCACGACAAGGACGAGTAGGGGTGGCGCCAGCGCTCCGTTCAGCACCGCGGACCAGAACAGCATTTTGACCGCGTTTAATCCCGCGTAATTCAAGCCGAGGCCCAGCGCCATGGCAACCGCGATGACCGCATAGAAGCCGTGGGCGAGGGGCGGATGCACTTCCAGCGAGCTAACCCAGTCGGCCGCTTCCGCGATGGCGTACGCGCACGATCCCGCCAGGACTGGCACCCCGAGCATGCCGGCTCCGATCAGCCCCAGGCTGAATAGCCAGTACGCGCCATCACCGGCCAAAGGACGCAGCGCCTCGGCGGCATCGCGCGCGCTGGAGATCGTCGTCTTGCCGTGCGCATGGAGCGTGGCGGCCGACGTGAGAATGATGAAATACATCACGAGATTCGAAAAGAACATGCCTGTCAGGACGTCGTTGCGGGAGCGCCGCAACTCCCGCTGGGACGCGCCTTCCCGCTCTTTCACCGTCGTCTTGCCCTTTGCGACATCCTCCTCCACTTCCTGCGCCGCCTGCCAGAAGAAGAGGTAGGGCGAGATGGTGGTTCCCAGGATGCCGACCAGCGTTGCCCAGTAAGCGCTGGTCCACTGCACGCGTGGAATCAAGGTCGCGCGCATGACTGCATGCCAGTCCGGGTGCGCTAGAAATGCAGCGGCGATGTAGGCGAACAAGGCGAGAGTGAGCCACTTGAAAATCCTGGCGATCAGACGATAACTCGTCCAAAACAGCAGGGCTACCAGGAGTACCGCGTAGGCGGGGGTCCAGAAGAGTGCATTGACCCCAGTCAGGAGCTGCGTGACGTCAGCCATACCGCCAAGATCCGCTGCGATGTTGACGATGTTGGCGATGACCAGCAACGCGCAGGAACTCCATAGGATCCAGCGCGGATAGCGCGCCCGGATTACGCTGGCCAGCCCGAGGCCAGTGACCATGCCGAGGCGGGCACACATGATCTGTATTGCCGCCATCAAAGGGAAAGAGAAGATCGCGGTCCACAAAGGCGTGTAGCCGAAGGCGGCCCCTGTGACCGAATACGTCGAGATGCCGGATGGGTCGTCATCCGCGGCGCCGGTAATCAAGCCAGGGCCGAGATTCGAAAAGAATCTGCGGAAGCGGCCCTGCATGACAAACAGTTGTCTGGCAGCCTTCTCGCCCGGCGAGTTCTCGCTCATAGCCCCCCGATCACTGTCCCCTGATTTTATAGCACCACGGTTCCATGGATAGGCTCGATCCGAGTGCCTGGGCGATCAATCACGGGATCGTAGTGACTCTACTGCGCGGAACCAATCCTCTTCCGGAGATCCTTGCGGACAGCTCCTGCCTTGCCAGAATTTATAAGCGAGGACGGCGATGTGCCCCTCTTTGGCTTCGTGGGCAATTCCGTCAGCGCTTTGCCCGGTTCCGGGCCCTTGGTGCTCTTTTTGTGCGACCAGGTAGGCCTGATTGGTGTGCTCGCGGCCTTGCCTGGAGCTTTCATTTCCGGTCAGGTGATCTTCTTTGCCGTGATGCTCGGCGCCGGTGCTATGGGCGTGGGCAGCAAGGTCGCGACGCTCAGCCGCAATCTTTTGTGAATCGTGCATAGCAATTGCCTTTGCACGCGTGGCACCGTCTGTCCCGCCGCGGCAGATACGGGCCTGGTCCCGGGAATTCGCGCGGAATCTGTCGCGAATGGTGCAGGATTTGCCTCGTGCATGCACGTTTCACCGCCTGATGGGATTGGCGGCCCAAACCAGTAATAGAATGCACGCGACGCATTCGAAGCATCGGCGGGGGAGTGATCCGGCGCCGGACGGAACTGTTGTGGGGGACTCCCTGCGCAAGCACCTATAATTGCGTTAATGGTGCAATCCGGCCCGCGATCCGATTCCTCTCTGGAAAACCAGGTCCTCGAGCGGTTAGCCGTGCTGCCGCATGGGCGCGCCAACACCAAAACTCTGGCGCGCGAACTCGGGCTGCGGGGTGAGGCCCGGCAGGCACTCGAAGACGCGCTGGACGCGCTTTCCGCACGAGGCGCGCTAATAGAAATCAGAGGCCACTATGCGCTGCCAGAACGCCAACAGGAGTATGCCACAGGCAAGCTGAACCTGCACCGCGACGGCTACGGTTTTCTGACCTCCGATCGTCCGCTCGCTCACATCAAGGGCGACATCTTCCTGCCGCCCGGCGCCGAAGGGCGCGGCATGCACGGCGATCGCGTACTGGTTCGCATCGGCCGGCTCGGCCGCGAAGGGAAAGCCGAAGGCTCCGTCGTGCGGATTCTCGGGCGCGCCCATCCTACGGTGGTCGGCGAGTTTCGCGTCGGGCGGCGGGAGAACTACGTCGTTCCGCAGGAATCGCGCATCCGGCAGTCGATCCTAATCCCCGAAGGCATGGAGCTGCCGCGATCAGGTCCGGATGCCTCGCCCGACCGCATCGGCGTCCGCGCGCTCGACATCCAGAGCCCGGACGACATGAACGGGATGATCGTCAACGTCGAAATCGTCGAGTATCCCGAGGACGATGACGACAACGCGGTGGGCCGCGTGGTCGAGATCCTCGGTCGTCCGGACGACTTTGGAGTGGATGTCGAAGTCACTATTCTGAAGCACCATCTTCCGAATCGCTTCCCCGCCGAAGTGCTGGAGCAGGCGCAGGCCGTTCCGCCCACGATTACCGGGGAAGAACTGCGCGGGCGGCGCGACTTCCGCGACCTGCCGTGCGTCACCATCGACGGTGAGACCGCGCGTGACTTTGACGACGCCGTGTACGCGGACCGGCTGCCCAACGGCCATTTCGTATTGCACGTCCACATCGCCGACGTAAGCCACTACGTCCTCCCCGGCACGCCCATCGACGTCGAGGCTTTGCGGCGTGGCACCAGCGTCTACTTCCCGGACCGCGCCGTGCCGATGCTGCCGCTCGAGCTGAGCACGGAGATCTGTTCGCTCAAGCCGGGCGTAGAGCGGCTGACCCTGTCGGCGTTGCTGGAATTCGACGCGAAGGGCGAGCTGGTGGCGCGCGATTTCTGCCGCGGAGTCATCCGCAGCGCCGAGCGGATGACCTATACCAACGTGCAGCTTGTCCTGGACGGCGACGCGGCGCAGCGCGAACGTTACGCTCCGCTCGTGGCGCGCTTCGAGTTGATGAAGGAACTCGCCGAAGTGCTCAACCGGCGCCGGTACAAACGCGGCTCCATCGACTTCGACCTGCCGGAACCGGTGATCGAGTTCGACGAACAGGGCGCGATGAAAGGCATCCGGCGCAGCGAGCGCCTGTTCGCGCACCGCCTGATCGAGGAGTTCATGCTGGCGGCCAACGAGGCCGTCGCCGGACATCTGGAAGCGAAGCTCCCCGAATCGATCTACCGTGTCCACGAGCCGCCGGACCCGTCGCGCGTGGCGGACTTCGAGGAACTCGCGCTGCGCTTCGGCCACACGCTGGGAATCGCGGCGATCCCCGTGAAGCGCTTCAGCGTTGTGGATCGCAAGCGCGACGGCCGCAAGATCCGCAAGGACATCGTACGAGCGGACGAACGGCTGCAGGTGACTTCGCAGATGTACCAGCGGCTCGTCGAGAAGCTGGCCGGGCGGCCCGAGGAGCGCATCCTCAATTACCTGATGCTGCGCTCGCTGAAACAGGCGCGCTACAGCACCGTCAACGTAGGCCACTTCGCGCTCGCCGCGAAGTGCTACACGCACTTCACTTCGCCCATCCGCCGCTATCCGGACCTGATCGTCCACCGTCTGCTCGGCGGATTGCTCGACGGGCAGCTCTACGACGAAGGGCCGCTGGAGCCGGTGGCGATTCAGTGTTCGGACACGGAGCGCCGGGCCGCGGAAGCGGAACGAGACCTCGTCGAATGGAAGAAGGTCCGCTTCATGCTCGACCGCGTGGGCGACGACTTCCCCGCCCTGGTCATCAGCACCATGAAATTCGGCTTCTTCGTCGAACTCGACGACCTCTTTGTCGAAGGACTGGTGCTCATCGACACGCTGCCCAACGGGCGCTGGACGTTTCAGGAAAACACGCGCAAAATCGTCGCCGAACGCAGCAGAGCCGAGATTTGCATTGGCGATAGAGTGCAGGTGCGCCTCTATCGCATCGATGAGATGGATAAGAAGCTTCTGTTCGCACTGATGGTGCCGGAGCAACCCGGCAAGGCGCGCAGGAAACGTTGACGCCAAGGCTGCGGCAAAGTTGTGAAACAGGCTTGAGGAAAGGGACGCCCGGCAGAGATAGTAGGATTAAGTGAATCATTGGGCTTCGCCGGCCCTGTGCGGCCATTGGGAATTTGCTGAGGGAATCTGAATTGAATCGGCAGAGAGCGCAAAGCGGACTGCAAGCGGCTGCGATACGGTCTGCGCGTGTAGCGTGTGCCCTTGTGTTTTGCGCGTCTACCCTCTTCGCGCAGAGGTTCAACTTCCGGCTCTATGAGAGCGCTTCGGGTCTCACCGACCCGGTGGTCACCTGCCTGTTGCAGGATCGGCTGGGCTATTTATGGGTCGGGACCGAGAATGGACTCTTCCAGTTCGATGGCCTGGACTTCCGGCGCTACGGACCCGAGCAGGGCATCTCGGGCGCCTACATCGCATCGATCCATGAAACGCAGTCCGGCGGACTCTGGGTCCTGACCGAGAATAGTATCGCCCGGAAGAGCGGGAACGTTTTCGTCCCCGTCATGGCTACCCCTCCAATCCACTCTTTGGGGACATCCCGCATCGATTCCACCGCTGAGGGGACCGTCCTGTTCGCATTGAGTCGCGGCCTGCTCGCACTGAGCGACACGGCCGGCAAACAGACTCCGCGGTGGATCCTGAACCAACCCGTGCAAGCGGTGCACGTCGACCGGAAGGGCGTTGCCTGGATCGCAGTCGGGACTAAACTCCTCAACTGGGGTCACAACTCGCTCACCGATACCACAGTGCAGAACCTCCCGTCGAGAGCGTGGACCCGGATCCGTTCCGATCGGGACGGAAACGTCTGGCTGGCCGAGGACCACCTGATTGTCGAGATCGACCGATCCACCAACTCGGGCGTAGTGCAGGCCGATCAACTTCCCGTCATGCGAGATCTCTATCCCGACCCAGTGCTGGGAATGGTCGTGTCTACTTCTCAAGGGCTGGCAATCCGGGACGGCGGGAAGTGGCAACTGCTAGGGGTGGAGCAAGGGCTCCCGGGCGAAGCGCTGGCTTGCGTCCTCCGCGATCGGGAGGGCTCGCTCTGGTTGGGCATCGAGGGCACGGGGCTGGTGCGCTGGCTCGGGGGGCGGGATTGGGTGAGTTGGACAACTGCCGACGGAATCCGGGGATCGTTGACCTGGGAAGTGCAGAAATCAACCGGCGGAGACTATTGGGTCGGAACGAACGATGGAATCATCCGCATTCCGGCAGGCCCGCCGCAAAGCATCGACAAGACCTGGAGGAAGCTGCCGGGTGAATCGATACGGAGTCTCGAAAGGGCCAGTGACGGAACGGTCTGGGCTACTTCCTACACATCCGGTCTGATCCACTTGAGTCCTTTGGGAGGGACCCTCGAGCGTTACGGGGAGGACGACGGGCTCCCAGACAGAAGGATCCGTGGCCTGTTAATGGACAGCGGGGGCACTCTGTGGGTGAGCACGGATGCTGGCCTTTTCCGAAGCCTGGAACCGTACAAGGGCCGAGCAGAGAGGGAACGTCTGGTCTTCGTGCGTCAAATTCTGACTCTGGAACAAACCGGTGAGGTTTTCTTCGCCTGCATACAGGATCACCAGGGCAGAATCTGGGCCCCCGGAGCAAATGGTCTGGCCGTTCTCGAGGGAGCCATCTGGCGGCGGCTCACAACGCAAGACGGCTTGCGGTCAAACTTTGCCGGGGCTGTAGCGGAAGCGCCCGATGGCGCCATCTGGATTGGCTATGCCGCAGGCGGCGGCGTAACCCGCATGCAGTCAGGTCCCTCCGGTTTGCGAATGGAGCACTATGGCCTCTCCAACGGGCTGCACTCCGACAAGGTGTATTTCGTCGGGGCCAGGCGCGACGGTTCCGTGTGGGTTGGAACGTCCGCGGGGATAGACGTCCGCAGCGGTAATCGATGGCAGCACATCGGGAAGGAAGATGGGCTGATCTGGGAAGACTGCGACCGCGGTGGTTTCATGGACGATGGCGAGCATGTGTGGATCTCCACCAGTAGAGGAGTGTCCCGTTGGACCGAAGGCGGTCACTCCTGGCAGGCTGCGGTCCCGCATCCAGTTGTGACCTACATCACAACCGGAGGGAAACGCTCGGATGAGACGCCCGCTCGTGTCGAACTGCCGTATTCCAACAACTCCCTGACGGTCCACTTCAGCACGCTCCTGTTCCGCGATGCCGAGAACGTTCGCCTGCAATACCGGCTTTCTCCGGCCCAACACGATTGGTCGGCGACGAGCCACCATGACGTGACGCTGACCGCACTCTCCGCGGGGAATCATGTACTCGAACTCCGCGCGGCGGATGAGTTCTCCCAGCCCCTCGGGCAGACGGTTCGCCTTCCCATCCATGTCGCGTTCCCCTGGTGGGCCACCTGGTGGGCCGCTCTCATCTGGTTGGCGGCGGCACTGATCCTCGGCCAGTCCGTGATGCGCTGGCGGATGCGGGTTGAGAGGAAACGAAACCGCGAATTGGAATGGGCGGTCGAATCGCGCACCAAGGAACTCGCGGTTGAAAAAGTGCGCGCCGAGGAGGCCAGCCGGGCCAAGAGCGATTTCCTCGCCAACATGAGTCATGAAATCCGGTCGCCAATGAACGGTGTCATCGGGATGAGCGGACTGATGCTGAAAACGCCGCTGTCCCAGGAGCAGCGGGAGTACGCCGAGATCGTACACTCCTCGGCGACGGCGCTGTTGAACGTGCTCAACGATGTACTCGATTTCTCGAAGATCGATGCGGGCATGCTCGAGTTGGAAAACAGCACATTCGACCTTCCTAAGGCCGTTTCGGCCGTGGCCGCCCTGACCCGATCCACAGCGCAAGAGAAGGGGTTGTCCCTCGATCTGGACATCGTCCCGGGAATGCAGCCGCTGGTGGTCGGTGACGCGGGACGAGTCCGGCAGATCCTTCTGAATCTCGTCTCGAATGCGATCAAGTTCACCGCCCACGGATCGGTGCAAATCCGGCTCGAAGAGACATCGCGATCGGATGAGACAGTTTCGACCCGAATCACGGTCGAGGACACCGGAATTGGGATTCCCGGCGACGTGCAGGAACGCTTATTCCAGAAGTTCACGCAGGCAGACGCCTCCACCACCAGGCGCTTTGGCGGGACCGGCCTGGGGCTGGCCATATCGAAATCGCTGGCGCAACTCATGGGCGGGGACGTCGGAATCGAGAGTGTGGTGGATCGAGGTTCGAAGTTCTGGGTGGACCTGCCGTTCCGTCTGCCAGCTCCCAGCGCAACCGGCTCTGCCCCGGGAAGCTCGGAGGCGTCGCGTTCGCGTTACTCAGGCACGGTTCTCGTAGCCGAAGACAACCCTGTGAGCCAGCGGCTTGCGGTGTTGCTCTTGCGGAGGTATGGCTTCAAAGTCGATTTGGCCTCCAACGGATCGGAAGCGCTCGAAAAGTGGCGTGCCGGCACCTACGAAGCTGTCTTCCTGGACTGCCACATGCCAATCCAGGACGGCTTCGACACGGCCAGAGCGATGAGACGCGAGGAGCGGGGCGGACGAGTCCCGATCATCGCTATGACCGCCGCCGCGATGCTGGAAGATCGCGAGAATTGCCTGGCGGCAGGCATGGACGATGTCGTGCCCAAACCTGTGGAGGTCGACAGGTTGGAGAACGTCCTCGCCAAGTGGTTGCAAAGGCTGCAGGTGTCAACGGGGAATCCGAATGCATGACTGAGGAAGCCCTGAAATTGGCCCGCATCGTCTATGAGTATCACCGCTTGAACCACACTCCAATTCCGGCGGACGTGATTGTGGCGCTGGGCACAAACGACTTGCGCATCGCCGAGTTCGCCGCCGGTCTTTACCAGCGCGGCTACGGCAAAAAAGTGGTTTGCACGGGCGGCATCGCGCATGTCTCGGACCTGCTGGCGACCCGCTGGGACGTCTCGGAAGCCGGGATGTACGCCGCGATTCTGCGACGGCGCGGAGTGCCGGACGAAGACATTCTCCTGGAAACCCGGGCGTCCAATACCTCCGAGAACTTCAGCTTCACGCGAGAACTGCTGCGGCAGGCCGATATCCAGCCAAAGAATATGCTCATCGCCGTCAAGCCGTTCATGCAACGGCGGGCGTGGGCGACGATGGCCGTGGAGTGACCTGAGATGCCCGCCACCGTGGCTTCGCCGAACCTGACACTGGACGAGTACTTCACAAGCGAGCTGACGCCCGGCAGAATCGTCAATATCATCGTCGGAGACTTGCAGAGGATCTGGGTCTACGCCCGCAAGGGCTACTCGGCGCCGCAACGATTGCCCGATGAGGTGAAGCGTGCCTATGAACGGCTGGTGGCGCTGGGATACACCGAGCATCTCATCCCGGAGTGATCGTGTGTGATTGTGGGGCGGCTCTCCAGAGCCGCGCGGGGCCTCCAGGCCCCCGCATCCTGTTGGTTTCCGGAGTGGGCTCTAGAGAGCCCACGCGGCTCTGGAGAGCCGCCCCACAATTGGCGTTAGCGCTTCGGAACCGACACGGTGATGTTGCGGAACTTGAGCCCGCCGGTGTGGTCGCCCTGGATGTAGAACGGCCCAGGCTCAGCCTCGTTGGCGTCGAGTGCGCCGCCGGTAATGCCATCGATTACCTGGTGGTCGATGGTGGTGACGCCGTTGCGGACGATCGTCACTGTGCGGCCGACGAGCGTGACGTCGAACGTCTCCCACTGGCCCGGCGTGCGGGGCATATCCTTGGGCGTGATGCGCCCGTAGATGGAACCGATGCGGCGCTCCGGCGGGTTGGAGGTCAGCGGCTCGTACTCGATCTGAGCTTCATAGCGGCCGCGCAGATAGAAGCCGCTGTTGCCATCATCGGGACAGCTTACTTCGTAGTGCACCTTGAAGTCTTCGAACTTGCGCGTCGTCTTCAGGTTCGCGCCATGCGCTTCGTTCACCAGCAGGCCATCCTTCACGCCCCAGTGACTGTTCTTCGCATCGCCAATCGGTTCCCACCCGGTGAGATCCTTGCCATTGAACAACGGCTCAGGCGTCGTCCAGGCCTTCGGCTCTTTGCGATTCAGTTCGGGCGCGCGAACGCCGGTCAGCGGCATGGTCTTCTCACCTTGCTTCTGAACGCCAGTGAGTTTGTCGCCTGCGGCATCGAGTTCCCACGTGGTCGCGGGATGGCTGCCGGACGCCGCGGAGAGCACCAACGTCAGGTGGGCTCCATCGGCCTTCACGTCTTTCAATTCGTAAACATTGCCTCCGGTGGGCTGATACCACACGTCGAGCGCGCCGCCCTTATCGGTTATGCCGAGCCACGCGGCGCGATTGCCATCCCGCGCGGGGATGTTAAAATCCCAGCGTCCGACTAACGGGTTGCCCTTCTTCTGGGCGAAAGCCGGCACGAGGAGCGCGGCAACAAGAATCAATCCGGTCGCAAACTTCTGCATGTTGGCAGTCTAATACAGACACGGGGCCTTCGGGGGCGTCCGGGGAAAGCGGATCTTCAACTGCTGCAAGGCGGGAGCGGCGCCTTACAGCAGCGCTTATATCAGCGCGACTACTTTATTAGCGATCACCCGTGTGAATTTCTTGCTCTGCGGCTTGATTCCCGCCGCCGCGCTGCGAAATACTTGACGATTACGTGGTCTGAAATTCCTAATAGAAAGTCATCCATCCAGGTAGATCGCCATGAGCATACGCCTATCCAACGGAACTGAGATCCCGATCGAGATGCATAAGATCCGCATCGTGCAGAAGGTGCGGCTTGCACCGGCACGGGATCGGTTGCGCGCGATCGAAGAGGCGGGGTACAACACGTTCCTGCTTCGTACCCGCGACATTTTTCTGGACATGCTGACCGACAGCGGCACGAACGCCATGTCGGACAACCAGCAGGCCGCGATGATGCAATCCGATGACGCCTACGCGGGCTCAGAGAGCTTTTACAGACTGCTCGATGCGGTGAAGGAGATCTTCGGCTATCAGTATGTTCTGCCGGCGCACCAGGGCCGCGCGGCCGAGCACCTGCTGGCCAAGACCTTCGTGAAGCCCGGTCAGATCATCCCGATGAACTACCACTTCACGACGACTAAGGCGCATTTCGACCTGGCCGGCGGCAAGGTGTTGGAGTTGTTCACCGATGAAGCCCTGAAGACGCAAAGCTCGTGCCCATTCAAGGGCAACATGGACATCGACCGGCTGCGCGCGGCCATTGAAAAGGCGGGGCCGGAGAACGTCTCGTTCGTGCGCATGGAAGCGACGACGAACCTGATTGGCGGCCAGCCGTTTTCGATGGAGAATCTGCGCCAGGTGAAAGCGCTGATCGAGCCCCTTGGCATCTTCCTGGTGATCGACGGAAGCCTGATCTCGGAGAACGCGTACTTCATCCATCAGCGCGAAGCGGGCTACGAGAATACGTCGATTCGTGACATCATCCGCGAGATGATGAGCATCGCGGATCTTTGTTACCTCTCCGGCCGCAAGAGCTGCAGCGTGCGCGGCGGCATGATCGCGACCAATCGCAAAGACCTCTATGAGGCGATCCGCCCCTGGCTGCCGGTGTATGAGGGCTTCTTCACCTACGGCGGCATGTCGTCGAAAGAGATCGAGGCGATGGCCGTTGGCATGCGAGAGATGACGGAACTCGAAGTGGCCGGCGCGTCGGCCGACGCCATCAAGTATTTCGTTGCGCTGCTCGAAGAGAAGGGTGTCCCCGTCGTGACCCCGGCTGGCGGTCTGGCCTGTCACGTCGATGCCATGCGCTTCATCGACCACGTGCCGCAATCGCAATACCCGGCCGGCGCTCTGGCTGGCGCAGTCTATCTCACCTCGGGCATTCGCGGGATGGAGCGCGGCTCGGTTTCGATGGATCGCGACAAGGACGGCAACGACGTTCCGTCCGACATGGAACTCCTCCGGCTGGCCGTTCCCCGGCGCGTCTACACGATCTCCCACTTCCAGTACGCGGCGGACCGCCTCAAGTGGCTCTACGAGCATCGCAAGATGATCGGCGGCCTGGAGTTCTACGAGGAGCCGCCGATTCTGCGCTTCTTTGCCGGCAAACTCAAGCCGATAGGCAACTGGGGCGTGCCGCTGATGGAAGCCTTCGAAAAGGACTTCGGCCCGGACTGCTGAAAACTGAATGGTAGGGCAGACCCCCAGGTCTCTAGTGGGGCAGACCCCCAGGTCTGCGG
>Ga0302278_10006310_pt1 | contig 11369 bp, 12 predicted proteins | sample III_Bog_N3_2_FD_194543 | JGI IMG/M metagenome (GOLD analysis project Ga0302278, IMG submission 194543) | Peat permafrost microbial communities from Stordalen Mire near Abisko, Sweden - III_Bog_N3_2 | ecosystem: Environmental > Terrestrial > Soil > Wetlands > Peat | place: Sweden: Abisko... | reverse complement strand
TGCCCGGTGCCACGCATCCAAAGGTGGCCGTTCCGGGCAAGCAGCAAGTGGTGCCACGGTCCGTCGGGGAGATGAAGCGCGGCAGCCATCCGCGTAGTCTTCCCGGCCGCCAGCCGGCACAAATCAATATCGCAGCCGTACCACAGAACTCCCCCGTGACCTGTGTGTTCCGGTCCTTGGGCTGGTTCCGGTTCGTATTGCAGGCTCCAAATCGCGTTGCCTTCCAGGTGCATCGGCTCTGCGGACCACCGTTCTGCCTCCACATGACGCAATAAGAACGCGCCGCTCCGATCCGCCGTGATCACTTCGTTCGCGGATACGGCGGTAAAGACGGTCCCGATCCTGTGCGAGAACTGGTTGATTGGCGCGGGCGGGCTCACGGCGGCGAATTTTCCACTCGGCAGCCGAAAATAAATGCTGCTGGTGGTACCCACCCACAGCGTTCCATCCAGTCCCAGAAACAAGCTCTGAATCGCGTGCTCGGCAAGCCCATCGCCCGAGCCAAATTGCTGAAAACGGCTTCCGTCATACCGGTAAAGCCCGTTCTCCGTTCCCACCCAGAGATAGCCGGACTGATCCTGCGCAATGCAGTTCACATTCAGGTCGCCCAGTCCATCGTTGGCGTCGCTGAAACTGAATTGCTGCGAGACACACCGGGGCACCACGAGACCGAGCACGGCCAGGCCGCACACCAAGGTCCTGAGGATGTGATTAAGCTTGCGCCCCCCAGCCTGCACTGCTTGTCCTTCAAATCAGGTTGAGTCAACTATATACCCGACTGATACGGATGAAATACGTCTTGCGTGCCATTCAAATCGCAGGGCATCGCGGGGTGGCTTGCGCTCTAATCGCAGAGAAGCGCGGCTTCGGGAAGACCTTCAGGCGAATCGTCAAAAGCCGCGTCTCTATTCCCAGGCATCGTCGAATCCAGGTCGGTTCCCGGATGCGCGGCGAAGAAAGCTTCCACCTGACCCAGCACTTCAGTCCCGGTCTTCGCGTGGTAAATGGCCGCACGCAGTTTTGCTCCGCCGGGCACGCCGTGGGTAAACCAGGTTGCAAACTGCTTCATCTTCCCAGCCGTCTCGCCCATGCGTTCGCTTCGCGGCAGTTCCTTGGTCGCCTCCTGCTCGGTAAGCAGCATCTGGAAATAAGCGCGAATCATGCGATGGCGGTCCTCCACCGTCGGCCGTTCGTAGCTGCCCGTCGCCGTGTACTGTGCAATCTGGCGAAAGATCCACGGGTTTGCCGGAGCAGCGCGCCCAATCATCACCGCATCGCAGCCCGTCAGCGCCACCATCGCCGCAGCGTCTTCCGGCGTGCGAATGTCCCCATTGCCAATCACAGGGATGTTCACCGCCTGCTTCACAGCAGCAATCCACTCCCACTGCGCCTGCCCGCTATAGCCCTGCTCCCGCGTGCGGGCATGCAACGCAACCGCGTTAAGCCCTTCGGCCTCCGCCATCCGCGCCAGCTCCACGCAGACAATCTGCTTCTCATTCCAACCCATGCGGAACTTCACGGTGAAGGGAATCGTCACCGCCTTGCGCACAGTGCGAAAAATCTCTCCAATTTTTGGTAAGTCGCGCAACAGCCCCGATCCGCCGTTGCAGCCAACAACGCGCTTCGCAGGGCAGCCAAGATTCAAATCGACTGTATCGAAGCCCGTCTCCTCCACAATGCGCGCTGCCTCGGCCAGCGTCTCCGCATTGGACCCGAAGAGCTGCGCCCCGATGGGATGCTCATCGTCATAGAAAGTCAAATACCGGCGCCGTTTCGACTCCCGCATCCGCGACAGTCCATCCGCGGAAGTGAACTCTGTCATCAGCAACCCGCACCCCGACTGGGAGTTTGTGACTGTCTCCTCAACGGAAGCGATTTCTGATCCCTGATCCCTGTTCCCTGATCCCTGTTCACTTGTGAACAAACTGGAGTGCCGAATGAACCGCCGAAACACTGTATCCGTAACCCCCGCCATGGGAGCCAGCACGGTAGCCGGACTCACCAGCACCGATCCAATCCGCACCTCCGCCGGTACCCGCGTCTCCGCAGGCATCTGGTGCTCCTTGGGGTTGTCCCAATCCTTCTTCACGGTAAAGCCCTTACCAGCCATGGATTACTTTCTCTCGTGCCCTGTCACTAAATTCCACAATACAAAATGACCAGTCATCCTGAGCGAACGGGGCCCCAAACGTTTTTCAGTCCCGGGGTCCCCGCAGACAGGTCTTCGTCTGTGGGGTGAAGGTTGGGGGTGGTGAGTCGAAGGATCTGCTTTCGTTCTTCTCTGAAGTTCAGGGGCACGACCCTAGGTCAACTCGGTAAATCTTTCACTTCATACACGAACGGTTTCCCGCGCGATTCCGGATCCCAACCCGCCGCCATCGCCTCCCGTATGTGGTCGGCAACCTTGGGCGCGGATATGGGCAGCCGCAAAGTTTGCACTGGCCCGTCCTCGCCGTCTGACTGCTTGCGCACCGCCGGATACTCAAGATAAAGCTCGCGCCGCACCGGCCCCACCACCCGAACATGGATCGCCATCCCGGTCGGATTCTGGTCCGCGCTCCAATTCTGCTCGCGATGCAGCTCCCACATCATCGGAAAGCCATCAATCGTCACCGAGGATTGAATCGAGCGCTTCGTGTTTCGCAAAGCCATCTTGTTACCTGTATTCCAATCGTCGCCCGCCGACGCCGCGAACATCGGCAAAAACGAACTGAAAGCTGTTAGCTGTCGGCTGCTAGCTGCCTTTGACGCAACGAGGCCCCCGCCGCGGCGGAGGCCCCAATCGTGCTTTCCTGCTGATGCGCCTACGGTTACTTGGCTGCTGCCGCCGGTGCCGTTTGCGCGTCCGCCTTCGCGTACTTGCGGCGGAACCGCTCAACGCGGCCTGCGGTGTCTACCAGTCGTTGCTTGCCCGTAAAGAACGGGTGGCAAGCCGAGCAGATTTCCACGTGAATGTCGCTCTTATGAGTCGAACGAGTCTCAAAGTTGTTTCCGCACGCGCACAGAACCTTCACTGCGGCATAATTCGGATGAATCTTTTCCTTGGGCATCTACGAAACCTTTCCTGCAATCATTCTATTGTAAGGGGATTTGGATTCTTTAGCAATCCACGCCCCTTCAGCAACTCCAAACCGCCTTAGCTAGACGGTTTAGCCGCGGTAGGTGCCGCAGCAGGCGCCGCCGGTGTTCCCGCGGGCGGTTTCTTCTTCGGTTTCCGTGCGGGAGCCGGTGCAGGGCAAGGTTTCGCCGGCGGCGGCGCAGCAGCCGCTGCAACTCTAGCCGCATTCAGCGTCTGCACGGTCTTCCGCAAATCGCTCGTCTGCTGTTCCTGCGCAGTCGCAATCTCCAGCACCCGGTCGTCCAACGACTTCAGCGCAGTTCCCAGCCCACTCAGAGCCTGCTCAAGCTGGGCCACCTGGTCTGGAGGCGCAGCAACACGCGCCGCTTCAACTACGCTGACCAGGACGTCGTAAAGTGCTTCAGCATTGCGGGTTACCGGAAGCACCTTGCTCAGCGTCGCTGCATTCGCATCTGCAGTCTGAAGCAGAGGGGGTAGCGTCCCCTGCAAATCATGTTCGATGGCCGTGATATGTTCGCCTGTCTCGTCGCGCACGGTCCCGCGCTTCCACTTCTCCAACTTCACCGCGGTCACGGTCTGCAGCACAGTATCCAACGCAGGCTGCAAAAGTGCGGAGGGAGCAGACGTGGGAGCCGTAACTGCAACTGGTGCAATAGATGGCGTCGATTGTGCGAGGCAATCGATGCACGATGAAAGACTCAATCCGGCTATCAGAACTGCGTGGGAAATCTGCATCGGTTGTTTCCTCTTACTCTGTTAGCGTCTCAAATGAGATGCGGAGTTGCCTGTCACCGCGAGACTCGATACCGCAAATTGTAAGGCCACAAGGGCGGCGGTGACGATAGGTCCCCTGCGCTGAACTCGCGGTAAATGAGGCTTCAAAGGTTCAATCGGAGGGTTGCGCACCCCAGCTGAAAAGGCTTCTCAAGTGGTCTCAAAAGCATCGAAAGGGTCGGTCCCGTGGTTGCGATTCGCTTCGACACGTACCGTGGGGGCAGCCCGCCGAGATGTTTTTGATTGCTGGGAGTTTTCCATTTCGAGGCAGAGGGTTGCCGAGAGTTAGTCATTTCTTTGGAAAACACGCTGATTCTGCATGGGATACCTGCGTAAGGCATTGAAAATGTGTGAGTTATGTGTGTTTTTGTTGTCTGTCGAGATGCCGGAGATCCGAGTTCTCAGTTCGTAGTTCACAGTTCTTAGTTCACAGTCCCCCGGTCCCTATTCCCTGTTCTTTAGCGCCTTCTCAATCCCCGCCTCCACCAGCGGCGCCATCACGGCATACCCGGCCGGCAGCGGATGCACCCCGTCATGGCTAAGCGTTGCCGGCAGCCCGTCCCGCTCGTCCTTCATCGCGGCGTGGTAATCCACGTACACATGGCCCTTCTCCGCCGCATAGCCTTTCATCCAGGCGTTCACCGCCAGCACCTTGGGCGCAGGAACCTTGCCCGGACTCCACGGAAAATCGTATGCAGGCAGCACCGAGCACATGACCACGCGGATATGATGCTCAGCCGCAAGCTCCGCCATCGACGCCAGATTGCCTTCAATCTCCTCCAGGGTCTCCGGCCCCGTGTTCCCGGCAATATCGTTGATCCCAGCCAGAATCACCACCGCTGCCGGTTTCAAATCAATCACATCCTGGCGGAAACGCACCAGCATCTGCGGCGTAGTCTGCCCGCTGATACCCCGGTTGACGTAGGGCTTGCCGGGAAAGTACCCGTCCGGCCCCTCGATCTTCCATCCCTGGGTGATGGAGTCCCCCATGAACACAACCCGTTTTTCTCCCGGCGCAGGCAGACCCAGCTTCACATCACTCTCCTTGAAATGCCCCAGCCATCCAAAATCGGTCAGCAACTGCCGGTCATGCTCATTCCAGTAATCATTCTGGGGATGCCCCGAGGCGGTCAGCGCGGGCGCAGCATTGGGCGTCAGCCCCGGCGCGGCATTTGCGGGCGGCGCAGTCTTTGTCGGTGCGGGCGCCTTAGTTTCCGGCACGCTCGCCGGTTCCTGCGCGGTACCCAAGATTGGGCCAATCAGTGAGGCCAAAATCAATGCGGAGCTGAATGCGGTGTGCTGCACGATTCGATTCACTTCAGGTGTCTCCTTCGGTTGGTTCCAGGCAACATGGAACTGCCCACCGATTCTAGTACTGCAGTTGCATTTCGCTCAATCGAGGGGGAAACGAGGAAGGGCCCGGGCCTAAAGGCCGTGTAAATTCGGCCTATTTCAGGGGGTTAAAACCCCCTGCTCCCTCCGAAATTCTCGATCCACAATTGTAGTTCCAGGCAACCTGGTCCCGCTTTGGCTAACGCCGATTTCCACAATCGGCCACCGGCAATGCACCGCCGCACCCAACCGCCCATTGCGCTACCCTTGAATTCAGATGACTGTCTGCCAAATTTGCGATGGGGTCGGCCTGGTCCGAGTCGTTTCCGCCTCCGGCCTGTGGGTCTCCCGCGCCTGTGAGTGCCAGGAGATGCTGCGCGAGGAACGCCGCATTGCCGCCGCGCACATCCCCGAGCGCTACCGCCATTACACCCTCGACGGCTATGAGACCGCCTTTCGTGGTGCCGACCCGTCTCTGGGCCGCGCGCATCTAACCGCCCGCCGCTTTGTCGAAGCCTACCCCGTTGACACCGCGGGCAAAGGCCTGCTTTTCACCGGTTCCATTGGCGTAGGCAAAACCCACCTCGCCGTTGGCGTTCTCCGCCGCCTGGTTCAGGAGCGCGGCGTCCGCGGCCTCTTCTGCGACTATCGCGAGCTGCTCAAAAACATCCAGAACAGCTACAACCCCCAGGTCAACACCACCGAACTCGAACTGCTAAAGCCCATCTTTGCCGCCGAAGTTCTGGTCATCGACGATCTCGGCGCGCAAAAGCCGAACGAGTGGGTCTGGGACACCGTCGCCCTCATCCTGAACACCCGCTACAACGACAAGCAGACGACAATTGTGACGACCAACTACGCTGACCTCCCGGCAGCGGCAGGCAGTTTGACGGAGGCGCAGCGCGCAGCACGCGAGCAATCACTGGGCGACCGCATCGGCGACCGCATGCGCTCCCGTCTGGCTGAAATGTGTGTCCGCGTAGAAATGACCGGCGAAGACTTCCGCCAAACCGTAAAAAAAGCTCGCTTCGGCTGAAATCGAAAAGGGAAGCTCCGGGCTCGGATCGAAACCCCCGGGGATTGAAAGAACCCTATGCGTCGCAACCTCGAAATCGTCGGTCTCGCGCTCCTCGCGTTCATCTGGTGGATTACTTTGAGCGCCCTTTTCGGGGCCGACCGCCTGCCGGACAAGATCCCTACCCACTTCGACCTTGCCGGAAACCCCAATGGCTGGGGCTCTCCCAACACGATATTGCTCTTGCCCATCATGGCCGCAGTCATCTACGGGCTCATCACCGTCGTTTCGTTCTTTCCCGCAGCCTTCAACTACCCCGTCCGGGTAACGCCGGAGAATCGTCCCCGCCTGCAGGCCCTCTCCTTGCAAATGGTCGCCTGGCTCAAGGTCGAACTGGCTTTCCTACTGACCCTTCTGCAATGGTTTATCCTCGCGGCGGTGCGCGCAGGCCGCGGACACCTTTCCGTTTGGATCGTGCCCCTGTTCCTGATCCTGGTTTTCGGAACCTGCATCGGCTACATCGTGGCCATGGTCCGCACCGCGCCGCCGGCCCACCTCCGTGCCGGAAAATCCAGATAGAGGAGCGCTGCAACGCCATTTCGGCTCGAATGAAGTCGTGCCCTGACACAAAGTGCCGCCCGGAAACGCCTCGAATTCATCGGCAGATAGATAGCTTGGCTATTCTTGTGCCGATTTTGTGCTATGGGTGATCGCAAAAGCCTGCGCAGATTCCTGCAGGCGAGATTTCAGGTTCGCTGGTTATTCATGCAGAAGGCTGCCCCCCGCGTGTGATGCTTTCGGGCGTTTTAAGCTGATCAGTTGAGATTGAAGTGAAGAAAACTTCCCGCGCCGAAAATCATGCTTGACATGAGAAGCAGGCGAAAAGCTTGCCAGTAAGTTATTGTCCTCAATCCGAAAATCTCTGGCACAGTGATGTTCCAAAGAAATTGAAAAAACGCAGGCACAATGAAAGCCATCATGATCACGAGACCGACGAGAACCAATTGCATCATGCAAGACTCCTTCTGGCTTGAATTTTGGCGAGAGCAATTTTAGATTTAGTGTGATCGCCGATTTTGGAGGCGGCTATTGAGCTCATGGCGACATATTGGAATCGGCGAGTTTACCTCATGGACCTGAATTATACTTTTTGGGGTTTTCGGCTCGCGCCAACACGCAAGCTGGTTGTTGGTTCGACTCGCCGTTTTTTACTGCTCATGGCTCATCGTCGCCAATGGGGAAGTTTCGTCCGGGAAATCCAGCTAACCCGCCTTCGGACTATCCTTCAACGCCCCAAGCCGAATCAGGCTCTCGGCCGTCGCCACAATGCATTCCTCGTTCGACCGCGGCGTCCATCCCAGCAGCCGTTTCGCCTTGGCGTTGGTCGCGTTCTTCGTCTTCCCCAACTCCGGCAGAATCTGGCGCGCCTCCGGAATTCCAATCGCGAGCAGCCTCATAAGCCAGTCAGGTATCTCCCGCGCCGGAACCCGTTTGGCCCTGGCACCCAGGCGGGTCTTGAGCGTCTGCGCAATCTGCAGAAACGAGACAAAATCTCCCGCCGCTCCCAGAAAGCGCTCCCCGTTCGCTGCGGGGCTCGTCATCGCGCGCAGGTGCAGGTCTACCACATCGCGTACGTCCACCAGGCCAAACGTCATCCGCGGCACCCCCGGCATAGCGCCATCCATCAATTTCTGCACAATCAGAATCGACGGGGATGAGTCGCGGTCGAGCGCTGGGCCGAGCACCAGCACCGGATTCACCACGGAAAGCTCCAAGCCGCCTGCCTCCCGCGCAATAAAATTCCATGCCGCGTGTTCAGCCAGCGTCTTCGACTTCACGTAAGCGGTCAGGCCTTTCCCGTCCAGGTTGGTCCAGTCAGTCTCGTCGAAGGGAGTGCTCCGATCCTTATGCCCGTACCCGATGGCCGCGAACGACGACGTCAGAACCACCCTCTTCACGCCCCCATCCCGCGAGGCCCGTAGCACCCGCAGTGCTCCCTCCCGCGCCGGCACAATCAGCTCGTCTTCGTGCTTTGGCACATTTGGCGGAAAGGGCGAAGCCACATGCAGCACAAAATCGCACCCGGCCACCGCCTCCGCCCATCCCGCATCCTTCTGCAGATCGGCCTCGGCAAAGGTCAAGCGATCAGCCGTCAATCCATCGGCCTCATCCACGCCTCCGGTTCTCAGCATCGCCAGCACATCGGCCTTGCGGTTCAAGTTGCGAACCGTTGTGCGCACCCGATGCCCCGCAGCCAGCAATTGCAGAATTGCATGGCTCCCGATAAAGCCGGAACCGCCCGTCACCAGAACTTTGCTCACAATGAATTCCTCTCGGTAACTGGCAGGTTGGATTCACCAGCAAGCACTTCCGACGCAGAACTACACGCTGGGATGAAGGACGAACCATCCCAGGCAAAAATCCGCATGAGGTCAGGACTACGCCAACCGGACAGGTCGACTGCAATGAGGAAGGGAACTGAGGATTACCCAGAACAGGCCATTAACTTCGGGCCGCTCAGGACTAAGGGGCGGACTAGAACACCCAAAGGCTGCCCAGCAGCAGAAGAACGGCCGCCACGGTCACCAACTGATACATCAAATCTGCGCGAGAATGCGCTGGAGCCGAATTGCTGCCCTGCGTCTGCACAGAGGTCGACACTGCTTGGGGGGAGGACTGCATGGGTTTGCCTCTTTCTGCGCCTTCTGGCAAGTGTCCGAGCAAGCTTTCCGTTTGGATGCATGCTCACTGGTTTTTTAGACACTGATTCTTGTCAATCGATGCGCAAAACGTTCGTAAAAGATGTCATCTCTAAAACGTTCCGCTCGTAATGTGGAATGCCAAATGAAAATGTGACACTGCCGTTCCTATCGGCGAGGTTCAAACATTCGTTGCTCTATAAATCAGAACGTTGCTCGGCGGCGTTTTCCTTTGGTAACGGGTGTAAAATCCGCTCGTGAGCACTCCACCGAATCTCGAACTCATCCGCCCCGCTGAACCCCGGGAGCGTAACTGGCTGCCCATGGCGGTTGCTGCCGCGGTTGTCCTTGTCCTTGCAGCCGTAGTGTTCTTTATCCTCGAGCGCGGCAAGCCCGCGGCCAGCGTCACTCCCATCTCTGCCGCTCAAGATGCGTACGCGTCCAGCCTGCCCATCACCAATGTGGCCATGAGTGAGTCGGCCAGCCTCTCCGGAGGCAAAGTTACCTACCTCGACGGACACATCGCCAACAAAGGTTCGCGCACCGTCACCGGCATAGCCGTCCAGGTGCTCTTCAGGAATTACGCCCACGAAGTTGCGCAAAACGAGACTCAGCCTCTCAAGCTCATTCGTATGCGCGAACCCTATATAGATGTCGAGCCCGTTTCCGCAGCACCGCTCAAGCCGGGGGCCGAACAGGATTTCCGCCTCATCTTCGACGCCGTCTCCCCCGACTGGGATGGCGCCTACCCCGAGCTCCGCATCATTCGCGTGGACACCAACTAGCTCCGGATTCCCGGTCTACCCCTCGATTCCCAGGGTGCCTCCTCGGTCTTACTCGGTAGAAACTACGCGATCGGGAAGAAATTACATACTGCTCTCGTACCCATGCCTCTCAATCTGCGTCTCCCTGGTTGCAAGCCGCTCCGCATAAGTAACACCATATGAAAGAGATAGGTATATCTCACCGGGGTGTGCCGACTTTGGCATTGTCATTGCTATCTATTACAGCGAGCGGATAGCACAGCTCTGCAGCAGAATTCACGTTTCATAGGAACCTGCTCAATGATGAATACAGAAATCACAATTCGGAACTTGTTCCCCCGCCAGTTAGCAGTACTTGTGCTGGCATCTGCATGTGCGGTCCCAATGATTGCGCAGCAGCCGCAGACTCAGACCACCCCCCAGACCACTTCTCCTTCGGCGGTTCAGCAGCCCTCCCCAGCGGCTTCGCCGTCAATGAACCAGCCCAGGGAGGGGTTCTGGGGTCGTGTGAATCCCATGGCTCGCAAGAAGTGGGTGAAAAAGCAGACAGACCCCATCAACGATCGTCTCAGCGAACTCGATGAAGTAAACGCCAAAAACGCCAAGGATATTCAGGATGTGGATGCCCGGGCGCAGGCAGGTATTCATCAGGCGCAGTCGACCGCGGATGGTGCCAACCAGGCAGCTATGGCCGCAGCCCAGCAGGCGCAGAATGCACACGGCATAGCGCAGACTGCTTCCGGCCATGTGGATAACCTGAACACAACCGTCAATGGCCTTGACCAATACCGTCAGGTCACCGAAGCGGATATCGCATTCCGCGGTGGGAACGCCGTACTGTCAGCAGCAGCCAAGAAGCAGTTGGATGATTTCGCCGCCAGCGCTTCCGGACAACAGGGTTACATCCTCGAAGTCGAGGCGCACTCTCCCCTTGCTGGAAGCGCAGGCATCCAGAGTTCAGAGCGTTTGGCTGAAGCGGTCAAGCGCTACCTTGTCACAACACACGAGATTCCCGTCTACCGTATGCACGCAGTTGCCCTAGGCAACGCCCAAAGCCAGACCAGCGACGACGATAAGCCAGTCAAGGTCCGGACAAGCAGCGTACACATTCGGTTGATGGAAAACAGTTTGGCGGCCCAGGGCGCCGCGCCTCCCAATGGCACGGCCCCCTCGACCGGCGCGGAGCGGCCTTAAAACCGCAGCCCCCCCTGGCTCTTTTCCGCACCGACGGCTACCCCGCCGTTGGCCGCCAACAAAGCTCTCGCAACACGAGAGAACCAAGGCAACTTGGCCCCCGTTAATAACGGGGGCCGTTTTTTTTGTTCCGGTAATCCTTGTGGTGATTTAGATCACCCTCGAAGCGGATTCCGCCCGTTAAAATCGACAGCAGTATGAATCCAGCCAATCAGATCCCTGTCATAGAAGCCGTTCCCGACACCATTCTCGACGGAAGCCGCTTTGTTCGCGCCTGTCTCCGTCGCCCCGTCGATCGCACTCCCGTCTGGTTTCTCCGCCAGGCCGGCCGCTACATGCAGGAATACCGCGACGTTCGCAAGCACCACACCCTCGTCGAAATCTGCAAGCAGCCTGAAATCGCGGCTGAGGTCACCATCACCGCCGCTGAAAAGCTGGGCGTGGATGCCGCCATCATCTTTGCCGACCTCCTGCTCCCCCTAGAGCCCATGGGACTGCCGTTCGAGTTCCAG
>Ga0302278_10006308_pt1 | contig 11371 bp, 10 predicted proteins | sample III_Bog_N3_2_FD_194543 | JGI IMG/M metagenome (GOLD analysis project Ga0302278, IMG submission 194543) | Peat permafrost microbial communities from Stordalen Mire near Abisko, Sweden - III_Bog_N3_2 | ecosystem: Environmental > Terrestrial > Soil > Wetlands > Peat | place: Sweden: Abisko... | reverse complement strand
CCATGGGCTTGAAGGTATTCTTTTGCGAGGGTTCGGGAATGCGACGGGTCGGGCAGCTTTTTTCCATCGATCCGGGAGACGGGCATGACACCCAACCTTGAATTTGTGACGGCAACAGCCACGGCTTTTCCAAGGTCGGAGGCACTCAATTCCCGTTCCACCACCCTTGTGTGACGCTTCAACCAGCTTAAAACGGCTCCTGAACGGGGCCCGCTTGCCTGCGAGGGGCAATAGAGGATCGGGGAATGCGCTTTGATTTCCGGCACCCAGAGCAGCAGATTTCCCATCGCGCAGGAGATGATGCGCCCCTGCGCATCCAAGACAACCCCTTCATCGGCTTCGGATTTTCGCGCAGCATCGAGCGCCCCGATGTGAACTGCATAGTTTCCACTCTTTACTCCCCAGCCCTCACCAAGGAAGGGTTTTTTGAGAAGAGTCAGCGTGATTCCCCTTTCCACATCCGCAGATGTTGGAAATTCAATCGACTCCCAGGTCAGATAGCAGCCGGGTGTTCTCACCGGCGATCCGGGCGATCCCGGACCTGCGCTGAGATAAATGCGCAACATTCCGTCCGCAATCGCAACGGAGTGCAAAAAAACGCGCAGCCTGGCGGCGAGGGTTCTTGAAAAGGGAATTCCCTCACGTTTTGCCGAGGCTGCGAGGATTGCGAGATGATCTTCGGCAAGCAACGGGGTGCGACGGCGAATCGCAATGGTTTCAAAAAGATGCTGACCATAACGGAAACCGCGATCAGCCAGGGAAATCCCCCCCCGAAAAGGACGGATCTCCGTACCATCCCAACGCCACGCCTTCCAGGATGCCATCTCCGGCGGATTTATTCCACGAGGGCCACCTCGGGATTGTCCAGACGCTCGAGACGTTTTCTCAGGGTGGCGCGGGTGATGCCGAGCAATTTGGAAGCCTTGACCTGATTGTTCCCGGTCAGTTGCATCGCCCGGCGGGTGAAATCCTCCTCCAGCCACGGGAGCAGTTCCCGATCGCCCCCCTCGCGCGTCAGGGCGGAAAAGAGAGCCTCGGAAGCCTCTTCAACCGAGAGAGGATCGTGTCTTGAAAGGGGTGGCAAGGTTCCAGTTCCTTCGGATACATTGGCAACCTGGCCGAGGGGAAGATCCTTCGGAAGAAGAACATCGCTTGTTGCAAGAACGGAGGCACGTTGGAGCGTGTTTTGAAGTTCCCGCACATTGCCGGGCCATGGGTAGGATTCCATCACCTTGATTGTCTCCTCGGAAAGCTGAAGCAGCGGACGATGTTGCTGGTTGGCAATGCGGGAAAGGAAGTATTCAGCCAAGAGACGGATGTCCTCCAGCCGGGCACGCAGCGGTGGAAGATGAATGCCCACCACATTCAGGCGGTAGTAGAGGTCCTCGCGGAATTCCTTTGCTGCGATGGCCTGCTCCAGATTGCGGTTGGTCGCCGCCACGATGCGTACATCGGCTTTGAGGGTGGCATTGCCGCCGACACGCGAGAACTCCCCCTCCTGCAACACACGCAGGAGCTTGCTCTGCACGGCCAAAGGCATCTCCCCGATCTCGTCGAGAAAAAGGGTGCCTCCATGACATTGTTCAAAACGGCCGATCCGCTGGGTGGCGGCGCCTGTGAACGAGCCCTTTTCATGTCCGAACAGCTCGCTCTCAAGCAGATTTTCGGGGATCGCGGCGCAGTTGATGGAGATCAGATTTTTCTTGTTGCGCTCGCTGTAGTGATGAATGGCCCTGGCAACCAGTTCCTTCCCGGAACCGCTCTCGCCGGTGACGAGTACCGGGGCATCGCTCATGGCCACGCGTCCGACCATTTTGAAGACCGATTGCATCGCTTCGGATCTTCCGACGATATCGTCGCGGTATTGTTCGACGGTCAGCGAAGGCTTGCTCGGTGAAGCGGCGCGAAGTTCCGCAGAAGCCTTGAGGGCGGTGTCGACCACCACCTTGAGGGTGAAGGGGAGCGATTCCTTGCGCAGGAAGTCAAAGGCGCCGAGTTTCATCGATTCGATGACCGCCTGGGTCGTGCCGAATGCACTGACGATAATGACCATTGCGTTGGGGGACTCGGCGCGGATCTTGGCCAGCAGATCGAGGCCGCCCGCCTGATGGCTTCTCATCTCGGCAATGACAAGATCCGGTTTCTCAAGACAGAAGATCTTGAAGGCATTGGTCGCACTGGCCTCGGTAATGACGCGCACACCGGAAGCTTTCACTTTGGGGAAGGGGAGTTCATAAGTCAGAGGGGCTGGAGGGCGGGCTGTTCGGTGGCTCCATATCGGCGTTCCCGGGAGTTGTAGTCTGCGATTGCCGCGTCGATATCGGCTCCGCCGAAATCCGGCCAGAGCTTCTGGGTGACATGGATCTCGGTGTAGCTGAGCTGCCAGAGAAGGAAATTGGAAAGCCTCATTTCCCCTGAGGTGCGGATCAGGAGATCGGGATCGGGCATTCCATGGGTCATCAGATGACTGGAAAGCAGATCCTGGGTGATTTTTTCAGGAGCGAGACGTCCCTGCTGCACCAGAGAGGCCAGACTGCGCACGGCATCGACGATTTCATCCCGAGCACCGTAGTTCAGGGCAAGAGTCAGGGTAATGCGGTCATTATGGGCCGTCTCAGCAATCGCCCGCTCCAGTCGTTTTCTGACAGGTTCCGGAAGATCCTGCGTGCGCCCGATCGTCGCCAGCCGCACGCCGTTTTTATTCATTTCCGCAACCTTGAGGGAGAGAAAGTGCTCCAGCAGCAGCATCAGACCGGAAATTTCGGACTTTGGTCGCCTCCAGTTTTCGGTCGAGAAGGCATAAAGAGTAAGGTATTCCACCCCCGCCTTGATGCAGGCTTCCGTCACACATTGCACCTGCTGCGAACCTTTCTCATGGCCCTTGAGTCGCGGCCAGCCACGCTCGCGTGCCCACCGGCCATTTCCATCCATGATGATGGCGATGTGCCTTGGTGGATTGGTTGGTGAGGAAAGGCTCACGGAGATCAATTGATGGAACAACCCTTTCGAAACATGAATCAAACGGTGATTGTCTGTTCCCGTCCCGGGCCGACGCTGACAATCTTGAGTTTTGCCTGGCTGAGTTTTGCCAGAGTCTCGGCATAGCGGCGGGCCTTCGGGGGAAGATCCTTGTACCTGCGTATTTTATCCGTGGGACTCAGCCAGCCGGGCAGGGAAATATAGACCGGCCGACAGCGCGCCAACTCTCCTGCATCGGTCGGAGGGGTCTTGATGACCGGCCCCTTGCCATCAATTTGATAGCCGGTGCAGATCCGAATCTCGGCAATACCATCCAGACCGTCGAGATTGGTGATGGCTAGTTCATCCACTCCGTTCACGATGGTGGCGAAGCGGGTGGCCACTGCGTCGAACCAGCCGCAACGGCGGGCCCGTCCGGTCGTGGCCCCGAACTCCCGACCCATTTCGTGCAACATTTCTCCCAGCGCATCATCTTCGGTGGGAAGCGGCCCTTCGCCAACGCGGGTCGTATAGGCCTTGACCACTCCGAGCACCGTATCGATACGGTTCGGGGCCACTCCGGAGCCGGTGCAGGCACCACCGGAGGTGGTATTGGAACTGGTGACGAACGGGTAGGTGCCGTGGTCGATATCAAGGAAAGTGCCCTGTGCTCCTTCAAAAAGGATCTCCTTCTTGGCCTTCATCGCCTGATGGAGGTAGGTGACGGTATCGGTCACAAAGGGAGCCAAAACCGAGGCTGCAGCAAGGTAGTCCTTCAGCACTTTGGCCCCGCTGATCGGCTTGCCACCCAGGCCCTTCAGAATGGCATTATTTTCGCGAATTCGTTGGGCCAGTTTTTCCTTCAATACCTCGGGACGGATCAAATCGGCCATGCGGAGCCCGGTGCGGGCGGCCTTGTCTCCATAGGCGGGACCGATGCCGCGTTTGGTGGTTCCGATCTTGTGTTTCCCCTTGAGGGCTTCCCGTCGTTCGTCAAGGGCCCGGTGGTAGGGCATGACCAGATGGGCGCAGTCGCTGATCAGAAGATTGCTCTCCACCTTGATGCCACGATCCCTGAGTCCCTGAATCTCGCTCACAAGGGCGATCGGATCAATCACGACACCGTTTCCAATCACGCAGACCTTCCCCTTGCGGAGGATTCCTGAAGGGATCAGATGAAGGACATATTTCTCGTCGCCACTGACGATGGTATGGCCGGCATTGTTCCCTCCCTGACTGCGGACAACAATATCGACCTCCCCTGTGAGGACATCGATGATTTTCCCTTTGCCTTCATCCCCCCACTGGGATCCTACAAGAATGGTGTTCGACATGAGTTTTTTACGCGAAAAATGCCGGAGCTAAATCCGGCCAGGTGGTCAAAAATCTACAGTTACAGTGAGAATGGCAAGGAAATAGTGGATAAAAATGCCGATTTAAGGCTAAAACCTGCTTCGAACGAGCGACAACAACGCCCGGCGCCAAAATCCCAAGACTCCATTAAGGAGTTTACCACTCGACGACTGTCGAAGCCCAAGTCAGCCCTCCGCCAAACACGACCATCAGAATTTTATCCCCGCGCTGGAATCTCCCTTCACGGGCAGCCTCATCGAGAGCTATCGCCACGGCGGCGGCGGAGGTGTTGCCATAGCGATCGAGATTCACATGGAACCGACCAATCGGAACCTCGAGACGGCTTGCGATGGCCTCGATGATGCGGAGATTTGCCTGATGGGGAATGAAGCAGGTGATGTCGTCGCTGGTGACTCCGGCATCCTCCATCACACGTACCGAGGCATCGACCATGGCGGTCACGGCGTGCTTGTAGGTCTCGCGTCCGTTCATTCGGATGGTGGCGGTCTTTTCGGCGACATTTTCCGCTGTCACAGGGCACTGGCTTCCGCCTCCCGGAATATAGAGAACCTCCGCGAGTCTGCCGTTGCTTCCCATTCGGGAGGCGATGACCCCCCGCGATCCCTTTCGATGTTGCAAAATGGCCGCTCCAGCACCATCCCCGAAGAGGACGCAGGTATTCCGGTCGGTCCAATCGACGATTCCGGAGAGTTTATCGGCACCGATGACGAGCACCGTTTTATAGGTTCCGGTGGCGATATACTGACGGGCGGTCTCGATGCCGTAGAGGAAGCCCGAACAGGCGGCGGAAATATCAAAACAGGCGGCGTTCAAAGCCCCGATCTTGGTCTGCACGAAGCAGGCCGTGCTCGGGAAAAACATGTCGGGTGTGACAGTCGCACAGATGATGAGATCGATCTCTTCGGGTGTGACCCCGGCATTGGTCATCGCAGCCAGGGAAGCCCTTGCAGCCATTTCGCTGGTCGGCTGGTCCGATCCGGCGATCCGGCGTTCCCGGATGCCCGTGCGTGAAACGATCCACTCATCGCTTGTCTCCACCAGCTTTTCAAGTTCGGCATTGGTCATGACCCGCTCCGGAACATAACTGCCGGTGCCGATGATGGAGGAGGTGAGGTCAGTTCGCATGAGATGCCGGAAGGGGGCAGGGATCGACATCCTGGGCATTCTTCTTATTGTAGGCCTTCACGGCCTCCACAATACGCGGATTGACCTGCTGCTCGATAAAGTCGGTGGCGACACGGATGGCATTCATGATGGCAAGCGGCGAACTGGAACCATGGGCGATGATACAGATGCCGTTGACCCCGAGCAGGGGGCTGCCCCCGTAGTTTTCGTAATTGGTGCGTTTGCGGATGGCGAGGAAGGCATTGCGGGCGATCCAGGCTCCGAGCATCCGGAATCTCGTCTTCACCAGTTCGTTCTTGAGCCAGCGGAAGACGGCACTGGCCGTGGCCTCCGCGGTCTTGAGCACGACATTGCCCGTGAAGCCATCGCAGAGGACGACTTCCACGGGGTGCTCGAAGAGATCATGACCCTCGATATTGCCGCGGAAGTTCAGCGAGGAGGTCTTCAGGAGTTTGAAGACATCCTTGGTAAATTCACTTCCTTTCACATCCTCACCGCCGATCGACATGAGGCCGATTTCGGGGTTTTCATAATGGAGGACATGCTTGGAAAGCACGGATCCCATGATCGCGTATTGAAGAAGATGGATCGGCTTGGCATCGATATTGGCCCCGGCATCAATTAGGACGCAGACATTTTTCTCCGTCGGCAGATAGGATGCAATTCCGGGGCGTTCGATGCCCTCGAGGGTACGGAGCTTGATCGTCGTGGCGGCGACAGCTGCACCGGTATGTCCCGCACTGACAATGGCGTCTGCATCGCCAGTTTTCACCAGATCAACCGCCCGGGAGACGGAGGAGTCCTTCTTCCGCCGCACAGCCTCCACGGCGGCATCGGACATTTCCACAACCTGGGTGGTGTGAATGATCTCGATCCTGGAATCTGTGCAGCCGAGGTGTTTCAGTTCCGCCCGAATGGCAGCATCATCGCCCGTGAGGAAGATCTTGGTAATCTTGGGATACTCGCGAAGGGCCATGACTGCACCGGCCACCGTATTCCTGGGTGCGTAGTCACCCCCCATGGCATCGAGGGCAATCCTCATGAAAACAGAGGCTGGTCTAACTGTTCCCGGAGCGCAAGCAACCTGGTGTGCTTGTGTCTCTTAAGCGACTTCGACATCGAGCACCTGGCGTCCGCGATAGGTGCCGCAGGCGGGACAGGCTGTGTGGGAACGGAGAGGTGCACCGCACTGGACGCATTTGCCCAGCTTTGGTGCGTGCCAGCGATTTGCTGCCTTGCGGGTGCGAAGGCGCATCTTTGAAGTTTTTCTTTTAGGAACTCCCATGGGAAGGGTCAGGTGGTGTGTTGAGTTTGTCGAGTGCTGCCCAGGCTGCCTGCGCCGACTTTTCCGCCAGGAAGGGCTCCGATTGGAAGGAAGGCGTGCGAGCAGCCGCAGGATAGCTGGCGGGGCAGCTCTTTTCTCCACCCTGATCACATCGGGGATGTGCGGGCAGAAGGAGATGAATATCCTCTCTTACCTCCGGGGTCAAGTCCACTAATTCACTTCCTTCAAGTTCGATCTGCGTGGCGAAAGGGTCGGAAATGATTTCCCGTTCAAAGGGTTCCAGGCAGGAAACACAGGTCAATCGCACCCGCTGGGCGATCCACCCCGTGACAAAGAGCCCGCCGTCGGAGAGACCTGCGTCCAGCGAATATTTCAGGGGCCCGATCGGATCTGCTCCGACTTCCTCCAGTTCGAGAAAGGAGGAACCCTCCTCTCCTTCCAGATGAAGTGTGTCGCCGCCGGGAATCTGCCGCAGATGAACTTTCATGACATCATACTAAGGAAACGCTGATTAAATCGCATTGAGACTGTTGCGGTAAGCCGTAACGGATGCGAAGCAACGGCCGGGCAAGCCATGGGCCGAAGGCAAGGCGGCTTCGCGTGAGCATCCCCTTGCGGGCTGTAATCGCGAAGCCAACGCAGCCTCCGGCCCTGTTATCGCGGCAACCCTTCCGGGCTGTGAGCAAAAGTTTTATTTTTTGCGTTGCTCGCTTGGACAAGACCGCAAGGGTATTGCCACTTCGCTTCGCGCCTGAAAAATCAGACTTTTGTTCTACAGCAGTCATCATGGGATTAAATCAGCGGTTCCTTAACCCAGGAATCAATTTTTGGGAAATTTCCCCTCCAGGGCCTTCAGTACCGGAGGGGGGACAAAGTGCGTGACATCCCCCCCGAGTTTGGCGACTTCTTTCACGATACGGGAACTTAGGAAAATCCAATCTTCGCGGGGTGTCAGAAAAAGGGTCTCGATTTTGGATTCCAGGCGGCGGTTCGTCAGGGCCATCTGAAACTCGAATTCAAAATCCGAGACGGCCCTCATTCCCCGGATGACGACAAAGGCTTCCCGTCTCCGGCAGAAATTCACAAGCAGGCCGTCAAGCGGCTCCACTGAAATGCCGGGCCGATCCCCGACGCTCTGACGGATCAGTTCCACCCGTTCCTGCGTGGTGAAGAGCGGATTCTTGGCCTCATTGTCAGCCACCCCCACAATCACTTCTTCAAAGAGCCCGAGCGACCGCACGATCAGGTCGAGATGACCGTTGGTCAACGGGTCAAAACTCCCCGGATAGATCGCTCGGCGATGGCTCATAGTAAAGATTACTCCCACTCAATGGTCGCGGGAGGCTTGCTGGAAACATCCAGCACGCAGCGGTTCACCCCTTTGACCTCGTTGATAATGCGACTTGAGATGCGTCCCAACAGATCATATGGCAGTCGCACCCAGTCGGCGGTCATTCCATCCTGACTTTCGACCACACGGAGCGCGATGGTATAATCGTAGGTTCGCTCATCGCCCATGACACCCACTGACTGAACGGGAAGCAGGACAGCGAAGGATTGCCAGACCTTGAAGTACCACCCCGACTCCTTCATCTCTTCGAGGACCACTTTGTCGGCATCACGCACAATGCGGAGTCGTTCGGGTGTGATGGCTCCGATGATGCGGACAGCAAGACCCGGCCCTGGGAAAGGCTGGCGATCCACCACCTCGCGTGGCAATCCGAGCTCGCGTCCCACCTCGCGCACTTCATCCTTGAAAAGCTGCCGGAGCGGCTCCACCAGCTCGAACTTCATATCCTTGGGCAATCCGCCGACATTATGATGGCTCTTGATCAGCGCTGCGGGATTCCCTCCGATCGGGACACTCTCAATCACATCCGGATAGAGGGTTCCCTGGGCCAGGAATTTGAAGGGATGCTTCGATCCTTTCGCCGATTGTTGAAGGTCTGTCGCCGCCTGTTCAAAGACGCGGATGAATTCCGTGCCGATGAGCTTTCTTTTTTTCTCGGGATCGGTGACCCCCTTCAGCTTGTCCAGGAACCGTTTCGTTCCATCGACGATCTTGAGCCGGATCTTGAAGTTCCGTCCGAAGAGTTGTCCCACGGCGTCCCTTTCGCCGAAACGGAGCAGTCCGTTATCGACAAAGATGCAGGTGAGCTGATCGCCGATCGCCTTGTGAATCAATGCGGCGGCAACACTGGAGTCGACCCCTCCGCTGAGTCCCAGAATCACACGACCGTCACCGACCTGCTCCCGGATTTGTGAGCAGATGCGCTCAATGAAGGAACCCATGGTCCAGTCGTTCGGGCAGCTGCAAATACCGTGCACAAAATTCTCGATGATCGTTTTCCCCTTGGGTGTGTGATGCACTTCAGGGTGGAATTGCATCCCGTAAATCCGCCGCCTTGCATCGGCGATCACCGCATGGGGGGAATTCTCCGTGGAACCGATGGCCTTGAATCCCCCGGGGAGTTGCTCAATACGGTCCCCGTGGCTGTTCCAGACATCAATCTTTTTTGGCAGGCCCTTGAAGAGGGGGGAGGTGCCGGCTGTCTTGAGTGCGCCCTTGCCATACTCGCGGTGCGCGGAACGGGCAACCGTGCCGCCAAGGTCGCGTGTGAGGAGTTGCATTCCGTAGCAGATTCCAAGAATCGGAACACCCAGTTCATAGATCGCCGGATCGACTTTCGGAGCCTTCGGTGCATAAACGCTCGCAGGCCCTCCCGAAAGAATGATCCCTTTCACCGTCCCATCGGCGGCGATTTTCCCGGCCGTGGTCGTATGAGGAAGAATTTCTGAAAAAACCCGGCATTCCCGGACGCGTCTTGCAATCACCTGGGTGTATTGAGAACCGAAATCGAGGATGACGATTTTGGAGCCGGTTTTAGGAAGGGGTGCTTTGGCGGAAATCTTTGCTTTTTTTGGAGTTCGGGAAGGCATATCGGGAAGGCTCATGGAATTATTGATAATCGGATCCGAAGGAATCCTTGGTCGGTTTTTCATTGGTGAGAGTTCCCTGACCGGAGAGTCCCTTGATGGCGGTGTCTGCAACTCCATCGGCATCTTCTTCAGCGGGCGCACACCCGGTGACCCCCAACGCAAATGCCAGTGACATCACCGCAAAAACAAGAAAAAGAATTGGTTTCATCCTGAGACCGTAAAAGATCGGGAATATCAATTACAGGAAGAATTTGAACAAGAACTTACTCTTTCCCCAGCTGCTGATGGAAGCCTACGCAGCCGGCATTTTCCCGATGGGAATGCCCGATGGGGAGATCTGTTGGTATTCTCCCGATCCGCGGGGCATCCTTCCTCTGGTTCAATTTCATACTCCGCACGGAGTGAAAAGATCCCTGAAAAAAGTGACCCGGCGGGAATGGCAAATCCGCATTGACACCTGTTTTTTCGAGGTCGTTCATTCCTGCGCCGCCCGTGACGATACCTGGATTACTCCTCTGATCGCAAACAGTTACAGCCAACTTTTCCAATGTGGTTACGCCCATTCGGTGGAGGTATGGAGGGATGAGGAACTTCTTGGAGGTCTCTATGGGGTGGCCCTCGGCGGTGCCTTTTTTGGAGAGTCGATGTTTCATCGCGAGACTGACGCTTCGAAAGTTGCCCTCTGCTACCTTGCAACAATCCTTCGTTCGGGAGGCTTCACCTTGCTGGATGCACAATGGATCACGCCTCATCTCGCGCAATTCGGGGGTGTTGAGATCCCGCGGGAGGCTTATCTTTCCATGCTGGCTCAGGCCATTGGACAAAAGGCCCTTTTTCCCCCGCCTGGTCGGTTATCCTAAAATCATACGACCACTTTCAGGATGACACCAAGTCCTCCCGCCAGAAGGATGAGCGGAACCATCCCGATGCGCCTCGACACGAGGAGGGCAAAGGAAATCATCGCCAGAATCAATGGCCTCCAGGCAATATCAACCAGAGAGCCCAATCTTAATCCTTGAGGGAAAAAGAGATTTTCTGCGAACCAGAGAGCCAGATAAGCAATCACGGCGGTGACGACGGCCCCGATGGCAGTCAGCGCACCGTTCATTCGTGGCTGACTTGAAAGGTATTCCATATGAGGAGCAAGGGTGAAAATCCAGAGAAAGCTTGGCAGAAAAAGTGACCAGAGTCCGGTAAGGCTACCCAGTGTCGCAGCAAGCAGGGGGGAGAGAATTCCGGGATGGTTGTAGGAGGCAAGAAAAGCCACGAATTGGAGCGTGATGAGCAACGGGCCCGGTGTCGTCTCTGCCAGCCCGAGGCCATCCATCATCTGGGATGAAGTGACCCATCCCCAGTCGGTGGCACTATGCAGCGAGACATAGGATAGGGCGGCATAAGCTCCGCCAAAGCTAAAGAGAGCTACCTTGCCGAAGAAGAGGCCGATTTTCACCGGAAGAGCCTTTGAGCCGAGCCATAAGAACAATGCCAATGTCGGTATGGCCCAGAGCGCAAGGAGAAGCAGAGCCACTCGAATGGAAGCAAGCCAATCTTGCTGTTGCGTCATGTGCACCTGATGTTCCTGATCCTTTCCGAGAAAGAAAAATCCGAAGAGACCGAATCCAATGACAACCGCCGGGTAAGATGCATGGAACGCAAAAAGGAAAAACGCGAGGAGTGCCACAGCTCCAA
>Ga0302278_10006300_pt1 | contig 11378 bp, 9 predicted proteins | sample III_Bog_N3_2_FD_194543 | JGI IMG/M metagenome (GOLD analysis project Ga0302278, IMG submission 194543) | Peat permafrost microbial communities from Stordalen Mire near Abisko, Sweden - III_Bog_N3_2 | ecosystem: Environmental > Terrestrial > Soil > Wetlands > Peat | place: Sweden: Abisko... | reverse complement strand
TGGTGAGAACTGGTGGCGCGGGCGGTTTGCATCCCGCCCTAGCGAGCCAGGACGGGGCACCCGCTGAGAAAGACAAGCAAAGAGATGACAGCAGATTCCCTTCGGGAATGACAAACAAAAGGGCAGGCGATAGCAAAGGGCGAACACGGGGGGATACGCGGTCGGATTCAGGCGTGGGTTTGTTTGGAGCTGGTGCGGGCGTCGCCGGCGTGGCGGGTGGAGGGGTGGTCGGAGTAGATGGCGCCGTCGCGGATGGTGATGATGCGGTGGGCGAACTCGGCGATATCGGGCTCGTGGGTGACGACGACGATGGTATTGCCCTGTTCGTGGAGGTGGTCGAAGAGGGCCATGATCTCGTCGCCGGTCTTGGAGTCGAGGTTTCCGGTGGGCTCGTCGGCGAGGATGATGGAGGGGTGGTTGACGAGGGCGCGAGCGATGGCGACGCGCTGGCGCTGGCCTCCGGAGAGCTCGTTGGGCTTATGCATCATGCGGGCGCCGAGGTTGACGCTTTCGAGGACTTCCTTGGCGCGGGCGATCCGCTCGCCGGCCGGAGTGCCGTTGTAGATGAGGGGCAGCTCGACGTTGTGCAGGGCGGTGGCGCGGGCCAGCAGGTTGAAGGTCTGGAAGACGAATCCGATTTCCTTGTTACGGATGCGGGCGAGCTCGTCGTCGTTGAGGGCGGAGACGTCGTGGCCGTTGAGCCAGTAGCGGCCGCGGGTGGGGGAGTCGAGGCAGCCGATGAGGTTCATCAACGTGGATTTGCCGGAGCCGGAAGGGCCCATGATGGCGACATACTCGTTGTGGCGGACGCGGAGGTTGACGCCGCAGAGGGCGTTGACTTCCTGATCGCCCATCTCGTAGGTCTTCCAGAGATTGCTGGTGACGATGACCTCGCCGGGCTGGGGACCGTCCGCGGGTGTCGGGGTGGTGTCGAGTTCGGTTGGTTCAGTTTCGATGGCCATCCGGTTCTCCGGGGTGATGCTGGCTTAAAAATACTCGGAAGAGGCAAAAGCTAGATACAGGGGTCCTTCACTACGTTCAGGATGACGGCGTATTTGATGTCGGCGGAACGATGGATGACGGCATATTTTAGGACGTTGAAGTATCGGTAGTGGTGGGGGTTGAGTTGTCGCGCTTGACGGGGGTTCCACTCTTGAGGGCGCGGAGGATTTGATAGCGGCCGGTGACGATCTCGTCGCCTTCCTTCAGGCCGGAGAGCACCTCGATGTCAGTGGCCCCGGTGACTCCGGTGGTGACGGACACGAAGTTGACGCGGAGTTTTCCGCTGGAGGTGGTTAGGATGTAGACGCCCTGGGTGGGTTCGGGCTTGGTGGGACCGTCCGTGGTGGCGGAGACGACGGTGGCGGGGATTTTGCCCTGGTGGTCGGCGAGGGTCTTTTCGACTGCGGGATCGCGCTGCACCAGAGCCTGGATGGGAATGGTCAGGGCATTGGGCTTCTGTGCGACGGTGATCTTGGCGGTGGTAGAGAGGCCGGGGCGGAGCGCGTCGAGGTCCTCGCCGGGGAGCTGGTCGAGGGTGACGACGACTTTGAAGTCCTTGGCCTCCTCGGTGCCGGTGGTGGATTGCGAGGTGGCGATGCCGGTGGTGCGGAGCAGGGCCTGGTCGCCGACCTCGGTGACGTGGCCCTTGAAGGTGCGGCCGGGAAGGGCGTCGACGGTGACATCGGCGGCCTGGCCAAGGGACATGTTGACGATGTCAGTCTCGTCGACCTTGACCTCGGCGGTGATGACGGACATGTCGGCGAGGGTCATGAGGGTCGATCCCTCGGAGTTCTGGATGCCGACGACGACGGTTTCGCCCTCGCGGACGGGGACGTTGGTGACGAGGCCGTCGAAGGGGGCGCGGCTGATGGTCTTGTCGAGGGCGTCGTAGTTGGCGCGCTGGCTGGCCATGGCCTGGTCGAGGTGAGCGCGCTGGGAGCCGGTCTGGGCCTTGGCCTGGGCGAGAGCGGCCTCGCGCTGGGCGAGCGTCGCGGCGGAGACATCGTATGCGGCCTTCTTGGCGTCGAAATCCTGCTTGGCGATGAGCTGGCCGGTGTAAAGGGCCTGGGCGCGGTCGAAGTCGAATTTTTTCTGCTCGAGGTCGGCTTTGGCCTCGTCGATATTGGCCTGCGCGGTGTTTTCGGCGGCGAGGTACGAGGCTATGTCGGTCTTGGAGGAGGCGATCGCTGCCTGTTGGGCGTCGACGGTGGCTTCGGGCTGCACGCTTTCGACCTTGGCGAGGATGGCGCCCTGCTTAACGTGGTCGCCCTCTTTTACATAGAGGTGGGTGATGCGGCCGAAGGAGGTCGCGCCGACATTAACGTAGGTTTTGGGCTTGATCTGGCCGGTGCCGCTGACGGTTGCGACGAGGTCCTGGCGCATGACCTTGCCAGTCGCGACCTTGGTGATTCCAGCCTGGCTGTACAGGATGGTGCCTGCGGCGGCGCCGACGATGACCAGAACGATGACGACGAGGATGATGATTTTCTTAGTGCTCATTCGATCTTTCTTTCCATCTTGACGCGCGATTCGCGGTTGTGGCGTGTGCCGGGGGAGGGCGGCCGATGCGCTGGTGTATGGCTGAGCGTCTAAGACAGATACGCAGAGAAGGGGGCGTGGGTTCCGTTGCGTTTCCGGCCAGGATTGAGTTGCCGCCGACCGATTTCGGCGGTTGTCCGTGACCACGCTCTTGCAGATGATGATATCAGGGCCGAGAGGGGTTTCATCGGCTTGTAACGCAGGGGGTGGCGCACTACAATAGGGTGTAGGTTGAAGTGCCCGCGCCAGCCGGTGCGGAAGCGCGACGGCATGGGCGCACGAGACGGAATCGTGGCGGTAGAAGTTCCTGAAGCAGAGGTATGGCAGGCTATGAGAATACCGGGTCGACTGATTCTGGTCGTAGTATTGTTTTCGATGTTGGCGGGGTGGGGCCCCGCGCGGGGGCAGGAATCGACGGCTCCAGCGGGAGTGACTCAAGTGCCTCCGGTGGTGGAGAAGCCCAATCCGCTGAAGCGCAGGCTGACGGACAGGGAAAGAATCCAGCAGCAGAAAGATCTTGGGCAGGAGCTGAAGGGCGTCTACAAGACCTGGCTGGATGAGGATGTTCGGTGGCTGATCACGGACACTGAGGCGCAGGCGTTCAAGCATCTTTCGAACGACGAAGAACGCGACGCGTTTATTGAGAATTTCTGGCAGCGGCGCAATCCCAACCCGGACTCCCCCGACAACGAGTACCGCGACGAGATTTATGCGCGAATCACTTACGCAAACGATCATTTTTCGGCGGGCAAGCCGGGGTGGATGACGGACCGCGGCCACATCTATATTGCGTACGGTAAGCCGGACGACACCGATTCGCATCCGAGCGGGGGCTCGTATCAGCGGCCGATCGAAGAGGGTGGCGGCGAGACGTCGACCTTCCCGTTTGAGGTGTGGCACTACCGGTATATCGAAGGGATCGGGGACAACATTGACCTGGAGTTTGTGGATACGTGTCAGTGCGGCGACTACCACTACACCATCGACCGGTCAGAGAAGGATGCGCTGAAGCATGTTCCGAATGCCGGGCTGACGATGGCGGAAGAGAATGGGCAGGCCGACAAGAAGGACCGGTTCTCCGGCGGGGGCGGCTTCGAGGAACTTGGCGCCGGCCCGATGAGCCAGCAGAACCAGAACAAGCAGTTCGACCGGATTGACCTGCAGGCAAAGATTATGGCGCCTCCGCCGATCAAGTTCCAGGATCTGGAACAGTTTATGGCGAGTTCGAAGATTTTGACTGGGCCGCCGTTTCTGTTCGATGTGCGTACGGATTACGTCAAAGTGACCAACGACACGGTGATTGTGCCGATCACGGTCCAGATCAAGAACTCGGATATTACGTTTAATACCAAGGATGGCGTTTCGGTCGGCAAGGTCGAGGTCCAGGGGCGTGTGTCGAACATGACGCACAAGATCATTCAGACCTTTGGGGACTCGCTTGAGGTGCCGACTCCGAGCGAGTTGTTGCCTGCGAAGCAGAAGGCATCTTCCGTGCGGCAGTGGGGGCTGGCGCTGCGCCCGGGATTGTACAAGGTCGATATTGTGATCAAGGACGTGAACAATCCGGACCATGTTGGAAGATGGACGGCGGCTGTGAACGTACCGAAGTACGATGACGACACGCTTGGGCATTCTTCGCTGATTCTGGCGGACGAGATGTATCGCGTGCCTTCGAAGGAGATTGGGACGGGGAGCTTCGTAATCGGGGATACTCATGTACGGCCGCGGGTTGGGTCGGGCGGGCCGACGGTGCTGCCCAAGTTCAGCCGAGAGCAGAGCCTGAACTTCTGGATGCAGGTGTACAACCTGGGGATCGACGAGAAGAGCAAGCAGAACAACGCGACCATTGAATATCAGATTACGGATCTCGACACGAACAAGCCGGTGCTGGATACGAAGGAATCGAGTGAGAAGGTGAGCCCGAACGCTGAGCAATTGACGCTGGAGAAGAGCATGCCGCTGGCAGGCTTGCAGCCGGGTCAGTATGAGGTAAGCATCAAAGTGAATGACGTGGTAACCAAGCAGCAGACGGAAGAGACGGCGAAGTTTTCCGTGAACTGATTTAGGGGTAGGATGGAGCGAGGGTCGAAGCGCGCGGCACCTAACAGCGCTCGGCCGGAACAATTTGGGGGCGGATGCGCGGGTTTGAGGCGACACGATTACGCGGATGGGATGGCGATGATTGGTGGCCTGCGCGAGAAGCTCTGACGTGCCTCTATTTTTTCGGCGTGTCACTTGAGGAGCAGGCCAAAGGCGCACAGGGTGATGCTGACTGTGCAACGTAACTGGATACGATTTCGGGTAGATTTTGCGTTTGGCGCACTGGTGCTCCTGGTGGCATCGGGGGCAGGTGCTGCGCCTCCGGCGGCGGTCGTTTCTGGTGTGGTGCGCGATACGCAGGGCGTGGCCCAGATGGGCGCGATGGTGCAGGTGCTGACCACGGGCTCGGCGGCAGTTGCCACGGCGTTTACGGATACATATGGGCGTTACCGGATCGCCAACCTGGTTCCGGGTAAGTACCAGGTGCGGGCGACGGCGGTGTTGTTTGTGCCTGCGATGCGGGGCAATCTGCGGCTCACGACTGGGATGCGGGCCACGGTGAACCTTACCCTGAATATGCTGTCGGACCCCGCGGCGTGGCTGCCGGCGGAACGGCGCAAGCCCGAGGAGCCTGGGGATGACTGGACCTGGACGCTGCGATCGGCGGCCAACCGGCCGATCCTGCGGATGCTGGGTGACGGAGAGATTGTGTCGGTTTCGGCCCAATCTGAAGGGCCAAGGAGTGCGCCGGTTGAAGGGCGCGTCTCGATGACGGGTGGCGCTGGAGGGTTCGGGGCGGGTGGCGTCCGCACCATGGTTGCGCTGAATCGGGAGACAAAAGGCGGATCGGACCTGGTTTTGCGGAGTAGCGTTGCGGCTGGGAGCGGCCGGGAGCAGGCGACAGAATTGGATGCGGGCTATCAAAGTGCGGCGCCGTTTATGGGTGCGTCGCGGTTGGTGGTGAGTTTTGCGTCGCACCCTGAGTTGACGAGCACGGGCGATGCGGCGGGTCTGCAAATAATGCGGATGGCCAGCGCGCGGAAGATCCAGCTGGGCGATGCCGTGGACGTGGAAGCTGGGGGCACCGTGTATGCGATCCACACGGGCGGGACGGCGCTGACGGCGCAGCCATTCTTGAAGGTGACGGTGCGCCCGGGCGAGGTGTGGGCGGTGCGGTACCGGCTGGCGACTTCGCGCGATGTACAGGGGTTTGAGGGACTGGATTCGATTGCGTCGGAGCTGCCGGTGGCAGCCATGAGCGGCGGGCGGCTGTGCACCGAGGGCGGCAACCACCAGGAGATTTCAGTCAGCCGCAATGCCGGGCGCGGTCTGGTGGAGGCTGCGGTATACCACGATGCGATCAGCCGGACGGCCGTTGGCGGGACGGGCGCGATGACCGCGGCGGACGTGGTGGCGGGCGCCGGATCGAGCGGGGTGGTTGTAGATACGGCGACGGGCAGCTTCCGGTTTCTCGGCACGGGATACGCTGCGAACGGGATGAGCCTTACCGTATCGCAGCCGCTGACTGCGAACTTGTGGGCGACCCTGGAGGTTGCAAGCGGCGAAGCGCTGGAGATGCGCGGTACCAGTGCTGAGGGACTTCCGGGCGTGGCGGCGGGCCTGCATCCGCAGGCCGCGGGGATGGCGACGGCGGAGTTGCAGGGGAAGGTGCTGCGTAGCGGGACGAACCTGCGCGCGTCGTACCGCTGGCAGCCGCATCGCCTGGTAACGACGGTTGCCCCGTATGCGTCAGCAGGGGACCCGGCGTACTTCAGCTTCTATTTGCGTCAGGTACTGCGCTGGGGCGACCGGTTGCCTGCGGGCCTGGAAGCGACCGTGGATGTGACCAACCTGCTGGCCGAGGGGTATCAGCCGTTCTTATCGGCCGATGGCCGGACGCTGTTCCTGGCGCAGTCCCCGCGGACGGTGCAGGGCGGGTTATCTTTCACGTTCTAGTTCCGCATTCGATAATATCGGTTCGCGGACGAAGCGCCGATAACTTGCAAGGGCTTTGTTATTTTCAATGCCATCCCGGAATCCGACACCTGCCGGCCCCAACAAAACCTACGCCAGTGCTAGATTCAGGTTAGCGATGGCCTCGTCAACTTCCTGTGTGCTCTTGAAGCCCAGGGTGACGCAATCGACGCCGGCGTTCTGGAATGCGAAGCGCATGGCGGCCTGGCGATCTTCGTGGCGAGTGAAGGAGCCTTCGCCGACCAGCTTCATGCTGATCACTCCCATGCCTTCCTTCTTCACCTGCTGAACATGCTGGACCACTTCGCTGACGCTGTCTGGATTGCTGGCGGCGCCGGTTGGCCCGTCCATGCGCGTGCCGTTGTGGTTCATGCGAATCATCGCGATCTCCAGCCACTTGTTACCCGGCATCTGACGCAGCGCGGGCAGGCCGTGGACCGAAGCTCCGCGGGTACGGATGAGTTTCTTCGACTGTGCTTCCAGGATGCCATCCTGCCAGCGGCTGCTCTCGGTAACCCAGTCGGGCGTGTGCTGGTAGTGCAGCAGCATAATGTCGAAGTACTCGGCCTGCGAAGCGCGCAGCATATCGTCGAAGCGCTTCCGCGGATCAACGCCTTCGTCGGTCGTCACCTTGTTCATCAGTTGATAGCTGTCACGCGGGAGGCCTTTGAGCGCTTCGCCGAGCATGCCCGGGGTGACGTAGGCCTCAGCCGTCTCGAAGAAGCGGATGCCGCGGTCGTACGCGTAGTGGACCAGGCGTGTGAATTCCTGTTGACCGAGCGCGGCTTGAATGTAGCCATTGTTGGTGCCGGTACCGAAGGCAAGGCGCGTGACCTGCATTCCCGATTTCCCGAGCGTAACCAGATCGGTGGCTGTGCGCGGCGCAGCCTGCACGGAAAGGGTGCCGATGCTGCCGATAGCTCCTACGGCAATCGAGGCTTTGAGGAATTCGCGGCGGGAAAGTGGGCTCATAAACACCTCCTTGACGGAACCAGGCCATGTTGCGGACGAACTTTTGGGAATGCTATCACGAGGGCGCATTCCGGTGGTTCGCGCGATACAGAATCGCCGAGCCAGCTTGGCCGCTCAGCGGACGGCTGCAGAAGTTTCGTGGTCGATACCGCTGGCGCCCATCAGGATGAGCGAGCGCTGCGCGAAGGGTGAGTAGACGAGAAGCGCTGTGCAAGCAAGCGCGAGTCCGACACTGAGGTGGTGCAGCAAAAGGAAAGGCGAGAGCGACCATAGCTCATCGAAGAGCAGGAGGACTGGCCACATCCTGAGGAGCTTCTCGCGGCCGCGCGGTGGGCGAAAGAATACGGCCGAGATGAGGAAAGCGCGGACGGGGATCAGGATCGCAGCGGTGGTAATCAAAACCATGACGAACTGCGATTCTCGCGGCAGGGGAGAGAAGAGGTCTTCAATCTCCGGCAGGTTGGCGAGGGCCCCGACATAGAAGGCGACGTACATGAGTTGCAGTAGGACGAAGAGCGTCTGGACAATCGAATGGGAGGCCTTGGGCAGCTCTTCAGGCGTCGTCAGAATCGTGCTGAAAAGGCCATGCTTAGGCTCTGGCTCAGGCGCAACCGCGATTTGCTCGGGCGACGTCGTGTTGGGGGGCATGGGGGTTGCGGGCGGGGAGTCCGCATGGAGGCCGATGCGTTCTACCGGAGCGACGAAGCGATAGCCTCGGCGAGCCAGCGTTTCGACGAATCGCGGGCTGCCGGCTGTGTCGCCGAGGGCTTCGCGGATGCGATTCACGGCGGAGTTGAGGCCGTGTTCGTAATCGACGAAGGTTCCGTCGGGCCATAGCTCCCGGGAAATTTCCTCGCGGGTCAACAGTTCACCGGGGCGGTCGAGCAGAGCCAGGAGAACCTGAAAGGGTTGCGCGTTCAACTTGATGCGAATGCCCTGGCGGCGAAGCTCTCCGGTGGAGGCGTCTGCTTCGAAGGCGCCAAAGCGATAACGCCGGGCTGCGGTGGATTCAGTCATATCTTTCGACGATCAGTGTAGCTGATGGGGAGGCGGTGCCAGGACTGTTGGCAGAGGTACAACTTCTGAAAACTGTTGCAGCCATTACTATTTGCCGGGTGAGAAACAAGTGAGGTTTGTTGCATTGCGTTGGAGGTTGGCGCGGAGGATGGTGGAGTGCATGACGCGCCGGCAAAGCTCGAATTCGCGAATGATCTCCACCTTCTGTGGATTGATGTTTCTTGTTGCGACCTCCTATCGGGTTGTGGCGGAGGCTCCGGCTGCGGCTGTCCTGGCGTTCAACTCCTATATAGGTGCGGTTCAGGCGCGACTGGCGCGGCAGCATGAGTCACGCGAAGCGTTTCTGGCTCCCGAAGCCGCGGACCGGCTGCGACGAGGCGAGCTGATCGTCGAGCGGATTACGCCTGCGGCTGGTGCAGAGTTGCCGGGAGCGATGCTGCACGACTGGCGCGGGACCGTGTTTGTGCCGGGAGCTACGGCGGCGGACTTCGAGCGGCTGATGAAGGACTTCGGAAGCTATCCACGAATCTACGCGCCGCAGGTGGTGCAGACGAAGGTGCTGGTGCAACAGGGGGATCATTTGCAGGCCGTGATGCGGGTGCGGCAGAAGCATGTGATCACGGTTGTGATGGATACGGCGTATGACGTCATGTTCGCGCGGCTGGATTCGCAGCATGGATACAGCATTTCGCGCAGCACGCGGATCGCGGAGATCGACGCGCCGGGGACGGCGAAGGAGCGCGCGCTGAGTTCCAGCGAAGAGCACGGATTCCTGTGGCGGCTCAACACCTACTGGAGTTACGAGGAGCGGGACGGCGGACTTTACATGCAGATCGAATCGGTGTCGTTGACGCGGGCTATTCCTACTGGGCTTAGGTGGGCGATTGGGCCGTTTGTGGCGAGCGTTCCGCAGGAGTCCCTGGAGTTCACGCTGCGGGCAACCAGTAATGCACTGCGCAAGTAGCAATTGAGAGGACACGACGATGAATGCAACAACGGCAACAGAGAAGGATCGGGCAATATTTCAAACGGCGCGGCGAGTGAATCAGTCGCTTACGGCCGCGGTTGAGAAGCGGGCTCTGGTGTGGATGGCGGAGCGGGCGCCGAGTTGGGTCACGTCGGACGGGCTGACGATCCTTGGGTTGGGCGCGCAGGTTGGTGCTGGCATCTGCTACGGGCTGGCGCGGCATGACAGACGGGCGCTGCTGCTGGTGATGGTGTGCGTGGCGCTGAACTGGTTGGGAGACAGCCTGGATGGCACGCTGGCTCGCGTTCGGAAGCAACAGAGGCCGCGGTATGGGTTCTATGTGGATCATATGGTGGATGTCTTTGGGGCGGTCGCTTTGATGCTCGGGATGGGGTTCTCGGGGTTGTTGCACTGGCAGACGGCGATTGCAATGCTGGTGACGTTTCTAATCCTTTCGAGCGAGAGCTATTTGGCGACCTGTGCGCTGGGGCGCTTTCAGCTTTCCCAGGGCATCTTCGGACCTACGGAAATTCGCATTCTGATGATTCTGGGCATCCTGGCGGCGTTGCGGAATCCGTACGCGACGGTGTTCGGGCACAAGATGCTGCTGTTCGATCTGGGCGGGGCGATTGCGGCGGTGACGATGTTCGCGATGGCGATTGGCGTGACCGTGCGGAATACCGCGGAACTGTACCGGCAGGAGCCGCTGCCATGAATACCGTCATTCGCTGGGGCAAATTCAACCTGGTTGGCGCGATGGGCATGGTGGTGCAGCTTGCGGCGGTGGCGGCGATCAACCGTTGTGCGCCGGGACACTACTTGTACGCCACGGCTGCGGCCATCGAGATTGCGGTGCTGCATAACTTCGTTTGGCACGTGCACTACACGTGGCGCGACCGGCGCGACGGCTCGGCTGGGATGCAGTTGGTGCGATTCCACCTCTCGAATGGGCTGGTGTCGATCGTGGGAAACCTGGCGCTGATGCGTGTGCTGGTACATGGGGCGGGGCTTCCTGTGCTGGCTGCGAATGTCATTGCGATTCTGTGCTGCTCGGTCGCTAATTTCTACATGGGAAATAGATGGGCGTTTGCGGCGGGGAAGTGAGCGGAGTTCGGAACGTGGGTCCCCTCCCCGCGAGGGATATCCGGAGCCACATGACAATGATGCCGTTGCGCAAGTGAGCCTTGGGCGTTTGTACTACAACGGCCAAGGATTGACCCAGGACTACGCACAATCCGCAGCGTGGTTTCGCAACGCGGCTGAGCAGGGCAACGCTGACGCGCAGATGGAGCTTGGTTATTCGTACGAACTAGGCCACGGTGCGCCCCAGGACGACACCCATGTCGTAACGTGATACCTCAACAGTCAATCAAGGTTTGGCGCTAGCGCAACTTTTCCTCGACGTGGACTATGCTTCTGGCCAAGGAGTGCACCAGGGGAACACCCAAGCGGTGTTTTGGTATCGCAAGGCGGCTGAGCAGAGCGACGCTGACGCACCAGCGAAACTTGGGGTGGCATACTACAGGGGTCTGGGTGTGCCTCAGGACTATACGCAAGCGGCAGCGTGGTGGCGCAAGTCGGCTGGGGAAGGCGACGCTGTGGCGCACTTTATGCTCGGGAAACTTGTATCTTGGTCTGGCCCTGATAGCCGCCGTCGCCCGGCTTAGTTTTTGAGTTTTGGGTCAAAGCCGTTGGATCGGATCCTCGCAAAAAAAGCGATTATCCCCAAGAAGTCTCATTGTTCTCGGATCTAAACCCTAGCAGCGAACGATCTTTGCGGACCGAATTCCCTTGGTCGCATTGCGTGAATCCACCACTAGCAGCGACTTACTCACAATCTCGCGATAATCATAAGCAGAGTGGTCCG
>Ga0302278_10006293_pt1 | contig 11386 bp, 10 predicted proteins | sample III_Bog_N3_2_FD_194543 | JGI IMG/M metagenome (GOLD analysis project Ga0302278, IMG submission 194543) | Peat permafrost microbial communities from Stordalen Mire near Abisko, Sweden - III_Bog_N3_2 | ecosystem: Environmental > Terrestrial > Soil > Wetlands > Peat | place: Sweden: Abisko... | reverse complement strand
TTGTGAATGGGAGCGGGCAGATTCCTTCAGCGCAGATTGACGGGAAGTGGGTGCATCGGCAGTTTCTGAAGGTGGAGGAGGGGACTTATGAGAATGGGGTGTTCAAGTTTGGGCGGATTTTGAATGGGGATCAGACGGATTGGGGAGTGGGTCTGGGAGCGGAGCCGGTGGTGGTAAGGGTTTCGGTTGGGACGTATTGAGAGGTTGAGCGGGATCGATGCCCGGGCCTGTTGAGAGTTGTGATCTCCCGCCTTCGCGCCCGATTACCCCACGGACGAAGACCTGTCCGCGGGGACCCCGGTAAGGCGCGAAAACGGGGCACGGAGCTTCTTTGGCTGGTCCGGGTCCGAACGGAGGAGACCGGCTAGCGGAAGAGACGGACGGCGTTGGTCAGAGCGGATTCGTAGGCGTCGATGAGTTTGTCCCAGGCGGCGTTGGCGGAGTCGTCGATTTGTTGGCGGGCGGGGTCGGCGTCGAACCAGGCCATGGTGCGGCGGATGCCCTCAGCGAATGGGATCTTTGCATTGTAGGTGGGGACGAAGCGCTTGATCTTGGTGTTGTCGAAGACGACGCTGGAGGACTTGTCGCCGGTAAGACTGCCGAGTTCGTCGGGGATGCAGGCGGCGAGGACGTCGGACGCGATGTGGATGATTTGGGAGTCGAACTTCGCAGGCTCGACGCCTGCGGCCACGGCCGTGATGCGGTAGATCTGATCCCAGGTGAGGACTTCGTCGCTGGTGATGTGGAAGGCATGGCCGGTGGCTTGCTGGTGGCCGAGCAGGCCGACGAAGGCCTGGGCGAAGTCGCTGTTGTGGGTGACGACCCAGAGGGATGAACCGTCGCCGGGGACGATGAGCTTTTTGCCGCGGCGCATGCGGTCGATGGCTGTCCAGGATTTTTGCCAACTGTTGACAGCGAGAACGATTTGCGTGTCGCCATAGGTGAGCGAAGGGCGGACGATGGTGATGGGAAAGCCATGGTCGCGGTAGGCCTGCATGAGGAGGTCTTCGCAGGCGATTTTGTCGCGTGAGTATTGCCAGTAGGGGTTGGCTAGCGGGGTGGATTCCGTGATGAGGTAGTGGCCAACGGGACGCTGATAGGCACTGGCGGAGCTGATGAAGATGAATTGGCGGGTGCGGTCGCGAAAGAGGCGGATGTCGCGCTCGATGTGGGCGGGTGTGAAGGCGATCCAGTCGACGACGGCGTCCCAGGTTTGATGGGCGAGAGCGGCGGATAGGGCGGACTCATCGGCTATGTCGGCGGTGATGGTACGGACGCTGGAGGGAAAGTTGGCAGAGCGCTGACCGCGGGTGAGGAGGGTGAGGTCGATGCCGCGTTCCGCAGCGAGGCGAGTGACCGCAGTGCTGATGATGCCGGTTCCGCCGATGAAGAGGACTTTCAATTGGACTCCTATGCGCCAGAAAGAAGCAGGATTAAGGATTGAAGGACCCGAGGGCGGTGGATCGGCTTTTCTGATTTCCCACTCATCGAGCAAAGAGCGCTCGATGAATGGGGCACCCGAACTTTCATCCCCTGTGGGACAAGAAACCGGTGGATAACCGCTACTCGACGGTGACGGATTTTGCGAGGTTTCTTGGCTGGTCTACGTCGCAGCCTCGGCGGACGGCGATGTAGTAGGCGAGGAGCTGGAGGGGGACGATTTCGATTAGCGGGGAGAGCAGCTCGATGGTTGGCGGGATGTGGATGACGTGCTCGACGAGGCCGGCGAGGGTGGTGTCGCCTTCCGTGGCGATGGCGATGACGCGGCCAGAGCGAGCTGTGACTTCCTGAATGTTGGAAAGGGTCTTCTCATAGCGGAGTTTTGAGGCTGGGTCGGCGTCGTCGCGGGTGGCGATGACGACGACGGGGAGGGTCTCGTCGATGAGCGCGTTGGGGCCATGTTTCATTTCGCCGGCGGGATAGCCTTCGGCGTGGATGTAGGAGATTTCCTTTAGCTTGAGGGCGCCTTCAAGGGCGATGGGGAAGTGGATGCCGCGGCCGAGGTAGAGGAAGTCGCGGACGGTGGAGAAGCTGGCGGCGAGCTGCTCGCACTGGGCGGAGCGGGTGCGCAGGACTTCTTCGATTTTGCCGGGGATGCGGCCTAGCTGCTCCATGAGCTCGACGGACTGGGCGGGATCGACGCGGCCTCGGAGTTGGCCGAGCTTGAGGGCAAGCAGGAAGAGCGCGGTGAGCTGCGCGGTGAAGGCCTTGGTGGAGGCGACACCGATTTCAGGGCCGGCGTGGGTGTAGATGGCACCGTGGGCTTCGCGGGCGACCATGGCGTCGACAACGTTGCAGATGGCGACGGTTTTGGAGCCGAGGGCGATCATCTCGCGCTGGGCTGCGAGGGTGTCGGCTGTCTCGCCGGATTGGGTAATGAGAAGGCCGAGGGCGTTGCGGTCGGGGATGGGATTGCGATAGCGATACTCGCTGGCGTAGTCAACGTCGACGGGGAGGCGGGCGAGGCGCTCGATCATGTACTTGCCGGTGAGGGCGGCGTGCCAGCTTGTTCCACAAGCTGCGATGTTGATGCTGGAGGCGGAGGCGAGTTCGTCGTCGGCGATCTTCATTTCGCCGAGGTAGACTTTGCCGGAGTCGAGGGAGATGCGGCCGAGGGTGGTGTCGGTGATGGCGCGGGGCTGCTCCCAGATTTCCTTGAGCATGAAGTGCTTGAAGCCGCCCTTTTCCGCCTGGACGGGATCCCATGTGATGCGCGTGATGGCGCGCTGGATGGGGTTGCCATCGAAGTCGGTGATGGAGACGCCGGCGAGGGTGAGGATGGCCATGTCGCCGTCGGCGAGGAGGATCATATTGCGGGTGTGGTGGAGGATGCCGGGGACGTCGGAAGCGATGAAGGATTCGCCTTCGCCGATACCGATGACAACCGGCGGGCCGGAGCGGGCGGCGACGATTTTGTCCGGCTCGAGGGCGGAGAGGACGCCGAGGGCGAAGGCGCCGGTGAGGCGCTTGACTGCTTTCCGAAGGGCTTCTTCGAGGAGGATGGGTTGGCCGGAAAGCTCTGCGTCTTTCTGGATCTGCTCGATGAGGTGGGCGATGATTTCGGTGTCGGTTTCGGTGACGAAGATGTGGCCTTGCTCGATGAGTTCGCGCTTGAGGTCGAGGTAGTTTTCAACGATGCCGTTGTGAACGACGACGATGCGGCCGGTGCAGTCGCGATGGGGATGGGCGTTCTCTTCAGTGGGGCGGCCGTGGGTGGCCCAGCGGGTGTGACCGATGCCGTAGGTGCCGTGGAGGGGATGGTCGCGGAGGACGTGCTCAAGGTTGATGAGCTTGCCGGGAGCGCGGCGGACTTCAAGGGTTTTGTGAGTGGGGCTGCCGACGGCGATGCCTGCCGAATCGTAGCCGCGATATTCGAGACGGCGCAAGCCTTCAATGATGACGGGAACTACTGCTTTTGGGCCAACATAACCAACGATTCCGCACATTGGACAATTTTATTCGATGGGGTGGGGGCCGAGGTGGTCAGGCGCGGGCGGCTGGGGTGTCAGTGAGGCGGCGGGATTTGATGTCGCGCATGGGAGGCTGGCCGAAGAAGCGGCTGTATTCGCGATTGAACTGGCTTGCGCTTTCGTAGCCGACTTCGAAGGCGGCGCTGGCGGCATCAAGGCCTTCGTTGAGCATGCGTTCGCGGGCTACGTGGAGGCGAAGCTGCTTTTGATATTGCAGGGGGCTCATGGCGGTGAGGGAGCGGAACTGATGATGCAGCGTGGATACGCCCATGCGCGCAGTGGCGGCGAGTTCGTCCACGCGAAGAGGCTTGGCGTAGTTGGTGCGGAGCCATTCGACTGCCTTGGCGGTGCGGTGGCTTTGCTCGCCGAGCGTGGCTATGGCGCGGAGGTGTTTTCCCTGCGGACTACGGAGCAGGCGGAAGACGATTTCGCGCTGAATGAGGCTGCTTAGAAAGGGAATGTCATCGGGGGTGTCGAGCAGGTCGATGAGGCGGCCGCAGGCGTCGAGTAACTCGCGGGAGCTGATGCCGACGGCCATGGCGCGGGTATCGGCGGATTCATTGCGCAGATGGAACTCGTGCTGGGAGAGAATCTCGCGGACCACGGGCATTTCAAGCTTGAGAAGGAAGCCGAGAAGGGGCTCTTTTTGAGTGGCTGCGATGACCTGGCTCACAACGGGAAGATCGACGGAGGTGAGGAGGAAATTCTTGCCATCGCAGACATAAATTGTTTTGCCGACGTTGATGCGCTTTTGGCCCTGGAGGAAGACGACCAAACTTGGCTCGTATGCGGCTGAGGCGCAGGCGGTAGGGGCGGAGCGGCGGTAAAGGCGGAGGCCAGGGATTGCGGTGGGATTGTCTCCTTCGACGACTGTGCGGGCGGCGATTCTTTGGGCGAGCTCAGCGCGAATTTCAGCAACGCCGCGGTTGTTGGCCTGGTCTGCTGCTTCAGAAATGTTTTTGTCAGCGGCCTTGTGTCCTGTTGCTTTCGCCCTCATGGAATCCTCAATTCAAAGTTAACGCTGAATTCACAATTCTGTGCACAAAAGTGTGGGCTTCGGCAGGAATAGGCAAGAGATTGGCAGGATCGGGATACCGCTGATACCCCTCTGTTTCGTAGTCTCGATTTACGGGCGGGAAGCTCGATCGCCGCCGAGAGAATCGAGGTATTTCATGTACAAGGCAAAAGCTTATTCCGTCGCCAGCGCGACATCGCAATTTGCTTCAGCAACAATCATGCGGCGCGAACCCACCGAACACGATGTACAGATTGAGATTCTGTACTGCGGCATTTGCCACTCCGATTTGCACCAGGCGCGGAATGAGTGGAGCGGCGTGATGCCGACGGCGTATCCGTGCGTTCCGGGACACGAGATTGTTGGGCGCGTTACAAAGGTTGGATCGGCCGTAACCCGATTCAAGGCCGGCGATCTGGCCGCGGTTGGATGCCTGGTGGACACTGACGGCACGTGTCCCGAATGCCAGGCGGGATTGGAACAGTTTTGCCCGAACCCGACACTGACTTACAACTTTCCCGACAAGATGAGCGGCGGCGTGACTTATGGCGGATACTCCGAAAGCATCGTGGTTAAGGAGCGGTTTGCGCTGAGCGTTCCTGCGAATCTTGATCTTGCCGGGACTGCGCCGTTGCTTTGCGCGGGCATCACCACGTATTCCCCGATGCGGCACTGGGGCGTGACCAAGGGCAAGAAGGTGGGCGTGGTGGGGCTGGGTGGACTGGGACACATGGGCGTGAAGTTTGCGCATGCATTTGGAGCGCATACCGTGGTGTTTACTACATCTCCGGGCAAGAAGGAGGATGCGCTGCGGCTGGGTGCGGATGAAGTTGTGATTTCGAAGAATGCGGATGAAATGGCTAAGCATGCGGGCAGTTTCGATTTCATTCTGGATGCGGTTTCAGCGGATCACGACATCAATGCGTACATTCAATTGCTGCGCAGGGACGGCAACATTACGATGGTGGGTGCGCCGGAGAAGCCGCTGTCGCTGTCGGTGTTCGGGCTCATTATGGGACGGCGCAGTTTTTCCGGATCGCCGATTGGCGGCATTCCGGAGACGCAGGAGATGCTTGATTTTTGCGGCGAGCATAACATTACTTCCGATGTCGAGGTGATTCCGATTCAGAAGGTGAACGAGGCTTACGAGCGGCTGCTGAAGTCGGATGTGAAATATCGGTTCTCGATTGATATGGCTTCGCTGAAATCGGAGTAACGGCGGTTTGCCCGTAAAGGCATTCAACAGGTTGAGGAGATTGAGCATGCAGAAGCGCACTTTGGGAACGAGCGGGCTTGAAGTTTCGGCACTGGGCCTGGGATGTATGGGGCTGAGCTTTGGGTATGGGCCGGCGACGGAGAAGGAACAGGGGATCAAGCTGATCAGGACGGCTTATGAAAGCGGCGTGACCTTCTTTGATACGGCGGAGGCGTACGGGCCGTGGCTGAACGAAGAGCTCGTTGGCGAGGCAGTGGAGCCCTTCCGTGACAAGGTTGTGATCGCGACCAAGTTCGGATTCAAGGAAGGGAAGCCAACGCTGGGGTTGGACAGCCGGCCGGAACGCATTCGCGAAGTGACTGAGGGAGCCTTGAAGCGGCTCAGAACGGATGTGATCGATCTGCTGTATCAACATCGCGTGGACCCGAATGTCCCGATTGAAGATGTTGCCGGGACAGTGAAGGAATTGATTGCGGAAGGCAAAGTGAAGCATTTCGGCATGTCGGAAGCGGGCGTGGAAAGCATTCGACGGGCACATGCGGTGCAGCCTGTGGCGGCGTTGCAGAGTGAGTATTCGCTTTGGTGGAGGGAGCCGGAGAAGGAGATTCTGCCGTTGCTGGAAGAGCTTGGGATTGGCTTTGTTCCGTTCAGTCCGCTGGGCAAGGGCTTTTTGACGGGTGCGATTAACGAAAGCACGACGTTCGACAGCACCGACTTTCGCAACGTGGTGCCTCGGTTCAGCGCGGAGAATCGCAAGGCGAACCAGAGCGTGGTGGATGTGCTGAGCGGAATTGCGGCGCAGAAATCTGTGACCAATGCTCAGATCGCGCTTGCTTGGCTGCTTGCGCAGAAGCCTTGGATTGTTCCGATCCCGGGGACGACTAAGCTGCATCGGTTGGAAGAGAATCTGGGAGTGGCGAAGGTGGAGTTGACTGCTGAAGATCTGCGCGATATCGAAGACTCTGTGTCCGGCGTGGAAGTGCAGGGGGCGCGGTACCCGGCACAGCTTCAGAAAATGATAGGGCGCTGACGGCAATCAAAGGGGCCGGCAAGTTCCTGATTGGAGATGGTGATGCAGAAGCGCAAATTGGGGAATGGCGGCCTCGAAGTGTCGGCCATTGGATTGGGCTGCATGCGGATGAGTGCCGGACATGGGCCGGTGCCGGGGACGAAGGAAGAGATGATCGCGGTGATGCGGGGAGCGGTGGATCGCGGCATTACCCTCCTTGATACGGCGCAAGTATATGGGCCAATGGTGAATGAAGAGCTGGTTGGCGAAGGGTTGGCGCTGGTGCGTGAGCAAGTGGTGATCGCGACGAAGTTTGGATTTGCCTTCAACCCGCACGGCAGGCCGGGGCCCGGAGTGGACAGCCGGCCTGCGTATATCAAGGAGAGCGTGGAGGGATCGCTGAAGAGGCTGCGGGTGGAGACGATCGACCTGCTGTATCAGCATCGCGTCGATCCGGAGGTACCGATCGAAGATGTGGCGGGAGCAGTGAAGGATCTGATTGCGGAAGGCAAAGTAAAGTACTTTGGGTTGTCGGAAGCAGGGGCGCAGACGATTCGCAAGGCAGATGCGGTGCAGCCGGTAACGGCGGTGCAGAGCGAGTACTCGCTTTGGTGGAGGCGACCGGAGGAAGAAGTATTGCCGGTGCTTGAGGAACTTGGGATCGGCTTTGTTCCGTATAGTCCGCTGGGCCGGGGTTATCTTGCGGGGTCCGTTACGGAGGACACTCAGTTTCCGGATGGGGACAACCGAAGCACGTATCCGCGTTTGTCGCCTGAGGCGCGCAAAGCGAACCGTGGATTTGTGGATGCGATTGCGGCGTTTGCGGCGAAGAAAAATGCAACGACGGCGCAGATTGCGCTGGCTTGGCTGCTGGCGCGGAAGCCTTGGATTGTTCCGATTCCTGGGACGACGAAACTGGCCCGCGTGGAGGAAAACATTGCGGCCGCTTCGCTGGAATTTACGCCGGACGAGTTGCAGGAGATTGACCGCATTACTGCGGAGATTCCCGTGCAGGGAGACCGGTATCCGGAGGCTCTGGAGCGGATGACTAACCGCTGAGCAAAGGTCACTGCGCTAATTCGTCTGCCCACTGGATGCATTGGACGCAGTTAGCATCGATGCCGTCCTGGGCCAGTTTGATTAGAAGTTTCGGAACCCAGCAGACAAGCCGTCCATCACCATAGTGAATCCATGTGTCCCACGGTGGCGCGTCGTTCGGGTCGAAAAAGCCGAGTGAGGCAACTTGAGATGCGCCATCGGACACGTTTTCCCAAGGCTCGTAAATGAGCAAGCGCCCGGATTTTTGGGAAAGGACAATGTTCGGATCAAAGGCTCCCGCAGCTGCCAACAATTGTGAGCGCAGAGCGACTACTTTGGCGAACGATGCTTCGCATTCCTCTCGCCTTGAATAGCTCTCTTCCATCGAGACTTCAGGCTGGAGTCCTGGGCTACGCAATTGCGATGAAAGCGGACTGAGCGCAGCGAAATCCAATTCCTTATAGATGCGTTTCTTGAGCAGCGCCGTATTGCGGAGAAATTCGCGATCGTCGGAACTGGTCCTCAGGTTCTGCCTGGAACACCAAAGTACCGTCTCCGCGAAAGCCCGCGTCGTTTCGGGGGGAAGAGGATCAGGGGCTGAAGACACATTCGGGGGGTGCAATTGGCCGTCCGCTGGCCGGGTGAATTGCGGTCTGAATTTAGACAGCGACCAGCGGCGCATGAGGGGAGTGCGCATACCTATTCTTCAATCTTGTAAGTAAATTCTTCGATTACGGGGTTGGTGAGGACTTCGGCGGCGATGCGTTTGACCTGATCGCGGGCAGCTTCCGGGGTGAGCCCATCGGCGAGCGTGAGGGCGAAGTATTTGCCCTGGCGGACGGCGGTTACATCCGCGTAGCCGATTTTGCGCAGGGCATTCTGGATGGTTTGGCCCTGGGGGTCCAGGACCGATGTCTTGAGCGTGACATAGACATGTGCCTTCATCATCCGTGATTATAGTATCTCCGGCGGTTGGCCGGAATTTCCGGCGATTGCATCCGGTTCCGGTTCGCTTTCTTCTTACCTGATACCCCAGTTCCGCACACCGAAAGAGAGATAAAAGAGAATGGTTAATTATTTGGAATTGCCCATTGGAGACCGCTCCCCCGAGGTTTTCCGGGCGGTTATCGAGATTCCCAAGGACAACACGAACAAGTTTGAATATGACAAGCAGTTGCATGTTTTCAAGCTGGATCGCAACCTGCATTCGCCGGTTCATTATCCGGGCGATTATGGATTTATTCCGTCGACGCTGAGCGACGATGGCGATCCTCTGGACGTGCTGGTGCTGGTGCCGAGCCCGAGTTTTCCGGGCTGCGTGCAGGAGGTGCGCCCGATTGGACTGCTGGTGATGCTGGACCAGGGAGTTCTGGACGAAAAGGTGCTGGCGGTGGGAAAGAACAACCCGCGCTATTCGAATGTTTGGAATTACACGGACATTTATCCGCACCTGCTGAAGGAGATTACGCACTTCTTCTCGATCTACAAGGATCTTGAGGGGAAGCGCGTGGAGGTAAAGGGCTGGCACGATGCAGCGTATGCGCGGGACCAGGTGAATAAAGCGGTGAAGCAGTTTGAGGACAGCAAAGTTGTGAAGGCGGAGCCGGTGGTTGTGGCGTCCAAAGGCAGGGGCAAGTCCTGAAGTGATGGGGAGTTCCTGAGGGCATGGAGGCCCTCAGGACAGCTGATCTGGAGATCGGCGCTACAATCGGCTACGGCGCTACTCTCTGGTTAGTTTGAGGCGAGGTTGTTGGCCTGCGCCATTTGCTTGATCCTATCCAGATGCTCCTGGATGATCTTCGCGCCGTCGCCCGCCGCGTTGGTGACAACAGGCGATGAGCCGTTGGAAATTTCCTTATTGAAAAGACCAAGGTTGCTTTTTCAGCAGGGCTCGATCGTACGCATAAGCAGGATGTGGCGAAGGCGCGGGAAGTTGCCTTTGATGTGGTGGTAATGGGCTCCGCATTGGGAGTGCGTACGGGCAACCTCGATGGATGAAATCCTCTCTTACTAGCATGCTGAACGCCGGGTTTGCGCACGCAGGCGGAGCAATGCATCAGGAGTTGATTGGCAGGATCCGCAATTTTAGATTGCCGCGTTTGTATTCGCATGGAGAGCACGCACTCAAGGCAGGCCAGGCGCAAAGATCAGAGAAAAAACAGACCGAAAAACTGACGATTGTACGTTCGCCACGCCGACGGGATTGGGCGCGCAGAACTGCGCGTCTGAAGCACGAGAAACTCATTTCAACATTCAGAGGAGCTTTTTATGAAATTGTTCTCAGCAGATATCAAGGACCTGGAAACGCTGTATGTAAGCAACCTGAGGAAGGCATACGACATGGAAGTGAAGATTACGAAGTCGTTGCCGGACTTGATCGAACATGCAACGGATTCGGAACTTGCGGATGTATTCAGCACGCATTTGGAGCAGACACGGGCTCACGTTGCGGCAGTGCAGGGCCTGCTTGAGGCGCACGAAGGGGATGCCGAGACAGAGACCTGCAAGGTGATTGGCGGCCTCACAACCGAGGCATCTGACACGATCAAGGACGTAACGGATTCCTCCGTTTGCGACATCGCATTGATTGGGGCTGCTCAACAGGTTGAGCATCACGAGATTGCCGTGTACGGAACCCTTCGGCGTTGGGCGGAGTTGCTTGGCCTGGATGACGACGCGGCGATTCTGGAAGCGATTGAGGCGGACGAGACGAATGCGGACGCAAAGCTTACGGAGATTTCGGAGCGGGTTAACCTGGTAGGCGCGGTCTAGGAAGAAGCAAGAACGGAAGATGGAAGCACCCGACGGCAGATGGTTTGCCTTTGTGGTTTCCCGCCCTTGCGCCAGAAAAAAGGCGCAAGAACGGGGCACGGTGCATTTCCAGGCACCCGACGTTTTGATCTCCCACTCATCGAGCGGATACCGCTCGATGAATGGGGCACCGTTTAGTTCTGCGGCGGCGAATTCGTCAGTGCGACGGCTCGCCGCCTTTTTAATTGGAGATGGCTTGTTTGCGACGGCGGGCCAGAGGGACTGCTGTGAGCCAATAAAAGACCGGGCCGAAGAGCGCAACGACAACCGCGAAGCCGAGCGCAGAGATGGAGCCGGAAAGCTTTTCATCGCGCGAGGCATAGAGGGCATAGATGATGAGCGCGGTAGGTCCGACTCCGAGAAGGATGGTGACAATAAGACTGCCGGCGCGGAAGGGGCGGGGGAGATTGGGTTCGCGTATGCGCAGCACGACCAAAGCAACGAACTCAAGGATGAGGCTTGATCCATAGAGGATGAGGTCGATGGAGATGAGGCGCTCGAAGGGCAGCTTGAGTGCGAGAGCCCACGCCAATCCTAAGGTGAGGACGCTTACCCAGGGGACGCCGCGAAGGTTGCGGCGGGCAAAGATGCGGGGCAACATACCATCGAGTGCCATGGTCATGGGCAGGCGCGAATAGCTCATGACGAGGGCGTTGAACATGCCGATGCCGGAGATTGCGCCGCCTGCGACGATGGCAACGCCAAGTCCTGTACCGAGAGGACCGGAGCCACCGAGCACCCTTGCAGCGTTTGTCCAGTCGCCGGTTGAAAAGCTCTCAACGGAAAGACCAGCGAGGGCGACGGCGGCGAGGGGAAGAATGTAAGTG
>Ga0302278_10006287_pt1 | contig 11392 bp, 8 predicted proteins | sample III_Bog_N3_2_FD_194543 | JGI IMG/M metagenome (GOLD analysis project Ga0302278, IMG submission 194543) | Peat permafrost microbial communities from Stordalen Mire near Abisko, Sweden - III_Bog_N3_2 | ecosystem: Environmental > Terrestrial > Soil > Wetlands > Peat | place: Sweden: Abisko... | reverse complement strand
TCGATCCTGGATCGGTAATTGCGATAAAGTGGCTGCCGGCATTTCCCTTACCCACAGCCTTTTCCATCTGGTCAAAAAAATATTGCTTCAGAATATTTGGTTCCAGTGTCGAACCCGACTTGCTGGCGACAATCACCACTGTGGTCTTCAGGTTCACCGCATGTTCTGCCGCGGCTACCTGTGCCGGATCCGTGGAATCCAGAATGTGCAACGCTGGCGCTCCCGCCTGGTGTCCGAATGTTACGGCCAGCACCTCCGGGCATAGTGAAGATCCGCCCATGCCCAGCAGCAACGCATGGGTAAATCCAGCCTGCTTCACATCCGCTGTGAGTGCGGTGTAATCCGCCAGCTGCTTCTGCTGCCGCTCCACAATATCCAGCCAGCCCAGCCACTTGCTTTCATCGTCATTGCTCCACAGCGAAGCGTCTCTCGCCCAGAGCTTCGCCAGCTTGTTCTTGCTGGTCCAATCGGTGAGTGCGGCCTGCAGGTCTGCCTGCAGATGCTTCGGTAGCGAATACTGAATGTTCATGGCGTTTCTCCGTCCTTAACTCTACCTCAACTTTCCCTGGCGTTTAATGCATCCGACTTGCTAAATACTGCGAACGGTTGCCTGCCAATCCGTATACTGAATCAAACCCTGTTCTTTCGCAGCGCAAGGAACTGCAACCATGTGCGGAATTGCCGGATTTTTCGAGTACGACAGCCGCGGCCATACTCCCTCCGCTGAGGAACTGTTGCGGGTTCGTGATGCTATGTACCTGCGCGGACCCGACGGGGCCGGCATCTGGATGGCGCCTGACCGGCGTGTTGGCCTCGCCCATCGCCGCCTCTCCATTCTGGACGTAAGCGAAAACGGCGCGCAGCCCATGATCACGGATGATGGCGCGCTGGCGATCATCTTCAACGGCGAAATCTACAACTTCAATTCGCTTCGCAATAAATTGCTCGCCAAGGGCTACCACTTCCGCTCGACCGGAGACACTGAAGTTCTGCTCGCCCTCTACCGCGAATATGGCGAGGACATGCTAGCCCATCTGCGCGGCATGTTTGCCTTCGCTTTATATGATGCCAGGCAGCGCAGCATGCTCATCGCCCGTGACCCCCTCGGCATCAAGCCACTCTATTTCAGCCAGACAGGTGGGGTGGTCTACATCGCATCGCAGGTCAAGGCTCTGCTTGCCTCCCCCTCCATTGATCGTTCGCCCGATCCCGCAGGACAGGCCGGCTTCTACCTTTGGGGCACCGTGCCGGAGCCCTATACCCTCTACCGTGGCATTCGCTCGCTGCCTGCGGGCCATTGCATGACGCTGCGCCAGGATGGCAGCGAGCCCCGGGTCCGCTGTTATGCAAGTCTGGTCGATGAACTCGCTGACGGAACCACTCGCGCGCAATATCCAGACACCTGGTCACGCGGCAACACCCTGCACAATGCCCTGCGCGATACCATGCAGTCCCACATGGTATCGGATGTACCAGTCGCGATCTTCCTCTCTGCTGGTCTTGATTCCGCTACCATGCTGGCGCTGATGTCTGAGCTGCCTGAAGTACATATGCGCTCACTTACTCTGGGCTTTGATACCATGCGCGGCAGCCATCTGGATGAAACGCCACTGGCCGAAATGCTGGCTCGCATCTACGGGGCGCAGCACCGCTCGTACTTCGTTGGCCGCGAAACCTTCCAGCAGGAGCGCGTCTCTCTGCTCCAGGCGATGGACCAACCCACAGTCGATGGCGTGAACACGTATTTCGTCAGCCGCATGAGCCGCCAGGCCGGGTTCAAGGTAGCGCTCTCCGGCGTTGGTGGAGATGAGCTCTTCGCCGGATATCCCAGCTATCGCCAGGTTCCTCATATTGTGGAGGCATTCGCGCGCCTCGGCTCCATGCCTTTGCTTGGCAAGGTGTGGCGCGTGGTCACGGCAGAGACCATGAAGCGTATGACCTCACCCAAGTATGCTGGCGTACTGGAATACGGTGGCACCTATCCCGGTGCCTACCTGCTGCGCCGCGGTCTGTACATGCCTTGGGAGCTCCCCTCTGTGATGGACCCGGAGATGGCCGCGGATGGCCTGCGCGAACTTCACCCGCTCCTCACCATGAATGAGACCTTGCGGCCATTCAAGTACATGACCGGCGCCGTTGCCCGCCGCCTGCGTGTTACCTCTCTGGAAATGACGATTTACATGCGCCAGCAGTTGCTGCGCGATTCCGATTGGGCTGGCATGGCCCACTCGGTCGAAATACGCACCCCGTTTGTGGACTTCAAGTTGCTCCGTGACCTTGCCCCCTTGCTCGCCGGGCCAACCCCCCCCGGCAAGCGCCAGATGGCTGACTCGCCTCTGCATTCACTTCCCAAAGAGATTCTGCAGCGCCCCAAAACCGGCTTCGGAGTGCCTGTCCGCGAATGGTTGATGCACGGCAATATCACCACCAAAGGCCCTGCCATGGAGCGCGGCCTGCGCGGCTGGTCCAAGCTGATTCTGGAGCACTTTCTGACCACCGAGCAAATCCCTCAGCCCTGCCCTACGCCGTTTGCTGACGCTTCCGCTGTCCTCTAGCTATCGCCTGCGTTTCATATCGCGGACCGTCCTGTATGCTGGCGGCTTGCTTACGCACTATCAGTGCGTTTATCGTGATTATGTTCGGCTATCGCACAATGCGAAGCCACTACCCCGAGGAGAATTTCTTCTTGACCCGCGCTTCTGACGCCATCGCCCCCGCTTCTACCGCCATTCCACCCGCCCGGCCACCCGCGCCCGTTCCCCCCGGTGTCGCGCTGAACGCCTACCAGGGTGACCCTAACTTCATGACGTCATTGGCTCGTGGCCTCTGCGTGATCCAGGCCTTTTCCCAGAAAACTCCACAGATGACCATCTCCCAGATCAGCTTGCGTACCGGCCTTTCGCGCGCCGCGGTGCGTCGCTGCCTGTATACACTCACTAAGCTCGGTTTCGCCGGCTCAGAAGACGGTCAGCGCTATTCGCTGCGCCCCCGCATCTTGACTCTCAGCAATACCTACACGGCATCCAACACGCTCTCACAATCCGCCCAGCCCATCCTTGATCGCATGAGCGCGCAGCTGCATGAATCGTGCTCCGTAGTCACGCTGGATGGCGATGACATCGTCTACATCGCACGCACTACCGTTACCCGTATCATGTCCGCAGATCTCCACATCGGCAGCCGCCTCCCTGCCTTCTGCACCTCCATGGGCCGCTGCCTGCTGGCATATCTGCCGCCCGAGCAGCTTGAAGCCTATCTTGCGCGCGTCGATCTGCACCGCTACACCACCCGCACGGTGAACTCCATTGAGAAGCTACGCATGCTGCTGCGCTCCACCCGCCGCGCGGGCTACACCATCTGCGATCAGGAACTGGAAGTAGGCTTGCGCTCCGTCGCCGTGCCGGTTCAGGCACCGTCTGGCCGCGTGGTTGCCGCTATCAACGTCAGTGGTCAGGCGCAGCGTATGCCGTTGCCGGAGATGCAAACCGCTTTCCTGCCGCATCTTCGCGCAGCCGCGGCAGAACTAGGCATGTGCCTGCGCTAGAGTAAGTTTCCGCGCTTGCGCTAGAATCAGCATTCAAATGAGCACATTTCGCATCGCACTCGCCAACCTGCGCTTTCCCTCCACCCCGGAAGAATCCGTCGCACTGGCCGTACAGGCCATAGCTGATGCAGCCAATGCGCGCGCCGGCCTCATCTGCTTTCCAGAGTGCTTCGTTCCCGGATATCGTGGGCACGCTAAGTCAGTTTCGCTGCCCGATGCTACTTTTCTGAAATACGCTTGGAGCACCATTGCAGCGGCAGCAGCCAAAGCGAAGATCGGTGTCATCCTCGGTACAGAACGCGTCTCCGGTAACGAGCTCTTTGCCTCTGCGCTGGTCATCAACCAGGACGGAACCACCGCCGGCTTTCAGGATAAAGTTCAGCTAGCACCATCCGAAGACGGTCTATACACGCCAGGGACGGAAAGGCTCATCTTTCAGGCTGGACCGCTAACCTTCGGCATCGCGATCTGTCATGAGTCCTGGCGCTACCCTGAGACAGTTCGCTGGGCCGCCCGCCGTGGCGCACAAGTGGTGTTCAACCCGTACTTCCGCGAACGCGAACCCAACGGCTACGTGCCCACGGCCTTTGCTGAAGCAGGAAATTCATTTAATGAAAAAGCAATGCTATGCCGCGCAGCGGAAAATTCCTGCTACTTCGCATCAGTGAATTACGCGAGCCCTGAGGTGGGCGCCACATCTGCAATCGCCAACCCCGACGGCACCGTACTGAGCTACCAGCCCTACGGCAAAGAAGGTCTGCTCGTAGCGGATGTCGATCTAAGCGCGGCTACCGGCCTCTTCGCCTCACGCTGCAAATATTGCCTGTAGCCTGTCCGTTCAATTCGCCGGTCCGGCGGGTTCATAGTGCTGCGGTCGTCGGCTCCACATCAGCCCCACATAGACCACTGCAGAAAGCCCGAAACCCACAAACCATGCATAGTCATACAGAAAATGCACTGCAGGTACCACCAGTCCAATCAACGCCACAAAGACTCCTGCTACCAGTGCAACAATGGCCCGCGGATTGATACCGTGGGTGTATTCGTAGGGTCCGCCGCGATGGTACAGCGAATCCACCGCTAACTTCGTCCCGCGAATGAAGAAATAATCCGCCACCATAATCCCGGCCACCGGCCCCAGCAATCCTGAATAACCCACCAGCCATCCGAAGATGTAGCTACCGAAGGTCGACATCAGCTTCCACGGCATCATCGCCAGTCCCAGAAAGCCCGTGATCAGTCCGCCGGTACGATAGCTGATCAAGCTGGGAGCGAGATTTGAAAAATCATTCGACGGCGAAACCACATTCGCTCCGATGTTCACATTCAGTGTAGCCACCAGCAACACCACCATGGAGAGGAACGCGATCATCGGCTGATGGAACAGGCCCAGCAACACGATAGGACTCCAGATGGGATGACCGAACACCACCACGGACGCCGATGTAACTGCAATACCGATGAACGAATACAGTGTCATCGCCACCGGCAACCCAAATGCCTGGCCCACGATCTGTGCGTCCTGCGATTTCGAGAACCGGGTGAAATCCGGAATGTTCAGCGACAAGGTTGCCCAGTAACCCACCATCGCGGTAAGCGATGGGAAGAAGAACTTTAGAAAGCTGCCCGTCGTTTTAAAGCTGCTCGGCGTGGAAAGCATAGGTCCAAAACCGCCTGCCTTATGCAGCATCCAGAACAGCAGCGTAAGCGACATGATCAGCATGAACGGCGCAGAAAAGCTCTGCAGAAAGCGAATAGATTCCACGCCGCACCATACCACCGCCATGTTCAGCAGCCAGAAGCCGAGAAAGCAGGCCCACAGTGCGCCCGGCATATGCGCCGTGCTCGGCCAAAGCACGTTCAGCATGGCGTAAATTGCCTGCCCGCCCAGCCATGACTGGATGCCAAACCATCCACACGCCACCAGCGCGCGCAGGATGGCAGGAATATTTGCACCACGAACGCCAAAGGAAGCGCGCACAAACACCGGAAACGGAATACCGTATTTCGCGCCCGCATGCGCGTTCAGCAGCATGGGGATCAGCACAATCAGGTTACCCAGCAGGATGGTGCAGATTGCCTGTTTCCAGTTCATCCCGCCCGCAATCAGCGACGACGCCAGCATGTACGTGGTGACCTCCATTGACATGGAGAACCACAGGGCAATGTAGTTGTACGTCGTCCACGTCCGATGCGCCGGCGACGTCGGCGCAAGGTCGTGGTTATAGAGCGAAGTATCGTGCAAGCGGCAGTCTCCAGTGCGTGAAAACTTGTCGTGGCGATAGAACGAACATCTGTTTGTGCGTGTAGCCCTACCTTGTCACGCAGTCACTGCGACACCTTCCAGGGTATGGCCTTTCATCACATCTTCCGGCAGCGTCTTGCGCTTCAGAAATTTACCCCGTCCCACAGTGCCAACATATTTGACGTTCTCAGCCACCAGGTCTCCACGGGAATAAACCTTCACTGGCACTCCGCGAACCTTCCAACCCTCGAACATGGAGTAATCCGTTGCCATGGTTTGCGTCGCGGCTAAGATGGTGAACTCTGCATTCGGGTCCCACAGCACGATATCCGCGTCGCTGCCCACCGCAATCACGCCCTTCTTCGGATACATGCCGAATATCTTCGCCGGAGCGGTTGCCGTCACATCCACAAAGCGCTCCAGCGTCAGTTTGCCCGCGTTCACGCCATGGTGAAACAGCACCTGCATGCGGTTCTCAATGCCGGGTCCTCCATTCGGAATCTTGGTGAACCTATCCTTTCCCAGTATCTTCTGGTCAGACATTCGGAACGGACAATGGTCTGTAGACAATACAGCGAGGGAGTGGTCCTGCAGCCCTTTCCACAGCGGCTGTTGATTCTTCTTCTCGCGTAGCGGCGGAGTAAAGACGTACTTCGCCTCGTCCCAGCTTTTGCCCGGCATCTGCTCTTCAATGCAGAGAACCAGGTACTGCGTACAGGTCTCTGCCAGTGTGCGCCAACCCAGCTCCTGCGCTCTGCGCACTTCACGCAGTGAATCTTCATTCGACACGTGCACAATGTAGACCGTCGCTCCAGCCATATCGCCCAGAGCCGCAGCGCGGTGCGTTGCCTCAGCCTCCGCCTTTGTGGAGCGGCTCAGCGCATGGTAATGCGGCGCCGTCTTCCCTTCCGCCAATGTCTGCTCAACCACCACATCAATGGCGCTGCCATTCTCCGCATGCACCATCACCAGCGAATTCAGCTTCGCCGCTCGCTGCATCACCTTGAACATCAGCCTGTCGTCCACCATGAGAGAATCCGGGTATGCAGTGAACAGCTTGAAGCTGGTAATCCCCTCGCGCACCATCTCATCCATCTCGTCCAGGCTCGCATCATCGCTCGGCCCCTTCGCCGGATTCAGATCGGTGATGGCCATGTGCAGCCCGTAATCCACACACGCCTTGTCCTTCGCCTTCGCCTGCCACGTTTTCAACGTCTCTTTCATGGTGGTGCCTCGTGACTGGATTGCAAAGTCCAGCACTGACGTCGTGCCACCTGCTGCCGCTGCCTGTGTGCCGGTCTTGTAATCATCGGCAGACATGGTGCCCCCAAAAGGCATATCAAGATGGGTATGCACATCGATGCCGCCCGGAATCACGTACATTCCCGCAGCATCCACCACCGTGTGACCAGCCTCGTTAATCCCGGCGCGAACTTCCTTGATCGTGCTGCCTTCGATTAACACATCCGCTGCAACTGTTCCTGTAGCGTTGACGACCTTGCCATTCTTGATCAGTGTTCCCATATCCAACCTGTCCTGTTACGTCGTTACGGTTTGAGTCAGTGGGCGCCCGGTACCACCGGTGCGCTCATTCCATGTCTCCGGCGCTGCGCCGGTCAGCACTTCCACCATGGTGATGCAATTCTCCACCGGGCACACCAGCGAACACAAATTGCAGCCCACACACTCCGTCTCATCCACACGCGGAATCCGCGCCAACGGCGTGGCATAGGGCCCATGCGCCTCCATGCTCGCATGGTCCAGCTTGGGGATAGGCGTTACCGCGATGCTCGCCTTGCTGCGCCGCTCAAACTCCGCCGGCGGCGTGTGAATCTCCACGTGTCCGTCGCGGGGTCCTTCCACACGGTCCATGTGGATGCACTGATGCGCGCCATCCCAGCATGCAATGTGGCACAGATCGCAGCCAATACAGAGCTGCTCATTGATGTGCGCCACGATCTTGTAGTTCAGGTCCAGATGCTTCCACTCAGTCACCTTGCTGATCGTCAATCCGCGAAAGTCTTCAATCGTCTTGAATCCTTTTGAGTCCATCCAGTTTCCAAGCCCGTCGACCATGTCTTCCACAATGCGGTAACCGTGATGCATCACTGCCGTGCATACCTGCACGCTGCCGCAGCCCAGCAAAAAGAACTCCGCCGCATCCTGCCAGTTGCTGATGCCGCCAATGCCAGACATTGGCAGCGCAGCCGTCGGGTCCGCCATCACAGACTGGATCATATTCAACGCGATTGGCTTCACTGCCGGCCCACAATACCCGCCATGCGAGCTCTTGCCGCCCACATTCGGCCGTGCCTCAAACGTATCCAGGTCAACCCCGGTAATGGAATTGATGGTATTGATGGCCGACACCGCATCCGCCTTGGCTGCCTTCGCTGCACGTGCCGCTACGCGAATATCCGTGATGTTCGGCGTCAGTTTCACAATCACCGGGGTCTTCGCCACTTCCTTCACCCACTCGGTAATCATCTGCGCATACACGGGGTCCTGCCCCACAGCCGCTCCCATGCCACGCTCGCTCATGCCATGCGGACAACCGAAGTTCAGCTCCAGCCCATCCGCGCCAGCGTCTTCCGCGCGTTTCACCATCTCGTGCCAGGTTTCGCGCTTGGTCTCCACCATCAGCGACGCAATCACTGCGTTATCCGGATAGCGCTTTTTCACCTCTGCAATCTCGCGCAGGTTCACTTCAATCGGCCTATCGCTGATCAACTCAATGTTGTTCAAACCCATCATGCGCTGCCCTGCCCAATCCACACTCGAATAGCGCGAGCTCACATTGGTGATTGGTTCGCCGATAGTCTTCCACACCGCACCGCCCCAGCCTGCGTCAAATGCGCGCATAATCTGCTCGCCGCAGTTTGTCGGCGGAGCACTGGCCAGCCAAAAAGGATTGGGACTCTTGATGCCTGCAAAATTTATCTTGAGATCTGCCATTACTTTCCCCCCGCCAGCTTCGCTGCAATACCCAGCGCCGCTCGTTTGCCGTCAGCCACCGCATCCACTACCTCGCGACCGCCGTTGATGCAGTCCCCACCGGCAAAGTATTTGCCGATGCTCGTTGCGCCCGTCGCACGGTCTGTCACAATGCGGCCCTTCTCCACCTTCAGGTCACGGAACTTGCCCAGAAAATCCAGCAATGGCGATTGCCCGATAGCCGGAATCACCATGTCGCACGCCATCTGGAAGTTGGAGCCCTGTACCTGCGTAAACTTGCCCGCTGCATCCACCTGCACCGTCACGCATTCCAGCGCCTTCGCATTGCCGCCGTCAGAGTGCACTGCAACCGGCAGCGTCTGCCACACAAATTTCACGCCTTCCTGCTTCGCATGCTCAAACTCAAAGTCGAATGCTGAAATGCTCTTCTCATCGCGACGATACACAATGTGAACATTGCTCGCACCCAACCGCACCGCGGCCACTGCCGCATCGATCGCGGTATTGCCTGCGCCCACAACGATCACGTTCTTCCCCACCGTCAGGGTGGTTCCCATCTTGATGCCGGCAATGAACTCCAGCGCATCCACCACGCCGCCGGTAGCATCGCCCGCCACGCCGAGTTTGTGCATCTGACCTAGCCCAATGCCCAGAAAAATGATGTCGAACTCTTGCTCCAGCTTCGCCAGAGCAGCATCGTCCGCAATCTCTTCATTGCGATACTCCACGCCAAGCTCCAGGATCGCTGCTGCTTCGCGCAAGCTGTCTGCTGCACGCAGTTTGTACTCCGCCACGCCGTAAGTATTCAGCCCGCCTGGCAGCGGACGCTTATCAAAGATGGTGACGTTGAATCCCTGCTGCCGCAGCTCCGCAGCGCATGCCAATGAGGCAGGTCCTGCCCCAATGCAGGCAATCTTCTCTTTGCGCGCCGGCGAGTTGCGCTTCGGAATCTGCGCGCCCGAGTCATAGAACGTCGACATCGCATGGCGCTGCAGCCGGCCAATCTCAATCGGTTGTTTGTTATAGCGGTGCATCACGCAGGAGCCTTCGCAGAGCACCTCAACCGGGCAAACCCGCGAGCAGCTCTCGGCCAGCACATTCGCATCCAGAATGGAAACAGCAGCTCCGCGCAGATTGCGCGAGCCGATCTTCTTGATAAACTTCGGCACGTCGATATGGGTCGGACAAGCCGCAGTGCACGGCGCGTCAAAACAGTTTAGACATCGGTTAGCTTCCACCACAGCCTGCTGCGGTTCAAACGGCGGGTGCAGATCCGGAAACCGCCGTGCAACCTCAGGGTGCTCTTCGAATATCGCTTGCTTCGCCAAGAAAGAATCCTCCCAGTGAGCCAACTACCAAAGTTTTTCGTCGTTAAAAACAATGTGAGGCATGCGCGAATGTCCGCATGCCCTTACCCGCAAACGCTATTTGCCAATGCGAAAGGGCGGACGTCTAATGCCAACCGTCTGGTTACTCCCGCAAAATTAGCTGAAGAATGAAAGTTATCCGAGGCCGGGGCTGAAGTCAATAGACCAGGCGGTACCTTGCCCTGCTATTCCGTGCAGATATAGAGCTGAGTAGAAGAGTTAAATGGTGGACGCGGCAGGGATCGAACCTGCGACCAGTCGATTAAGAGTCGAATGCTCTACCAGCTGAGCTACGCGTCCAACTTTGATTTTCCGGCGGGGGCTGGAAAGTTGGTCTGCAGTAGACCGATGCTCCGGCCGCCTGCGTGAAAGGAGTGAGCGCAACCCTGCTCACAGTCATTGACTATATCACAGAGCGCGTGTGGATTTCGACTCTGGCACGCTCTAGAACGTGAACGATAATCCGGCTTCCAGCGTGCGCGCCGCCTGCGCAAAATAGATTGCGTGGCCATCGCCGTCCGTAGCAATTGGCTGGTACCCCTGCGCCAGCAGATTGGTCACGTCCACCGTCGCCTCGGTTCCGCGCGGTAGAATGCCGTGCACGTGCAGCGGTTGCCGCACATAGAAGCTCAGGTACGACTGGTCGCTGAATGCATGGTACGGATTCACTGCCGTGATGGTGTGCTGCGGCTGCCAGCGATACGCTGCGCGCACGTGCGTATTCGTCTTTTCCAGGTGTCCCCGCACCGCTACTGACGCCGTCTGCGAGCGCACCGCCGTCATCATTCCCGGCCTGTCAGCCGTCTGCTCGCCTAGTGCCAGCACCTCGCCCGTGCTGTAATCCACCACCGCCCATATCGATTCACACAACGGCTCGCTGGCAGAAACATTCACACCGCTACCGCTGTAGTTTGTGCCCACCACGCGGAAGCTGTCTGTTGCCGGATCCACCACGTAGTTGCCGCTCATCAGCGCCGCCGCGCCAATCGTCCCGCCGCCATTCACGATCGGATTGGTGATGCGGTCGTGATACCACGCTGCCTGCACCATGCCGCGTCCGGTGCGCTTGCCCACTGACGCTTCCTGGTGCAACCCACCCTGTATCCGCACTTTGCTCTGTTGCACCGCTGCCTGCGCCGTGCCCAGGTCAATGCTATCCATGTCTTCCGTTCCCTGCAGTACGCGCGAAGTGGCCATGCGGTAAGTCACCAGCAAATCCTGTGTCGGGTGTGCCACCACTTTCAGATACGGCTGCGTTGCAAATCCATTGTTGCCGATCTG
>Ga0302278_10006284_pt1 | contig 11399 bp, 11 predicted proteins | sample III_Bog_N3_2_FD_194543 | JGI IMG/M metagenome (GOLD analysis project Ga0302278, IMG submission 194543) | Peat permafrost microbial communities from Stordalen Mire near Abisko, Sweden - III_Bog_N3_2 | ecosystem: Environmental > Terrestrial > Soil > Wetlands > Peat | place: Sweden: Abisko... | reverse complement strand
TACACCAGCCAGCGCAGGCTACATGTTCCCTTGGGGATTGAATCCACTGAAGGGCGAGCTCGCGGCCGTGCGGGCTTTCGACGGTCACCCAGGGGACGGTGTATTCGGAGATCATCTGCATACCGGCCGCTCCTTCGGCCCAGGCGTTGAGCTGGTCGCGGGTCATCTGGGCGCCGTTGGCGACCATGCCGGCCAGGTACATGGCGTCCAGGATGCCGGTGGCATAGAGCTCAAGGGCCAGGGCCTGCTGCTTCCTGATGGTTTTGGCGATGAGCTTGAGTTCGGCCACGCTGACGCCATAGACGCGCGCGGGATCCATGCCGTGGCGGGCGTAAATTTTGCGGGTGTTCTCTTTGCCTTTGGATTTGAGATCGGCGAGGATGCTGGCTGCTGTGGGCATGGCGGTTGCTGTGGGCATGTGGGCTCTCCGCGGGGATGGATCGAAGTTGTGTGCGGCTAGTCTAAGGCGGATTCGATTTGGCGTCGAGTGGGATTTGGAGGGGAATGGGGTTTAATCGCTCACCTCCCATGCACTCTTCCCCGCAAGAGTGGGCATCCGGCGTACTGCTTCCCGCCTTCGCGCCCCGACCACCCCACGGACTAAGACCTGTCCGCGGGGACCCCGGGAGGCGCGAAAACGGGGCACGGGGATTTTGTGCCGGGCCCAGCAGCGATTCATTCGAGGTGAAGGCGGAGGAATGGGTCTATTGCTTTTCGAGGGCGAGGTAGACGGCTACGCCGGCGAGGAGGGCCAGGGTTGCGCAGACAGGAATGAGGAGCGGGAGGGCCCAGGTGGAGCTGATGAGGGAGGAGGGCCAGAGGGATTCGAGATGAAACGCAGGGGCCTGGGGGAGCTGGGTAAACCAAGAGAGCCAGCGGAGGCCGCTGGTGGCCTGCGAGGCGAGAAACCCAAGCGCGACTAGAAGCGTGACGGACAGGGCGAAGATGTTCGCGCCGAGGATGGGCCTGCCCACTCGCTCCACGGCAGCATTGCGGCGGCGGAGCTGGGCTCGCCACCAAAGCAGGCCAGGGGAAGCGAGGTTCGCGACGGCGGCGGTTTGGGCGCGGGCGGTTTGGAAGGCGCGCGTGACCAGGATCAGGTCTGCACAGGAGCGGCAGAGTTCAACGTGGGCGCGGAGCTCGGGCGGGCAGGCGTGGGGATAGTGCCCAAGGGCGAGCAGTGCGGCGAGTTCCTTTTCATGAACGCAGGGGCCGAAGGTCATGGCAGGCTCCGCGATGTTGCCTGCGTTTGCGGCGGGTTGGCAGGTGCTGGTTCGCGGCTGGCCGCAGCGCGAGGCGGTGGATTCTGGAGGAGGCGGGCGATTTTGCGGCGGGCGCGGAAGAGAAGCAGGCGAATGCTGGCTGAGCCGAGGCCTGTGACCTCGGCGATTTCGCGATGGGAGTAGCCCTCGGCGTGCGCAAGCCACAGAAGCTGGCGGTCGCGGGGGCGCATTTGGGCGAGCGCGGGACCGAGGAGCGCTTGCGAGTCAGACTGGGCGGTACTGACTGTTGCGGCGAAGAATTCTTCGGGGATGTCTTCAATGGAGGCGGCCTGGGGACGGCGCCAGTGATCGCGGAGCAGATTGGTTGCGATGCGAAAGAGATAGCGGCGCGCGGCGACTTCGCCTTCCGCTGCCAGCGCGGCGGGGAGGGCCGCGCAGAGGTAGCGGACGAAGCTTTCCTGCATCAGGTCGTCGGCGAGTGCAGGATCGCCGGAGACCCGGGCAAGGTAGGCCCACAGCGGCCGGGCGGAGCGGCCGTAAAAGCCGGCAAAGGCATCGCTATCCATGGAATGGAGCGGCAACGCCGCCGCTTGTGGAGCATGGCCGGCGATGAGGCCGGGAAGAACGGATTCCCAGAGAGTAGGCATACGGGCTTTCATCTCGGCCGCGGGCCTTGCGGCTCACTGGTTTTCCCCGGAACCGAAGGGAGACTTGCCTTTTGCGACGGCGGGACTCTCGGGCATGAGGCCGAGACGCGCCGCAAGCACCCAGGTGACTCCTGCGGAAATGATAAATCCAAGACCGGGCATGAGGGCGACGGTTCCGAAGATGAGCATGGGGATTTCCATGTCCGGGCTGGTGTGACGGAGCAGGAGCAGGCCAATACCGAGGAGAACCAGCACGATACCGATTTGCAGCGGGGTGAGGACGCGGGCGACGGCGTTGGGGACGGGCTGCTGGGGCTCGATGCCGGCGGAGATGGGCGCGGCTTCAAGGAAGCGCTTGCCGGCCTCCGTTTCCATGTACTGGGCGAGCTCCTGAGTGGAGCTGAACTTGTCGATGAGGCGGCCGTGGACTTCGCTTTGGAGCTTGAAGATGCGGCTCCAGCGGCGGTTTTCAAGGAGCTGGCGGAGGCACCAGATGAGGGTGCCGAGGACACAGATCAAGACAGCGGAAATGGCGAAAGGCTGCACGATGTCTCCGACGTTTTCGCCGTGGTTTGACCGGTCGAACTCGGGCCAGACGGCGCGCTGGAGCTCCTCGTTGGGGCTTCCGTCGTCATGATGCACGCGCGTAAAGAGGTAGAAATCGGGGTTGCGGGCTACCTCAGGGTGGGCGGCCAGGAATGCGGCGAGCTGGGGATTGTTGTGGCTCACGTATTCCTGATTGGAGAGCAGGGAGGGATCGTGGGAGACAACGGTGGTGAGGGTGGGGCTGAGACGGAGCATCCTGAGGAGCTCGTCCTGGGTGGCGCGGAAGTCTTTATCGCTGACCGGAGCGACTGGGACCGCTGGGCGGGCAGGCTGGGCTTGCGCGCCGGCCATAGTTGCGGGCACGATGAGGGATATGAGCAGGGAGCGAAGGAGGCGGATGCGGCGCATTGCGAAATTCCTCTCAGGGAAAAAGGGTTGAAGGCTGTTCTGCCGGTATAACGAAGTGGAGCGGCGATTGGTTAACAACGATTCGCGGCGAACTGAGAATTTGCTGTGATACAGGCGCGGTGGACGGAAGCTGATGAGGGTTTATGATCGTGAATGGCGCGGGTGGGAACAGCCGTTGCTCTTTCCGAATGAGTTGCTTCTGTTCTTGATCGATTTTGGGGGCTGTAGACAAGAAGTGGGACGTGATGCGAGCTAAGACAGCGGTAGTGTTGGGCGCCCAGTGGGGCGATGAGGGCAAAGGGAAGATAGTCGATGTGCTGAGCGAGCGGTTCAGCGCGGTGGCACGCTATGCGGGCGGGCATAACGCGGGGCACACGGTGATTATCGGGGGACAGAAGTTTGTTCTGCAGCTGATTCCCTGCGGCGTATTGCGGCCGAATTGCAAGGGCATCATCGGAAACGGGGTGGTGCTGGACCCGATTGCGTTTCTGAAAGAAGTGGCCAAGCTACGGCAGCTGGTGGCCGGGGTGGACGAGCAGCTTTTTGTATCGAACCGGGCGCAGGTGATTCTGCCCTACCACCGGATGATTGAGCTGGCCGCGGAGAGCGCGCCGGGACGGCAGAGAATTGGCACGACAAGCCGGGGGATTGGCCCGGCCTACGAGGACAAGATGGCGCGAAGCGGATTGCGCGTCGTGGACCTTCTGCGTCCCGATCTGCTGAAGACGCACATTGAGGCGGCCTGCGGGGAGAAAAATGCGATTGTGAAGGCGCTGTTTGGAAGCAGTGTTGCGCCGCTAGATCCGGCCAAAATGTTTGAGGAATATGCGGCGGCGGCGGAGCTGGTGAGGCCGTTTGTGAAGGATACGGGGCGCTTGCTGAACGGGATTCTGGCCAATGGCGGCAGCGTGATGTTTGAGGGAGCGCAAGGGACGATGCTGGACATCGACCACGGAACGTATCCCTTTGTGACGTCATCCTCCGCAACAGCGGGCGGGGCGGCTACGGGAACAGGCGTGGGACCGACGGCGATCGGCACCGTGATCTCCGTTACCAAGGCGTACGTGACACGCGTGGGCGGAGGGCCATTTCCCACCGAGATTAACGACGCGGCGGGCGAAGAGCTGCGAGCCCGCGGGAATGAGTACGGGGCGGTGACGGGACGGCCGCGGCGGTGCGGGTGGCTGGATATTCCGCTGCTGCGCTACTCCAACCAGGTGAACGGCGCGGAATGGCTGGTGGTGACGAAGCTGGATGTGCTGGATACGCTGGCAGAGATCCCGGTATGCGTGGGCTACGAGATTGACGGGAAGGTTACGGACGAGATTCCCGCGGACGTGGAGGGCCTTGAACGGCTCAAGCCGCTGTACACCACTCTGCAAGGATGGCAGGAATCGACCGAGGGGATCACAGACTTTGAGAAACTGCCCAAGGCAGCGCAGGAGTATCTGCGGTTCCAGGAGCGGGAGAGCGGCGCGAAAATCGGGATGGTGTCAACGGGGCCTGACCGGGACCAAACGATGATTCTGCCGGAGTTTGCGGCCGCGCTCGACGAAATTCACACCTAGACTTGAAACAAAAAGAGATACCCAGGGACGGGTGTATCTCCGGGGAAAGAAGGAATCCGAAACTATGGTCAGCTTTATTGTGCGAATGAAGTTTTCTCCGGATGATCGCGCCGACGTGGCTGAGACGCTGCGGTTGCTTGCAATTGCTTCCCGGGAGGAGCCTGGTTGCGTGAGCTACATTGCCCACACGGTGGAGGGAGATCCCGATACCGTGCTGATCTATGAGCAGTGGCGGGATGCAAGCGCGCTGGAGGCTCACGGGCAGTCTGCGCACTTCAAAAAGCATGCGGTCGGCGGACTCTACCAGAAAATGCGCGAACGAGTGCGGGAAGACCTGGTTGCTGTCGTTTGAGGTTGGAAAGCATCTAACAGCGAAGAGCCGGTACGGTTGGCTTGAAACAGGGTCGAGAGAATTCGATTGCCGTCTAACCAGATAACGGTTGGACAAGCTTATGTTCCTTGACCGATGTGAGCTGCACGGGCTAACATCCGTTACGCCAATGCCTGTAGCGAGGAAAAACTCCGCGATGCGTAAAAGCCGCTGGATGGCGCTTGCTTTGATGCTGATCCCGATTGCGATTGCATGCGCGCAACCTGCGCGTGCGGGGATGCCGAGGACCCAGAAGCACGAGGTCCGGCACGAGATCGATCAGCTCGAAGACGCGTGGCGCAACGCCATAATGAAGGGCAATACCGCCGCCATGGATTCCCTGCTGGCGGACGACTACATGGCAATCTCGGCTTTGGGAACGCTGCAAAGCAAGGAACAGACTCTGGAAAACCTGCGCAGCGGGCGCGTCCACTTCACAACTTTGGATATTTCGGACCGGAAAGTGCGGTTCTACGGAACAACTGCGCTGGTGACCTCAGTTGCGGCCATCGAGGGCACGACCCCGGATGGCGCGATTTCCGGCAACTATCGCTATACCCGCGTCTATGTGCGGAATGCACAGGGGGCGTGGAAGGTTGTGAGCTTCGAGGCCAGCAGAATTCGCGAGCCCAGCGAACACAAGTAGTCCCTTACAATTAAGAAATGCCGGAATTGCCCGAAGTGGAGACCATTGCCCGCGGCGTCCATGAGCGGGTGCGCGGGGACCGCATCGTGGAGGCGTGGTTCGGATCGCACCGGGAGCCTTTCAAAACTGCGCCCGCGTGGCAGGCGAAGGGTCTTGAAGGCCGGCTGATTCGAGGTGTTTACCGCGTTGGAAAACACATTGTCTGCGACCTGGGACCTGCGGGCGCGCGGCATTCCGATGCACAGTGGATTGTGCACCTGGGGATGACGGGACGTCTGCTGGTGACCACCCCGGAAGCCCCCGTGGCGCCGCACACGCATGCGCGGCTGACCCTGGCCAGCGGCAGGGAGATTCGCTTTGTGGATCCGCGCCGGTTTGGTCGGCTGGAGTATCGCGACCTGGAGAAGAGCGCCGCGTTCTCGGGGCCGGGCAAAGAGCCCCTCATCATTGACACGGATGATTTTGCGAGGCTGTTTCTAGGGCGGCGGCTCGCAATCAAGGCGGCGCTGCTGAATCAGTCGCTGCTGGCGGGGGTGGGGAACATTTATGCCGACGAGAGCCTGTACCGGGCCGGCATCCGTCCGCGTACGATAGCGGGACGGTTGACCGGACCGAAACTGGAGCGGCTGCGGCTGGCGATCAAAGAGGTTCTGGAGCACTCGATTCAGTTGGGAGGCTCGTCCGTATCCGATTATGTTGACGCCGACGGAGTACGCGGCTTTTTTCAATTCGCGCACTGTGTGTACATGCGGACCGGGCTGCCATGCCGCCGGTGTGGAACGGCGATCCGGCGGATAGTCGTTGGCGGCCGGGGGACGCACTATTGTCCTACGTGTCAACGGTAGCGGGTGATTCTATGTTTTTTAGTAGAATGCTTTGGTTTTCCTCCCGGAATTGAGACAATCCTTAAACCAAGCTCCGTTAAGTGATTGAAACGATTAAAGAATGGAAACGGCCCGTCAATTGCTAGGTATAGGGTGCCAGTGATGTACCGGCTGCTGGATAAATTCCTGACAGCCCAAAGAACAGCAGGCGCCCGGCAAGAGCAACCGCCAACGAAGCGGGAAACCGGCCGGGAAAGTCTGCAGTAGGTACGGTGGAGACAACCACCGTCCACACGCTACTTGGGAGGCCAGTGACCAGTGCAGGACATCAAGACGCCACTCTTTGCGGAGTGGCGTCTTGTGCGTTTACGGGAAAATCAAGGCCGCGGAAGGAATTCTCCCTGCAATGTGCCAGGCGTGCACTTGCCAGCCGGCTTAGATGGCTGTAGTATCAGATTTGCCTATCAAGCGGCTGACGCGGGCCACCCGAGAGGGGCTGAGCAAGCTCGCCGCATGCAAGGAAACTTCGCCGGACAGCTTCAAACCTTACCAAGGCCGAAGGCGGCGAATGCTCCCGTAGGAAAAAGCATCACCCGAGGAAAGCGCAGACTGCATCCTATGGTAAGCCTGAGTATCGGCCGAGCGATGGGAGTGGCAGCCGGATGAAGTAGTGACGAGGCTCCCTTCAGATATCGAAGCAGCAGAGCGCCAGGCCTAGGCACTTTTGGATGAATGTGGGCTTTTTGGGTGCATCGAAAGGTGGCTTTTACTTGGGGAAGCCACTTGAGTTTGTGCTTTCGGTCTACCGCAATTCCGAAAGTGCTGTAATGGGAATCGTGATAAGTTACGCGGGATAGCTCCGCAGCAGTTTGCTCGAAGTTCTTGAACGATTGGATCTTCGGCCGCTTGATTCCCCGTCCAAACCTGGACAGGCGGCAGGCAGAGCGGAAATTCGGCGCCAGGTCAGCACTGGGCAGTGAATAGCTGAAATTGAGAGCGCGATGCAACCTATTGCAAAGCGCCAGGACGTACAAGCATGACGACAGAATCGACACAGCCTCAGTCTGAACTGGGGCCAGCTCCGGCCGCAGGGCCCGGGCAGTCGCAAGGGCATCGGCGCCGCAGGCGCCGCCGCAAGAATAAAAGCAGCCAGGCAGGCGCGCCGCAGGCGCAGCAGGCCCAACCCCAGGCGCAGGCTCCTGTGCAGCAGGCTCCGCCGCCTAAAGCGGCGGCTCCGGTTCAGCAGCAGAGTCAGCCTCGGAAGAAAAAGAAGTTCTTCCAGAAGAACTCGCCCCCGCCGGGACAGCCGGGCAACAATGCCGGGTTCTCCCCAGGGAACGGGCAGGGTTCCGGGATGGGCAAACGCAAGGTCAGGCAGAAGGGACCGCGCGAGTTTGTGGGTCCCATGGACCACAGTTACCGTGCAGTGAACGGCAACGTATCGGACGGTCCTCCCTCCACGATTCAACTCAGCAACGGCCACAGCAACGGCAGCCGCTATCAGGAGAACTATTCTTCTGAGCCGACGATTGCGGTAAAGGCAGACGCGGTGACCCGCATCTTCTGCTTCATTGAGGACCTGTTCTTCCAGGCGAAGATCAATGAGACCGCAAAGAAGCTGGGCATCAGGGTGGAATTTGTGAAGGGCGACAAGGAATCCGTGGCCCGACTGACGGATTTGGCCGAAGCGGACAGACCGGCACTGCTGGTGTTCGACCTGAACAACCTGAGTGCCAAGCCGATGACGCTGATTCCCAAATTGAAGACAAAGTTCAAGAAGGCGACATCGATCATCGGGTTCCTGAATCATTTGCAGGGCGACCTGAAGGCGAAGGCGGTTGAGGCTGGATGCGACTCGGTTATGCCGCGGTCGGCGTTCTCGCAGAGCTTGCCGAACCTGCTGCGCAGATACGGTCTCGAGGAAGAGGAAGAATACTACCCGCAGCCGGTGTAACGAAAAGCAGTGGTCAGGGATTAGTGGTCAGTGGTCAGTTGCTTTATGCCAGTTGTGAGCCTGGTTCGATTAATTGCTGGCTTGATGTGTGGGCTGAATTAAGAAAGGCGCTCCTTGCGGGGCGCCTTCGCTGTTTGTGCCGGAAAGTGCGGAGCCGATTAGCCTGGTGGCCAGCCGATTGGGCGGCCGCCCAGCAGGTGGACGTGGAGATGGTCGACGGTTTGGCCGCCGTCGGGGCCGGTGTTGAGGACTACGCGATAGCCGTTGGAGAGGCCTTTGGTGCGGGCGATCTCGGTTGCCGCCCAGAGGAGATGGCCTAGGAGCTCTTTGTCATCGGCATCGGTTTCGGCGATGGAGACGATGTGCTGGCGTGGGGCGATGAGGACGTGGACGGGTGCCTGCGGATGGATGTCGGCGAAGGCGTAGCACTCGTCGTCCTGGTAGACGGGGGTGGAAGGGATGGTGCCGTCGATGATCTTGCAGAAGAGGCAGGTCATGGCGTGATCAGTGTACAGGAATGAAGTTTGAGATTGAATGGCGCTCCAATGATGATGCATTGAGATTGGCGGCGGCACCAGAGAGAGGCTGTACATTGAAAGGGACCGAGGCAGCCAGCCTGGATTGGCTTGGAGGTTGCCGGGTTTTGGTTTTGTTTGCTCGATTCTGGAGGCGATAGTGTCCCTGGGTTTACGTCTGGTTGCCAAGCTTTCTACTCCGGTCCACGCACCAGAACAGTTTTTGAGCAAGGTTGAGGATTGGATTCTTCACCAATACCCCGAAATGTTGCCGAGAATCAGACAGGGAATGGTTGAAGCAGCGCCGACGCTGTTTTGCCAGCTACACCCTGCGGCCGAGGAGATCGAGCTGTCACTCATTGACCCGGAGCACATCGTTGTTTCGGCCAACACAACGACCGTCGGTCCTGGCTACCACATCTTTCTAGTTTCATTATTGAAGAAATGGGCAGACGAATTTCATGCTTCGTGGGATAGGCACGCGAACTCGTCTGACGAATACGGAGACGAAACTGAATACTTCTTCTCAGGCGACGAACCGAGGCTCCGCGAAGAGATGACACGCTGGCTCCGGGCTCTCGCTGGCATGTTCTTTGACGGAACGTTTGACGCCGATGACAAAGACATTGCGCTTTGCATGCCATTGAACCCGCACTTCTCTGAGACGGAGCTTCCCGCGATCACATCCCTGGGTCCCCGTAGTTGGGAGTGGCTGCGTGCGACCGCGAAGGATGGAAATAAAGGAAGGGATTTCTTTGCATGGTGGGGACCGGGACTAAATGCCGAGTATTACCTTGGCAGAGCCTTGGCTAATATGTGGACGAATGTTCGTTGGCGCACGCCAGTGAATGACTCCGAGAGACAAGTGCTCAAAGATGTCACCGATTCTCTTCGGAGCGCCTACCGCCTCGATCCCACACTTCAACTCCCTTGGGAGGAGTGGAAGGAAATAGTTGAACTGCTTGACGTCGATTTGGCTGAGAAGGAGTTGGTGCGTTCGCATGCCCGTGGAATACCAAAAGTAGGCTATCGGCGCAGAAAGGTCAGAGTCGCGCTGCCGGGCGGTTGGACGATTCAGGTCTCCGGTTCATTCAGCGACTTCGAGGAAGACGAGAACAACGATCTTAGCGCATGGGATCCTCCGAGGGAGATTTGGTTCACTGCATTCAGCATCAGCGGGAAGTCCCCGCGCAAGGCTTTTGAGGATGCGAGAAAAGAGATTAAGAAGAGTAAGCCCGAGTATCTAATTGAACGTGATTCGTTCATCGCCCAAGCCTCGATCAACAAAAAGCGACGAGATAGTGGAGAAGATTACTTTATCTTGAAGTCATCCAATGTGGCTCCAGGGAAAAGGGCGGTTTGCACAATTCTCTTTTCCCAGCCTGAAGACAGGGAATGGGCTTTGGAGACGTGGCGGTCCATTCGACCTCCTAAACCCAGGGAAGCCTGAGTCCGGGCTGCGGGCTTCGATCATCTTAGCTGGTGTGGTCTAGGAGGATCTTCCAGCCATTTGGTCCTTTGCGCCAGACCAGCGAAAAGATGCCGTCGTCCTTTTTGGCTTCGCCCTTGGCGGAACGTTCCAGATGGAAGGTTCCGGTAACGACGGCGAATTCGCCTGATGATTCTGATGACCCGCAGGAGCCGTGCAGAAGACGGATGTCCAGGTGGTCGAAGGTGAGGACGCCCATCTGCTCCTTTGTCGTGTAATTCGCCTTATAGCGCTCAAGGATGGGGCCGTAGCCTTTGCGAAGCGTCGCGCCGATAAAGGTGGTGTCTGCCGAGTTCTCGTAGGTCTGCATGAAGGCGGGAATGTCGGCGCGGTTCCAGGCTGCGACTTGGGCATCCATGGCGGCGCGAATGGCGGTGTCATCCCCTGATTGGGCGTGGGCGAACGCGGCGGTGCAGAGCAGGAACAGGGCCAGAGAGAGACGCTTCATGGGGAATCCTCCTGATTAGAAACAGAATGAGAATTGTTTGATGGTTACCGTTCGGGCCGTCCCACTCATCGAGCAAAAAGCGCTCGATGAATGGGGCACAGTTTCATCTTCCGCGGGCCGGCAGCGCCGATGGGGACTAAGCGCATTTCATATGGGTCCAGCTTACAATGTGCCTATGGCCGCCGCAGCCGACATCTCCCCATTTCGCATTGTGCATACCGTGTGCTCGCACGATTGTCCTGACTCGTGCGGGGTGCTGGTAACGGTCAATTCAGACGGCCGTGCGATCAAAGTGGCCGGCGACCCTGCGCATCCGGTGACGCAAGGGTTCCTTTGCGGCAAAGTGGCCAAGTACCTCGACCGGGTCTATGCGCCGGAAAGAATTCTCTACCCTCTGAAACGAAAGACTGGTGTTGCCAAAGAGCCGCTGGCAAAGGGCCGCGAGCACGAGGCCTTTGAGCGCGTGAGCTGGGACGAAGCGCTGGATGCGATTGCTGCGCGGCTTCAGCACATCAGCGATGAGTTTGGGCCGGAGGCGATTCTTCCTTACAGCTACGCGGGGACGATTGGTGTGCTGGGGTTCGGGTCGATGGACCGGCGGTTCTTTCACCGGCTGGGCGCGTGCCAACTGGACCGCACGATTTGCAGTGAGGCCGGCGGCGAGGCGTGGAAGCTGGTCTACGGCAAGAAGCTGGGGACGCCGACGGAGGATTTTCGGCTGGCGAAGCTGGTGCTTGCGTGGGGCGCGAATATCCACGGGA
>Ga0302278_10006282_pt1 | contig 11405 bp, 6 predicted proteins | sample III_Bog_N3_2_FD_194543 | JGI IMG/M metagenome (GOLD analysis project Ga0302278, IMG submission 194543) | Peat permafrost microbial communities from Stordalen Mire near Abisko, Sweden - III_Bog_N3_2 | ecosystem: Environmental > Terrestrial > Soil > Wetlands > Peat | place: Sweden: Abisko... | reverse complement strand
CCAGCCACAGCCGTGTGCATCGGAATCGAATTCGGGTCAATCTTCATCAGGCCCAAGCCTAGATTCCATGAAAACATCCCAGCAGATAGCCTTCCGTTTTTATAGGAATTCACCGGGGTGCCTGCTGCAGCCGGGGCGGTGGTGGCGCACATTTGTAGTGAGCCACTTCTTAAAGTAATCACTGATCCGGCCGTCACAATCTCGCCATTCGCGTCCAAGGTAGCCAAAACGATGCGCTCCTGGAGTTTCTGTTGAATTGCCGCTATCGGATCGTTCCCCTGAGCACAGATCGATTGTGTCGTGCTGCAAAACAAAGCCGCCGCCACCGACAATGCTAAAGTTCGTATTGCAACTCGCATGGTTCTATCCTCTTTCACTGCTTGCTGCGCTGATGCCTATTCAATGCTGCTCACTTTTCCGTTGATGAAGGTGACCTTCATCTTCATGTCCGTGTAAAAGAAGATTTCCTTTGGTCCCACCGCCGCCTTCCGTTGTGGCTCCCCGAAAGCGGCGGTTACTTGATCCTTGGTCTGACCCATGGAGATGGTAGGGGCTGGAGCGGGCGCAGGAGGTGGGGGCGCAAGATCCTCATATTGGTGCTGCGCAGGGGCCGGTGATGGAGATCCCTGTGCTGGTTGATTTGGAACTGGCACCGCCGCATACGTCCCAGCGACCATGCCCGTTCCCGCATGGATTTGCGCCAGCTTGGTGTTGGATAAACTCTGGACTTGTGGATTGGGACGCTTCGACGCGTTTTCAACTTCCAGCGCTTTGGTGAAAGACGATTCGGCCTCACGGAACTTCATCAATCCAAGTTGAGCCTGACCCAACTGAGCCCATAGAATCGAGGCATCCGGTTTAGCCTGAGTGTCTCTCAGCATGAGGGCTTCAACCTCACCATACTTGGCAGCCTTGGTCTCCGCATCGGATGCGCTATCGGCATCCTTCAGGTCTTGGGTAACAATCATCAGGTCGGCATTAAGGCCCCTGATGACATCATTGGCCTTCATGGCTTCGGAATTGCGCCTCTTTAGCTCCTCCAACTGCCTTCGTTGGTCGGCAGGCAATGCATCGACGTATTCCCTGCGAGACATATCGAAGTCCAGGAGCGTATCCTGGCCAGCCACGATCTCCACATTGTCGGCCTTGTCTGCCTTCCTATCTGATGTCATTCCCAGCGTACGGTAGATAACGGTATAGGTACCGGGGGAAGCCTGGCCGACATAGTTACCATTATTGTCTACGGGGAAGGATCCCTCGTCGTCTTGCATTCCGGCGCCGGGGGCTGCAAGAGTCACCGTGCCGCTGGATTGCGATGCTCCAGTGGGGTTGGTCACGTGGCCGTGAATCCTGCCTGTAGGCGTCTGCGCGAGCGCGGGCAAGAGGGCAAACGCAAGCAGCCCCAGCCAAAGTGAAGCCGCACGGTTCATTCCGTTTTGCTGGGGTGCCCGTCTCCGAATTCCTATTGCAGCTCTATTGAGGTCCAGAACCCCAAATACCGGTGGCTTGGTACAGTCTCGGCTTCCCTGTCTAGTGGATAGTCGGAGGGGACAACAAACAGAAGTAGAAGAATGGCATGCACCAAAAGAACTCATAGTAACTCCCAAACCGAAAAAGGGCCGGTTTTGCAGAGTCCCAGATTGAAGTGGGGAAACTTCCAAGTGGAAACGTGCAGTTATGATATTTGCCCAAAGACCCTTTGGCAAGCTGGATTTGTTCTTTCTCGGCCCCGGTACGGTACCGGCAATCGGCAACAGGGCGACAGGATCTTGCAATTACCCACATCTTCGCGACACTGCATTTGTGGCGGGGACTTGAGGTCTTTTCCAGAGTTGAGGGAGTCGGAGTTTCTATCGGATTAGGGCCGAAAATGGGCCGTTTTGTTGGCCATTTCGTAAGTATCTGAAAAGGAGACTGAATTGTGGGTAATCGAAAGATCCTGTCGCCCTATTACCAACCGGCCATGTCCTCGGACGGGATCAGGGACGGGATCGCGCTGCGGCGCTTCTTCAAGATGGACTCCGCGACAGCGCATGAGTTCTGCCTGGCGGCCGGTGTTTTGGTGGCGGAGGGCTGGAAGTCCATGGTTGTTGTCCAAGGCCGGATCAAACGATTCGCTCGCGCATATCCCAAGACGGCATGGCCGGCTCTGAAAGAAAACACTCTGAAGTTTCCCCGAGGAAATTGCGAAGATGAGTCTGCGCCAGGGATACCGGCGGTGGTCGTACAACTCACGAGACGCTTAGATCAGCTTCAGCGTTGAGGAACTCGACGGCGACTACATCCACATGGAGCTCGGCGGCCCTTAGCACATTGCCCGCTTCACCGGCCAACGCCTGGTGATCGCAAGCGCCACATCGTCGATGATCGAAAGCGAATCGACGGGATCGCTTAGCTCGGAAGCACAATCTACATCCCTTGTGCTATTGCATCGTATAGGCGCCTTCCACGAAAGTAATCACACGGCCCATTCTGTAGGCTTCGATCTCTCGTACGGTGGGTGTCTCATCCGCGCTCGATGAGCGTCTGAAGGGCTTTGTCTAAGGAGTTGAACCGGGACACTTAGTCTGCGACCTATCCCAGGCGGCCTTCCATCTTAGTCTCGATTGCAATCCTCGAAAAAATGCGTTCGGGCGCTGCTGTGGCGTCGCAGGGAGTTACTGCGCCTGCAGTTCCCCGACAAGACAAGTGACGCTGGTTGGATCGCTTGTTGATCATCAAGGTCATTCAGCCCGGCTCACATTTCGTGGCGGAGCGTTAACCGTGGTGTCCTGGTGGATGCTCGCTGCGATCAAGGATCTCCGGCTCGATTGCTGGAACCGTGGCCGCTGATAGCTTTGCTTGGCTGAAGGAGCAGTATGGTTGGGGAGTCGAATCAGAGGAAGACGAGCGCGGTGTGGATGAAGCGGACGGCGGCGGCGATGCTGATGGTTCTGTCAGCGGGCGCGGCGCATGCCACCGAGGGCGTCGTCGTGGGCGACACCTCCGTGAGCAGCCTCTACTCAACCGTCAACTTCGGCGGCTTGTCGAATTTGTACGTGAGCGGCAGTGGGACGGCGCTGATTCAGTTCGATCTGTCGTCTCTGCCGGCGGGGACCACGGGGAGCCAGATCGGCGCGGCGTCTCTCAAGCTGTACGTGAACCGGGTCAACGCGCCGGGCCTTGTCAGCGTACTGCCCGTGACCGGCGCATGGAGCGAGTCCACGGTGACCTATGCGACTCTTCCCACGCTGGGCGCGGCGGTAGCGTCGTTCACGCCGGCGACGGCGCAGCAGTTCATTGTCATCGATATCACCTCGCTGGTGCAGGGCTGGGTGACCACGCCCGCAAGCAACTTCGGCGTGGCGCTCACCACCGGCTCCGGCGATATTGTGCTCGATTCGAAAGAGAACGATGAAACCAGCCATGCGGCGCGTCTTGACATTACCGTGGTGTCGCAGGGACCGGCGGGTGCGGCGGGTGCGGCTGGACCTGCAGGCCCAACTGGAGCGGGAGGAGCTGCGGGGGCGGCCGGGTCAACCGGCGCAACTGGAGCTACTGGGTCAGCAGGAGCGGCCGGAACTGCCGGCGCGGTAGGTCCGGCCGGCCCTACCGGACCTACTGGGCCGACAGGCCCCGCGAGAACCCTCAGTACTTCCGGCTTCACAACTTCAACTACGATTCAAAGCGGTCTGGGGACGAATACTCTCTTTTACTTCTCTCCCACCTATAACGGCGCGGTGCCCAGCGCCATCAATAACATCTCCCCCGGCTACCCTAATAATGTCGCGCCACCGGGTGTCAACTCCGTCAATTTCATCGTGGCGCCCGCCGCCTGCACCATGGCGGCCCTCAATGTCGGGGGCGTCAACATTGCCTCGACGCTCGCCTACGACGTGGACTTCATCACCGTCTCCGTGCAGCAAGCCACTACACATGGGGGATACATCCCCGGCGGGTTTAATGCCACCCCAATGTCCTGCATCGCTGTTGTCGACCCCACGCTTCAGGGAATCACGGCCAACTGCTCAGACACGACCGACACGTTCAGCGTCAACCAGGGTGACCTTCTATCGATCGGCTTTGAAGAAACCGACACAGGCGGCGCACCCAACATTGTCACGGTGAATCTGGTCTGCCAATAGCCGTGGTCGCCTGAACACCTGAATCTCGAAGTTGGGTTCCATACGAAAGTAAATGCGTAAAAACAAGAACGCCAAACGCAGTCGATGTCCGAGGAGGATTTGAGCAAATGTCAGGATTTAACTTGCCAACCCTTGCGCGTCCAGATATAACCTTGGGGAGCACCACGCACAATCCCCGTCCCGTCGAGCAATCCAAGTGCATTGGTTCGTTCCGGAGCCAGATTCCCGGCTTCATTTGGAAATGAAGAATGATGCAAGCCTCTGAGCAGGGTCGTCGCATTGGCTCAGGTGGCGTCGTCTGTGTCCGAGTGGAAGAAGAATTGTGTCCGTATTCGCCGCCCAAGAGGGCAATCTGGAGATCAACGATGAGCAAACGTATGGGTATTAAGCGGATGGCGGCGGCGATGCTGATGGTACTGTCGGCCAGCGCGGCGCATGCGACCGAGGGCGTGGTGGTGGGCGACACCTATGTCAGCAGCCTTTACTCAACCGTCAACTTTGGCGGGCTGTCAAACCTGTACGTGAACGCCAACGGCACCACGCTGATCCAGTTCGACCTGTCGTCCCTTCCCGCCGGGACTACGGCCAGCCAGATCGGCGCGGCGTCGCTGAAGCTGTATGTGAACCGGATCAACAACACCACCCCAGCCCTGGTCAACGTCGTAGCGGTAACCAGCCCGTGGAGCGAATCGGCGGTGACGTTTGCGACCATGCCCACGCTGGGCCCGACCGTGGCGTCGTTCACTCCCGCAGTGGCGCAGCAGTTCATCGTTGTCGACGTGACTGCGCTGGTGCAAGCCTGGGTCACCGCGGGCGCATCCGCCGGCATTGCGCTGACCACCAGCTCGGCCGACGTAGTGTTCGACTCCAAGGAGAACGACGAGACCAGCCACGCTGCGCATCTCGACATCACAGTGGTATCGCAGGGACCGGCAGGGGCCGCGGGTGCAACCGGCGCACAAGGCCCAGCAGGACCAACCGGCGCAACGGGTGCGACCGGGGCGACCGGCGCGACTGGAGCAACCGGCCCGGTGGGGCCAATCGTCGGCGGAACCTACTCGGCGAGCGCCGTCTACCCGGCCGGCGCAGCCGTGGTGTACTCCTCGACCACATATATTTCAATTCAGCCCAACGGACCGGGAACGACGGTGGGTGTGGATACGCCGGGAACTGACTCGACCACCTGGGTTGCCACCTCCGGTAGCGGAAGCACCACCCCGGCCAGCTTTATTGCCGTAACGGCCATGATTTTGCCTTTACCCGCCGACCCTGGCCAGCCGATCTTTTCACTTCCACCTTCCAGCGTGATTACAAACTCCGGCTTCATCTACAACTCGGGGTCCGTGACGGTCGCGGCTGCAGGAACCTATACCTACGACTATGACGTGCTTGCCTATGAGGCAGGATCTTTGGCTCTCATAGTGAATGGCAACCTTGCTTCCGGCACGAGCTTCGGACGGCCTACAGGTTCTACGCAGATTGTCGGTCACGGCGTCCTCACGCTGAATGCCGGGGACGTGGTAACGCTCGTCAATTCTCCATATTCACCCTCGGCCCTGAGCTTTCCTTTCAATCCTCCTCAAGTCTCGGCCTCCTTAACCCTTGTCGCAATGGCGGCGGGAACGCAGGGACCGGCGGGCGCAACAGGCGCAACGGGAGTTACCGGGGCGACAGGCCCTGCTGGACCCACTGGAGCAACTGGAGCGACGGGCGCAACCGGCCCACAAGGACCCGCGGGGCCGATCGTGGGCGGGAACTACTCAGCGTCGGCTGTCTATCCGCCGGGCGCGGCCGTGGTGTACTCGTCGACCACTTACATCTGCACTCAGTCCAATGGGCCGGGAACGACGGTGGGCGTGGATACGCCGGGAACGGACACCACCACCTGGGTCGCCACCTCGGGCAGCGGAAGCACCACGCCCGCAAGTTATATCGCATTGACCTACTCGAATACGGTTACTGTCCCGCCGGGCGGAGCCTTCTTTGAGGGTCCCTTCCTTTCATCGGCTACGAATTCCGGCTTTACCTTCAACCAGTCATCGGGGTCGGTGACAGTGCTGGCAGGGGGAACCTACACCTTTGACTACAATGCATTTTTATCTTCGGGGGGATTCCTGGGCCTTTTGGTCAATGGCGCGGTCCTGGCTCCCGGCTCGTCCTTCGGGAATGTAACAGGCCCAGCCCAGGTTGTCGGCCACGGCCAGATCACCTTGAATGCCGGCGACGTAGTCCAACTGGTCAATGCTACCTCCGCGCTAGTGGTCCTTGAGCGTTCAGGCGGGAGCCAAACAGTAGTCGCTTTCAGCCTGGTGGCGCTGGCTGCGGGAACACAGGGTCCGGCGGGGCCGGCAGGCGCGACCGGGGCCACGGGTGCAACCGGCTCCACCGGGCCAGCGGGTCCAACCGGCCCGACAGGTCCAACCGGCCCAACCGGTCCCACTGGCCCGGGAACGTTTTTCTCAGCGCAGATTCTGGTCACTCCGGCCATCCTCGCGTATGAGACCCCCCAGTTGGGATTCAGCGGTATTATGGCCAGCCCGTCGTTTAGCGGTGATCCGACATTCGGACAAACACTCCCGCCGGCCTACCAATGGTCCTCCGTGCTTATGCCTGCGGCATGCACGTTCGACTCGCTGACGGTAAACGTGAATAGCCTTATTTTGGCAGAAGTCGTCCCCAATCCCGGCGATACGATTACGGTCACGCTGATGGCACAGCCTCCGACGACGGGGCCTATCCCAGGCCCCTCGGTCACATTAAGCCAATTGTTCCTTTTACAAACAACCGGCACCGCGACCGGAAGCATGGCGGTACCGGCCGGCTCGTACGTCTGGCTGCAGATTAGCGGTTCGGCGTTGGCGGACTTCCCGGCCGCGCCCCCGTCGCAGTACCAAAGCGTGATCGACGTGGCCTCGCATTGTAACTAGCTAAATTGGGTGAAGCTCGAAGTCGGGTTCCGCACGAAAGAGAACGGCAAAAACAAGAATGCCGAACGCGGTCGATGACCGAGGAGGATTTGAGCAAATGTCAACATTTAACTTGCCAACCCTTGCGCGTCCAGATATAACCTTGGGGAGCACCACGCACAATCCCCGTCCCGTCGAGCAATCCAAGTGCATTGGTTCGTTCCGGAGCCAGATCCCCGGTTTCATTTGGAGATGACGAATGATGCGAGCCTCTGAGCAGGGTCATAGCCCCGCTCGGGTGGCATCGCCTGTGTCCGAGTGGAACAAGAATTGTGTTCGTATATCGGCGCCCATGAGGGCTGTCACGAGATCACCTATGAGTCAGCGTATGGGAATGAAGTTGGAGGCGGCAGCTTTGCCGTCGGTTCTGTCGGCGGCGGTTGCTCATGCCACCGAGGGCGTGGTGGTGGGCGACACCTATGTGAGCAGCCTTTACTCAACCGTCAACTTCGGCGGTCTGTCGAACCTGTACGTGAACGCCAACGGCACCACGCTGATCCAGTTCGACCTGTCGTCGCTTCCCGCCGGAACTACCGCCAGCCAGATCGGCGCGGCGTCGCTGAAGCTGTATGTGAACCGAATCAACAACACCACCCCAGCCCTGGTCAACGTCGTAGCGGTAACCAGCCCGTGGAGCGAATCGGCGGTGACGTTTGCGACCATGCCCACGCTGGGCCCGACCGTGGCGTCGTTCACTCCCGCGGTGGCGCAGCAGTTCGTTGTCGTCGATGTGACGGCGCTGGTGCAGGCCTGGGTCACCGCGGGCGCTTCCGCCGGCATTGCGCTGACCACCAGTTCGGCCGACGTGGTCTTCGATTCCAAGGAGAACGACGAGACCAGCCACGCTGCGCATCTCGACATAACTGTAGTCTCGCAGGGACCGGCAGGGGCCGCGGGCGCGGATGGCGCAACCGGCGCGCAAGGCCCGGCCGGAGCGATCGGCGCGACGGGTGCAACTGGCGCAACCGGCCCAGCCGGATCCACGGGCGCGACCGGGGCAACCGGCGCGACGGGCCTGGTCAACTTCCTTGGCCCTTACAACGGCGCTTCGACCTACAATGTTGGCGATTCGGTCTCCTACACCGATGGCACTGTTCCAAGCTCCAGCTATATCTCCATCGCCGCCGGCAATATGGGGAATCTGCCGACCATCGGCGGAGACAATGCCTTCTGGGATCTTGTGGCGCAGGCCGGGGCAGCCGGCGCTCTGGGTGCGACTGGGGCGCAAGGTCCGCAGGGCGCGACTGGTCCGCAGGGAGCCACTGGAGCGCAGGGTACGCTGGGCAACACTGGCCCGCAAGGCCCGCAAGGGGCAGCGTCGACGGTGGCCGGCCCACCGGGAACAGCGGCGACGATTGGCATTGGAACAACGACCACCGGCGCGGCGGGAACGAATGCGAGCGTCACCAACACCGGCTCCAGCAGCGCGGCAACCTTCAATTTCACCATTCCAAAAGGCGCAACTGGCAACACAGGCGCGAATGGCTCTCAAGGCCCCGCTGGCGCAACCGGCTCGCAAGGCCCGACCGGGCCCACAGGCCCCGAGGGGCCAACAGGCACCATCAGCACGGTTCTGCCGATGGGTACCGCACCCGCCAACGGCGGCACGGTTCCATCAGGCACCACCAACTGTTTTTACCTTGTCGCCGATAACGCTACGATAACTCTTCCCCCCGCCACAACGGCCGGCCAGATGCTTTATCTGGCAGACGTTGCCCCCGTCAAAGGCTACACAGTCAACACCCAGGGGACTGATCACATTAACGTCGGAGACGGCAGCTTAGACACCACGGAATCTTCAATGGTCAATTTAATTCTGGTGAGCGATGGGAACCATCACTGGTCAGAAATGTAATAGCAGTCGGGCGCCCCACATCTCGAATTTGAGATGTGGGCGAACGAGCAGAACAACGGGGAAGTCGAGTGGAATTGGAGAGCAACATGGTTTTCGCCAAAGGAAGGTCGAATCGGATGAAGACAGGCGCGATGGGTATGAAGTGGATTGTGGCGCGAGTGGGGCCAGCCATGCTTATATTGGCTGGTTGCTTCTCCGGCCAGGCGCAGAATCCGCCTCCCACCGGCGTCCAGTCTACAACCGTCCCGCTTGGCCGTCCGCACGGCGTGGCTTATGACTCTGCCGGAAACTACTACATCGCCGATACCGACAACAACGCCATCCGCAAGGTGAGCACAGCCGGCATTATCACTACGGTGGCCGGCACTGGCGCACAGGGTTATGCCGGCGATGGCGGTCTGGCTACCTTGGCGCTGCTTGACTCGCCCGCAGGCGTTGCGGTGGATTCCTCGTTCAACATTTATATCGCCGACACGCACAACAATGTCATTCGCGAGGTGGTTAAATCCAGCGGCAACATCGTGACCATCGCCGGAACTGGGGCTCCGGGGTATTCCGGCGACGGCGCCGCGGCCACATCGGCAATGCTGGCCTATCCCACCGCGGTCGCACTGGATTCAAACACCAACATCTATATCGCCGACACCAACAACCATCGCATCCGCGAGATTACCGGCACAACCATCAACACGGTCGCAGGCAACGGCCAGCAGTTCTACGCTGGCGACGGCGGCCTCGCCACGGCGGCGGGCCTCGACTCGCCCAACGGCGTTGCGGTGGATTCCTCGTTCAACATTTACATCGGCGACACGCACAATCAGCGCGTGCGCATGGTGACGAACTCCACCGGCAATATAAGCACGCTGGCCGGGACAGGCGTGAAGGGCTTCAACTCCGATGGCCCCGGAGCGACAGCAGAGCTTGCGCGGCCGCGCGGCGTCGCTGTGGATCAGTCCGGCAACGTCTACCTTGCCGACAGCGACAACAATCTCGTCCGCACCATCAGTAGCGGCAATGTGACCACCATCGCCGGAAGCGGCGTCGAGGGCTTCTTCGGCGATGGCGCTGCCGCCACCAGCGCATGGCTTGACACTCCGGGCGCAGTGGCCATATCGGGGAGAACGGTCCTGTTTTCCGACACCGAGAACGATCGCGTCCGCAATCTTCAGGGCGGCATGATCGAAACGGTTGCCGGCCTTGCGAATCCGCCGACACCTGCCGTGCTCATCTCTCCCACCGCGGGCAGCGGTCTTGGCTCCAGCGCTACCTTTAACTGGACAGCGGGCATCGGCGTAACGGCCTATTGGTTCAACCTCGGCTACGGCTCATCCGGCGTGGAATCGAAAGACATCTATAATTCGGGCGAAATCCACACGACCTCATTAACGGTGAACAGCCTGGGCGCGTATGGGCAAACGGTTTACGCAACGCTCAATTCGCTGATCAATGGCGTCTGGCAGTCGGAGGTCTACTCCTTCACCGAATCCGGCTCTCCTGTGCCGGCGGCGCTCACCGAGCCCTCTCCGAACGGCAGCACGCTCGCCGGGACCACCACGAACTTCACCTGGAATACCGGCGGCGGGGTTCCGGCTTATTGGCTCTATGTCGGCACCGGAACCACCTTGGCCACATCGAGAAACCTCTATGACTCCGGGCAGACCGTTGCCACTTCCGCCAATGTCACCGGCATTCCGGCTTACGGCCAGCCGATCTATGTAACTCTCTTCTCGCAGATCAACGGTGTGTGGCAGCCGGCAAGTTACACTTTCACTGAATCCGGCGCGCCGGTTGCCGCGACGCTTACCTTGCCTGCTTCGGGAACCCAGGTGAACGGCTCGGCAACCTTTGTCTGGTCGCCAGGCGGCGCAGTTCAATACTACTGGCTGGATGTGGGCGACGGCCCCTCCGGCGCGGCGGCGAAAGATCTGTTTAACTCAGGGAGCACAACGGAAACTACCGCCACCGTGAGCGGCTTGCCGACTTACGGCGGCACTCTCTACGTCACGCTCTATTCCTACATCAGCGGAGCGTGGCAGCCGACGGTCTACACCTTCCTGGAAACCGGGACGCCACAACCGGCGACGCTGACATTCCCAGGCACAGGCGCCACGCTTGACTCCACCAGCCAAGCCTTTAACTGGACCGCGGGCCAGGGAGTTACTTACTACTGGCTGAACCTGGGCTATGGCAGCAGTGGCGCGGCGGCGAAGAACCTCTACAGCAGCGGGCAAACCACGGCCCTGACAGCCACGGTAACCGGCCTGCCGGCTTACGGCGTGCCGATCTACGCCACGCTCTACTCTTACATCAACGGAGTCTGGCAACCAACCGTCTACACCTTCACTTCGTCCGGAGCGCCTGTTGCGGCAACCATGATTTCGCCCACATCGCCAAGCACTCTTCCCAGCCCCAGCGCGACCTTCACCTGGACAGCGGGCGGCGGAGTAACGGCCTACTGGC
>Ga0302278_10006281_pt1 | contig 11408 bp, 6 predicted proteins | sample III_Bog_N3_2_FD_194543 | JGI IMG/M metagenome (GOLD analysis project Ga0302278, IMG submission 194543) | Peat permafrost microbial communities from Stordalen Mire near Abisko, Sweden - III_Bog_N3_2 | ecosystem: Environmental > Terrestrial > Soil > Wetlands > Peat | place: Sweden: Abisko... | reverse complement strand
GCTCGAACACTGTCTCGCTAGCGGCCGCAAATTCAAGACAATTCCCAGTCTAGGAGATTTACTGGCGGGAAGAGTGATGGTCGAACAACTTCGCGAAGTCAATCTTGAGGAATTGCTGGGGCGTGACCCAGTTCGTCTTGACCTGGAAGCAGTGCGTCGCGATCTGGCGGATAAGGTCGTTTTGGTAACGGGAGCGGCCGGGTCGATCGGGCAGGAGCTTTGCTCCCAAATATTGGAGTCCGGGCCGGCAAAACTGATCTGTCTCGACCAGGCGGAGACGCCGATGTTCTACTTACAGCTAAAGCTGACGCAAAGCCGGTACGGTGACCGGGTGTTCTATTCCGTTGCAGATATCACGGATCCGCAAGGCATGAAGAAGATCCTTCGCACTCATGGAGTCCAGATTATCTTCAATGCGGCAGCATACAAACACGTGCCCATGATGGAATGCAACGTGACCGAGGCGCTGCGCAACAATGTTTTCGGGCTCATCAATCTCTTGCTTGCGGCCGAAGAGGCTGGCTGCGAACGCTTCCTCTTGATCTCCTCCGATAAGGCGGTGAATCCGAGTAGCGTGATGGGCGCAACCAAGCGAATGGGCGAGCTGATTCTCGCCTCTCGTCCCTCCACGTTGCGTTGCGCTTCGGTTCGGTTCGGCAATGTGCTCGGTTCGCAAGGAAGCGTGGTGCCGTTGTTCCAGCAGCAAATCCGGAAGGACGGCAGGGTGACAGTGACTCACCGAGACATCACACGTTATTTCATGACCATTCCCGAAGCAGTTTCGCTGGTCTTGCAATCCTTCACCATTGGCGCACATGGTGACATCCTGGTGTTGAATATGGGTGATCCAATTCGAATCGCAGATCTGGCCCGGGCAGTGATCCGGCTTTCCGGAGCCGAAGAGGAAGACGTGCCAATCGTCTTCACGGGGCTTCGTCCCGGCGAAAAGCTGTTTGAAGAACTCTTTTACTCGACCGAAACGCTCTTACCTACCCCTCACGAAAAAGTTCAACGAACTCACGGGGTTCTGTCGCCGTGGGCGAACTTATCGCGGCATCTCCAGGAACTGGAACCGTTGATGCGGAGTGGATCAGAAATATCTTTGCGGGCAAAAATCCAAGACATAGTTCCCGAATACACGTATGAGCCGGGGGGCGACTCCGAGAGCAACATCGAACACTTTGTGGTCGCGCCGTCTAACACGTTGGCCCTGTCTCAGGTGGCGGGAAATTCTTAATGATCGCTCGGTGGTGTCGCCGAGATATAGATAACTCGTTTGAGTAACTTGTTCGATGACCGCTGGGCGGTTAGGGTGTCACTTAACTTCAACTTGTATCGTTGTCGAAGATTTGCGATTCACTCCATCACTTATACACTTACCGTTACGAATTCTGCTGGGACGTCGACCACACAGTCAACTGTTGTTACAGTCAACCCAGTGGGACCTCCGCCCCCAGTGGCGCTGGGGATCAACCTTTCGTGGGTCACCGACTGGGATCCCACACAGATGTTTGCTGATGCGATGAAGCAGGCTCGCAAGTTCGGCAGTACTGCCGCTCCTTATGATGAGACTTCTCGTGTTGACGGACTGGGATGGCCGACACAGGATGCCGGCGTGGCAGTGATCATCGGCAACCCTGGTGAATGGAGTGTGGGCAGTTACGCTCTCTCCTTCACGGGGCAGGCGGCCGTCCAGTCGTGGAGCGATTCCAACGTCAGCGTCGGCACTGTCACCTATAACAGCGCGACCAACACGAGCACGGCAACGGTCGAGGTAGGTTTAGGATACTCCAATCTCTATTTAGTCTTCAGCAATACACAGCGCAGCCCGGCCAGCCCAATCGGGTCCGGCGTGACGAACGTATCCTTGATGCGGCCTACCAAGAGCGGCGCTCCGCATGTGGCCGGCACTTTGTTCACGGATCGTTTTCAGGTCCGCCTCAAATACTTCACTGCTATCAGGACGATGAACTACTTGGAGACGAATAACTCGACGGAAGCGCTATGGTCTGATCGTTCGATACCGATATACGCGAGTCAGCAGGAGGTTCCGCCGCACGCTTCGCGGAATGTCGACCTGCAATATGTAACGGGTGCGTCTTACGAGTACGCGATCGAACTGGCCAACCAGACGGGAAAGGATCTATGGATCAACATTCCTCATCTGGCGTTCGGAGGAACCTACCAATTCTCCTCAACCACTTGGGCGACCAACCTGGCGTTTCTGCTCAAGTATGGATCCGACGCCGAAGGCAATCCTTATACGGGCGTCAATGGCTCTGCGGGCCTGAATCCACAACCGAGTAGCGGCCCCGTGAACCTCCCGCTCAATGCTGGGTTGCACGTCTACCTCGAGTACTCAAACGAGTTCTGGTCGGGTACGGGCAATCAGACTACATGGATGGAAACGCAGGCCAACGGGGCCATCAACGCGAGCGATCCCGATCTCGACTGGGACCACGACACGGATATGTACGACCTCGAGTGGCGGATCAACGCCAAAGGCGTGATGTTGACCGCCGTGGCTTTCGCGAATGTTTACGGCGGGTCCGCGTTCGGTTCAGTATACCGGCCTATTTTCTCAGGGCAGATTGCGAACTACGGAACTTACTACGGGCTCAACTACCTCGATTCGCAGCATGGAGGAGCAAATCGGTATGTATGGGCCGTGGCTGGCGCACCCTACGTCGACTTTAATGGCGATGTTTCGGGCAATACGCTGACCGCTCCGCAGATCATAAATGCGATGCAGACCTACCAGACTGCCAACATCGTACCCTGGGTCGACAATCTGGCACTTATTGCGAAGACAACCTATGACCTTCAAGGAGGAATGGTGGCGTACGAGGGAGGTCAGGGTGCGAGCTACGAAACTGGCGGCGCGATCGCGGCGCAGACGACTCCGGCTATTCGAGGGGTCACGACCGCCGACCTGGATTACTGGTATGCACGGGGTGGAGGGACGTTTTTCTACTTCACGCTGTGCTCAGCGGATACCTGGGGGCTTTCGCCAGAAATTAGTTACGACATTGACGCCGATACCGGCTACTCTCCGAATCCCGCCGAATCCAGCGAAGCGCAACCGAAGTGGGGGGCTATCAAGCAAGTTGCGACCGCGGTGCAATGACACCGGGTTACGGACCTGCAGATCAGATTCGCACAATCAGGTTAGCTGTGCTGATGAGTTGTGACGTGGGAGTTCTTTCACCGGGAGTTGATGACACTCTGAATGGTAGTGAATGTGGTTAGTACGTCAGTGCACACCAATTGATGCTCTTCCAGGTCCGTCTTAGCGCGTTGCATCTCGACATTCTTGCTGGCCGCGAGCGCCGTATTAACCTTATAGTAGACAGCGGAACGGGCCTCTATGTATTGCCGGCGCTTCGCCGCGAACTCCCGTTCCAATTGTTGGCAAACAAAGCAGGTCATTGAGCTACTCCATTCAACCTGCGGATCACCTCGAGTGTGCTCGTCCTGCCTAATTCTTCGGCAACTTAACTCGCAATGAGTCGCTCGAGCGCGGGCTTGTTATGGATGACTAAGGTCGAACCCCTAAGTTCGGCTAACTCCCTCTTTCTAAAATCTGAAAGTAGGCGGGTGATGGTCTCGCGCGTTGTCCCTACGAGTTGAGAAATCTCTTCGTGGGTCAGAGTGAGCTTAGTCCTGACTACTCCGTTGGCCACCTTTCCATCGGCTGAAGATTCCAATAAGAACTTCGCCAGCCTTTCTGAAATCGAGTGCGTCAATCCGACCGAACGGAGAGCGTCGCATGCAGTTTGATAATCACGGCTAATATGCTGCAGCGCGTGGAGACAGGCATCGCTGTGATCGTTGAGAAAACGAAGGAAGTTGTCCCGGCTTACGAGGTTCAATAGGCACGGCTGCATCGTCTCGACCGTCATCTCATAGGGCCGTCCCGTAACCACTGCGTGCAACCCCAGGACCTCTCCTGGTTTTGCGATCCGCAGGATGAAGGTTTTTCCATCCTTAGCGGTAATCGAGAGTTTCGCCTGTCCCTGGCACAGCATGAAAACCCCACGCGGAGTCTGGCCTTCAGCGAGAATAACGACACCTTCGGGAAATGCAGCGCCGAGTTTTATCTCATTAAGGGCTTTTATCGATGTTCGTGACAACGCACAGAAGAAGTTGCCGCCGCGCAAATGGCAACTAAGGCATTCGTTCGGCGGACTGTAGCGCGAATTCATGGTCGTTTCTCGCGTCTCTGGCCCAAGGCCTGCGAATTGCGGGCGCAGCGCTTCGTGATCCACTGAAAAGCGCAACGACGCCACGAAAGAATCCCGGAATTATCGAAACATTGTGGCAAAGCCCCCAAACTTTCTCCGCCTCGAAACAGAGTGATCGAAAATAACTTACAACTGGGTGCCCCTGCCGTCTGTTCAATATTGCTCAATTCCTGAAATGTACCTGTCGCCTCCCGGAGTGACGGGCCGATGGAGTGGAGCTATATAATTCTGGCCAGACAATGGAACCCAATGGACTGGCCCAGCAATTCGCACACTTGTTCGGAACGCAACCCGTGCTCTCCAGCGCCCCCGGCCGGGTTAATCTAATCGGAGAGCATACCGACTACAATCAAGGGTTTGTGCTTCCGAGCGCTATAGATTTCCGCACACGCGTCGCAATATCGAGCCGCCCCGAACCGAAGTTGTTGCTGCAATCCAGGGAGTTTCCCCAGCATTTCGAATTTGACCTGGACAACTTGCCACAGCACGCTATCGGGAACTGGTGTGATTATGTCCTGGGAATCGCAGTCGGACTACAGCAGGCGGGATATGCGCCGCCTGGGGCTAATCTCTTGCTGCAAAGCGAAATTCCGATTGGGTCTGGCCTGAGTTCCTCAGCGGGAGTCGAAGTGGCCAGCGCGCTGGCCCTGCTTTGCCTCATGCAAACAGAACTCCCCCTGATTCAAGTGGCGAAGCTTTGCCAGAACACCGAGAACGCCTTTATTGGGGCGCGCGTGGGCATCATGGACCAGTTTATCTCGTGCATGGGCAAAGCGGGCAATGCGTTGCTGCTCGACTGTCGCTCTCTGGAGTCTGAGTTCATACCCATTCCCGATCAAGTTCGCATGGTTGTCTGTAACACCATGGTCAAACACTCACACGCCAGCGGCGAATACAATCGGCGGCGCGCTGAATGTGAAGAAGCAGTGAAAATTCTTGCCAGGTGGTACCCAGATATTCGGTCGCTGCGCGACCTCTCGATCGATCAACTTTCCCGGCACGCGCAAGATGTTCCCGAAAAGATCTACCGGCGATGCCAGCACGTGGTGGAGGAAAATGAGCGTGTCTGTGATGGCGCTCGACGCTTGCGAGCAGACGATTTGAACGGTTTTGGAGAGCTCATGCGTGCGTCGCATCGGAGTCTTCGCGATCTCTACGAAGTCAGTTGCCGCGAGCTCGATATCATGGTCGAGGTGGCAGAAGGGCTTCCCGGGTACTACGGCGGACGCATGACCGGGGGCGGATTTGGCGGATCGACGATTAATCTGGTCGAGGCCGTGAACGCCTCAACCTTTGCCGATCAAGTCGCTGACCGGTATCACAAGGCGACGGGAATTATTCCGGACGTTTACATTTGTACTGCATCGGATGGCGCGCGGATTGACTACAACGGACGAGCTTGAACGGAAACGTTGCACTTCCTTTCGGACTGGCGAATTCAAACTAACCCTCAATCGTAATGACGAGACTCCCCGCGCCCGCAGGGAATAGGGTTTCGATCCCCTCACTTGTGTTTCCCGTCCGCGGTGAAAGCAAATCCGTCGCGCGTACTCCGTAAGAGTTTCTGAATCGTTTGCTCGTCGGCGGGGCGGGAGAAGAAGTACCCTTGAGCCATCTCGCAATCGAGTTGCCTGAGCAGGTTGACATGCTGTTCCGTCTCCGCGCCTTCGGCGACCACCTTCAGTCCCAGGTTGTGAGCGAGTACCAATATTGTTCTGACGATCTCAAGGCTGTCGGCATCGCTTTCCATGTGCGAAATAAATGAGCGATCGATTTTCAGGGTATCGACTGGAAGTTGGCGCAAGCGGCTTAGGCAGGAATAGCCAGTGCCAAAGTCGTCGATGCTGAAGCGGACGCCAAGAGCTTTTAGCTGCGACAGGACGTGACCGGATTTTTCGGCATCGCTCATAGCGATTCTTTCGATTATTTCCAGTTGCAAACAGTTTGGATTGAGGCCTGTTTCCACCAGGCTCTGGCGAATTTCGCCGACGATGCCGGGCTGGTCAAACTCTCTGGCTGTGATGTTGACGCTCAAACTTAGGGGCGGATCGGACGGAAATTGCTCCTGCCATGAAAGGATAGTTTTGCAAGCCTCCCGCAATAACTGCCTATTCATGGGAATGATGAGGCCGGTTTCCTCGGCTACCGAAATGAAATCGATGGGAGAAAGGATGCCCTCTGGACGCTGCCACCTGGTAAGGGCCTCGAAGCCGTTTATCTTTCCACTTTTTAACGACAATATGGGTTGGTAATAGACGCGAAATTCGCCGAGTTCCAGGGCGCTTCGCAGGTCCGTTTCCAGCCGCAGCCGTTTCAGCGCATTGGCATGCATAGCGGCATCCGAAACTTCGCAACGTGCTTTTCCGGTGCGCTTGGCGCGATACATGGCGATGTCGGCGTCGCGCAGCAGATCTTCGGCCCGTGTGTGCGGGGTGGCGCTGGAAGCGATTCCGATACTGGCTGAAATTACGATTGGTTGCTTGTTGAGGGAAAAGGGAGAGGAGATTTCCTTCTGAATTCGTTCTGCTACGCGCACGGCTTCGATTGGGTCTCGGATATCGTCCAGAAGCACAGTAAACTCATCACCGCCCAGCCGGGCCAACGTGTCGTAATTTTCAGATCTCGCGGGCAACCCGAGGATGCGATGGCGGGAAACCGTGTCTGCCCGCCTGACGGACTCTTTCAAGCGGTGGCCGATTTGAATCAGCAATGCGTCTCCTGCGGTGTGGCCGAGACTGTCATTAATGACTTTGAATTCGTCAACGTCGATGAGTAGAACTGCAAACTTGTAGTTGGCATGCCTCTTAGAAAGAGTGAGCGCGTGTTGCAATCGGTCTAAGAATAGAGCTCGATTCGGTAGGTCGGTGAGGCCGTCGTGAAACGCGTTGTGCACGAGAAGATCTTCGGCACGCTTGCGATCCGTGATGTCGCGGTTCACGATCACCAGTTTGTCGGTCTGGCCTCCCGCGCTCGGAATGGCACGTGCGGTCGATTCCAGCGTGCGCCAAGATCCGTCTTTGTGGCGGATCCGATATTCCAGACATTCGCTTTGGCCGCCGGATCGGGCTTTCTCAGCGGCTTGTGCGACTCGAGAACGATCGTCGGGATGAATCTGCTCGGTCGCATTCGTCGCTTTTAGTTCCTCCGGAGAATATCCAAGAATTTTTTGATAGGAGGGGCTGTTGTACAAGCGGCTGCCATCCGAGTCGACTAGTGCGATCATGTCGGCCGCGTTTTCACTGATAAGTTGAAAAAGCTGATCGCGCTCCGCTAGCTGGCGTCGAATGCGTTGCAGTTGCAGGAATTGATAGATAGCGTAGAAGTCAAATAGAAGGACTAGAGCGGCGAGTCCGCGTACCCATTCTCGGAGGTCGAACCAATAAGAAGCGTCTGTCTGCCAACGCATCCAGGGAAAGGTGAAAGAGACGATTCCAGTGGTCAGGGCCAGGGTGATGACAATGGCCAATGCCCATAACCACCATTCATGCCCTTCGATGCGACGCATCTCCACCGGAATCGTTTCCGGGCTCGTCCGGCCTACCTGCGGAAAAGATTGCCTGCCACCGTGTGAATCCACTTCCGCCTCTGCGATCTCGTGAATCGCGGATATCGGAGGGGAAGTTGGAGGACTACCATCCGAGCGGTCATAGTCTCGCCGCCCAGGAATGCCCGGGAGTTCTTGATCCACGATCTGTTGCCCTTCAAAGTTTTCATTCATACTGAAATGCAACTCCCGCCTTCTATTTGCTGTCCCACCTTACTGCTGAACCGTAACTTGCACGGAGATTGAGTGAGAGGTCCCATTCCAGGCTAGTGCGTTGATCGAGACGGTGTAGTTTTGGCTGGACTTCTTAGTCGTCGGCGCTAGTCCTTGGCAGCCGGCAAGAAAGGTCAGTCCGACGAGAATCGGTACCAGAGCTAATTTCGCTCGGTTTCGGGGGGCTCGCCAAAACAACATTCCCCCTAGAAGTGGGATCATTGCGAGAGCCAAGAACCCGGGTTTCGGAGCGAAAGCGGACGCGGCGGACTGTGTTGCGCCGATTGTAAGTTGTGAGGTGACGCCTTTCCCGGTTGCGACGTGTACGGCGCTCGGTGTGAAGACACACGACAATGCGCTCGGAAGGTTTTGACAACTGAGCTGAACTGAACCAATAAAAGAGTTGATGGACGACAAAGAGATCGTCGTCGAGTTCGTTCCACCAGCGCTCATTTGAAGAGTCGAGGGATTCGCAATCAAGGTGAAGTCCGGCGCCGGTTGGATCGCGGTTGTGTTATACAGCACCGAGACTCCGCTGAAATGGGCATCGGCGGTAACGATAGCGGGCCAGCCGTTTTGATTGAGGTTAGCGACGGCGACGCCCAACGAACCGCCGCCAGTCGGAAATTCGAAGGGTCCTTCAAAACGGCGGCTGCCAGCTCCGAGATAGATTCCGACCGCACTGTACCCGGTTTCGGAATACACGATATCCGCTTGGCCATCGTCGTTGACGTCAGCCAGAAATACCTCTCCGGGGGATGGGTTCAACGGGGAGTTCATCGAAGTCACTCCGTAGATACTGGGCGTCCCGAAAGTTCCGTCTCCGTGGCCGAACGCAACCGCAAAGGTTCCGTCGGTTGGAGAAGTGATAACGAGATCGACGGAGCCATCCTTATCTAAGTCCTTGGCCGCGATTCCATAGACGGAAGAGAGTGTCGTATCGTAATCCGGTGCTGAGGAGAAGGTTCCGTCTCCGTTGCCAAGAAGTATCGCAACTCTCGAAGTCGCGGTCATGGCGACGGCGAGGTCCATCTTTCCATCGTTGTTGAAGTCAGCGGCGACAAGTTCATAGCCTGCAGCTGAAATCGGATATGTCCCCGTCAGTGCAAGCGATCCTTGTCCGTTATTGAGCAGCACGTAAACGACACCGTTGCCAACGGCAGCGACATCTGGCCAACCATCTCCATTAAAGTCGGCGACGACGAGACCGTTCGTGATGCCCGGAAGAGATGTTACGGCAGGTGACTGAAAAGTTCCGTCGCCGTTTCCGCGCAGAACATCGACGCCTCCGGTGGCCCAGTTAGAGGCGACGATGTCCGCCTTGCCGTCCTTATTAATGTCGCCGACGGCGACGTAGCTTAGGGCAGCGTCTCGCGCATAGATGACTCCCTTGGCTAGGCGCCCACTGCTTTGCCCCAGATAAACTATAAGTCCCAATCCTGGGGAGGTAGCGCTTTGCCCCAAGACAAAGTCGGGAATGCCGTCGCCGTTGAAATCGGCTGAGGCGATGCTAATTGCGCCTCCCGCATTACTTGAACCCGCAGGCACGACGACGTTCGTCACAGATGCCGCTTGGTAGGTACCGTCGCCGTTACCCAAAGCTAAGACGAGAGATGACTGATTATCCGAAAGCACGACGTCGAGATCTCCATCTCCGTTGAAGTCGGCCAGCACGGGTCTGGTGGTCGGTGCGCCTCCGATTGCATACTCGGTCGTGGGAGTAAGAAACGTGCCATCCCCTTTTCCCAAGAGAACGGACAGATCGGATTCAGCAGCATTCGTAACGATTAGGTCCGGCTTTCCATCCCAGTTAACATCGGCAATTGCAAGCGCGACCGGATTGTTGCCGCTCCAGATAGAAGGGCCCGACTGAACAAACTTTCTACCGCCTTGATTGAGGAACACGCTCACTGTGTTCCAGTTCCCGTTGGCGGTCACCACGTCCAGCAGCCCGTCGCCATTCACATCGCCCGCCGCGATGGAATTGGAAAAGGTTGCGCCCGCATTTTCGCCATCAGCGCTCTGGAAAAGAATGCCCGCAAGGAATCCGCCGGTTCCGTTGCCGGGATAGAGAGTGTTATTCGTAACCAAATCGAGGTTGCCGTCTGCGTCAACGTCTGCCAGGATGCCGACGGAAGCTTGCGCTGGGAACGGTGTGATTTGCGCCTGCGCAAAGCCTCCCTGTCCATTACCCAACAAGTAAGCGGCTTGGTTTGACTCACTGTCGACAATCACCACATCTAAATTGCCGTCGCGATTCACATCCCAGAAGGCGGCAGCCAAGGGAGAGCTAATACCGGTCGCGAGCGTCTGCGGGCTCGCGAAGGTTCCATCTCCATTGGATAAAAACACATCGATGGAGTTCGAATGCACCAGGACAATATCGCTCTTGCCATCATGGTTTACGTCAGCGGCAATCATGAGGTCGCCGGTACCGAATGAAACAGGGATTAGAATCGGCGAAGTAAAATTCAACCCAACACCATTCAATTGGATCGCAAGGTAAGTCAGGGGAGGTGCGCCAAGTTGCAGGAAGGTGGCGACATCGGGTAAGCCATCTCCATTAAAATCTGCGCTTACAACCGGATAAGTGGCGGAGCCATCCGATTCGATTTGCATGGCCGAGAGAAATGTTGCCGGAGTCACTCCGCCGGCGTCCGGATGAGGCTTGGAAACGGCGGTCGAACCGTCGGCATTCTTTGAGAATTGCGCGCTGTTCTTGGACGTTTGGTCGGCTCGATGAAAAAAGTTGGGGGAATGTTGTCTGTCGAGTAGCGGGGTTTGGCCCGCTAAGGTTTGGACTAGACCAAGTGTGAAGCACAGCGCCGCGCTCGAAAAAATCGTCTTTTTCATCATTCTCCTGCCCATGTATGGTCGGCAACCCAATGCGCAAAGTTGGCCAAGTATCTCTGTTGTCCCATTTGGCGACCGCTGCACCCTGGGTGAAACGACCGAAGTCAGTGATTCTCTTGTCGCAGCCGGTCGCGAAGACGCGGCCGGGAACAGAGCCGCTAGTCCGCACAGAACTTTGGAACCGAGCCACGTTATCTCGTGACTGCCTCCAGAAAATCAATGCAATTCTTGCGCCCTATCTCCTCCCGCATGCGACATCGCGATCTCTATCAGAGGTAAGTCTTTCTGAAGCACGCGCAACCGTGCGCCGAAGAGGAGTTGATCAATAGATGGAATGTGTCTGAGATTCGGACACTCACTAATACAGCGGACGAACTCAGCACTGCGAAGAGGCATCCATAGCTGGTTAACGCGGTTGTTACACGGGCAATCAAAGGCCTTCCTAATTGTCCATTACCTTAGTTAGGCGAAGGTAGTTACTCGCTTCCGTTCGTCCCCCTGTGAACTGGTCGTGTTGCGCGTATTGACCGGACTGCGGACGGTATTCTGCAAAA
>Ga0302278_10006277_pt1 | contig 11413 bp, 9 predicted proteins | sample III_Bog_N3_2_FD_194543 | JGI IMG/M metagenome (GOLD analysis project Ga0302278, IMG submission 194543) | Peat permafrost microbial communities from Stordalen Mire near Abisko, Sweden - III_Bog_N3_2 | ecosystem: Environmental > Terrestrial > Soil > Wetlands > Peat | place: Sweden: Abisko... | reverse complement strand
TTAAAAATCCTCCAGCGCACGGCTCACTTCAGCCGGCGCGTTCCATGGCCCGCTTGTAACTGGTCAGCGCCAGCAGCGGGAAATACTGACGGTACATTGCATACGACAGGTAGAAGACGCGCGGGAAGCCTGTTCCGGTAATGATACTCTGCTTCGTGCTTCCAGACCCCATCGATTCGTCCCAACTGCCGTCACCCTGCTGTTGGGTGAGCAACCAGCGGACGCCTTTGGCGACGGAGTCGGAACGGTCGTCGCCGGCTGCAAGCAGGCCGAGCATGGCCCAGGCGGTCTGCGAAGGCGTGCTTGCGCCAACACCGCGCGTGTTTGGATCGTCGTAACTGCCGCAGGTTTCGCCCCAGCCGCCATCGGGATTCTGCACCATGCGAATCCACTCGGCGGCCTGCTGAATCTGCGGCTCAAGGTTGTCAAAGCCGATGGCTTCCAGCCCGCGCAGCACCAGGAAGGTGCCGTAGATGTAGTTCACGCCCCAGCGGCCAAACCAGCTTCCGTCCGGCTCCTGCTCGCTCAAGATGAACTTGATGGCCTTCTCCACGCGCTTGTCCTCGCGCGTGTAGCCGTAGGCGGCCAGCATCTCCAGGATTCTTCCCGTAATGTCGACCGTGGGCGGATCGAGCATGGCGTTGTGATCGGCGAACGGGATGTACTGGAAGATCATCTTGGTGTTGTCTTTGTCGAAGCTGCCCCAGCCGCCGTTCTTGCACTGCATGGCGAACTCCCACGCAATGGCGCGCTGGGCCACCTTGTGTTGATACGCCTCGCGCGGGTTGTCGACGTGCTTGAGAGCCAGCAGCACCTGCGCCGTGTCATCCGTGTCGGGATAAAACTCGTTGTTGTACTCGAAGTACCAGCCGCCGGGCTCGGTGTTGGGAACCTTGACGGCCCAGTCGCCCTTGTGGCGCACTTCCTTGGCCAGCATCCAGTCGGCAGCCTTGATCATGCGCGGATCGTTGCCGGGCACGCCGGCTTCACCCAGCGCATAAATGGCCTGCGCCGTGTCCCACACCGGCGAGGCGCACGGCGTCATGCGGAAGGTCGGCTCCGGCATGGCCTCAGAGGCCGGCTCTTCAATGCCCAGCTTCTCAAACTCGTCGCGGGCGCGAATCACCTGGGGATCGTCTTCCGAGTAGCCCAGGCAGCGCAGGGCAATGATGGCGTTGAGCATGGCTGGATAGATGGCGCCCAGGCCGTCGGTCATCTCCAGGCGCTCCAGCATCCACTTCTCGGCTTTCTGCATGGCCAGCTTGCGCAGCGGGCGCAGGTGCACAGCTTCCATGAAGTGCAGCACACGGTCCACGCAGATGAAGAAGTTGCGCCAGGAGATGAGCTTCTTGCGGTCCATCTTGAGCCGCAGCGATGCGTGCGCACGGCCTCCCACATAAAGCTCGTCGATTCCCTGCTCCGGCGGAACCTTCTTGAACGGCTTTTTGGCGTACATGATGGCCAGCGGCACAAGAATTGACCGCGACCACGAGGAGATTTCGTAGATGTTGAAGTAGAACCAATTGGGAAAGAGAACAATCTCCGGCGGAATGGCGGGGACGGCGTCATAGTCGTACTCGCCCAGCGCGCAGAGATACATTTTGGTGAAGGTGTTGCACTCGACCACGCCGCCGTTCTCCAGCACCCAGGCGCGGCACTTGGCCAGGCGCGGGTCGTCGGCGCTCACGCCCATCAGCTTGGCAGCGGAGTAGCACTTCACCGAGAGCGAGATATTGCCCGGACCGCCGGGATAGAGGCTCCAGCTGCCGTCCTCATTCTGGTAGCGCATCATCTCGGCCAGCGCACGGCTCAGCCGGCCCGGATCGCCGCTCTCCAGAAGCGTGTGCAGAAAAATGTAGTCGGCCTCGAGCATGGAGTCGGCCTCAAGCTCGCCGCACCAGTAGCCATCGGGATGCTGCTCAGAGAGAAGGTACTCCCGCGACCGCAGGATGGCCGCGTCTACATCCGCCAGGTCCGCATCGATCCGCCCAAAGCGCGGCGCCGCAACCCGGGCCGATTTCGTTTCAACTGCCATACCCTCAGCCTCTGCGGTCTGCTTTTGTCCCTGTTTACTGCTCATGCGTTCGAATACGCCCCAGGGACCTGAGGAACCCGGCCACCTGCATGAATCCACCGGCGGCCATTAAGTCCCCTGGTCCCTTAGTCCCCTGGTCCCTTAGTCCCTTGGTCCCTGGTCCCTGGTCCCGTGGTCCCTGCTTTTCGATCAATTCACCGGCACCGATTCGGTCCCGTTGGCGCTGCCAATGGCCTGAATGATCTCCGGCGGCAAGCCGAAGCGGACATTCTCCGGCATCACCTCAACCTCTTCGACGCTATTGAAGCCGTTAAGTTGCAAGTAATTGACCACGTCCTCGACGAGCACTTCAGGGGCCGAAGCGCCTGCCGTGACCGCCACGGTGTTCACGCCATTCAGCCACGCCGGATCGATAGCCTGAGAATTATCAATCAGATAGCCGACGGTGCCGAGGTTGCGCGAAACTTCGACCAGGCGATTGGAGTTGGAGCTGTTGGTGGAGCCCACCACCAGCACCAGACCGGCGTTGTGGGCCACATTCCTGACCGCAACCTGGCGGTTTTCCGTGGCATAGCAGATGTCCTGGGTGTGCGGCCCGGCAATGTTGGGATACTTCTCCTTGAGTGCGTGAATGATGTCGCGCGCTTCGTCGAGCGAGAGCGTGGTCTGGGTCAGATAGGCAACACGGTCGGGGTCGGGGACCACCAGCTCAGCCACTTCCGCCACATTTGAAACCACCTGCGTCACGTCGGGCGCCTCGCCCAGCGTGCCTTCAATCTCATCGTGGTCACGATGCCCAATCAAAACCAGCGAAAAGCCCTGCTTGGCGAACTTGACCGCCTCAATGTGCACCTTGGTCACCAGCGGGCAGGTGGCGTCAATCACCCGCAGGCCGCGGCCCTTGCTGCGCTCACGCACCGCAGGGGAAACGCCATGGGCCGAGTAAATAACGCGCTGCCCATCGGGCACGTCGTCGATCTCATGCACAAAGATCGCGCCCTTCTCCGCCAGCTCATTCACGACATAGCGGTTGTGGACGATCTCCCGGCGCACGTAGATGGGCGCCCCAAAGGTTTCCAAAGCGATCTTGACAATGTCGATCGCGCGCACCACTCCGGCGCAAAAGCCGCGCGGCTTGAGCAACAACACCCTTTTCTGGCTGGGGGAAGTCTCGGCGTGGTTCCCGTTCGTGATGGAGTCAAACACGGTTGTGGTCACATGTACCAGTATACCAACGGTCGGGTTGCAGTGACAGCGAAGTACGCGCATTGTGCACAACGGGGTGCACAATACAGCCACAGGCAGATTTGGACGCAAAACCGGGATTGAGGCTCCTTCGAGCGCTATGGTAGGGTTGGCTGATGGCTTTTCAGCCATCCTATCCATCTCCATGAAGATCCGTTCCTTGTGCGTCCTTCTTTGTTGCCTGTCCCTCGAGTTCGCATTGGCTATCGGCCAGGCCCCGCAGCCGCTGCGCATGGCGCGGCAGATGCTCGTGGTGACCACGGCAGACTGGGACGCCGTCCCCGGCCATTTGCAGCGGTTTGAACGCGTCCGGCCAGACCAGCGTTGGAAGCCGGTGGGCGCACCCATCGCCATTGTTGTCGGCAAAAACGGCATGGGCTGGGGCGCCGGGCTCGCTGCTGTAAAAACCCCGCGCGTCCCCGGCCGCACCGACCCGGCCAAGAAGGAAGGCGACGGCAAATCCCCTGCCGGCGTATTCGGCATCGGCGCGGCGTTTGGCACATCGGCTGAGCCGCTGGCGGGGCTCAGGCTCAGCTACACCCCGCTCACGCCGACCATCGAGTGCGTGGACGACCCGGGCTCGCGCTCCTACAACCGCATCGTCGACCGCGCCACCGTTACGCCGGATTGGTCGAGCTCCGAGCACATGGCGGGTGAGACGGAGGCCTACCATTGGGGGGCGGTCATTGAGCACAATGCCAGCCCGATTGTTCCCGGAGTGGGCTCCTGCGTCTTTCTGCACATCTGGAGCGGTCCCACGCTCGGCACCGCCGGCTGCACGGCGATGGAGCAGGATCAGCTCGAGCCCATTCTCACCTGGCTCGATCCAACTGCAACGCCGATCCTGGTGCAGCTGCCGCAGGCGCAGTACAACAAGCTGAAGAAGCCCTGGGGCCTGCCGAAACTAGCCCGGTGAGCGCGCGGTCCGCCTCAATCGCCCGGCTCGCCATCCCGCGACACCCACCAGAGAACCTCGCCGAATATCTTCCACTTCGACGCGTTGCTCACGTCCACCGGCACGCATCTGTGGTTGGCCGAGACCAGAAGATCAGACCCCGCAATCCGCTGGAACCGCGCCACCTTGAACCCAAGATCGCGATGGGAGACGACGCTGATCCGCTGATGAAGCCGGTCGCGGCCGGTCACCGCGGTATCGACAAAGAGGATGGACCCGGAAGCAATGAGCGGAAGCATGGAGTCGCCCGCCAGGTGCATGCCGATCATGCTTTCCGGATTCGGGCACCACGCCAGCGGCGCAAACACAATGTCCTCCACCTCCACCTGGGAGAGGCTCACAGTCTCCCTGGGCGGAATGCGGTCGCCGTACGCGGTCACGTTGAGCAAGGGGATCGCCACGGCGTCGCCCTTTCCCGACAGATCCCGGGTGATCTTTTTGCTGCTCACCAGGTGGAGATCTTCGAGCGCCACGCGGAGCGAGGAGGCCGCCCCCAAAGAACTGGCCCCCTCCAGGCCCGAGGCGTCCATGCCGGCCCGTTCCCAGAAGTAAATCCCGTCCGGCCGCCGCGCCAGGTTGCCCAGCGCGATGTAGCTCTCCGCGGTTGGTTCATGCCTGCCCTGAATCCACCGTGAGACGGTGGGCGGGGAAACCCCCAGCCGTTCGGCCAGGCCAGCCTGGGTCAGTTTCTGATCCGCGAGCAGGCGGCGAATCCGCGCGGACCACTCCGAAGCGCTTGTCTGTTGTTCCGCCATCGATTCTCCGGGATGCTGGGGCATGTGTTTCATATGTGCAATTTCTCCAATGAAATCAACAATTTACCAGCAACAAGCAGGTATCCTAACAGGGTTCCGGGCGCATCCAACAAAACAAGCGGTAAATCGGATTTGGTCATTCTTAAAATCCCGTTGAAGCTGAAAGCCCTCCAAGAACAGATCGCGATTGTGTGCTGAAGCTAGGCTCAGTTCAAGGCCGGCTCTCGGATTTCTGCCGAAGAACGAGGGACTTTGAATCAGCTCTTTGTTTCATTGAAATTCCCGGCACGGGTTTTGAAGAGGCATCGATGCGGCCCGGACAGCAAAAGCAACCCGGCAGTCTTGTTTCGGTTCTACTGCTACGGACAAATTGCAGCCAGCAAGTCGGGGAAGATTGTGCTGGTCAGCTACGGGATGAGGAGGGCCGGTTGTGAAACCAAAGAAGTGGGGGAAACGTTAACGTGCCTGGGCGCGCAATAACCCGCAATATCCTGGTTGTCGACGATGAACCATCCGTCGCAGATACGCTTGCGCTCATCATGTCGACGCGCAATCATGCGGTCCGGGTTGCCTATTCCGCTGAAAATGCGATCGAAATTATCTCCCAATGGCCGCCGGACCTGGCCATCGTCGATGTCATGCTTCCCCTCATGAACGGAATCGACTTCTCCATTGTTCTGAAGGAGAACTACCCCACCTGCCATGTTCTGCTGTTTTCCGGCCAGCCCGATACCAGCTCGCTGCTTGAAGAAGCCCTGAAAAAGGGTCACGCATTCGACATCCTGGCCAAACCGCTCCACCCCACGTTCATTCTGGACGCGGTCGACAACCTGCTCGCCACCAACAAGAGCCCCGCCCCCGACGCCTGAAGCCATGGCTTGGCTTTTTCCTGCGCGGCGCATCCCTCTGAACACCGGCTGTATTTCCCGGCCTGCCCTGACATCCTTTCCGACCTGCAGCACATCTGAATTGCGGGGGCGGGTCTGGGTGCATTCGATTCCCTGCATCGATACCGCGCGACGGCCTGCCCGCGCCCTCGGAAGCCTGCACGAAGGCGGCTCTCTGCCCCACGGACAATTCCCCGTCCGTGGGGACCCCAAATCTCCACTCACAGTGCGAGCGGCCGGCCGGCGTTACCGGCTGGCCGCGATCATCTGCCCGGCGTGCTGGAGGCTGGTGTCTGTGACCTTGGCGCCGCTCAGCATGCGCGCCACTTCATGCGTCCGGGCGCGGTCGTCGAGCAGCCGGATCTGCGTCTTGGTGCGGCCGTCGGATTCGCGCTTGTCGATGAGAAAGTGCTGATCGGCGAAGGCCGCGATCTGCGGCAGGTGGGTCACGCAGAGCACCTGCTGGCCTTTGCTGAGAGCCTTGAGCTTCTGCCCCACGGCTTCGGCCGCGCGTCCGCCGATGCCGATGTCGATCTCATCGAAAACCAGCGTGCGCGGTGCGGCGGATTTCTTCTTCGGCTTGGACGCCCCTTCTTCCACGCTCACCTTCAGGGCCAGCATCACGCGGCTCATCTCACCGCCTGAGGCAATCTCGTCGAGCGCCTTCATGGGCTCGCCGGGGTTGGTGGCGATGCGGTACTCGACCGTGTCCCACCCGGCCGCGGTCCAGGCCAGAGTCTCCTCGGTGGCGCGCACGCCAATCTCGAACCGCACCTTCATGGCCAGCGAGTTGATCTGCGCCTCGGCCAGCTTGCTCAGCTTCGTCGCCGCGGATTTGCGCTCTGCGTACAGTGCGCCGGCCGCTCTTTGATACTCCTCGGCCGCTTTGTCGAGAACGGTACGAAGTACTTTGAGGATTTCGTCCTTGTCCTCCACCTCTGCCAGCTTCCGCGCCACCTCTTCACCGAACGCGATCACCTCGATCACCGTGTTGCCGTATTTGCGCTTGAGCCGGTCGAGCACGGCGAGGCGGTCTTCAATCTCCGCCAGCCGCTCGGGCGAGGCGTTGATGCCCTCGGCGTAGTCGCGCAGGCTGCCGCTCACATCGCCCACCGTGGCGCGCGCTGACTCCAACTGCTGCGCTGTTTCGATGAACCGGCCGTCGTACCGTGCCAGCTCTTCCACATTGCGCACCGCCGCGCGCAGTGCCACCTCGGCCGACGCTCCGCCTTCGTAGAGCTGCTCGAACCCGCCCATGGCCGCCGCGTAGAGCTTTTCCGCATTGGCCAGCACCCGCTTTTCTGTCTCCAGAGTCTCGTCTTCGCCGGGCTCCAATCGAGCCGCGTCAATCTCCTTGCGCTGATAGCTCCACAGGTCGACCATGCGCAGCCGATCCTGCTCGCCTTCAACCAGCGCGTTGAGTTTCTCCTCGGCTGCGCGCCACTGCGCGTAGGCCTCGGCAATGGCGTCGGTTGAGATGCCGGCAAAGCGATCAAGCAGCATGCGCTGCTGTGCCTGGTCAAAGCTGGTCAGCGTCTCGGTCTGTGCATGCACCAGCGCCAGCTCCGGCGCCAACTGCTTGAGCACGGCCACGGTCGCCGGCTGGTTGTTCACAAAGACGCGCCCCTTGCCGGTGGCCAGAATCTCCCGGCGCAAAATGATCTCGTGGCCTTCGGCGTCGATGCCGTTTTCTTCAAGGATGGTCTCCGCAGACGGCGTACCTTCAAAGACGCAGGCCACCACCGCCTTGTCCGCCCCGTGGCGCACCACCTCGGCCGAGGCCTTGCCGCCCATCAGCAGCGCCAGCGCGTCCACCAGGATCGACTTGCCCGCGCCGGTTTCGCCGGTCAGCAGGTTCAGCCCCGGCCCGAAGACCGCGATGGCGTGGTCAATGACGGCATAGTTTTCCGCGCGCAACTCAACAAGCATTTTTTGGGCGATCCCCTTGGGTCAATCGAGATGGCAACTCAATCGAGAACTGGGACCATACTAGGCGAGTGCCGCGGCTCAGCACAATCCGAGCGAGCCGCGGACGCAATCCGGCGGAAACGCTCAGAAGGCAAAGCGGCTCCCAACCACCGGGGCAAAATTGTTGTCGGAGTTGTAGGGGACGCCGGGCCCGTGCGGAATGGCGATGTCCAGGCCGCCGGTGACCCAGGAATACGCGACCCCGGCAAACGAGTCGAAGCGCTTGCTGAAGTGATGATCCACGTAGAACGAGCCTTCGTTGAGGCTGCCCGCGCAGGAAGCCCGGAAACCGGCGGTCGCCGAGCAGGTCGGCGGACTGCGAAAGTCGTTCTGCCGCTGCTGATACCAGGCCGCGGTGAAGTCAGTCTTGCGGCGGTACGTGTACTTGGCGCCCGTCCACCAGATCTGCACCAGTTTTTCAGAATCGAGATTGTTGTCTTCGACGCCGCTCATCGAGTAACCGCCCTGGTCCGATGCGCCCACGCCGAGCGGATTCGCCGGATTGTTCTGCCAGATATATTCGTAGCCGGCAAAAACCTTGAACTCCTCCGATGTGTACTTCGCAGCGCCCATCACTGCGTTGTTGTCGGTCACAATGCCGTACACGGTGTTGTTGGTCGAGATCAGATTCACTCCGCTGATGGGGTGTGTATTGATGCTGTCGGTGGTCGCCTGATACGCCTGCGACGGGCTCTGGCTCTGCGCTCCCAGCAGCGGGTTCAGCACGCTGATGGCCTGGTTGTAATGCTGGTAGACCAGGTCGGCGGAGAACTTGCTCAGCTTGCCCCCCAGGTCGAATCCGTAGGCGTTGTTGTGCGCCGCCTCCGGTGTACAGTTGGCCGCAGTCCAGGTGGCGGAGGCCGAGTAGCAGCCGGCCGAGCCATCGGCAAACTTGTACATTGCGCCGAAATGCGCCGCGCCATAGGCGATGCGATACTTCATGGCGTCGTCCCAGCGCGAGTCCTCCGTGTCGCCGCCACCGGCCATGGTGCCGTTGTAGCCGATGTAGGAGAAGGAATAGCTGCCGTTGGCCGGATCGTATTGCAGCATGGCATCGGTGCCCAGCGAGCGCTGCCGCCCGAAGGTCAGCGTGCCCGCGTACTTTGACGCGATGCCGCCATAGTATTCGTCGTTGAAGGGCTGGCCCGCACGCGCGCCGTCAATGGCGATCGAATAGCTGGCGCGGGGCAGCCCGTTGTTGACGATGTCGGTCTGGGACGCGTTGGCGAGCAGGCCGGACTGGGGATTAATGCCGGTTGAGGCGTTGAACACGACCGACCAGCCGGGCAGAAACTCCTCCCTGCCGCGAATACCGAAGCCCGTCTGTTGCAGATTGTTCGGAGCGACGAGAAAGCGGTGCTGGTAGCCGTTGCGGTTGACCAGCGACTCGCCTTCGTAGTTGTAGCCGTTCTCCGGCAGGCCGTGGCTCACCCAGCCGGCGCCAATGTCATAGGAGCCGTAGAGCGTGATGCCGTGCCAGGTGAGCGTGCAATCGGTGGTGGCGAAGTCATGGCCGCTGGCGCAGGGCTCAGGGGTCTTCGCCTGCGCCTTCGCGTCGGCCGCAACCTGTCCGAACGCCAGCGTGGATGAGACAGAGAGAGCCGCAGCAGCAAGAAGCAGCTTTGTCTTGTTCACAGTGCCTCCAAAAAACGAAATAAATAAAGTGGGCGCAATCTTTCTTAACGATTCTATACGTTTTGCTTTCTCTTCTTTCTATGATTTCGCCGCGCGAACCAGGAGATGCAGCCAAGCGGCAGTCTGCAGTTGGCGCCCGGAGGGAAACTTTGCGCTTCACTTCTTTTCATGCGTGTCTATACTCTGGATGCGATGAAAGGAAGGCCCATGGCCGATCTGGAGCATCTCTACACCCCGCGCGAGGCGGCGACCGCCGTCGGGGTCAGCTACGCCACCATCAAGAACTGGATTCTGGCTGGGAGCCTGAAGACGGTCCGCACGCCCGGCGGCCACCACCGCATTCCGGAGAGCGCGCTCAAGCCTCTGTCGGCGGCAAAGGCCGGCAGCAAGCCGGAGAAGAAGCGCATCGAGTCGCGGGAGCGGTTTCGCGCGACCAGCGGGCGCAACCAGCTGGTGGGCACCATCGTCGAAGTCAAGATTCGCGGCATCCTGGCGCAGGTCGTGCTGGCCATCGGCGAGCAGCGCATCACGTCGATCATCACCGCGGACGCGGCGCGGGAGATGCAGCTGCGCAAGGGGCAGACGGCGGCGGCGTTGATGAAGGCTACTTCGGTCATGATCACCCGCCCCTGAGGCGGCGGCCTCTGTGAACGGCGCAGCGTCAGCCGCGCCGTTAAAATCCACAAAAAATCAGCGCGTCTTCAGCCATTCCCACCCGGTGTTCCAAACTGCACACGCACCAAATCGATAACTTGGAAGCCGCTATCCCGTCTGATACCGTGAAGAGAGCGGCTCTTCCATGGCCGCAACCCGCTGCCACGACGGCTGAAGTGCATCTCTCCCGCAACGAACATGCACTCTCCGCACACGAGCCGCGGGGCCGGTCGAGTGGAAAACCCGATGAGGTGAATGACGATTCTTACCGCTGCCTTGCTTCTCTTCTTCCAGGCCGACGGCGGCGCCGGCCCAACGTCTGCTTCGGGGCCGGCCTCGATCTCCGAGCTGTTCGGCAACATTGGCGCCATCGCCGGAACGGTCCTGGTGCTGCTTCTTCTCACCAGCCTCTACTCCTGGACCATCATCCTGGGCAAGATCTCCGCCTTCAGCAAGGCCACCAAGGAGACGCGCCGGTTCATCCGCGCCTTCCGCAAGGCCAGCCGGTTGCAGGAGATTTCCACTCTCGCGGCTGACTGCAAGGCCAGCCCTCTGGCGCAGGTGTTTGAAGACGTCTACGAGACCTACAAGCGCCAGACAGGCGGCTCAGGCCCGCCGCGCAACCTGACGCCCCTGGAGCGCTCGGCGCAGACAGCGGCCAGCGAGGCGGTCACCAATCTGGAACGGCGCATGACCGGGCTGGCGACCATTGCTTCCACAACTGTGTATGTCGGCCTGTTCGGAACCGTCATGGGCATCATCGACGCCTTCCGCGGCCTGGGCACGGCCGGTACCGCAACGCTGCGGGCTGTGGCGCCGGGCATCTCCGAGGCGCTCATCACCACCGCGGCCGGCCTGTTTGTCGCCATCCCCGCGCTCGTTGCCTACAACCAGCTCACCGCCCGCATCCGCGTCTTTGCCGGCGCCACGGACGACTTTTGCCGCGAGCTGTTGAATTCGCTGGAAGAGATTCCCACGCGCGCTGCTCAACCCGCCGCAGCGCGGCCTGCCGGCCTTGCACCCGGCCCCGAGCCCACCCGCGAGGTTGAACGTGGCCTTTACAAGTAGCGCAGGCAGAACCAGCTCGTCGCTGGCGGAGATCAACGTCACGCCGCTGGTCGACGTGGTGCTGGTGCTGCTCATCATCTTCATGATCACCGCGCCGGTGCTGCAGTCGGGCATTGAGGTCGCGGTGCCCAAGACGCGGACGGTGAAAGAGATCACCGAGCAGCGCCTGGTGCTCACCATCGACAAGGGCCAGAACGTGTATCTCGGCGAC
>Ga0302278_10006276_pt1 | contig 11414 bp, 10 predicted proteins | sample III_Bog_N3_2_FD_194543 | JGI IMG/M metagenome (GOLD analysis project Ga0302278, IMG submission 194543) | Peat permafrost microbial communities from Stordalen Mire near Abisko, Sweden - III_Bog_N3_2 | ecosystem: Environmental > Terrestrial > Soil > Wetlands > Peat | place: Sweden: Abisko... | reverse complement strand
GCTCGCGGCGAGTTCCGCCGGAAAAATCATGGACGCCCATGTCACGGCGGCTGTCATCATCGAAATGGTGCATCTGGCCACGCTCGTCCACGACGACGTGATGGATGAGGCGGAAATCCGGCGCGGCAAGCTCACGCTCGCGGCGAACTGGGGCAATGAAATCGCTGTGCTGTTCGGTGACTGCCTGTTTGCGCAGGCGTTGAAGCTGGCGGCGAGTTTTCCGACGCCGGAAGTTTGCCGCGCGGTGGCGATGGCGACGAACACGGTCTGCACCGGCGAAATTTTGCAGACGCAGAACCGCCGCAATTTTGAACTTTCCCGGAAAGAATACTTTCGCGTCATCGAGATGAAGACCGCCGAGCTGTTCACGCTTTCGTGCGACATGGCGGCATTTATCGGAAATGCAAAACCGGAGCAGCGCGCGGCGTTGCGCGAGTTTGGCGCGGCGTTCGGCACGGCGTATCAGGTTTATGACGATTGCGTGGATTTGTTCGGCTCGGAATCTGCGGCAGGCAAGTCGCTCGGCACAGACCTGGCGAAGGGGAAATTGACATGGCCGGTGCTGCTGGCCTGGGAGCGCGCGAATGCAGGCGATCGCTTGCATCTGGAAGGTTTGATTCAGGAATGGCAGCCTAAAAATCTTGGCGGCGTAAATGAATTGCTGGTCAAATACGAGACGTTCAAGCCGTCGCTGGATGTCATCGCAAAATATCTGGAACAGGCGCGCGGGGCGTTGCGCGTGTTGCCGGAAACGGATGGCCGCGCAGGGTTGTTCAAGCTGGCCGATTTTCTTGCGCAACAAACCGGCGCCTTGGCTGTTTGTATGTAAAGACCATGATTATGGCCGAATCAGTTGAACGCACGGAAACGGAGTCGCCCGCGCCGGAGGAGGAATCCGAGTTGGTGCGGCGCGCGCGCAAGGGCGACCTGCAGGCTTACGACGATCTCGTAAAACGCTATCAGGAGCGCATCTACGCGACGATCTATCACATGACGAGCAACCACGAGGACGCCAACGACCTCGCGCAAGAATCGTTCATCAAGGCGTTTCAGGCGTTGAAATCCTTCAAGGGAGGCTCGACTTTTTACACCTGGATCTACCGGATTGCGGTCAACAAGACGATCAATTTCCTCAAACAGCGCAAGAACCGGACGCACATGAGCCTGAATGACATTGATTTCAATGCCGAGCACGATACCGACCTGATTGCGTTGATTTCCGACAATACGCCGCGCCGCGCCGCCGGACTTACGGAATTGCAAAAAAAATTGAACGAGGCGTTGCTGAAGCTGTCTGAACCACATAGATTGGTCGTCGTTTTGCACGATGTCCAGGGTCAGTCGCATGAAGAGATTGCGGAAGTCATGAATTGCAACATAGGAACGGTGCGGTCGCGGTTGTTTTATGCACGGCAGCAGATGCAGGCGGAATTGGCCGATTATCTGAAATAAAATGAACGAAAACGAAAATAACTTTGAGTCGCTCAAGCGTCTGCTCGCGTTTAAAAAACGCGAGATCCCGCCGCCCGGATATTTCAATAATTTTTCGAGCCAGGTTCTTTTGCGCATCCGTGCGGGTGAAGCCCGGGAGCCGGTGACCGCAGCGGAAAGACTTTTTTCTGAGGCTCCGTGGTTGTTGAAGTTTCTTCAGGTTTTTGAAGCCAAGCCGGCATATACAGGCTCATTTGCTCTCGCGCTTTGTTTGGTGCTCGTTTTCGGGATTGTCTTCGCTGAGCGGCCAGATTATTCCGCGTCACAGCCGCTGGTGACAACACAGGTGGCGGATAATTCCACTCCGCTTGTCTCGGTTTCACCGGCTTCACCAATTTCCCCGGCTGTCGGACAAATTATGCTCGCGCCGGATAACACCAATCCAGCCTCCAGCCTCCAGCCCGTCGCCTCATTGTTCGGCCAACAGGATTCGCTTGCACAGCAGGCCAGTTTTACGATTCCAAGCAATTGATTTAGAAATAAATTTATTTCTAAATTCGCGGTGCGCGCTTGAATCGCCGCCGCATTTTTCATTTAATCAGGCCAGTGCCAACCAAAGTCATCGCTGTCGCCAACCAAAAAGGCGGAGTCGGGAAAACAACCACCGCCGTCAATCTTTCCGCCTGCCTCGCCTCGCTCGGCCAGCGAGTGCTGTTGTTTGACCTTGATCCTCAGGCCAATGCGACCAGCGGCGTCGGCTTGGAAAAAATCGAAGGAGCCAGCGCTTATCGGGTTTTGCTGGGTGAGGGGAGCTTGCTCGAAAAAATTAGGCCTACGGCTTTTGAGCGGCTGGAAATGATTCCGAGCGAAGTGGATTTGTGTGCTGCAGACCTGGAAATGGCTCGGATGGAAAATCATTTACAACGTCTGTCCCAAGCGCTTCAGCCTGTTCTCGATTCACAGCGTTTTGATTTGATTATCATCGACTGCCCGCCGTCGCTGGGCATTCTCACGCTGAACGCATTTGCCGCCAGCGACGGACTGCTCGTGCCCCTGCAATGCGAATATTACGCGCTTGAGGGTATTTCGATGATGAATCGTGTATTGGGCCAGTTGCGCGATGCAGGCGTCAACCCGCGTCTGGAAATTTTCGGCGTCGTCATGACGATGTTCGACGGCCGCACGAAGCTGTGCAATGAAGTCGTCGGCGAAGTCCGCAACCTCCTTGGAACAAAAGTTTTTGAGACCGTAATTCCTCGTGGCACCAAGCTCGCCGAGGCGCCAAGTTTCGGCAAACCGATCATCCATTACGACAAATACAGTTCCGGCTCGGCGGCGTATGAACTCCTTGCCCAGGAAGTATTGGAGCGATCCAATGCGGCATGATTCAGGCATAAAATAAGGTTTATTACTTTTGAGTAGTAGCAAATGTTATACGCTTAATGACAATAACTGTTCTCTATTTCGCAAATTATGGAGGGTCTTTCGTGCAAGTTGTCTGGCATGATGTAATGAAGATATGACGCTATCAAATGATTGTTACGACGCGCTTGCCGTCCTTTTAAAAATTCACTAACTTCAAAAAAAATTATGGCCAAAGAAATCCTCGAAATGCTCGTTGAGTCAGTCACGATGGAGCTGCCCGACACGAAGACCCTCAAGCTTAAATGGCCGGACGGCTACAATCCCGACTTCAAGACCGGCCAGTTTATCACGCTTTATTGGCCGGATACCACCAATTACAAACGCGCCTACTCGCTTTCCTCCTGCGCGTTGGATCGCGGTTTTTTCGAGGTTACCATCAAGCGCGATGGCAAGATGGGGACGCGCATCGTGGATTGGGCCAAGGCGGGTGACAAATTGTTTGTCATTCCGCCGGTCGGCAAGTTCCTTCCGGTTTTCGAGCCGAACAAGCATCTCATCTGCATTGCCGGCGGGTCGGGCGTGACGCCGTTTCGCGGTTTCGTGCGTGAGGCAACGCGCCGGAAACTGGACACGAAAATCACGGTGCTTTACAGCGTACGCACGACGCGCAGCATTATTTTCCAGCCGGAATTTCACCAGTTGGAACTGGAGAATCCGAACTTCAACTTCTACGTGACCTGCACGCGGCTGGACGAGAACGACCCCTGGGGCGGACGGCGCGGACGCATGACTCCGGAATGGGTGAAGGAGCACGTTCTCGATCTCAACAACACTGTTTTTTATGCGTGTGGGCCAAACGAACTGGTCGAATTTGCCGAGCACGTCGTGTTGCAGGGAATGGGCGTGCCCAAGGAACAGATGAAAACTGAGAAGTGGGGATGATCCTCCTTTGCCAGTTTAAAGAAGAATGCGGTTTAAGGTTCAATGGCTGTCGGCGATACTAAACGTCTTTTATTTCTTTTAATTCTTCATTCATGTTGAAACGCACCGCTCTTTTTTTTGCGCATCAGAAGCTCGGCGCGAAGCTCATTGATTTCGGCGGATGGGAAATGCCGGTGCAATACACCAGCATTACCGACGAGCATCTCGCTGTTCGCAATGCCGCCGGCATTTTCGACATCTCGCACATGGGCGAAGTCACAGTCAGCGGTGCGGGGGCGGAAGCCTTCCTGAATTCCGTCCTCACGAACGACGCCCGCAGGCTCGCGTCCGGAGAAGGCCAGTACACCCTGATGTGCAACGAGCGCGGCGGGGTGATTGACGACCTCTACGCCTACAAGCTTTCCGACGGCGTCTATTTTCTCATCATCAACGCCTCGCGCGTCGAATCCGACGTCGCGTGGTTGAAATCGCAGGCCTCCAAGTTTTCTGGCGAATTGAGCCTCACCGACGCCTCGCACAATTATTCCGCCGTCGCCGTGCAGGGTCCGCGCGTGAAAGATTTTATCAACCTCGTCATCCCCGGCGCATCCGTCTCCGCGATGCGCGTGAACGCCGTCACCGATTTGAAGAAAAACCAGATCGCCGGTTTCAAGTTTGAGAATCAAAGCATCCTCGTTTCGCGCACCGGCTACACCGGCGAGGACGGCTTTGAAATTGTCGGCGGCGACGATGCGATCCTGCATGTCTGGAATAAAATTCTCGAATCTGGAAAGCCATTTGGCATCAAGCCGTGCGGCCTTGGCGCGCGCGACACCTTGCGCACCGAAGTCTGCTATCCGCTTTACGGGCACGAACTCGACGAGAACACCACGCCCATCGAGGCGGGCGTCGGGTTTTTCGTCTCGCTCGACAAGGGCGAATTCAACGGCCGCTCTGTTCTCGCCGCTCAAAAGGCCGGCGGCGTCAAAAAGAAGCTCGTCGCTTTCAAGATGACCGACAAGTCCGCTCCGCCGCGTCCGCATTATCCGATCTGGGCCGATGGCGCGAACGTCGGCGAAGTCGTCAGCGGCACCCAAAGCCCCTCGCTGAATCTTGGCATCGGAATGGGTTATGTCCCCCCGCAGTTCGCCAAGCCGGACACGCGGATTGAAGTCGAGATTCGCGGCAGGCGCTTCGCCGCCGTCGTCGTTCCGAAGCCCATTTATCGCAGCCCCGTTTCCTCTTGAGTTGGCATCAATGCAGGCGCAATCTGAACCAAGATGAAAATCACCGACATTTTGCGCGCTGAACACTCGGTGTTTCACAACCTGTTCGACCACATCGAGGCGACCGTCCCGATGCTCAAGTCGCTGGCCGACGTCAAGGCCGTCGCGGTGCTCATCGACAAGGTCATGGCCCCGCATTCGCACACCGAGGACGAACTTTTCATTGATCCGCTGGAACATTGCTTCGACCAGATCGGCCAGAAGGAAACCTTCCATTACGAACACGAGCAGATTGAAGAAACCCTCGTCAAGGTGGGCAGGGCAAGGACTTTGAAGGACGCCAAAAAACTTCTGCTCGCCGTGATTGCCGCCTCCCGCAAACACTTTGAAAAAGAGGAGCGCATTGTTTTCCCCATGGCGGAAAACATCCTCAAGGCGAAGACGCTCACCGACCTGGGCGACAAGTGGATGAAACGGCGCAAGTCGCGCTGACGCGGTCAGCCGCCCAGCGCCGAATTCACTCCGGCCACCAGCGCATCCACCCGCACGGGCAGGGGAAAGTCCGAGGGCGCCTCCAGCGTGCAGCTTCTCCGCGTCTTGTTTTGCAGCAGCCAGAACGCCTCCGGCCATTGCGGGCGCGACGTCGGGTCGAGGCTGGGCCGGATGACTCCGCTCGTCGCCTCGCGGCCCTCGATCACCGGCGACAGGTCGATCGGGCAGACCTTTGCCACCGCTTCCACCATTTTCGCCCCCAACGGCGCGTGCCCGTCCGGGTTCAATTCATAGACATAGAAGCCGTGCGACTCCCAGTCCTCGTGCAGGCACAATGTCAGGTCAAACTTCGGCTGCCGTTCCAGCCAGAGGACATGTGCCGCCACCTCGTTGGATTCCAGATGCCGGTAATCCCGGTTTAAATCAATCCGGTCCCCGTTCCCGCGCGAGTTCAAAACAAATCCATCCGGGTTCAGGCAGGGCAGCAGCCAAAGCTCCGCCGCCGCCGGCCACTTGTTATCCCGCAACAACCGCAACGCCGCCGTCGGGCCCGCCGGCTCGTCCCCATGAATTCCGGTGGAAATATAAATGCGCGGCGCGGGGCCTGTGACGCGGGGCGAAAGCGGCTTTCGATGAAGCGCCAACAATTCCAAATCGCCCGTCTTGTAAAACAATTCCGTCGACCAGCCGTGCAATTGCGCGGCGGCCTTGACCTCGCGCAACACGGCGCGGATGTCAATTATCTCGCCGTGATAGCCGCCGATGTTTTTGCCAAGTCTTTGCACTCAGGAGAATTTCATGCAAACCCGCCGGAACGCAAAGAAATTTCCGACACGAACTTCCACGGTGAACGCGAACCCGTTCCGGTTCTGCCCGTTTTTTCCTTTTCGGGTTGCTCTGGCCCGTCTTCAAAGTCAATCTTTTGACCGATCATGAAGCCGTTCCAGTTTTTTTACGCCATCATCCTGTCCGCCCTCGGTGCCGCCCCCGCCCTGGCGCTCGAAGGCATGCTCCGCATTCACGACCCCTCCACCGTCATCAAATGCGATGGCAGCTACTACGTCTACGGCACCGGTCGGGGCATTTCAGTTCTCACCTCCACAAACGGCTTCAACTGGCGGCGCGGACAAAATGTCTTCGACCGCATCCCGGATTCCGTCAAATCATTCGTGCCAGCGAACGACGGCCAGAGCGTCTGGGCGCCGGACATCCTCAAGCTAAACGGCCAATACTACCTCTATTACGCCGTGTCCGCATGGGATGTCTATGCCTCTGCCATTGGTTTGGTGACCAGCCCGACGCTCGACCCTGACAGCCCCGGTTATAAATGGACTGACCGCGGCATGGTGGTCCACTCCACCACCAGCGACAACATGAACGATATTGATCCCGGCGTCATCCACGCGCCCGACGGAACACTCTGGATTTGCTACGGCTCCTATCACGGCAACATTGACATTGTCCAGCTTGACCCCAAGACCGGCCTGCGCATCTCCACCAACTCGCCCGCCACCGTCATCGCCAACGAGAGCGAGGCGTCGGACATCATTTATCATGGCGGCAACTATTACCTGTTTGTGAACCATGGAAGCTGTTGCCAGGGCAGCAACAGCACCTACAACATCCGCGTCGGACGTTCGCCGACCATCACCGGGCCGTATTTTGACCGGGACGGCGATTACATGGCGGCAGGTGGCGGCACACTTTTTCTCGCCGCGCAGGGCAACGACATCGGCCCCGGCCATTTCGGCCTGCTGCTGGATGACGGCGTTGAAAAATTCAGCTGCCACTATGAAGCCGACTTGCAGGCCGGCGGCCGTTCCGTACTCGACATCCGGCCGCTGCTCTGGACCGCCGACGGCTGGCCCATGCCCGGGCAGGACATCCAGGACGGCACCTATCAAGTCCGCTCCCAGCGCACTGGCACAGTTCTTCAATTGAGCACCAACCTCGCGTTGACCGACCTGTATCTTGTTCATAACAACCAGAAGTGGAACATCTCGTCCGCCGGCGGCGGCACCTACAAGATTACCAATGTGGCCGGCGGGAAAGCACTGACTGCAACGAAGGGGATGGTGGACTTCGCGCCGTTCACTGGTGCGGACGACCAGCTCTGGAAAATAGATCAGCTCAGCGACGCCACCTATCGCATCGCGTCAATAACCGGCCATCTCGCGCTCACCTCACTCTCCAAGGCCAGACCCGGCAACCGCTTTGTCAAACTTCAGCCATTCAATGGCGACGACAACCAGCACTGGATACTGACCGCCCCCTGATCAAAAACGTGCATTTTGCACGAATCAATGACCGTCCCGACGTCGTCGACACCAATTTCCGGCTCCCAAAAATAGCCGTGAACGTCGTGCAGGGCAGTTTACGGCTCCCAGAAATGGCAATGAACGACGTGCAGGGCAGTTTCCGGCTCCCGGAAATGGCAATGAACGACGTGCACGACAGTTTGCGGCTCCCGAAAATGGCAGGGAACGTTGTGCACGGCAGTTTCCGGCTTCCGGAACTGACAGGGAACGACGTGCATGCCAGTTTCCGGCTCCCGAAAATAGGAGGGAACGACGTTCAAGGCATTTATTTACAGCCATTTAGAGCAAAACATCGCCAAAAGGTGGATTTTTGGTCTGTTTAGGAAGCTTCCCTGCTGGCGCATCATCAATAAAATCATCCCGGCTGCGGGCGCTTACTGCGGCTTCGGGTCTTCGGGCATCTCCAAGTCCGGCTGTTGCCGCATGAGATACACGGCGATGTCGTGGTGATGCGGCGAGACCCAGAGCTGCTCAAGCGTGAGCGTGGCCAGCAAGGCGTATTCATCTGCCAGCGGATGTTCGTTGTCCCAGGGGTTGGGTGGCGGATCAATTTTTTCCTTCACGGCAATGCCGCCGAAGCCGTTCCCGTCATCATCGTCGTCCTCGTCCTCGTCGCGTTCCCACGGCGCGGGCGGGAGCGGAGATTGTGGCGGCACGACAAAGTCTTCCGGCTTAACTTCTTCACCGAGCTGTTTTTTCAAATCAATCCGGTGCTGGCGTTCGAGAAGGTCCTGCCGGTCCTTGTCGTCGCGCTCCCATTGGGCCTCATCCTGCTCTGCGCGGAATTTTGCTTCCAGTTCCTTTTGCGCGGGCGTGGCTTCCGGCACGGGCGACAGGAGGCGGATCCAAAAAGTGCCGTAATATTCATGCCTCAGTCCGGCCAGCGCCTCGCGGGTTGCCTCCAGTATTTCGCGGGATTTTTCCACGAGTGCGAAGGCGTGAACCTCAACGGTGAAGTTCCGGTAAACGCCTTCGCCGGTGGCGGTGCCCCAATCCTCGCAGCCCATTTTTTTGCTGATGTATTTGAAGAGATAACGTCCCACCCAGTCGCCCTGTAACTTGCGGAGCGCCAGGTCCGGCAGGCCGTTGTCGTCGGGTTCAAGCACCGGCTTTTCGTGCCGGGGACAGCCTTTGTTGTGCGGCGCGACAACCAGGCGCAGCGGCGGCACCGGGCGCGGCTCCACCGCGAGCAGCACATCATCCCACGGCGTGAGGAGCGCGCGCAATGTCTTGACCTCCTCCTCGACCGGCGGGCAGCCCCCGACAATCAGCTCGCGCAACGCCGGCGCGTCGGCCAGCGGCGAGAAATCGCGCGGCTTGGGCGCGGCGAGGTTGTATTGGTAATTGGCGTTGAAAATGAGGCACTGCAATTTGGGCAGCCGCGTGAGCGGGCGCACATCCAGCGGCGAGAATCCGCTGCACGTCAGCGCGGTCAGATCCTTCAACGCCGTCAGCGGCTCGAAACTGCGCGTGTCGCCGGTGATGCTGAGATTGCGCAGTCGGGGAAACGCCTCGATGCCGTCAAGCCGCTCCACGCCGGAGAGGGTGAGAAATTCGCAGGCCGGCAGTTGCGGCAGTTCGCGCACCGACCGCGCCGGGAGCGGATCGCAATGCAGCGTGGCGGTGCGGACCTTCGGCCACGTCACGCCGGGCGCGAACGCGAACAGGTTGCCGCTCAGGCTCAAGGTCTCCAGTTGCTGCAATTCTTCCAGCCTCCGCACGTTCGGCCATTGCGTGCCCACGCGGAAGCCGGCTTTGCCCAGCGTCAGCCCCAGTTCGCGCAACTGCCGGCAGCCGGCCAGCGGGCTGAAATCCTCGCAGTCCGCGCTGCCGAAATGCAGCACGCGCAGCTTGGGCAAAGTGGCGAAGACACTCACATCCGACGCCTCGCAACCGTTTAACTTCAAATCCTCCAGTTCCGTCAGAAAGGTAAAGGCTTTCAGGTCACGGATGGGGCGTTCGTTGTAGGACCAGATGGTCCAGCTCTTCAACTGATGAAACATCTCGGTGGCGCGCCGGACATCGGTCTCGTTGAGCTTCGGCTCGTAGGCGGGATTGAGCGCGCGCTGGCGCTGGCGTTCGCGGATGGCTTCGAAATCAAACGGGCGGGAAATCTTGTGATGCGAGAACCAATAGTTGAGAGCCATCTCGACAATCAGTTCCGTCGTGTAACGTTCCTCCACCGTGCGCGCGGCGTCCAGCGCCCATTGAATAAAGGCCTCGGAGTTCATGCCACCGTTTTAGCAAAAACCGGCGGCGGCTGGCAAGGGAACTGTAGCGGCGGTCTGTGACCGACGACGGCGCTGACACCGCGCCGCTACAACCGATGATGCCGCCATGACGAATGAAAATAGCCCAGCCTTTCAAGGCTGGGTTAAGCGTGCCTCGAAATGAAAAGTCCCGTTAGGGACGGCAGAAGATTCTTTCGTCCCTGACGGGACTTGGATGGTTTGTTTGAACGGTTGACCCAGCCTTGAAAGGCTGGGCTATTCTCAAAGCTGATGCCGCCCCGACGGGGCTGGGGAATTTTTGGTTTGGGTTTCTACAAGATGTCGCGCCTACGGCGCTCGCTCAAAATGCCGAGAGAGCTGCTCCATGTCCACCAGGCCATTTGCGAGTATAAGCTCCACATTGTTTTGCAAGAGGGCAAAATTTTTCAGGGTTTTGCTCAAACCAATCCCAAGAACCACAATGGCCACTATTGAAATTGAGATCGGGTGATGGCTCAATCACACGAATATACATGAGTCCACGATAAAGTCCGCAGGGATACATCCGCGGAATTGGTAAAAGTTGTGTTAGATAAAATTTTGCAATCTCTTCAAGCAAAACATGAACCTTACTGTCGAAATTGCGAACCACAGAAACAATGTCTGTGATGTGAAAAACATTATGCCCAGTTGAACTCAATCCGTCGTTAAAGTAGGTAACGGTTTCGTGTTTCTCATCCAAAGAGAAAAAACCAACAGTTCCGTGCGTGATTTCTACTCGCAGCTTCCGTAGTTCTTCAAACCAGCCAGCATAAGCAGCCGCTAAAAGTGTGCGCACCGACTCTGGAAAATCCGCAGGAAGCTTTCCCTCTCTTGCAGATTGGAAAAGAGTTGAAGCGAATCGCATTTTCTCCAATTGAGGCATTGTTGGATAGATGGCCTGAAAAAAAATCAAAAGGCCATCAAGGCTTGAATAAAGTTCGCACAACATTGCTTCCGTCAGCGCGCCAAATTCTTCCGAATGTAAATTGCGAGAAGCTCCGTAACGGTCGAGTTCCTCGCGATCTTTTGGAAGGCTTGGAATTATGCGGTCAGCAATTCGAGCGAAGACTTGGTATTTTCGTAAATGTCCAATGCAAGCATCTAAAGCCTGATAACTTTCGCGTGTAGTTGGCAATGGTTTGCCGATTAAAGCGCGCAACCGAACGAGTTGACTCCATTGTTCTGGCGTGAACTGAAGGTGAAAGATTTTTGGAAGTTCAGCCTGCGTCATCGGATTATTTTTCCTTCACGCAACTACCGCTTCCGTTTCGCAATTATTTTTTCCGCATCCGCAGCCGCCTTCTTCCTGATCGCTGAAATCGTGGCTGTCCCAGTTCGGGTCGAGGCCGAGGTCTTTGAGCATCTGGAGATCTTTTTCGACGGGCTGGTTCAGCGTGGTGAGATAATTG
>Ga0302278_10006271_pt1 | contig 11416 bp, 10 predicted proteins | sample III_Bog_N3_2_FD_194543 | JGI IMG/M metagenome (GOLD analysis project Ga0302278, IMG submission 194543) | Peat permafrost microbial communities from Stordalen Mire near Abisko, Sweden - III_Bog_N3_2 | ecosystem: Environmental > Terrestrial > Soil > Wetlands > Peat | place: Sweden: Abisko... | reverse complement strand
TCCCGTCGGACATGGTCAAATGCCAAGCCCCGCGGACAAAGGCTGCATCCGCGCCCAGCATCTCGATACGCAAGGCGGAGAAATCGAGCTTTCCCATTTCCTTCCCCGGACTGGCATAGGTAGCACGATAGCGATCTATGGTGGCCTGCCATCCATGATTCTCTTTCGCGCCGGAGAAAAAGGTCAGGTCGGGAGAGTTCCAATATCCCGCCATGAAGCCTGCTAGGTCGCGCCGGTTCCAGGCTTCCTGCTGCGTGCGCAGCACGTGCTCGACTTCGGTCTTCGCGCTGTCGTCGGCGGCAGCAATCGCACCGCCCGCCATCTGCACAATGAGAGCAAGAAGTGAAAGGAAAGAGCAGACAGCCAGATTGCGCATAAACACCTCCAATTCTTAAAGGCTGAGCACTTGAGCGAGCTTACTAGTCTCGCATGACGAGAAAGGTCGCGAAAGTAATTTCGGAAGTGAAAACGCGGGACGCCGGAGGGACGGATGCCGATCCTCGAAGTGAACCGGCAGAGCGAATTCACCGACTACGGAACCGGCTGTACGGAGCGATATCGCAGGTATCCAAGACCCACGCGAAGATGGTGATGAAGATTGTCAGGAACGGTGATGGCAAAGCACAAGCCGAGCACTCCCTGGGCCAGGCCGAGGGCCCAGACATTGTGGTATCGCCGGAAGAGCGCGCACGACAGGATTCCCCACACCAGCGTGGCGGCGGTGAGCGCGAGACCGGGCAGATGCGCCGCCGCGAACAATGTTCCGGCGATCGTCACCGCGGCGGATTCATTCGAAACCAGGCGCAACAACCGGTCCATAAAGTAATCCTGCAAGAGGAACTGCTGATAGACAGTCCATAGCACGTATCCGGCGATGTGCTTGAGATCTCCTTTGTAGAGTGGATGCAAGGTGCCGAATCTGGCGGCGGCAAAGATGCTGAGCGCCGAGATCGCGATCGCAGCCGGTAAAATCCAAATGGCCGGAACGAAGCCGCGCCGGCCCACTCCCAATTCGTCTGCACTCTTTCCGCGAGCCAAAACCACGAACAGCGTCAGCACCAGCGCGACCGGCGAGAGTATGCGCTGCAGCGGCTCCGGAGTCCAGATGATGCCCACGATGCAGCTATAGCCGAGGACAAGCTCGATCAGATCGCGCGCGCGGCTGGGCTTTGAAGTGTCGTCGGGCACCTAGGGAGTATGGCATAGGAGCTCGAAGTCAAGCTCCGTGCCGAAAGGGCTTCGACGGTAGACAACCCATGTTTGGAGGTCGAGTTTTCATACCGGTTTTCAGACGGACAATTCCGGCGTGGCTTCGAGCAGGCTGCGGGTATAGGGATGCTCCGGGCGCTTCGTGATTTGCTCGCTCGATCCCGTCTCCACGATTTTTCCGCGATACATCACGGCAATGCGGGTCGAGAGATAGCGCACGACTGGCATGGAGTGCGAGATAAAAAGATAGGTCAGGCCGAAGTCGCGCTGCAGTTGCGCCAGCAGGTTGACGATTTGCGCGCCGACGCTGACGTCGAGGGCGGAGACCGGTTCGTCCGCCACAATGAACTTGGGGCGCAAGGCGAGGGCGCGCGCAATGCCGATACGCTGGCGTTGTCCGCCGCTGAATTCATGCGGAAAACGCGGCAGGATCGATTCGTCCAAGCCGACCGCGCGTAGGAGTTCGATCACGCGGGCGCGGCGGGTGTTGCGCGCATTGCGCCGCGAATTTCGGGGATCGCGCGGCAAAGATCGAGTACTCTCCGCGGCGCTTCCGTGAATGAGGAGCGGCTCGGCGATAATATCCTCGACGCGAAAACGCGGGTCGAGCGAAGCGAACGGATCCTGGAAAATGATTTGCATGTCGCTGCGACGGCGCCGCAATTCGCCGCGACTGGCGGCCAGAAGATCGCGTCCTTCAAACAATATACTGCCCGAGGTTGGCTCGATCAGACGGAGAATTAAACGTCCCAGCGTGCTCTTGCCGGAGCCGGATTCGCCGACCAGGCCGAGAGTTTCGCCGGCGTGAATGTCGAGCGAAACATCGTCGACAGCGCGAACTTCGCCACGGCCGTGCGAGTAAATCTTGGTCAGATTTCGGACTTCAACCAGCGCCATTATGGGCCTTCAGTGATCAAGTCTTTCATACGTCTCCACACCAAGCCGAAACGCTGCTGGCTGGCAGCATCTGGCAACAGGTGACCGGGCAATGCTTCCAGAAAGTCGCGGTCTGACAGCAACTTCGCAAAATTATCGCTAAGGTATTTCCGCAGGTCGGCTGGAGAACGATGGACTTCGCTCGCGAGTTCGGGTCGACCGTCGACGATGGTTATAATGTCTTCCAGATCATGGCTCATGCGGAAATCCGCCCTGCCACGCCCCTGAAAAGCCTCCATCTTTGTAGCGACAAAGTAAGGCGCGGTGATAACGCGTATTACGCAATCCCCGATTGTGACTTTCTCCGCGTGTTCGAGAGCGGCAGGATACCAGCGGTTGCTGAAGCCCAGAATGGATGGATCGGTAGGCATGAAGTCCAAGAGCAAGTCTCCATTTACCCACCGGCAAATTGGCGCGCCTTCGGTTCGGGACTCGCGAAAACCGATTCGCCGAAGTTCCGCTTCCAAGATAGTAAAAGCGGCGTAAGATGCCGCCTCGACGATGACATCAACATCAAGAGTTGGGCGAACCGGGGCAGACGCCGGGTCGGTGATCAATAGGCCGGTAACGCAGCCTCCGACGAAAGCAATCTTGTCGAGCAACGGCTCCAGTTTTGCTGCTGCCGATACGAGTTGCGCGAGATTCGGATTGTCTTGAGCGGAGTTCACTGAGGGTCAATTCTCGCGGTCAGCTCACGAATGGCAATTTCGCGCTCGCGCGCGCGTCCTTCGCGAATCGCATCGACCAGGGCGAGTAGTTCGTACAGTTTGGAGTCTCGCAATGCAGCCTGCGGAACGTTTTTGTAAAGAGGAGAAAAGGCAATGCCCCGCAGCGGACCTTCCGCATAAGGCCAAACTGGCGGCAAGGGAAAATGCTGCGGAAAGTGACGGTCGAGAGGGCGAGCAGCTTCCGCAGTAGGGATGCCGCGAGTCGGGCCTCCGCGCTCGACCGGGAAAGCGTACTTTACGCCGTGAATGAGGAATTCCTTGAGGTTGCTCCGGTTAGGCCTGGGAAGTACAGCCTGGCGATCCCGCGTTTGCCTTGCAACCCGCGGGGTGCGGGCTCGTGGCGCGATGGCCGCAAAGTCCAGCAAATGAGAAGTTCGCGCGCGATCAACGGACGCGAACACGTGGGACGCGCTCATCGCCAGGTCTTCTCCCAGTTTGGCGTAGCTCCACGGAGAGCCATCAGTCGTCAGCAGCTTTAGAACAACCACGACGTCTTGGGGTCGAAGCTCCATCTATTCTCTATTCTAGAATAGAGAATACCATTCAAAAGTCAATGCCGCACGATATATTTGTGTATGGCATTCTCCATCCGAGAATGCCGAACATAGTGAGTTCTAACCCGCTGCGATCATCGGCACGGCGGCCAGAGCCGCCAACAGTCCCACGAAACGCCAGCGGGTGAAATGTTCTTTGAGAAACAGGCGAGCCAGCAGCACGGTGACGGCGGGATACAGCGACGAAATCACCACGGCTTCATCCAGACGCCCGGCCTGGCTGGCCCGGACGAAAAATATCGTGCCCAGCGAATCGACGCCGCCCGCGAGCACCGCCCAGCGCACGCCTGCGGCGGTCATGTCTCTGAAATCCCTTTGCAGTAAAACGATGATGGCGGTAACCAGCAAGCCGCCGGTTCGGCTGAGGGTCGCGAACCATAAGGCCGAACCGTCGCCCGCCTGCCGGATGCAGAGATAGAATCCCGCGAACCCGACGCCCGCGGCAAGAGCGAGTCCGATGCCTTCCGGAGTCTTCCCATCTTCGGCGCGCGTGATCAGCCAGAGTCCGACTGCCGCGAGGAAGAAACCGGAGATGGCAACTTTACCGGGCAAGCCTTCGGTGAACATGGAAAAGACCGCGGGGATAGCCGCGCTCAATACGGCTGCAACCGGGGCCGCTAATCCCATTCTGCCGGAGGAAAGCGCGCGGTAAAAAATTCCCAGGGCTGCCCCACCCGAAACACCGGCGGCCAGCACCCAGGCCAGGGCGCGTCCGGATGGAAACGCGGCGTGAGTGGCCGAGGCTAACGTCCCCATCAGCAGCAGACCGCCAATGTTCACAATCAGCGTGAATAAAAACGCATTTGCCCGGCGAGTGGCGTAGCCCCCGACAAAATCGCTGGCGCCCCAGGCGAATACGGCCGCCAGCGAATAAGTGGCACTCACGATGGGATGCGCGGCGGCCATGTTTGACGAGGTTAACACGCATGCTTCCCGGCGCAGGATTCCCGATTAACATTGAATCGGGGCGAGCGCTGCGATAACCTGTTTGCCACGCCGGAGGATTTTTATGCGGGCTTGTCTCATCACCGCCATTTGTCTCTTACTGAACACGGCTGCTTTCGCACAGACAGCCGGCGATGCGCCTGCCACCAAGGACGACATCGAGCTTTATCTCCGGGCGATGCACTCGCACGACATGATCCAGAGAACCATGGAAGCGGAACTGAAACCCATGCACCAGATTATGCGGGATCAGTTTGAAAAAGATGGATTGAAGGTCCCCGCCGACGCCGAAGCCAGCTTCAACAAAATGATGGACGATTTGCTGACCCACATGCCGATCGATGAAATGACGCAGGCCATGGTTCCGGTCTATCAGAAGCATTTCACCAAGGGAGACATCGATAGTCTGATTGCGTTTTATACGTCGCCCACGGGGCAAAAGGTTTTGCAGGAGATGCCGGAAATCACCGGCGAAACCATGCAGGCGATGACGCCGATCATGGCCAAGTATCTCGAACAGTCGCGGCAACGGGTAAGGCAGGAAGCCAAGAAGATGGAAAAAGCTGGGCCGGCCGCCTCGCCGGCGCAGCCATGATTTAGTACTCTCGCAGCCTCGTTATCTGCCCGTCACGTCAGCGCGGCGCGTGTTAGAATTTCGGGAAGCCGCTTCCCGGGTTGAATATATTCAGAGACGCTCTCAGGTTCAGAGAGGCCCTCAGGTTAACCACGTTGATTGAACTGGCACCTTCGATTCTTTCGGCGGACTTCGCCCGTCTCGGCGAACAGGTGCGCGCCGCATGCGATGGCGGCGCTCACGTGATCCATGTCGATATCATGGATGGGCACTTCGTGCCGAACCTTACGATTGGTCCGCCAGTGGTGAAGTCGCTGCGCAAGGTTACAGAGTTGCCGCTCGATTGCCATTTGATGATCGAAAATCCGGATGACTTCATCCCAGTGTTTGCCGAGGCTGGCGCGGATTGGATTTCGGTGCATCAGGAGGCGTGCCGCCATTTGAACCGCACCCTGCATCTGATCAAGAGTCATGATTGCCGGGCGGGCGTGGTGATTAATCCGGCGACTCCTGTCGATATGTTGTCCGAAGTGCTCGACATCGTGGATTACGTGCTGGTGATGTCGGTAAATCCGGGCTTTGGCGGACAGAAGTTTATCCCCGGCGCGCTTCACAAAATGCGCAGGCTGGCGGAGATTCGCAGCGAACGCGGGCTGAATTACCGCATCGAAGTCGATGGCGGTGTGGCTCACGACACGGTGGCCGACGTGGTGAGGGCGGGCGCAGAAATTCTGGTGGCAGGCAACGCCGTGTTCGGCAGCGGCGATCCAAAGAAGAATGCCGAGGCGCTGCTGAAAGCGGCGACCGAGGCTGCTCTGGTCAAAGTTTAATTGAAATAAAACGTTAGCCAGTGCCGGAGGCGTCCGGGTTCTAACGGGATGCCGCGTTATCAAATATTTCTTGAGGTGTGAATGTCACGTCGACTTCCCGTTCTTGCCTTTCTGGGCGCGCTGTTGGTGATCACAGCGGCATGCAGCAACAAAAAATCCGTCAATCCGCTGGCCAACGTGGGCTCCAAGCAGCCCGACAAAGTGCTGTTCGATAAAGCCATGGATGCGATGAAGCACAATCGCTTTGACGTGGCTCGCATTACGCTGCAGACTTTGATCAACACGTATCCCGACTCGGAATATATCGCGCGCGCCAAGCTGGCGGTGGGCGACTCCTGGTACGCAGAGGGCGGAACGGCATCTTTGGCGCAGGCCGAGCAGGAGTATCGCGACTTCGAAACTTTTTTTCCCAACATGCCGGAAGCGGCCGAAGCGCAGTTGAAGATCGCCAACATCCAGTACCAGCAGATGGAGAAAGCGGACCGCGATTACACCCACGCCAAGCGCGCGGAAGAGGAATACCGCAATCTCATCATGCAGTATCCGGATAATCCCAAGCTGGTCAAAGAAGGCAAGGAACGCCTGCTCGAAGTGCAGGAGGTCCTGGCAGAGCGGGAATTCGACATCGGAAAGTTCTATTTCCTCCGCCTCTCCTATCCGGCTTCGATCGCGCGCCTGAAGACGCTGGTGCAACAATATCCGCTCTACAGTCGCGCCGACGAGGCTTTGTTTACTCTGGGGCAGGATTATGAAGGCCAGATCGCGCAAATGCGCGCCCGGCCTACGTGCGTCAAGACCAGCCCGCAACCGGGTTGCATTGGCGAGCAGGTGAAGGCCAACATGGTTGAGCAGCTTACCAAGGAAGCGTCCGCGGCCTATTCCCAGATCATCACCCGATACCCGATCATGGACCGCGTCGACGACGCGAAAAAGCGTCTGGCAGCGCTGCACCAGCCGATCCCGCGCCCGACCCGGGCGGCGGTGGCGCAGAACCGTAAGGAGGATGAAAGCCGCCGCGAAGCCAGCACGCTCGACCGCCTGATGAGCGTGGTTAAGAAAGGCCCGGACGTCGAGTCGGCCGCAAAAGTTGGAGATCCTACCCTGGTGGATCCGGCGCCGGTCGCCGCCAACGAAGAGGCGATGAGAACCACCCGCGCGGCCATGGGGATGCCGAGCGGTGAGAAATCGGTGAGCGTCGAAACCGTGAACGGCGCGCCTCCTGCCGCCAATGAACCTGCTCCCCGATCCGATGCGCCGCCGGCAGCGAACTCCACCAATGCCGATCCTTTTGCCCACACGGCTACTTCCGCGGCTGCCGATCCCAACGAACTCAAGCCCGCTGCCAGCGCTCCGCCCGATCCTAACGAGTTAACCCCATCCGCCGATGCCCAGAGCGCGACAGTTGGTGGCCAGCCTCTTCCGCCGCCGGTGCAGGTGAACGAAATTCAACAGGGCGGGGCTTCTGCTTCTGCTTCATCCAGCAGTTCTAATGCGGCTTCCAGCTCTACGCTGGCCACCGACAAGGACATTTCGAGCAGCAAGAAAAAGAAAAAGAAGGGATTAAGTAAAATCCTGTCGTTCTAGAAGGCCGAGGAAAACTCGTGAGTTCAAAGCGATCGTGTCTGTCGCTTCCTGAAGATTTGTCGGTTCCGCTGCCGGGCCGTGCGTCCGCGCACTAGACGCTGACCGCTGGTAACCAAGTAACATCCCACCCGATCATTGACTTACGTTGGGTCTCAGGTTACCTTCGCGATATCTCCCCTTTAGAAGAGGACAAATTTTCTTGGCCCGCAAGATACTGCTCGCCGACGACAGCGTGACCGCCCAGAACATGGGGCGAAAGATTCTTGCCGACGCCGGTTACGAAGTCATCACCGTCAATAACGGCTCCGCCGCCCTGAAAAAGATTGCCGAGCTCAAGCCGGACCTCGTCATCCTCGATGTTTATATGCCCGGCTACAGCGGGTTGGAGGTATGTCAGCGCCTCAAAGATTCGCAGGATTCATCGCGCATTCCGGTACTGCTCACCGTCGGCAAGCTGGAGCCCTTTAAGCCGGAAGAGGCGCAACGCGTGCGCGCCGAGGGTTTCATCGTCAAGCCATTTGAAGCCAGCGAACTGCTGAGCGCGCTGTCGAAACTGGAAGATAAGGTGGTGCCTCGCGCCGAACCCACGAAGCCGGGCCGCTTCGCTCGTGCCATCGCGGCGCAGGAAGGGTCGGGGCGCGGCAAAGGCACCGACGCGGACAATGAAGACAACGGATGGAAGAATCGCATCGGATTCCCTCATACGAAGACCGAGGCGGAGCAGAAACTAGAGAAAGAGACGGACGACTCTTCCATTTATAACCCCATCAACCGCGATCTCCGCACCGTCGTGGAAACTCCGGCGGAGATGGCCGCAGAAAGGGCGGTGGAAGCGGCTTCCCCAAAACCACCAAAAGCGCAACCGGCGAAAGCCGCCGAACCCAGTGTGGCTGTGGCCGCGTTCGTGCCCGCTGGTTTGCCCAAGGACGTTACTCCCGAAGAGGTGGCTGCCATTGCAGCCGCTGCCGCGCAGATGCAGATGCTGAACGCAGCTCTGAAGAAGGATCCGGCAGTTGCCGCCGCGCAAGTGGAAACAACGCCAGCCCGCGCTCCGGAAGAGATCAAGGAAAAAGAGCAATCTCAAGAGAAGCTTTCGTCACAGGCACAGGCTGAGGCCGCGTCGGCTTCTACGGCTACCAATACAACAACAGATCCGGCACCCGCAGAAGTAACCTCGCACAGCGAGGCCGAAAACCGGAGCGGCGGCGAAGCCCACGTCTCGAATACAAACCGTCGCCGGCGATGGAATGATCCTAAGGAGGAACCGCAGGACGTACCCGTGACGATGGCATCCGCGCCAAACCCGGTGGTTACCGGCAGCGAAGCCGAGCCTCGGTGGACCGCCGTAGCGGTCGCGCTGGATACGCACGAGACCACAGTTTCCCTCGAAGCGGAGATGCAAAAGGCATACGAGGCATTCGTTGCCGAGGAAACGGCCGCACGCGAGAATTCTGCTCCCGTCGTAGAATCCGCACTGGAAGCTGTCGTTGCGGAAATATCCACTTCACAATCCGTTCCCGATGCCGAGCCTGCGATTTCGCCAGCTTCCGAAGGCCAGCCGCTTGCGTCCGCTTCGCCCCAGGCCGCAGCGTTTGCCTCTTCCGTAACGGAGCCGGCAAATATTCCGCAACTCGATTCTCCGGTGGCCGCAGCCGCTCCGGTTGAAGCGCAACTCGAGACCGTCTCTGCATCCGCCGAACCGCACGAGCAATCGGACGATGTGGCTGCGGTGCAGCAGATTCCTGCGGAGCAATCCATTGTCGACTCCGTCGCGGTCGAACCGTCCCCGGCACAAACTCTTTCCGACGAAGAGAGCGACAAGAATAAAACAGAACAACACGCTCGCGATCACAGCCAAGAATATTTACGCGAACCTGCAACCCATGGCGCGCCCCAAATTAACGGCGCCGCGGTAGAGATCGCGGATGCGGACAACGCGGCATCGCAAACCATTGGCGACAGTCCTGCTCCCCAGGAGTTATCGCCTGCGGCTCCAGTCGAATCCAGACCCGCGGAAGCCGCAGCGAGCGCCGATTTGCCGCCCATCACTTCTACGAGCGATCACGAAAACGTAGATAATAACGAAATAAAATCCGACAACAATCAGGAAGATTCCGAAGTCGTTAAAACCACCGCAGCCGCGTGGGCCAACTGGCGCCAAATCCGAGACACCGGCCATGCCGAGCCTGCTCGCCCTGAGTTCGAAGTGTCGGGGATCACTCCGCAGGAACCCGCCGCCATGGCAGTGGCCGCCGGAGCGGAACAAATCCCGCATGAAACTCCCACTCCCTCTGCGGAAAATTCTTCCGACATCGCCAGCATCGTCGACAGCGTGCTGGCCGATCTTCGCCCCAAGCTGATGGCAGAGATTTCGCGCAAAATGTCGGAGAAAAAATAGCCGCGCTTTGTTGCGCAGCTTGATTTCCGCTAGGCCTTGGTCACGTTCTGCGCTGACCAACTCTTAACAAATTCTCCCAGCTGGTCGAGTGCGTCGGGAAATTTGTCAGTCATCGCCGCGAATCCCAGGCGAAAATGCGAAGGCTCATCCCAGCAATCCCCTGGAGCGAGAAGAATGCCCTGCTCCGCTGCCGCCTCGCAAAAAGCGCGGCTATTCTCGCCACTCACCAGCCACGGGAAAGCCGTCGCCCCGCCACGAGGAGGAATCCAACCAATCGTCTCGCGATGCTCGGACATGAAAGGGATTAACTGCTCAAGATTTCGAGTGGCGGTGGCCTGCGTTTTCCCGAGGACGATGTTCCGGTGGCGCATGGCAATCTCCGCCAGCATTTCTCCCGCAGTATTGTTCGAAATGGAAAAAGTAGCGCGCGCATTCCAGTAGAGTTCGCGGCGCCTCGGATGGTGCTCGATCATCCAACCGATCCGCACTCCGGATAAAGGAAAAGCTTTCGAGAAATCGTGGATGACCGTCGCATGCGGCAGCCGGGACGCCGATCGTGTCGCCTGCCCGCCATTGATCGGATGATAAATCGGGTGGTAGACCTCATCGCTCACCAGTTGAATTTCGCGCGACGCCGTGAACTCGTGCAAGCTGTCCAGTTCCGCATCGCTGATCGTGGCGCCCGTAGGATTGTGCGGACTGTTGATCAGAACCATCCTGGTATTCCGATCCACCAGCCGCTTGATCTCGTCAACATCAATGCGGAAGCCGTTCTCCTTCCGCACCGCGTAGTAGCGAGTCTCGATCCCGAGCGATTCCGGCAGCGCGGAAAAGGGCGGGTAGCCCGGCTTCGGCAACACAACGTTGGCTCCCGCCTCCGCGGCGAGCCAGAACAGAATCAGCAGCGCCTCCGACGCTCCGGTCACGACCTGGACCGCGTCGACATCCACTTCCTGCATCTCGGCAATGGCCGCGCGCAAGCCCTCGGCTCCCGCCGGACGGCTGTAGGCCAATTTGTGATGCAGAAAGCGCTCCCGCTCCTCCTCACTCGCGAGACTCAGAATCTCATGCAGCGTCCAGCGCGGCCCTTCGCTCGAAGCCAGGTTGAATTCGATCTCGTGCTCGAAGCGGTCCAGCCAAATGTCGAGTAGGAACGGCTTCAGTTGCATGGGAACCTCGGGGGATTAGCGAACGATCGCCGCCGCTAAGTTATCACAGGGCTTTTGATCTCGCTGGAATCACCAATGAAGTGGGTGCCCCGTCCTTCGCGCACTTTGCGAAGGGCGGGTACCGATGCAGCCGGCGTGACGGCCTTAACGCCGCCGGTGAACCAAACGAAATCTTCCCCCAACCTTCGTTCGCTCTCACAGGCCCCGCTTCGTCCAACAGATAAAAACGATAACCGCTCCAGCGCCACTGCTCGGGCAATCCACCAGTCCGCGCTTCACCGGGTTGCGATGGATGTACCGCAACTTCTCCACTCGCTTCTTCGTCGTCCAAACGTTGAAATCGTAAAAATGAGCCTGCCAGAAGCCCGTGCGCACAGCCGCGTCCTCACACGAAGCGATAGCGCTGGCGGGTCACTTCCAGTATCGCAAGCAAAGGGTCGCAGCTGCCCACGCCTGACAGAAGAGGCAATCGCCGGTAGTACGAACAGG
>Ga0302278_10006265_pt1 | contig 11426 bp, 10 predicted proteins | sample III_Bog_N3_2_FD_194543 | JGI IMG/M metagenome (GOLD analysis project Ga0302278, IMG submission 194543) | Peat permafrost microbial communities from Stordalen Mire near Abisko, Sweden - III_Bog_N3_2 | ecosystem: Environmental > Terrestrial > Soil > Wetlands > Peat | place: Sweden: Abisko... | reverse complement strand
GCCCTTCGGCAACGGCACAAGACCATTGAGGTTCCAGCTCAAGACCCGGATGCCAGCGAGATTGAGGTCTGGTGGTATCCGCCGGCGCTCTTCGCCGAAGATGGCATCGTCGATCGGTTATCGCTCTATCTTTCCCTGAAGGAAGACCACGATGAGCGCACCGAAACTGCGCTGGAAGAGATGATGGAGAAATTCAAATGGTAAAAGGGTTGGAGGTCTTTCGCGAGCACTTCCAATCTGCCGGCAATTCGCTGGAAGCTGATGAAATTTGCATTACTACAAGCCAAACAACCAGAGGAATACCGGACGTAGCTTCAGGATCTTGATGCGATGTTGAGGGGAACGCCAAGGTCGTCGATGTGATTCCCGGGGATAGGCCCCAGAAATATTTCTACAGTTGTCGCGAAAACAGCTTCTGTTTGCCACTAGGTTGGCTTCCGCAAGCGACTTTTGAAGTGCCCCGACAACCAGACCTCTAGTTTCAATTTCGGCCCGCATTTTCTGCCTCCGAATCCGTATGTCCGAATATTTTCGCACACTACGAAAATGTTGATCGTTTTTCCTGGAGGCGGTTCTTCAAAGTGACGGGTCGAGATTCGGATCTGCCTAATTCTAGGCAGCTTATGCGTGGCAATGTTTTTCGCTTTTTCTGCGTTTTTCGTCAGTAAACTATTGAAAATAAATATTTTAGTGGTGGAGGCGGCGGGAGTCGAACTTGTGCTGAGCACTGAAAACACGTAACTTATTCATTCTAGGAATACCCGAAATTCACAGATTTCAATGAGTGCCAAATCTGCGTACAAATCGCGTACAAACAAATCCTAGAATTCCCGAACCTCCAACAGCTTCACCTTCCAATCTGTTCAGCGGACCATCTGAAGAGTTCTTGATCGTTTATACATCAAACCGACGATCCCGAAGATGGGATTTCGGCGAGGATTCCGGATGGCTCCGCCGGAACCGCATCTGGATGTCGCCGACGGCACTGAAGTTGCAAGATCCTCACAGGACCGCGATTCCCAGTGAGGTCTCGGAAGCTGGCTTTAGCTGCCCCGCTCTTTGTCAGCGATCCTGTCCGGTCGATGGTGAATTCTGCCGTAACAGCGCTCCCATCCTCAGTTTTTCAACGACTTACTAACCGGTGGGGAACGCCTAAGACCACCGAAGTCGTGTAAGACCTGACCGTGATGTGCGTTGCAGCCACCGGCCAATTCTGATCGATATTGCATGTAACGAATTCCCCATTTCATGACTTTGTTCTTGTGAATGCACATTCCAAGGACGTTTCTTTCCATGATCTCTCGCCTCCTTCGAGTTCTATGCCTATCTTTCCCACTCTGTGTGGGGGGAATGGTCGTCACAGCACAGGATTCTCTCACCCTGCGGCAGGCAATCAATCAGGCCCTGGGACAGAACCCCGAGGCAGCCATTGCGCGTGCAGACAATCAAGAAGCCAAATCGGCGGCCACCATGGCGCGCGCCCAGCTTCTGCCGCAACTCAACTTTACGGAAGACATCTCTCGCGGCGATGATCCGGTCTATGCCTTTGGAACGCGGCTTCGGCAGCGGCAGTTTACGCAAGCTGACTTTGCGTTGAACGCGCTGAATTTTCCGCAGCCCATCGGCAACTTCTCCACGCGTTTCTCTGGTTCATGGATGGCGTTCGACTCGCTCAAGACACAGAAGGAGATCCATCGCGCGGATTTGCGCAGACAGAGCGCTTTGTCCTCTGCCAAAGCTGTGGATCAGCAGATCGTGTTTCGTGTTGTAGAGGCCTACCAGCAGGTGCTCTATGCGCAGCGAGAGATCGATGTTGCCCAGCATGAGCAGGAGACGGCGGCGGCTCTTCTGACCTCTGTGGGTGAGCACGTCAAGGCTGGCCTTGCGGTGGAGTCGGATCGCATGTCGGCTGAGGTAAATGTGGCCGCTCGCAAAGAGGAGTTGATTGCGGCGCAGGGCGACCTGGAACTGGCGTGGGCCCAATTGCGCGAGGCGATGGGCGACCCGGAGCTGACAGCAACCGAACTGAAGCCGATCGAGCTGCACACATTCCCGCAGAACACACTGGAAGAGGAACTGGCGACGGCCGAAAAGGCGCGACCGGATCTGGCGGCGTTAGGACAGGAGCAATCGGCGCAGGCGTCTGCCGTGGGAGCGGCAAAGTCGGACTTCGGCCCACGCGTGAGCGCCTATGGAAACTGGGAAGAAGACCACTCCTCCTTTACTGGCTCGGGAGGCAACAACTGGGTGGCCGGCGTGCAGATCAGTGTGGACATTCTGCCCTTAGGCAGGCGCGCCCAACTCTCGCGCGAGTCTGCTGCCAAGCAAAAAATCGATGCGCAAGTGGCCGCTTCGCAGCAGCATCTGCGGCTGGAAGTGAGCCAGGCTCACATTCACCAGAAGACCGCGGAACTCTCGCTGCAGACGGCGCGGACGGCAATGGATCAATCGGCTGAGAGTCTGCGCATTCTGAAGAATCGTTACGGTGCGGGGCTTGCCACCATCACCGATCTGCTGCGGGCCGAAGATGCCGAGCGGCAGAGTCAATCCAACTACTGGCACGCCGTTTACGAAAATGCCATGGCCTATAGCGAACTTTTATACGCGACTGGGACACTAACTCCCGATGCGGCGGAGGAATTGCCATGAAGACTGTCTTACAGGCAAGTTTGCTGGTTGTTGCCGCCGCGATGGTGGCCGGATGTCATGGTACCGACTCCGCGTCCCCTGCGGTTATTGAGACCGTGCAGGCGCGGGTTGTTGAAAGCCACGCGCAAGAGGTGCCTGTGGACCTGCGATCCACGGGCACGGTTCATGCCAGGGAAACCGCGGTTCTCTCCGCGCAGGTGATGGGCCGCATCCAGCAGGTGCTGGTGCACGAGGGAGACAGCGTACGGGCTGGGCAAACGCTGGTGGTGCTGGACGACGCGGCTTTGCGAGCGGCTCTGGAGCAGGCGCAGGCGGGCTTGAAGGCGGCGCAAAACGCGCAAGCCGCGGCGCAGACCAACGCCTCGCTGGCGACAAGCACGTTAAACCGGTACAAACAACTTGAGTCCGAGAAGAGTGTGAGCCCGCAGGAGATGGATGAAGTCTCGCAGCATGCCGAGGCTGCGGAGGCGAACCTTGAGGCAGCACGCGCGCAAACCGACGAGGCACGAGATCAGGTAAACGGCGCACACACCATGCTGGGGTATACGCGCCTGTCGGCGCCTTTCTCCGGCATCGTAACGGCGCGGCTGGTCGATCCGGGGACGATGGCCGCACCGGGCGTGCCGTTAATCCAGGTCGATCGGGCCGGGGATCTGCAACTTCAAGCTTCGGTGGATGAGTCGGCGATTGGCGCGGTTCACAAGGGGATGAAGGTACAGGTGACGATCGATGGCGCCGGTTCCACGAGCATAACGGGAACCGTTGCCGAGATCGTGCCCGCCGCCGATCCATCGAGTCATAGCTTTCTCGTCAAGATTGACTTGCCTTCTTCAACTCAGTTGCGCGCCGGCATGTATGGAACGGCTGAGTTTGCCAACGGCACCCGCCAGGCGATTCTGGTTCCGCGCTCGACGATTGTCATGCGCGGCTCACTGGCCTGCGCCTACGTTCTCGACGGTCAAGTGATTGCGCAACTCCGTTATCTCACGCTGGGCGCGGCGCAAGGCAATCTGGTAGAGGTTCTGTCGGGTATCTCTTCCGGTGAAAAACTGGTTGACGCACCCTCCGAACGCGACCTCGCCGGAAAGCGTATCGAGGTCCAGCAATGAAGCAAGACCTTGGAATCGCCGGACGCCTGGCCCATTCATTTCTCAACTCCAAGCTGACGCCGCTCTTTATTGCCGCGTCGCTGGCCCTGGGAATCTTCTCCATTGCAATCATTCCGCGCGAGGAGGAGCCGCAGATCCTGGTTCCCATGCTGGACATTACCACCGCTATGCCGGGTGCGTCCCCGGCCGAGGTGGAAGAGCGTGTCACACTGCCGATCGAGACGCTCGCGCATCAGATCTCCGGCGTGGAGTATGTGTATTCGACGTCTGCGCCAGGACAGAGCCTGGTGATTGTGCGTTTTCTGGTCGGCACGTCCCAGGAAGATGCGCTGATCAAGGTCTACAGCAAGCTCTACTCGAATTTTGATCGCATGCCGCCGGGAGCTTCGCAGCCGCTGATCAAGGCTCGCTCCATCGACGATGTGCCGATCCTGGCCATGACGCTTTGGGGCGAGCATTACAACGGCTATCAATTGCGCGCCATCGCAGAGGAGATGCAACACAGCATTACGCAGATTTCCGATGTGTCTGAGACGACGATCATCGGCGGCCTTCCACGCACCATGCGCGTTGTGCTAAGTACGGAAAAGCTGAGTGCCTACGGCCTATCGCCTATGGCAATCGTTGGGCATTTGCAAGCCGCAAATGCGAGCGTGCAGGCAGGGAACTTCTCTGATAACAATCAGGAGGTTTGTGTCGACGCCGGCAACCTCTTCAACAGCCGCGAGGATCTGGAAGCTGTGGTGGTGGGCGTGGTGCGCGGACATCCGGTGTACCTGCGCGATGTCGCCGACAAGATTGTCGATGGCGCCGCGGAGCCGTCGGACTATGTAGTCTACGGCACGACGAACGCGAGCGTCACAGCGCAGCAGCGATTGCGCCAGTATCCGGCGGTGACGATTACCGTGGCCAAGCGCAAGGGAACGAATGCCACCGATATCTCCAACGCCGTGCTCAAGCGCGTGCATGAGATGCAGGGCGTGACGATACCCAACGACGTGACGGTGACGACGACCAGGAATTATGGAGAGACGGCAAAGAACAAGTCGGACGAGCTGCTTGAGCACCTACTGTTGGCGACGTTATCGGTGACCTTGCTGGTCGCGATCTTCCTGGGGTGGCGCGAGTCGGGCGTCGTGTTGCTGGCCATTCCAGTCACGCTCGCCCTTACCATGTCTGTGTTCTACTTCCTCGGCTACACCATCAATCGCGTTACTCTCTTCGCTTTGATCTTCAGCATCGGCATCCTCGTGGATGATGCGATCGTTGTGGTCGAAAACATGATGCGCCACTTCCGGCTCAGGGAAAACCATGGCCGGTCGATGAGCGAAGTCGCGGTCGAAGCAGTTGCAGAAGTGGGCAATCCAACCATTCTGGCCACTTTCGCCGTGATTGCCGCGGTATTGCCGATGGCCTTTGTCCGCGGTCTGATGGGGCCCTACATGCGCCCCATCCCCGTGGGCGCATCTGCGGCCATGCTCTTCTCGTTGCTGGTTGCCTTCGTGGTTTCGCCCTGGGCGGCCCTCCGCCTTGTTGGCCGCCATCTTCAAGGAGCCAAAATACTGGAGCCCGAGACGGAGAACTGGCGGACCAGTCTCTATCGCCGCATCATGACGCCTCTGATCCAATCCGCGCGCAATCGCGTCCTGTTTTTCATTGGAGTGGTGGTGCTGTTTCTGATCTCGGTGGCGCTATTACCGCTCGGACTCGTGAAAGTAAAGATGTTGCCGTTCGATAACAAGAGCGAACTCCAGGTGGTCATCAACATGCCCGACGGCACGCCCCTTGAGCAGACTGCGCGCGTGGCCCAGGCGCTGGGAGATGAACTCGCTCGACAGCCGGACGTACTCAACTACCAGACGTACACCGGAACATCCGGGCCTTATAACTTCAACGGACTGGTGCGCCACTACTACATGCGCCGTCAGCCGAATCAGGCCGATATCCAGGTAAACCTGTTGCCAGCCAAGCAGCGCAGAGAACAAAGCCATGCCATTGCCAAGCGACTTCGTCCGTTGCTCGACGCCATCGGTAACGCGTATGGCGCGCGCATTCAGGTCAGTGAAGTACCTCCGGGACCGCCGGTGGTGCAGACCCTTGTGGCCGAGGTTTACGGGCCAGATATGGCCGGTCAGACGCAGGTTGCCCAGCAGATCAAGTCGATCTTTCAGCACACCGCGGGCGTTGTAGATACGGACTGGTATGTCGAAGATCCGCAGCCGAGACTGGTGATGCGCGTGGATGAGGTCAAGGCTGCGCAACACGGCATCGCGGTCTCCGATGTAACCCACGCCCTGGCGCTGGCTCTCTCGGGAGATCAGGTCGGCCTGATGCACAATCAGACATCACGGGAGCCTGTGCCTGCAATTGTCGAACTTGACCGCGCCGATCGCTCTTCCGAGCAGAGTTTGGACAATATTCGCCTGCCCGGCGCGGACGGCGGCATGGTTTCTCTGCGCGAGTTGATTATCGTCGAGCACACAACCATCGAGCCGAGCATTTATCACAAGAACTTGCGCCGTGTGGTCTATGTCACGGGAGATGTAGCTGGCGCGGTGGAGAGCCCGGTCTACGCAATCCTGAAGATGAACAAGGAGCTCGACCATCTCACGCTTCCGGCTGGATACACGCTGGCTCGCTATAACGCGTCGATGCCTGAGTCCACGGACCATTACTCGATGAAGTGGGATGGCGAATGGCAGATTACGATCGAGGTGTTCCGCGACATGGGGCTGGCGTTCGCCGCGGTGCTCGTTCTCATCTACGTGCTTGTGGTGGGCTGGTTCCGCTCCTTTATCGTACCGCTGATCATCATGGCCCCCATTCCGCTCACCCTGGTGGGCATCATGCCGGCCCATGCCATTCTGGGCGCATTCTTCACAGCGACGTCGATGATCGGCTTCATCGCCGGCGCAGGCATCATCGTGCGCAACTCGATTATCCTTGTCGACTTCATTGAGCTCCGAATCAGCCAGGGAATGCCCCTTGCCGAGGCGGTGATCGATGCAGGCGCAACTCGATTCCGTCCTATGCTCCTGACTGCGGCGGCGGTCGTTGTCGGTGCAAGCGTAATTCTTACGGACCCTATCTTTCAGGGGCTCGCACTTTCGCTGATTGCAGGAGCGGTCGCTTCGACTTTCCTTTCGTGGCCGACCATTCCAGTGCTTTACTTCATGGTTCATTCGCGGCATCAAGCCGCGCCTGATCATCAACCTGAAACCGAACAACGAGATTCTCTATGACAGTCGAACGTGGTGTGCGCCTGAGGGCAGGCATCATGGTGCTTTTGTCACTTGCGCTTGCGCATTTCCTTGCACTTTATTGGCTCTGGCTAACGCTTTTTGTTGGACTTAATCTGTTGCAGTCGGCATTCACCAACTGGTGCCCAGCCATGTCCATCCTGCGCGCCGTTGACCTGAAAGATGCTGCTTGCCGTTCCGGACAGTGAGCCAGTGATGCATGCCCGAACCCAAATTGCGCGACTCAAAGATGAGGTTTACCGCCAGATGTTCCGGGTGGAGGAAGGTCGTTCAGGTGCCGAATTGGGCCTCGCACTTGCCTTGCTGCGTGCATGGATCGCCACAGACTCCAAACCTGAAGGCGCTGGAAATCGGGAGTGGCTCAGCAAAGTATCTCCCATTTGCCTGCAGATGATTGCGGCGGCCTTGAAACAGAATGCACCGACACTTCCCTGTGCGCAGTGAATTGGCGGCCTCCAGTGCAAGCGATTCTCACTTCATTCACGCGCAAGAATATACTGGTCTGGCGCCCGATTCATCCAAACGATGCGACCTGAACTGACCCGAGCCACCGACCTCCTGCATCGAGACACCCCGGAAGCTATCGAGGAGGCGATCGGTTTACTTCAAAACACGGTCTATTCATTCAGCATGAAGGTCTGTGGGCATCCTGAAGATGCCGAAGACACCATGCAGGAGGTTCTCTCCCGTTCCATCAAGCACCTTGCCAAGATCCAGACCCCGCAGCAGATGGCCGTCTGGCTTTACACCGTGACCAGGAACCGCTGCTGGCGCATGCGCCGCAAGCCTGCACACGCTCCGGCACACCTTCTCTCGCTCGATGAGCTGATGCCGGACGGTGACGAACTGGACAGGCTGCTTGAGGATGCAGCGGCAGGTCCGGAAAGCAACGTCCTCGCCGCCGAGCAGCACCACCTGCTGCATCAGGCAATCCTCCGCATCCCAGCCACATTGCGCATCGTTCTCGTGCTCCATGATATGGAGGAACTAACCACCGAGCAGGTTGCGCAGGTTCTCTCGCTTCAGCAGGGAACGGTACGGATTCGACTGCATCGGGCGCGTCTCAGCGTGCGAAAGGAGATGAGCCAGCTACTCAAGGCTAGACCCGAGCTACCCAAGCAAGCCAGACCCTCCGCAAGCAAGCCCAGGCGCGCCCGAGCCAACGGCATGCAACGCCCGGCTGAATGCCGCGATCTGTTCGCCAATCTCTCCGAGTATCTCGACGGCCGCGTGGAACCACTGAGCTGCGAACACATGCGCGAACACATCGAAGCATGTCCGTCCTGCGTGGCGTTTCTGCGCGACCTGCGCGCCGCCATCGATCGTTGCCGATCCCTGGAGATTCCTTGCGACTCGGCCGTCGCACCGCGTCTGCGCGCCATCCTCACCAGGGAATACCTGCGCATGTTGGCGATCCCCGTCGACAAAGAATCTTGCTCAATGGTGTAACGAATCGCTGTTTTCGTGGATTCACTAGTGCGAAAGGAAATCCACGATGGAAGTCAGGATCACGCATCTCAATCGGGTCAAGTTCTCCATTCAGTCTCGAACTCATACAATTCTGTGCGACCAACCCGCTGACGATGGCGGCGATGACATGGGCATGACACCGCCGGAGCTGTTTCTGGCGTCGTTGGGGTCGTGTGCGGCCTTCTATGCTACGCAGTATCTCAGGACTCGCAGCCTTGCTGTGACCGGCGTCGAGGTCTTGGTGACCGCCGAGAAGTTGAAGCATCCGGCTCGGCTTGGCAACTTCCGCGTCCAAGTTACTTATCCTGTTTCTCTTACCGAGGAACAGACAGAGGGTCTTATGAGGAGTGTGAACCACTGACTCATTCACAACACCCTCTTGTCACAACCGGAGTTCGCGATCGAACTACGGTCAATGATCCAGGTGAGCCTTTTCGACAATTCTCGATATTGAGCAAAATAGTACAGACTATTGCGACCATCCAAGCGCACGAATGGCACTACGACAGTCACCTGGCTTGGCGGATAGGTAGCTCAAATGACAAAGAATGCGAATAAGGAAGCCCCTGAACGACAAGAGTCGCCCTGGTTCCGAATTGGAAAGTTCCTGTTTGTTGTTGTCTTGGCAGTCGCCGTTTTTCTGCTTGGCCTAAGCATGGTGCATCACCGCTTCTTTCGAGGCGGCTATATCAACCAGCACGGCGTCCTCAAACCATAGCGGGAACTGCAGAGAGTCTTGGTCGCGGCTCCGAATGATTCCAAGTTGCGGATTCCCTGGCGTGAAGATCTCATGCGAAAGGCTCACTCGCAAAGTGATATGCTGCGCCGTCTCCCGCTACTGTGAGCCTATGCGGTCGATGCCATAGGCATCCAGCACATCGGGCAACGTTACGACACCTTCCAGTTTGTGAATATCCGCCCGGTGGACGACCGGCAAGACATCGAGATGGTACTTGCTCATGCGTTCGAGAGCCAGATGCAGGGCATGATCCGTGTGAAGGTGCGGAACTTGGAGGGTTTCCACAATGTCTTTCAGCGGCTGTTCTTTTCTCCCATCGACAAAGGCGCACCCCATCGTCTCTCTGGTCAGCATTCCCAGAAAGTAATCCTTCTCGGCCACAGGCCAGGTACGGAGCTTACTGGCACGAGTTTGTTCGATCACATCCTGGACACGCATCTCGGCCGGGAAAATCTCCAGAGATTTCCGCATGACCTGAGCCACGGTTCGCTTGTTAGGTTCGTCGCGAGTGCTGCGACTGGGTAAATGAATGCCATCCTGATGCGCCAAAGCCTCGTAGATGGGCTGCTTCTGAAATCGGGAAGAGATGAAGAAGCTGGTCAAGTTTGCAATCATCAGCGGCACGATGACAGCGTAATCCCGCGTCATTTCAAAGATCATGAGCACCGATGTCATAGGAGCCCTTATGATGCCCGCGAAGAGCGCACCCATGCCGACCAGCGCGTAAGCGCCAGGAGTTGCGGTGTATCCCGGCAACAAGTGATGGGCCACCGTGCCGATGGCGCCTCCCAGCATTGCACCGAGAAATAGGCTAGGGCCAAAGATTCCCCCCGCATTGCCAGAGGCATAGCTGGTGGTAACTCCAATCAGCTTGAGCACCACAAGCAGCAGCATCAACTTGAGCGCCATGGTGCCATCCAGGGCACTGCCGACGTAGCTATATCCAACGCCCAAGACTTGGGGCACAAACCATCCCATCAGGCCAACCGTCACGCCGCCTACTACGGGATGCCACCAGCGCGTACTCTTGGGCAGGTGCAGAAAGAACTTGCGCATTTCCAACAAAAGCCGGGTGAAGGCCACGGACAGAAAGCCGCCAGCGATGCCCAGCAGGGCGTAAATGGCGAGTTCCAGCGGATGGACCAAAGTGTATTGCGGCACTTTAAATAGGGGGTTATTGCCAAGCAGGAGGCGCAAAACTGCCCAGGAGGTGGCGGAGGCAAGCACAACCGAACCCAGAATCGGCGCATGCATATCGCCCATCACCTCTTCGAGGGAAAACAACACAGCCGCCATCGGGGTATTGAAGGCCGCGGCAATGGCGGCGGCGGCGCCGACAGGAATCAGGGCCTTTACCTTTTCAGGACGCAAGCCGAGCCAGCGGCCGAGAACGGAGCCGATTCCAGCGCCTACCTGAACAGATGGTCCCTCGCGGCCCAGTGGAATCCCGCTCGCCAGCGTGGTCGCTGTGCAGAAAAACTTGCCCAGAACGGTGCGCAAGGAGATGAACCCATCCCCTGCGAAGAGGGCAGCCTTGGTCTGGGGCACGCCGCTGCCCCTGGCGTTGGGAAAATAGCGGTAGAGCAGGAAGCCCATGGCCAGCGATCCTGCCACGGGTATCAGTAGGCGCCTCCACGCGGCGCTGCCCACCGGATAGAGGCGCATTCCCAACCGCTCCGTGACCACGATAAAGGCAACAACTGCGAGTCCGGTAAGCGCTCCTATCAGCAGCGAAAGAACTAGAAATACCTGCTCCTCACGCTGTTGAAGATGGGCAATCAAGCGCGACCTAAGAATCGTCCACCATCTCTCTTTCGGCCGGTTTTCGGCGGTGGAGGCAGATGCCATAGGAACAGTTTACGCGAATGGCATCTCATGCCCGAGAGAGCATCAATCAGGCGTCATCGACGTTGTTGTGCACCGATTCATTCCGGATTCTATTTCTGAATTGATGGCGACAAAAGCCTTACAGAAATTGCGCCGCTGCGGTCGCGGCGTGCGTCACTATAGCTTCTTTCGAAGGTATTCAAACACAACATACCCAATCAGCGAGGAGATCGCGGCAATAAGAAAAGATGAATATCAGTCTTGTTCAGGCGAAGAAAAGGCGATATTCTTGACGCATGAAGAAGCGTTCAACGAGCAAGCGCGGTCGGATGATGACTGTGCAGCAGTTTCGGGCATCGTTTGGGGACGAGC
>Ga0302278_10006263_pt1 | contig 11430 bp, 5 predicted proteins | sample III_Bog_N3_2_FD_194543 | JGI IMG/M metagenome (GOLD analysis project Ga0302278, IMG submission 194543) | Peat permafrost microbial communities from Stordalen Mire near Abisko, Sweden - III_Bog_N3_2 | ecosystem: Environmental > Terrestrial > Soil > Wetlands > Peat | place: Sweden: Abisko... | reverse complement strand
TGGTGAAGTTCTTCATCGAACGGGCCGCCAAGGGCGGTGTCGATGTCTTCCGCGTCTTCGATTGCCTGAACTGGGTCGAGAATATGCGTCTGGCCATGGACACAGTGATCGAGAGCGGTGCCGTCTGTCAGGCCGCCCTTTGCTACACCGGCGATATCGGCAATCCGGCCCGCTCCAAATACGATCTGAAGTACTACCTGAAGCTGGCCAAGGATCTGGAGAAAGCCGGGGCCCATATGCTTGCGGTCAAGGACATGGCCGGCCTGATGCGCCCCCGGGCCGCCACCGCTCTGTTCAAGGCCCTGAAGGAGGAAATCTCCATCCCCATCACCTTCCATACCCACGACACCTCGGGGCTATCCGCCGCCTCGGTACTGGCCGCCGTCGAGGCCGGGGTGGACAGTGTGGACGCCGCCATGGACTCATTCTCGGGCACCACCAGCCAGCCGCCGCTGGGCTCCATCAACGCCGCCCTGAAGGGTCACGAGCGCGACCCCGGCCTGGACCAGGACCATCTGGACAGCATCTCGGTCTATTGGGAGCAGGCCCGCAAGCATTACGCCGCCTTCGAGGCCGATGTGAAGTCGGGCACCGCCCAGGTCTATCTGCACGAGATGCCCGGCGGCCAGTACACCAACCTGCGCCAACAGGCCAAGAGCTTAGGGATCGAGGACAAATGGACCCAGGTGGCCCATGCCTACGCCGACGTCAATCAGATGTTCGGCGATATCGTCAAGGTCACCCCCACCTCGAAGGTGGTGGGCGACATGGCCCTGATGATGGTCACCACCGGCCTGACGCCGGAAGACGTCACCAACCCTGAAAAGGAAATCGCCTTCCCGGAATCGGTGGTGCAATTGTTCCGTGGCGAGCTGGGACAGCCCCCCGGCGGATGGCCGGAAGCCTTGAGCAAGAAGGTGCTGAAGGGCGAAAAGCCCTTCACCGCCCGCCCCGGCTCGGTCATGTCCCATGCCAATCTGGCGTCCCAGCGCTCTGACGCCGAAGATCATGTGGGCCGCCCCATCAGTGACGACGAATTCGCCTCGTTCCTGATGTATCCCAAGGTCTTCCGCGACTTCGCCGCCATGACCCGCAAGTTCGGCGACGTCTCGGCCCTGCCTACCCCGGTATTCTTCCACGGCATGGACCAAGGCCAGGAAATGTCGGTGGAGATCGAGAAAGGCAAAAGCCTGATTATCCGCTTCCTGGCCATGGCCGAGCCCGATGAGAACGGCGAGAGGAAATTGTTCTTCGAGCTTAACGGCCAGCCGCGCACGCTCCGCGTCGCCGACCGTTCCGTCGTGCCCTCGCGCCCGGCCCAGCCCAAGGCCGAAGACGGCAATGCCTCCCACGTCGCCGCTCCCATGCCCGGCCTGGTGGTCACCGTCTCGGTGCGCGAAGGACAAGAGGTGGAAAAAGGCGACATGCTGCTGGCCATCGAAGCCATGAAGATGGAAACAGCCGTGCGCGCCGAGCGGGCCGGCACCATCAAGAAAATCTGCGTCACCCCCGCCCAGCAGGTGGACACCAAGGACTTGCTCATCGTGCTGGAATAACGATAGGCTTAAGGGCATGAGCGATCTCAAGGACATCGTGTCGAAAGAGGACACATTCGACAAACTGGACATCCGCCTGGGGCGGATCGTCTCGGTCGTTCTTGAGCCTACGGCACCCAAGACGGCCTATCGTATCTTGGTGGATTTCGGCAAATACGGCCAGCGCACCACCGTTGGCCGCTTCACCCGTCATGCGATTGAGGAAATCGTCGGCAAGCAAGTCATGGGCGTGCTGAATTTCGAGCCGCGCATGATTGGCGATGTCAGCTCGGATTTCCTACTGCTGGGCGTGCAATTCCCCAAGGCCGACAGCGGCGAAGCCACCTTCGTCACCCCCGCCATAGAGGCCAAAATCGGCAGCAAGCTGTTCTAGCCTGCCCCCCCTAGGACTACCTGATGTCCCTAAGTGACCTTTTACATCTGCTGGAGCTGGTCATGCTGGGAGCCGGCTTGGGCTTTGCCGGCGGATTGTTCGGCATTGGCGGCGGCATCGTCGCCATTCCCGTGCTAACCATCGGCTTCGGCGCCACTCAGGCCACCGCCCAGGGCACCGCCCTGGTGCTGATGGTGCCCAATCTTCTGATCGCCTGGTGGCGCTATGCCCGCCATAATCCGACCCCCCTGAAAGAAGTCGCCGGCATCGCTCTGGTCTCCACCATCACCACCTGGGCCACTGCCCAATTGGCTCACTGGCTGGATCAGGCCATGTTGCGCAGCATCTTCGCCTTGTTCCTGCTCTATCTGGCGGTGCGGATGACGGGCATGGTCAAGCCGGCGGCGGAAACCCACAGCCCGCATGACCGCAAGTTCCTGCCCCTGGTCGGCATCGCCGGAGGCTCCAGCATGGGGCTTTTGGGTGTCGGCGGCGGATTGGTGGCGACACCTTTATTCGCCCGCTTCTTCGGCCTTAGCCAACGCGCGGCGCAAAGCCTGGGGCTGGCCCTGGTGGCTCCCAGCTCGGTGATCGCCCTGGGGGCCTATGCCCAAAACCAACAGGTGGACTGGCATCTGGGCATCCCTCTGGCCGTCGGCGGGCTGTTCACCGTCGCCTCGGGCGTCGCCCTGGCCCATCGCCTGCCGGAAAAGAAGCTGCGCTTCTGCTTCGGCGTCATGGTCGGGCTGACCGGCTTGTGGCTGCTGCTGGGCAAATATATTATCGCTTAAACTGAATATCCCAGACGCAACCCGCCCCAATGCTGACCACCGACCATGATGGGAGCGCTCACCTCGGCCATGACCTGGCTTTGGCCGTCGCCCATGTTGCGGCGGTAGGTCTGAATCAGAAAGGGCTTGCGGTTGCGCGCCGAGGCCAGCCCGGTCGCATCGTTGAAGATCCTGCGGTTACGACAGTGAGCGGCATTCCATTTCGGATCAGAGCCCTGGTCTTGCGAGACTTTGCGATTATGGGTCGGCAGATAGCCGTTGCGATCGACGGCGGCACAAAAGACCACCCGGCCATCCAACTCCAGACCCTTTTCCTGGAATTCGGGGAATAGTCTGTCGGTCAGGGCCGTGAAAGCGGTCATGCACTGCTCTGGGTCACTGCCGGGGATAGGGCGATAGCTTTCGTCAAACAGGTCCGCCTTGGCAATATCGCCGCGCTCGACAGCCTGCTCCAGCAGCTTGCCGAAACGCGCCGCCGTGGCGGTGGTGAATTCGACGAAGCGGGATGCCTGGCTATCCTCGGCGTCCTCGTTGTTGATGCCGGTCAGAAAGGTTTCGACGGCCGAGCGTAGATGGCCGGATTCATCCATCAGGCGATCCGAGCTGGAACGCACGTCCGAGGCGGTCTTCTCGCCGCCTCGGGCGGTTTCCGCGACGCCGAGAATGGTCTCGGTAACACTGCGAGTCCCCTGGGCGGCCAGTTGGATGTTGCGGGCGATCTCCTGGGTGGCATCACCCTGCTGGGAGACCTTGGCGGTGATCTCCGAGGCGATCTGGTCGATCTGAGCGATGGTGGCGCCGATGCCGCCGATGGCCGTGATGGCCCCCGAGGTCCGCTCCTGCACCATGGCGATATGCGAGGCGATCTCGTCGGTGGCCTTGGCCGTCTGAGTGGCCAGATGCTTCACCTCGTTGGCAACCACGGCAAAGCCCTTGCCGGCGTCTCCGGCCCGCGCTGCCTCGATGGTGGCGTTCAGGGCCAGAAGATTGGTCTGGCTGGCGATGTCGGTAATCAGATTGACCACCTCGCCGATACGCTGACTGGCTTCGTCCAGCATCTGCATCTGCTGGCTGGTGCGCCGGGCTTCCTCGACGGCGGAACTGGCGATGCTGCTGGAACGGGCCACCTGGGCGGTAATTTCCTGCACGGAATTGGCCAGTTCGTCGGCCTTTTCAGCGACGGTGCGCACATTCTCGGCGGCATGTTCGGCAATCTCGCAGGCCTGATGCGAGCGATGATTGGCCTCGGAGGCGGACTCCGACATCACTCCCGCCGTATGGGACATCTGGCCGACGGCCTCGGCCACCACGTCCAGGGTGCGGGTGATGGTGGTCTCGAAGCGGGCGGTCTGCTGCTCCAGAACCATGCGGCGGCGCTCCTTCAAAGCGCCATCCTGCTGCTGGGCCAGTTCCAGAGCGTCGGCATGCTGGCGGTTTTCCTTGAACACCTGGACGGCGCGGGCCATCTCGCCCACCTCATCGGCATCGTTCAGCGAGGTAATGGCGACAGCCGTATTGCCCTGAGTGATCTGGACCATAGTCGAGGACAGATCCTGCAAGGGCTGGGACACCCCCTTGGAAACGATCAGATTGGCCACCAGCCAGGAGGACAGCATCCCCAGAACCACCAGCACCAGATTGACGACAATGCTGGAGGTGGCCTTGGCAGAAGCGGCTGCGGACATGGTTTTCTGATCGTCGTCCAAATGGCCGACCATGGAGGAAATATTGTCGTGCAGCTTTTCCAGCTCGGGCCGCACCGTCGAGCGCATCAGCTCGTTGGCCTTGTCGTTGTTGTTCAGCGACCAGGCCAACACATTGCGGCTGTCGTCCAGGGAATGAGCGTACAAAGCCTGTGCGGCGTCAATCTGGCCACCCAGGAACGGAGCCTCCTCGCGCACCTGACCCAGCTGCGAGATGAACTCAGAATGTGCCACCTCCAACTGTGCTTGGGCCCGGCGCATTTCGGCTTCGTCGGTCTCGGCCACGTATTGATAGAGAAGACGCATGGAATCCACGATCTTCTCGTTCGCCCGCTCCATATGGGAAACGGCGGAGACTTGCCGCTTGAGCAGGGTCTCGTAAGAATCGTTATTGGAAATCATGCTGTAGATGCTGACAACGGTATTGCAGGCGAAGCACAATACCAACACCCCCATAGACAACAGTACCTTATGGCGAATTCTTACATTGCCGAGGCGAAAAAGACTGCGCTGACCCATCTTCCACCTTTTCCCAAAAGTACCGTCAAAATTTTCTGGGCATTTTTTAGGGTCGCAAAACCACGTCGCGCCCCTGGCCCGCACCCGACCACAGCCTCGCATCTTGTCTGAGATGCAGGCATGTCAAAACTGTGATCACACTATATGTGATCACTTTATTTCGGGGCGCACAAGTGGCATGTGAGGGCATGCAGGGATTAATACGGCGCAATTGCGCGTAAGATCACCCCTCAGGGCAAGGGATCAGGTGAAAACTATCGGGAATAACTGATCACAAATCTAAGCCGCAGCCTTCAAGGTAAAGTGGAAGCGACTGCCCTTGCCGGGCGTCGAATCGGCCCAGATGCGTCCGCCCATGGCCAGGACCAGACGCTTGCAAACCGCCAGCCCAATCCCGACGCCTGAGTTTTCTCCGCTGTGATGCAGTTTCAAGAACAAGGCGAAGGGGTCTTGCAGCTCGGCATCAAAACCGATGCCGTTGTCGGTCAAGATGAAATGCCACATCTCGCCCTCGGGCAACGCCAAGATCTGGATCACCGGGCGCAGGCCGGGCTTATGGAACTTCATGGCGTTGCCGATCAGATTTTGGAAAATCTGCACCAGCGCCATGCGATCGGCCTGAACCAGAGGCAAAGGCTCGGCCTTGATCTCGGCGAAAGTCTTGGCCCTTAAGGTGGTCAGGGCTTCCAGGGCCGCCACCAGCGCCTTGTCGGCTGGAACGGGTGCCAGCACCCCGATGTTGGCGGCGCTGCGGGAAAAGGACAGCAGCCCGCCCACCAAGTCATACATGCGCTTGGCCGACTTCACCACATTGTCGAGATATTCCCGCCCAGTCTCGTCCAGAGATTCAGGATAGGCCTTTTGCAGCAGCTGACCGTAATTGACCACGGTACGGCAAGGTTCGCGCAGATCATGGGCGGCAACATAGGAAAAGCGCTCCAGCTCGGTATTCATCTCGGACAGCTGATTGATCATCTGCTGCTGGATTTCGGCGAAATGCTTTTGCTCGGCCAATTGGCCCGCCATGACGGCGATCTGGCGTTCGCGGGTCACGGCTTCCTTGCGCGCCAGCAGATTGCGCACTCGGGCCAGCACCACGGCAGCGATGAAGGGTTTGTGAATGAAGTCGTCGGCCCCCAGGCTCAAGGCAAACTCTTCGTCCGCCGGATCATCAAGGCCGCTCAGGAAGATGATGGGAATGTCGCGAGTCGAGGGATCGGCCTTCAGGGCGCGACAAGCGTCGAAGCCGTTCATCTCGGGCATCACCACGTCCAGCAAGATCAGGTCGGGCGCGCCCCAACGAGCCACTTCGTCGAGAAGCTGACGGCCGTCGCTGACGGTACGCACCGAATATTTGGCCTCCAGCATATCTTCCAGGACCAACAGATTATCCGGCTGATCATCGGCGACCAGGATACGGGTTTTGGCTGCGGTCACGACGCCCCCTCCTGTTCCCGTTCTTGCTTTTGGCGGATATCGTCCAGCATGTCTTCCAGGGCCAAAGCCAGACGCTCGGCCAGAGGGACAACCTCGTCACCACGCCCCTCGCGGGCGGCATGTTCGGCTTCCTGGGCCAGTCGGCGCAAACCATCGGCCATCAGATTGCCCGCCGAGCCTTTCATGCCATGGGCCAGAAAGGCCAGCTTCTCAAAATCCTGGCTCTCCGCCAGGCGACGCAACTCGGCGGCGGTGCCGGCATGAGCCTTTTCCACCGTGGACAACAGCTTGGCGATAAAGGCCGGCTTGCCGTGGTAACGATCTTCCAGGGCATCCCAATCGATGCCTATGGCCTCAAGAGGCTCGGGTGCTACAGGCTTGGCCCGCACATGGCGCAGCACGGTCTCCACCAGCAGTGTCGGATCCACCGGCTTGGTGACATGGGCCACCATGCCGGCATCCAGGCAGCGCAGACGCTCCTCTGGCATGGCATGGGCCGTCACGCCGATGATGGGCAGGGCCGGAGCCAGGACGCTGACCCGCCGCGCCAGCTCATAGCCGTCGAAATCGGGCATCTGGATGTCGGTCAGCAGCATATGGAAATGCTCAGGGCCCTCCTTTGTCAGCAGGTCCAGAGCCTTGGAGCCATTTTCGGCGGAAACAACCCAGGCCCCTTCGGCCTCCAGCATTTCATGCATGACCAGACGGTTGACCTCATTGTCCTCGGCCACCAGGAACGACAGGCCGGACAGCCGGCGAGGCGAGCGGATCACCGGGCGCAAGGCGGCGCAGGGTGCTGCCATGGCCTGGATAATCTGACGGGCCCGTAAGGGACGTTCAACCACGCCGAACAGGCTGGCGTCCCAGTCCATATCATGGCCGTGAGCGCCCACCGCCAGCAAGCGGCAACCGGCGGGCAAGGCCTGACGCAAAGCAGCCCCCGCCTCTGCGGCCAAGGACTTGGCTGGGGTGACCACCATGCTTCCAGAGGCGATCTGGGTGACATCGGAGACAATGATAGCGACAACGCCGCGGCGAAGAAGCTCGGCCTGCAAGGTCTCCGCCTCGTCCGGCTCCAACCCCAACAGGGCGACTTGGCCATCGGCATGCACCTGTCGGGGCGCCTCAACCTCGATCAGGGGCAAAGTGACGGTGAAGCGGCTTCCCTGGCCCAGGGAGCTTTTTACCGCAATCTCTCCGCCCATCAATTCCAGCAGCGTGCGGGTAATGGACAACCCCAGCCCGGTGCCGCCGAAATGACGGGTGGTGGAGCCGTCGGCCTGCTCGAAGGGGCTAAACAGACGCGATATTTGCTCCTCGCTCATGCCGATGCCACTGTCAGCCACCAGGATTTCCAGGCTTTTCCCGCGCCGGCTCAGGGCCAGACGGACAAGACCGCCGCCAGGGGTGAATTTGATGGCGTTGGACAAAAGATTGCCGATCACTTGCGACAAGCGCAGGGAATCCCCCAACAGCGCCGAGGGCAGTCCGGGGTCTTCCTCCACCACCAGCAGCAGCCCCTTGTCGTATGCCCGGCCCGCCGCCAGCATCAAGGTCTGGTCGATCACGGCGGCCAGCACCACCGGCACCTGCTCAACCCGCATCTGTCCGGCCTCGATCTTCGAGAAATCGAGCACGTCATTGACGATGCCAAGCAAGGTATGACCGGCCTCGATAATGCGTTGGAAGTTGACCTGGCTCTTGCGACCCGCACATTCCCGGTTGCCGATATGGGCCAAGCCCAGGACCGCGTTCAGAGGCGTTCTGATTTCGTGGCTCATATTGGCCAGGAATTCGCGGCGCACATTGGCCAGCCGTTCAGCCTCGGCCAAAGCCTTGTCGCGGGCATCCTCGGCGGCGACGAAACTGCTGATGTCCGAAAAGCTGACCACCGCCCCCACCACGGCACCGTTATGAACCATGGGGTGGGTAGCGCTGGCCACCGGCACCGGCTTGCCGTCGGCGCGCCAATAGGTATCGCGGTTTTGCCTGACTTCCTTGCCGCTTTGGATGGCGTCCAGGATGGGGCATTCCTCCTCGGGGAAAGACGTGCCGTCGGCATGGGCGTAGTGAAACAGCTGATGCCCCTTGGTCCAGAGCAGTTGTTCCTTATCGTACCCAAGGATGCGGCAGCTGGCGGGATTGACGAAGGTGATATAGCCCTCGGTATCCACCCCCATCAGGCCATCGGCCGAGGAGTCCAGAATCATCCCGAAGCGGCCTTCGGCGGACAGCAGCTGTTCGCTGCGCTGGGCGATTTCTTCTTCAAGATGATGGCGGTAGCGATCCAGCTCCTCGGCGGTGTTTCTTTGATCGGTGATGTCGCTCACCGTGCCGATCAAGCGCAAGGGCAGGCCGGAATCGTCGTAATGGGGCGTGCCCAGGATGCTCAGCCAGCGCAATTCACCATCCAGCCTTAAGATGCGGAACTCCTGACGGAAGCCCTCGCCCTGGGCCAGGGACTGGCGCGAGGCGGCGACAACGCGCGACACATCGTCGGGGTGAATGATGCGGCGAAAATCCTCGAACATCATCTCAAGAGGGGCCAGGCCAGTGATGCGGGAACATTCCGGCGACCACAAGACCTGATCACTGCGCAGATTCCACTCCCACACCCCCATGCGGGCCGCCGACAGAGCCAGAGTCAGCCGCTGCTGGGTCTGCCAAGACGCGGTAATGTCACGGGCCACCCCCAGGATGGCCACCGGCTGACCGTCCTTGTCGAGCACCGGCGATTTCACGGTCTCCACCAGGATGTTGCGGCCATCGCTGGCCATGGTCAGCCATTCGGTATTGATGCGCGAGGCACCGCTCGACAAAGCCATGCGGTCGTTGGCGCGGAAAAAATCGGCCTGATCCGCCGACACCAGATCATAGTCGGACTTGCCCACCAGATCGGCTTCCTTGATGCCGACGAAACGCTCGAACATGGGATTGCAGATCAGATAATTGCCCTGAACATCCTTGACCCAGACCAGATCGGGCATGCTGTCGATCAAGGTGCGCAAGCGCCGGCGTTCGTCGCGAATGGCCTGCTCGGTCCGCAGCTTGTCCCGATCATCCACCAGCATCACCAGCTCGCCCAAGGCCGGCCCATCGGCGACGGTGATGGTGGCCCGGCGGGGGCGGATGGGGATGGACTGGCCATCGACGTTCAACAGTGTCTGAGCGTCGTCTTCTCCCGACAGCTGAATCACCTGATCCAAAGGCTGTCCCAACAGATCCTTGGCGGCAAGGCCCAGAAGCTGTTCAGCCGCCGGATTGACATAGGCCACCAAGCCTTTGCGGTCCCCAGCCACCAGACCGTCGCTCAAACTTCCCAAGGTCAGAGATAAAATCTGGCGGTCCTTCTGGGCGAACATCCGCGAGCGATGCAAGCTGCCGCTAAGAAGACTGACCAAAATGCCGCCACTTAGCAGAAACAGCCATTGTAACAGATTCACGCTGGCAAAATCGCTTGAGCCCTTGCCCATGACAATGGCCACAGTGGACATCAGAATCGTGCTGAGCAATCCCGGCCCCGCTCCGCCCAGCAGCGCGGCGACGATGATGGGAAAGATAAAAATGATCAGCAGCGGACGGTCGGAAAAATCCACCGGCACTGCCAGCCGCAAGCCCAAGGCTGCCCCCGACAAAAGAACTGCCAGCAGATAATTCCCAAGATCACGCCGCCAGCCTCTGGCCCCAAGGTCGTAGGACAGATCCTGACTCAGCCCGGGAAAAGCACTGACGTTCTGACGATCGGGTATCCGCAGCATGCCCCAGGCCAGAAACAACGCGCTGACGAAGACAAAGATCAACCCCTTGGCCGTGGACAGCAAGGTCACCAAGGCGGGATTGGGCATCAGAAGCAGCAACTGGTCCGAAAGAACGATCCAAGCGCTGGAAAACAAGGCATAGGAGAGGATGGCCAGGATGACGAACCGGCGGCGCTCCATGGATATCATGATCTTCTCCTGACCCTGCCGTTATAGGAGCGGTCGGACAGACAGCAAATGCCATACCACCCCTCCGCCCCTGCGGCCTGCGCCTTGTTTGCGTCTTTTGGTCTCATCCAGCCACTTGCGATAGGCGGAGAAGACCCGGCCATATTGGGGAAAAGTCTCTTCGGATGCATCTTATCCGCAGAGTGAACACCCTTCTACTTTCGATTGAAACTGGCGAAAAAGTATAATCCCGATATAGACACTTTCTCGAAGGGGAAGCTTATGCGTCAGCCGTTGCCGCGACACGGGCCAGGGTGATGTGAAAACGACTTCCTTGTCCAAGACAGGATTCGACCCAAACCCGCCCACCGGCCAATTCGGCCAGACGCCAGCAAATGGCCAAACCGACGCCGCTGCCGGGGTAATCCCCCACCGGATGCAGACGGGAAAACAGGCCGAAGATGGTCTCTTGATAGGCTTCCTCGATGCCGATGCCATTGTCCGAGACCATGAAATGCCAGGCCCCGCGCTCCTCCGAGCAACTGACCTCGATCTTGGGGACATGACCTGGGCGGCGGAACTTGATGGCATTGCCGATCAGGCAGCTGAAAATCTCCACCAGCATGGCCCGGCTGGCCCGCACCGCCGGCAATCTGTCCGAGACCAGAATCTCGGCCCCGTACCGCTCGATCTCGGTATGCAGCAGGGCCAAGGCCCCCTGCACGGCATCGGCGGTGGAAATGATCTCCAGCCGCTCCAGCGATATCATGCTGGCAGAATATCCCACCAGCCCTTGCACCAGCTGACGGGCGCGGTCCGACTGGTCCATCATGACTTTCAGATAGCCGGCCCCCTCTTCGTCCACCTCTTCGCCCAGATGGCGGCCCAGCATCTGGCCATAGGTCATGATGCGGCGCAGGGGTTCTTGCAGGTCATGGGCGGCGATCTTGGTGAATTCCCGCAGTTCGGAATGGGCCACCGACAGCTCATCGAGCATGCGCCGCAGCAGTTGGGACTGGGTCTCCAGGCCTTGACGGGCATCGCTCAATTCACTTAATGCCCGGTTTTTCTCGGCGATGACCCCTTCAAGGTGGCCGATATATTCGTTCTCCAGCCCCTTGACGA
>Ga0302278_10006260_pt1 | contig 11432 bp, 7 predicted proteins | sample III_Bog_N3_2_FD_194543 | JGI IMG/M metagenome (GOLD analysis project Ga0302278, IMG submission 194543) | Peat permafrost microbial communities from Stordalen Mire near Abisko, Sweden - III_Bog_N3_2 | ecosystem: Environmental > Terrestrial > Soil > Wetlands > Peat | place: Sweden: Abisko... | reverse complement strand
CTCGCCATTGGTAACGTCCCGGTACCGCCAGGAAACGGACGAATGATCGAATTTCGCTCGAATGGGCGAATCCGAGCCTTTGGCCGCATGGGACGGTTGGCCGGCAATGCGTCAACTACTGGTTGATTGACTTTCTTCCGGACTGCAGATGGGGAAGAGTTAACTGAAGCCGGCGTTCTCGGGCGCAGCCGGGGAAGTTGCTCCTGGCAGGCCTGTTGGCGTAGTGTTTTCTCGCAGTTGGAGATACGCAAATGTCTACTCTTACGTCTTCTTCTATCGTTGCGGCTGCGGGCGGCAGTTTTTTGCTGGACTCGCGGACGCCTGCCGAAATCTTCACTCCCGAAGACCTGAACGAGGAACAGCGGCAGATTGCCGCGACCGCTATCCAGTTTGCCCGCGAGGAGATTTTGCCGGCGGCGGAGGCCATTGAGGCCAAAGAGCCGGGGGTGTTGAAGGGGATTTTGCAAAAAGCGGCCGGGCTGGGGTTCACCTCCGTCGATATTCCCGAGGAGTACGGCGGCATGGGGATGGACAAGATCACATCCACGCTGGTTTCCGATCGCCTTTCGGTGCTGGCGAGCTTTTCAACGGCATTCGGCGCGCACATCGGGATCGCCACGCTGCCGCTGGTCTGGTACGGCACCGAGGAGCAGAAGCAGCGCTATCTGCCCAAGCTGGCTTCAGCGGAATGGATCGGGTCGTATGGTCTGTCGGAGGCCAGCTCCGGGTCGGACGCGATGAATGTGCGAACACGGGCCACGCTTTCAGAGGATGGGAGCGAGTACATCCTGAACGGCGAGAAGATGTGGATTACGAACTGCGGGATCGCCAGTTTGTATACGATCTTCGCGAAGATAGACGGCGAGAAGTTTTCCGCGTTTCTGATTGAGCGGGACACACCGGGGCTGACCGTGGGCGCGGAGGAACACAAGCTGGGGATTCATGGTTCGTCGACTTGCCCGCTGGTGTTGCAGGACTGCCATGTGCCAGTCACGAACCTGCTGGGCGAGGCCGGCAAGGGACACCATATCGCATTCAACGTGCTGAACATGGGACGGTTCAAGCTGGGCATTGCCTGTATCGGCGGGGCGCGGCATGCGCTGGGGCACATGATTCGCTATGCGAAGGAGCGCGTGGCTTTTGGAAAGCCGATTGCGGAGTTTGGGCTGATTCAGCGGAAGATTTCCGCTTCGGCTACCCGGCTTTACGCTGCGGAAAGCATGGCTTATCGCACCGTTGGGATGATTGACGCGAGCCTGGCGCAGCTTACGCCGGAGCAATCGCGCACGCCGCGCGAGATTCAGAAGCGGATCGAGGAATACGCGGTTGAGTGCTCGATTCTGAAGGTCTACGGATCGGAGATGTTGAGCATGGTGGCGGATGAGCTGGTTGCTACGATGGGCGGCTACGGCTACGTGGAGGAGTATCCGGCGGAGCGGTTCTATCGGGACGCGCGCATCAACCGGATCTTCGAGGGGACGAACGAAATCAACCGGATGATTATTACCGGTTGGCTGATGAAGCGCGCGTTGAGCGGGCAGTTGCCGCTGCTGGGGGCGATCAAGAAATTGATGGATGAGGTGACGCAGCCGCCGTCGTTCGATGCGGGCGGAGATGCGGGTGAGTTGCTGGCGCGCGAAGCGGAGGTGCTGGCGGCGGTGAAGAAGATTGCGCTGTTCGGCGCCGGGGTGGCCAGCCAGCGGTTTATGGCCGCGTTGCAGGACCAGCAGGAGGTGATGGCGGACCTGGCCGACATTATTGCGCAGGTCTATGCGCTTGAAGCTTCACTGCTGCGGGCGCGAAAGCTGGCGGGAGCGGGGCGCGGCACGGCCGATGTGGCGGCGGCGATGACCGGGCTGGCGGCGGACGAAAGCATGGGATTGGCGGAGACGGCGGCGCGGCACGTGCTGGCCGCGTGCGCGGAAGGCGACCTGCTGCGGACGCAACTGGCGATTTTACGCAGGCTGGCGCGCGTTACACCTGCCGATGCTGTGGGACTGAGCCGGACGGTGGCCCGGCACTGCATTCAGGTGGAACGGTACCCGCTTTGAGATGATGCGTGCTAACAAGAAACATGATGGAAGATGGAAGGACCCGATGGCGGAGGGTTGGCCTTTGTGCTATCCCACCCATCGGACAAAAACAGAGACGTCCGATGGATGGGGCACCCGCAGTTTCATCTCCGGTGGGTCGGCGCTGGATCCAACTAGATTATTGCTGGGGCAAGTCTCATTGCTGGGCCAAATTGAGGATTAGTGCTGAACGACGACGGTGAGGTTGAGGTCAACCGGAATGTTCTGGTTGTCAAGGGTAGCGGGGCGGAAGTGGAGCTTCTGAACGGCTGCTACCACGCGGGCATCGAGGTCGTGGTTGACGGACTTGACGACCTGTACGTTCTGGGCATTGCCGGCCTCGTCGACATTGAGGCTGACACCGACTTCAACCTGGCTGGGAAGGACCGAGTCGAATTCGTTGGGCAGGATGATGCCATCGGTGGATCCGATGACCTTGGGTGGGACCACTCCGGTGCTGATACGAGTGACCTGGGCTGGGGTGTTGGCGTCGGTCGCGGGCTGGCTTGCAAAGGCCGCAACGGTGGCGAGCGGGGAGAGCAGAAGGCTGGCGATGAGAATACGGCGCATGAATTACCTCCAATGGTCAGAAGTGACCATCACCAATATAGCGCCAAACTGATACGATTGTCAAATAAATTATTCATAGCGATTATGTTCAATCACTTAGCTTAGATAAAGCACCAACATCTTGCATGATGGTAGAAAATGCTTGATTTCTTCGCAGTGTAGGACGATGGGGAGGGGTTGCATTACGGAATCTGTGAAGCCGGTTTTGGAAGCAGAAAAAACCCCAGGTTCCGGAGTCGGAACCTGGGGCGAGAGGGTAACTGCGGCAGTTAAGAAAGCGAGTTAGTCGCCGAGGGAGATGGCGGGTTTGCCCGCCAGTCTCTGGCTGATGTGTTGGCCGATGCGGTCGGCGAAGCCCCCGGTTGCGCCGGGCGCGGTGTTGATGAGGACGATCGCGGCGTAGTCGCCTTTGGGGTTGAAGAAGGCGTAGGAACTGAAGCCGCCGGTGCCGCCGTTGTGCCAGTAGTCGCCGGAGTCTTCGATATAGAGCCAGGCGAGGGCGATGCGCATTCCGGGAGCGACGTCGGCGCGCAGTTCGTGCTGCTGGACGAGAGCGGCGGAGAGAGTGGCTGCGGGGGAGTTGCCGTCTACGTGCTTGAGGTTTTCCGGATGCAGGTTGGCTTCGATGTAGGTGAGCATGTCGGAAGCGTCGGAGCGGATGGCGCCTGCGCCGGCGAGGGCGTCGAGATCCCAGGCATGCGCGGGGCTGTGGTCGGCGTCGTGGCCCTGCATGAAGCGGGCCTGTTGGGCAGCGCTGAGTGCGACGGTGGTGTCTTTGAGGCCGAGGGGATCTGCTATTTCTTCCTTCATGAGTGCGGGGTAGGAGAGGCCGGAGTGGACGGCGAGCGCCTGGCCGAGGAGTCCCATGGCGAGATTGCTGTAGAGAAAGCCTGGTTTCGCCGGCCTGGCTACGCCCTGTTTGGCGATGAAGGCGTAGAGATTGGCGGCGCCGTAGTCGGCATAGGGGTTGCTGGGGTCGGCGGGCTTGAAGTTGTCGGGCATACGCGGCAGGCCGGAGTGCTGAGTGGCGATGTCAAGGAGAGTGATTTCATCTCCAGTGGGCTTGGCGACGGTGCCGGGCGGCAGAAGCTCGCGGATGGGCGTATCGAACTTCACTTTGCCCTGTTCGACTAATTGCGACAGGATCAGGCAGGTGAAGGTCTTGGAGATGGAACCGATTTCGAAGATCGAGTCGGGCTTGGCGGCGCCGTAGGTGAAGATATAGCGCTTGCCATGCTCGACTACGCCGATGGAAACGCCGGCGCCGGTGGAGGGAGCGAGCTGGCCGCTCTTGAGCGCCGCGGCGATGTCCTTGTCGAGAACGGCTTGCAGGTCGGCTGCGGCGACCGGGGGCATGGCTGGATCGTAGGTGGGAGGCGGAATGGGTTTTGCTTCGAGTGCGGTGAGTTGGCGGGTGAAGTTCAACGGGAGCGGTTTTCCCTGGTCCCAGGTTCCGGTGAGCGCGTTTCCGTCGGCGGAGAGCTTGCCTGACCAGTGACCCGCAAAAGCAGGCACATCGAAATTGAAGTCGCTGCCGGAAAAGAAGACTTTGTCGCAGTCGATTCCCATGGCGCTCTGGTCGACGCTGTCGGCGGTGCAGAACTCGTGGCCGGTGCTGTCGCTTTTGACATGAAGCTGGATGCGGAGGGCCTTGGCGCCGGCCTGGAGTGAGCCCAGCCAGATGCCGTCGACGGCGGAGGGCTTGGCGGCGGCAACAAAGGTATCGCGCGAGAACTTGAGCGGCTGCGGAGCGCCCTGGTCCCAGGTTCCGTCGAGGGCGTCGGCGGTGACGGCGCCTTTCCATGAGCCGTGCACGGCGGGAACAGTGAAGGCGAGAGTTTGGCCGTCGAGATGAAAATCGGCACAGGGGATTCCCATGGCCCCTTGATCAGTGCTGTCGAGAGTTCCGGTGATGACGCCTGCGGTGTCGACCTTGATGTGCAGCTTGACGTGCAGAGGGCCGAGCATGCCTGCGTAGTCGCCGGCGACGGTGGGAGCGGGCTGCGCGGAGGAGGGTAAGAGCAAGAAGGCGAGCATCATCGCGCATGCGATGGCGGCAGCGCGCGCATAGGAGAGGATTCTTGACGGAGAAGCGTCTCCGCGGGACGAATGCCGGAGCACCTGCATGGCGGCGACTCTCTTTCTGGTCTTTGAGGCCTTTAGGTTTTCCTGGTTGGGTCGAACTGAAACGAGTGTACATCCAGATTGCAACATCTGTTTCACTTTTTCAGTGGGGCTGGCGGGGAGCGTCGAGCTGTTGCACGAGCGCGGACGTGGACGTCCGCGGTACAGCCGGTCTGGAGACCGACGCTACCGCAAAGAAGGACCGGCGCTATCGCGAAGGACCCTCTTAACTTGAAAACGGAGGGTTGCGGGGGTACACTTTCGCTGATTATTCACCGTCGCAATCCATTGCATTGAACCCGCAACAAAAGAAAGGGAACTGCACCCGATGAAGACCTTCATACGCGTCTTATTGTGTCTTTTACTTCTGGTTTCGGCTGCTGGAGCGCAGGACAAGACGGCGGCAAAGGTGGTGGACGCCGGAGCCGTGGGACTGCCGAAACCGGCAGTCGATTTGCAGACGGGCACGTACAAGTATGACGTGAAGCTTTTGTTGGGCGGCCAGACGATGAGCCTGAAGGTGTCCACCGTGATTGAGGACGGGGGATCGTCATGGAAGGCGACGGATACGATGGAGACTCCGCAGGGAACCGCGGTGGATGTTGCGACGATCGAGAAATCGAGCCTGATTTTGGACAGCCGGAAAGTGACGCAGGGGCCAGTGGTCATCGATGTGGACTTCAGCGGGGGCAAGGCGACGGGCAAGATGACCTTCAATGGCCAGGACAGGGTAATTGCCGCGGACCTGGGCGGGGCGGTTTTCGGAGATGCCGCGGGCGGCGATCAGGTGATTGCAACACTGCCTCTTGCCGTGGGCTACGCCACGACTTTCCGCAACTTCGATATTCAGTCTGGGAAGGTAAAGCTGATGCAACTGACCGTGCCGGCGGAGGAATCGGTGACGGTGGCTGCGGGGACGTTCAACACATACCGGGTGGAGATTGCTTCAGCGGACGGGAGCGGCGACAAGAAGACGTTGTGGGTAGCGAAGGATTCGCGCAAGGTGGTGAAGGCCAGCGCCGTGGTGGCTGCGATGGGCGGGGCTGTCATGACGGGGGAATTGCTGCCGTAAATAGCGAAGGGCGCAGACGGCGGAGACTGTTCGTGGATCTCCGCCGTTTGTTTCTCGACAATGGTGGGCCGGACCGCGGGCTGTCCGGTATAGTCCTTCCATGAGATTTTGGAGACTCTTGCCCTGTTGTTCCGGTCAGGCCGGATCGATTGGCACGGCGGCGGCCGCGCTGGCGCTGGTGCTTGCCACGGCAGGCGCACAATTGCTGCCGGCGCAGACCATGAACATGAAGGACATGGCCGATATGGCGCCGGTTCCGCCTCCGGAGCAGCTTCCTGTTCCCATTCACATGACCGGAATCGGCAACAGCCACATTGCCATCAAAGCCAACCCTGATGCGCAGGTTTGGTTTGATCAGGGATTGAGCTTGCTGCACGATTTTTGGGATTACGAGTCGGCGAAGGCGTTTGAGCAGGCGATTCGGGTGGATGCGCAGTGCGCGATGTGCTGGTGGGGACTGGCGAAGGCGGAAGAATTCCGCGGGACCGAAGCGTCTTACTACGGCAAGAAGGCGCTGGCCGAGGCGGTGAAGCTGAAGGACCATGCCAGCGGGACGGACAAGCTGTATATCGAAGCAGCCGCGGCGGGGTCCGATGAGAAGGGCGGCAAACAGCAGGAGATCGCGATTCTTCGCAAGCTGGTGAAAAAGGCGCCGAAGGACATTGAGGCGCGCATCTTTCTAGCCGAAGCGGTGGGCGACGGGTACGACGATGCGGGCGAGCCGAAGGCTGGGCAGAAGGAACGCATTGCGATTCTGGAGGGAGTGTTGCGGGATGCGCCGAACGACTCCGCTGCGAATCACTACTGGATTCATGCGGTCGAGCCAGGCAATCATCCGGAGCTGGCGCTGACGAGTGCGGCGCTGCTGGCCAGCCTGGCGCCAACGTCTGGGCACATGGTGCACATGCCGGGGCACATCTTCTATCGCGTGGGCAACTATCCCGAGGCGGAGCACTGGTTTGCCGCTTCGATGGAGGCCGATGAGCGCTACATGCGCGAGCAACATGTGGGGCCGGACGACGACTGGAACTACGTTCACAACATGATGTACGGGATTGCCAACCTGATGGAGCAGGGCAAGCTGGAACAGGCGAACGCGGTTTCGGATCATTTGGCCGACGCGCGAGGGAAGCTTTCGGCAACGCTGTATATCTGGTCGGCGCGGGATCAGATGGCGCGCATCGGCAGGCGGCTGCCGGTGGCGCTGCGCGTGGGCGATTGGGGCGCGGTGCTGACAATGCTCGGCCAGGTGAACCTTGCGGATGGAGACAAGACCGCGAACCTGCGCTTTCTGGCCACGGACCTGGGCGCTTATGCGACGGGAATGAAGGCGCTCGAGGCCAATGATCTTGTGGCTGCGCAGGCTGCATCCGACAAGATGGACGCCGGCTTGTGGCGGCTCGAGCCGGAGGAAGACGCCAAAGACAAGAAGAAAGACGAAGCCAAGAAAGACGATGAGGACAAGAAGAAGGATGAGCCGCCGATGGCGAAGATACTCCCCGACGCAGAGCCCGAGCCGCTGGTGAAGTGCTTTAGGATCCAGTCTCTGGAACTGCGGGCGGGGCTGCTGGTGGCGCAGGGCAAGCTGGACGCGGCGAAGAAGTTGTACGACAAGGCGTCGAAGGATGAGAAGGATCTTGGCTATCACGAGCCGCCGTTTTACATTCGGCCTGTTGGTGAGACGGAAGCGGCGGCGCTGATTGCGGCAAAGGATTATGCCGGCGCGAAGACAGCGTACGAAGCGGCGCTGAAGGAGCGGCCGAATTCAGGGTTTGGGTTGTACGGGTTAGCGCGAGTGAGGGAGCTTTCCGGCGATGCAGCGGGGGCGCGGGATGAGTACCTGGCGTTTTTGAAGGCTTGGCCGGCTGCGGATGCGGGGCTGCCGGAGGTGGTGCATGCGCGGAGTGTGGTGGGCGGCAGAAGCAGCGGACAGTGAACCCCTGCGGTGGGGCAGACGCTCGCGGTTCGCTCGCACGGGCTTCACTGCTTCCTGCCCGCTTCTATCGCGCGAGGCGTGAGTGGGGCAGGCGCTGGCTTTGGTTAGGAGAGTGCGCGGAGGGTGCGGCGGAGTTTTTCGGGGTCGAGGGTGGGGATGAGTTGCTCAACATCGTCGTGGGTATGCTGCCAGACGGGAACCGCGCGGGCGAGGAGCGATTTGCCCTTGGCGGTGAGAATGAGAATGCGGCTGCGACGGTCAGATGGATCGGGAGAGACTTTGACGAGGCCGCGTCGCTCGAGGGGTTTCAGGGCGGCGGTCAGCGTGGTGCGATCCATGGCGAGCAGAGAGGCGACCGGGCCCATGGGCGGCGGCTCGGGGCGATTGAGGGACATCAAAAGCGAGAACTGGCCGTTGGTGAGGTCGAAGGGGCGAAGTGCTTCATCGAATCGGCGGGCAAGGGCGCGGGCGGCACGCTGGACGTGAAGGCAGAGGCAGGAGTCGCGTACGAGGAGGGTGGTTTCGTACGGAAGCGGATTTGCACTTGACACAAGACGAGATTAGTTGATATCAACATAATCGTCAAGGAAGTTTCCCCGCAAATCGGCTTCCCATTTTGCCTTGATGAGTTATTCGATTGGAGAGTGCCGCCAGTCTGGAGGTCTGCGATGTCCTTTCTTCGTGATTTGAAGATTGCTGTTCGGTCGTTGTGGCGGGTGCGCGCGCTGTGGATCACAGTTGCGCTGACGCTTGCGTTGGGGATTGGCGCGAATGCGGCCATTTTCAGCGTGGTGCGGGCGGTGCTGTTGCGGCCGCTGGCGAATCGCGACGAGGATCGGCTGCTTTATATCCGGCAGAGCGCGCCGGGCATTGGCGAGACGAATGCGACGTTTTCGGTTCCGGAGATTGCGGACATCGGCAGTGGGCTGAAGTCGATTAAGGAACTGGGTACATTTTCAGAGATTGACTTTACGATTGTTGGGCTGGGCACGCCGCGCGAGATTCCCGCGGGGGTGGTGGATGGGCACTACTTCGAAGTGATGGGATTGAAGCCGATACTGGGGCGGCTGCTGGGGCCGGCGGACGACGGGCAGAATGCCGCGGGCGCGGTGGTGCTGACGTATCACTTCTGGAGGACATCGCTGCACTCCGATCCGAGCGTGCTTGGCAAGGTGGTGCGCCTGGACAGCTTTGCAGGGTCGCGGTCCGCAACGGTGGTGGGGGTGCTGGAGCCGTCGGTGCCATACCCCGTGGCGACGGAGATTATTGCGAATGTGGTGACCAGTCCGCATCATCTTTCGGCAACCATGGTGACGGGACGCGAGCATCGCATGACGGAGGTGTTTGGGCGGCTGGCGCCGGGCGCGACGGTGGAGAGCGCGACGGCGGAGTTGCACACGGTTTATGGCGCGATGATTGCGGCGCATCCGGAGGTGTACAAGCCCGAAGATCATTACCAGATCGGTGTGACGCGGATGCACGACCAGATCAACGCGCGCGCGAACACGATCTTGTGGATACTGTTTGCGGCATCGGGGCTGCTGTTTGTGATTGCGAGCTCGAACGTGGCCAACCTGGTGCTGGCGCGGACGGTGCGGCGCGAACCTGAATTGGCAGTGCGGTCTGCGCTGGGCGCGAGCACTGCTGTGTTGCGGCGGTCACTGCTGGCGGAGAGCCTGGTGCTGTGCGGGAGCGGGGCGATTGCTGCAGTGATATTGGCCGTGCCGATGGTGGCGGTGCTGGGCAAATATGCATCACGCTTCTCAGTGCGCGCAAACGATATGACGCTGGACTTCAGCCTGGTTTGGTTTGGGATTGGGCTGGCACTGGTGGCGGCGGTGTTTCTGGCATTCATTCCGCGGCTGCCTTCGGCGAATGCGCCGCAGGGCGGATTGACGGGGCGGGGAACGAGGGTGGCGGGCGGAAGCAGCCGGCGTTTGCGGATGTTTGCGGTGACGCAGATTGCGGCGTCGTTTCTGCTGCTGGCGGGGGCGTGCGTGCTGATGAAGACGCTGTTTCAACTGGAGCAGACGCGGCCGCCGTTCGATTCAGCGAATGTGCTGGCGGTGAATTTGCCGGTGATGTCGTATGGGAAGACGCCGCTGCAGATCGAGGAGTTTTATCGGGATATAGAAGAACGAGTGGCCGCGCTGCCGGGCGTGGAGCATGTGTCTTCAGGTTTCAGTGTTCCGTGGCGCGACGAGCAGGGGCTGAACATCAGCTTCACGTTTGCGGCACTGGGCGCGCGGCGCGCGGATGGACAGGATTATCGCGCGAAGTTCAGGTCGGTGTCGCCGGGATTCTTCGATACGTTTGGGGTGCCGATTCAAGCGGGACGCGACTTCAATGACGGCGACAAGGACGGCTCGGAGCGCGTGGTGATTATCAGCCAGAGCCTGGCGAATCTGCTCTATCCGGGACAGAACGCGGTGAACCGCAAGCTGTGGTGGACGGATGGAGTGATGAAGTTTATCGGCATCAGCACAGAGCCGCGGAGGATTATTGCGGTGGTGCCTGATTTCGATGACGAGAACATTATTCCTTCGCCGGAGATGACGATTTACCAGCCAGTTAAACAGGAAGGATGGAACGGGCGACTGTTTGTACGCGCGCATCAGAACCCGTATGCATTGGTGCCGGCGATTACACAGGCGATTCATGCGATTTCGGCGGACCAGCCGGTGGAGAAGGCGAGCACGCTGGGAGATGTTCGCGCGGAGGTGCTGACGCCGGACAAGCTGAATGCAATTGTGTTTGGCGGGTTTGCGGCGGTGGCGCTGCTGATCTCCGTGGTGGGCGTGGCGGGCGTGCTGGCGTTCTCAGTGAGCGGACGCACGCGCGAGTTTGGCGTACGCATTGCCCTGGGCGCGATGCCGCGGGACATTTTGACGATTGTGCTGCGCGAGGGCGTGGCGATGGCCGGCATCGGCGTGGGCACGGGCGTGGTGGTTGGGTTTGGGCTTTCACGCGTGATTGGGAAATACGTGGCGGAGATTCATCAGCCGGGGGCGGTGGCGTTTGTGGCGTCGGCAGTGGTGATTCTTGGGGCGGCGGTGATTGCCTCGGCGGTGCCTGCGGCAAGGGCGGCGCGGGTGAATGCCGTGGAGGCGCTGCGGGCGGAGTAGTACGGGCTTTGTCGATTCCCAGGCCTCCTCGGCAACTTGCCTGTAAGTTGCTGAGAGTCTCCACCGGCCAAGGCCGGTTTATTGCTCAGGAGCGGGACATGGGCCACGCAGTGCCTTTGGTGATACCCCCCCCTCCCCCTCCCCCTACGGGTGTTTGTGGCAAGTTTCCTGTTTTCAACGCGCTGGACGGAGGGTTCTAGCGTAAGTACCTTTGTTTTCAGGAACGTGGAAGGCAAAGTGCTGAAAACATGTAACTTATTCCGTCTTGTGTGGGTGATCGAGCCGGAAACGACGCCGCGGATCCTCTGAGAGAACGCACCTCTTAATGACATGTTAGCGGATTCAGGGAAACAATCGGCAAATGGACTTGCAGCGGAAGGCGCTGATGATAAAGGGGATACATTGAGCGCCGGAGAATGTATGCTTGACAAGTTGTGGGGTGCACCCCTCGGGTGAGACAGATTGTAAATTGACAGTTCGCCGTTTGCTGAAAAAGCGTGTTCATTTTGTTGACTCTTCGTCATTGTAGGTTT
>Ga0302278_10006255_pt1 | contig 11437 bp, 7 predicted proteins | sample III_Bog_N3_2_FD_194543 | JGI IMG/M metagenome (GOLD analysis project Ga0302278, IMG submission 194543) | Peat permafrost microbial communities from Stordalen Mire near Abisko, Sweden - III_Bog_N3_2 | ecosystem: Environmental > Terrestrial > Soil > Wetlands > Peat | place: Sweden: Abisko... | reverse complement strand
CGGTTGATCAGCGAGATCCCGGATGCGCGGCACCAGTCCACTGGTCGAGACAGTCATCTTGCGCGCGCCGAGTCCGACTCCCCACGGCGCGTTCAGAATGGTAATGGCCTTCTGAAAGTTCGCGTAGTTGGCCATCGGCTCCCCCATCCCCATAAAAACGAGATTATTGATCCGTTCACCGGAGACTTTCTCCACCAGAAGAACCTGGGAAACAATTTCATCGGCGCTGAGATGGCGTTTCCACCCGTCGAGTCCGCTGGCGCAGAATTTACACCCATAAGCACATCCAACCTGGGAAGAGACACAGAGTGTGCGCCGATCCGATTCCTCGCCATAAAGCGCCGGAGAGGCTGGAATCAAGACCGTCTCGATGAATTCACCATCGTGGAGTTTCAGAAGAAACTTCTGCGTTGTGTCCCGGGAACCACTAACTTTCACCACTTCGGGGAAGCGGATCGGATGCAGTGTTTCGAGAGATGCCCTGAGCGCAGCAGGAAGATTGGTCATGCCAGACCAGGAGTCCACACGCTTGTCCCGACTATACGCCCATTCCATGATCTGCTTCGCCCGGTAAGCAGGCTGCCCAAGCTCCTTCAGACTCTCCTGAACCTCCTCCAAGGAGAGCGAGTGAAGAGGCCTTGTGACACCGGATGAAATGGAAGGCGGAACAGACATGAAATCGCACTATAACTCATCACCGTTCAAAACGGGAGAAATTCATTGCCTTTAAGAGAGATTTTGCTACTGTTTCCGGCTCTTCTGCCGTCGCAAAAAAAGGGCCACGCCAAGGCTGATTGGTAACAATCACCCTGCAGAAGTTATCACCATTAACATGACAACAACAATCGCTGAACTTCAGCAACTCATCGCCGCCTCGGTTAAAAACTACCGCGAAGGCAGTATCGTCAAAGGGCACGTTCTAGAAAAACGCCCCAAAGAATTCCTCATCGACATCGGCTACAAATCCGAAGGCGTCATCTCCGCATCGGAGTTTGATGATCCGGATGAAGTCCATGTAGGGGACGAGGTCGAGGTTCTCCTCGAACGCCTCGAAAACGACCAGGGAATGGTCGTGCTTTCCAAGCTCAAGGCCGCTCAGCGCCAGAACTGGGAAAAAATCGTCAAACTTTTCGAAGCCGAAGGCATCATCAAAGGCCGTGTCAAAGCGGTCGTCAAAGGTGGTCTTACGGTCAATGTGGGCGTGGAGGCCTTCCTTCCCGCTTCCCAGGTGGATATCAATCCTCCTAAGGATCTCCAACAGTTTGTCGGCAACATCTACGACTTCAAGATCGTGAAACTCAACGAGGACCGCAAGAATGTCGTCCTCAGCCGCCGTGAACTCATCGAAGCGGAACGCAGCGAGCGTCGCCAGCAGTTCCTCGGCACCGTCAGCGCCGGAGACAAGGTCGAAGGAACCGTCAAGAACATCACTGACTTCGGGGCATTCCTCGATCTCGATGGCATCGACGGCCTTCTCCACATCACCGACATGTCCTGGGCACGCCTCACCCATCCGAGCGAGGCCGTCAAGCCCGGCGACCGCCTCACGGTTGTCGTTCTGGAAATCAACAAGGACAAGGAGCGCATCTCTCTTGGCCTCAAACAACTTCAGTCCAATCCCTGGGACCGCATCGAAGAGCGTTTCCCGATCGGCCAGAAAGTCGGCGGCAAAATCACCAACCTCATGCCTTACGGCGCATTCGTGCAGATCGAAGAGGGCATCGAGGGACTCATCCATGTCTCCGAGCTCTCCTGGACCAAGCGCATCGTCCGCCCATCGGATGTCCTCACCCTTGGTCAGGACATCGAGGCTGTCGTTCTCGGCGTCAACAAGGAAGATCAGAAGATCTCCCTCGGCGTCCGTCAGCTTGAGCCGAATCCATGGGATGAGATCGAGCAGCGCTACGTCATTGGCAAGCAGGTCAAGGGTCAGGTCCGTAACATGACCGCCTACGGTGCCTTCATCGAACTCGAAGAGGGTATCGACGGCATGGTGCACGTCTCCGATTTGAGCTGGACCAAGAAGATCAATCACCCGAGCGAAATCCTCAAGAAGGGCGACGAGATCGAGGCGGTTGTCATCGATATCGACAAGGCCAACCAGCGCATCAGCCTGGGTGTCAAACAGATCGAAACCGATCCTTGGAAGGAAATCGAAGGCAAGTTCAAGGTTGGTGATGTCGTTAAGGGCACTGTCAGCAAGATCGCCAATTTCGGCGCCTTCATCGAACTACCTGGCGACATCGACGGACTTGTCCACATCTCCCAGATCAGCGAAGATCGCGTGGAGAAGGTCAAAGATGTTCTCAAACCCGGCCAGGAAGTCGAGGCACGCGTCATCAAGATCGACAAGACCGAGCGTCGTCTCGGACTTTCCATCAAGGCTACCGGTTACAGCGAGGAAGCACTCCGCAAGGAGAGCGAGGCGCTCGAATCCGTCCGCAGCGGCGAGGATATGGTCAGCTTCGGCGCAGCACTGCTTGCAGCCGAGGAAGAGTATCGTCCCGGCGAAGGAAAGAAATAGTCTGCAACTTTCCAAAAAAGAGCTATAGTACATCCCATGTCACAACCTGAAATCACCGCCTATCTCAAGACCTCCTGCGGATGGAGCAAGGGAGTGCGCGCCGTCCTAGCGAAGTACTCCCTGCACTACACCGAGAAGGACATCATCCAGAATCCGGCTTTCCGGTTTGAGATGGAACAGCGCAGCGGCCAGCCCCTCTCACCTTGCGTGGAGATCAACGGCACCATGCTCCCTGACATCAGCGGCGAGGAAGTGGAGGCCTACCTGCTGGCACAGAAACTTGTTACGGAAAACTCCGTGGGAACCGATGTGCCACTGAATGCCCCCTGCTCCGACGAGCAGCACGCAGCGATGGCCGCAGGGATCAAGATGGCTCTGTAAGAACGCCTAAGACAAAAAGACAATTCACGAAAAAGCCGTGCTCGATAAGAGCACGGCTTTTTTTGTGCGGTGATTCAGTTAGCGCTTTTTAAAGATGCCGTAGCCGAATGAGGGGTTTACCACAAAAAAATAGCCAGGGTGGATCCAGCAAGAAGCGAGATGATGATCAGGAAGAAGGCGGATCACAAATTTTCTGTTAACCTCTTTGAATCTCCTTTTCAGTCCTTTGTGGTAATTGGTTCTTTCTCCCTTCCCCTATTTTTTGTGGTCACAATTTTATCAAAATAGAACAAACAAAAAAGCCCGCCCCGAATGAAAGGAGCGGGCTTTTGATTGAGCTGTTTGGAATGAATTTTAGCCCTGGGCCTGCTTGCGTCTGCGGATCAGGACGATTCCCGCAACACTGCTCAGGGCGACGAGAGCCCAAGTTGAGGGCTCGGGAACAGCCTGAGGAGCGAATACAACACCTTTGAAGACAGCACCGCCATCACCGGGGGCTGTGGCCAGTTCGGTGAAAGAATCGAGCCCGCCATTGGTATTAATGTTGGTCGAGGAGAGATTATCGGTAATCGCGTAGATACCATCGGGATTGTCATCCCCGGCCGTGAAGGAAATTGCGTAGAGGCTGACCGTGCCATTGCTGTTGGTTTCGCCGGTAATGGACTCGAAACCGGTTTCACCCGAGCCAGTGAGGCCGGTTGTGTTGTTGGTATTATTAATAATGGCCTGATTGTTGGTAGCATTCACAAAGAAGTTTGTGGGGGCGAGCGTGTAGGCCAAGCTCCATAAGTCATTGTTGGTGTTCTCAACCCACTTCTGGATGCCTCCATCAGGAGTGCCACCTTGCTTCGGAACCCCGGTGTCGGCGACATAGAGTGTATCAGCATTGGCGAACCATAAACCTTCGGGACTGAAATTGACCGCCTGGCCGCTATTATTGGTACCACTCGCTGCGGTGATCAGCGTTGCGCTCGCACTCGATGTCGGCGAACCCGAGAACTTATAAATGCCGGTTGTGCCACCACTCGTATCCGAGGAAAAGTAGAGGTTTCCGTTATACTGTGTCACCAACCGGGTGTTTTTCGCCGTGTAAATGGCATTTGTGGCAGCCGTTGCCGAGGAACTGTAGAAGGTTCCCTGATCGGCTCCCGCACCGCTCTTCACCTTGTCCTCGGACTGTCCGGAGATGTAGTAGCCGCTAGCGAGACCAGTCGCCGTGTAGACGCTCCGGGGATTGTCCCCGTTGTAAAGGATTGTGGACTGAGCAACCGTCGTGACATTTCCACTGGCGTCGATCTGAACTGCCATCCGCTGCACATCAGCCGAAGAGGATTGGGCAAGACCGATCCCGGCGCCGTTGATTTCTCCTCCCTGACTGTTGTTGAGGCCAAACGGAGTTCCGTTGGTGTAGGTGGCGGTGAGGCCGCTGCCGGCAGCATCGTAATCTGTCACGGTGGTCGGCTGGATTCCGGCCAGTGTTTCAGACTCGTTGTAGGCGCCAAATGTCAGGTATTGCCCGTTGCCTGAAAGCTGGATGTTTCCCTCGGAGGAGGAGCCGTATTCGGTGACGATATTATTGTTGCTGAGCGTGTTGCTCGTCACCAGCAAACCAGACGTCGTAAACTCGTCGAGGGTGATCAGCGTTGCCGTGCTGTCGAGCAATCCCGACGAGGACGGGACCAGCGAATTGAGGCCGACATCGGTGAGGACAACGAGGTCTCCCTGCGTGAAGGATTGAGCGGAAGCCTTTTCAGACCCAGCGCTCAACAGGCCAGCCAATGCTAGAAAGCCAGCGAGGCGTAATGCAAAACACTCTTTCATTGTGATGGAAATGTTTGGGTTTGGAGTTTTGAAATTAGCTCTTGGTGGCCATCCTGCGGCGATAGCCGACCACAAGGGCAAGCCCACCAACACCCAGAAGCAGATAGGTCGAGGGCTCGGGAACTGCAGAGATCCCACTCACGTCGACATTGTCAAAACGCCAGTTTCCGGAAGTATTGTTCAAGGCACTCCCATTTGCGCCCAGGTCCGCTGAACCCGTTGTTGCGTTCACTACTTCAAAGGCGAAATTAGGATCATTAGCCGCAGCGGGATTGCTAATAGAAGCCGTTAAATCGGTAAACCAGTCCTGTCCCTGTGTTCCGGCGTTGACATAGTATCCCTGAACAGAATTGGGCAAAGTACCACTAATGTTGTTAACAATCGTCGCCCCGCCGTCTGACCCGGAAAGCGTGAGCTGAACATTGTTCCATACAGGATTTGTGGCATCCGCATTGAGCGTATATTCCAACTGGAGATTCGCTTCACCCTTGGTCGTCGTGTACCAATCAAAGCTGATATTTATATTGGTGAATCCCGTGGTATCGACATTGAACTGGGCGCCCTGCGTGCCAATCGGTGCCGCGCTCGACCAACCGTTCGCCGCATTGGTTCCACTGCCTCCGACAGCCCGAATGCGCCAGGCATTGCTCGTGTCGGCGACACTGTTAGATCCTGTGTCGGCGGTCACGCCGAGAAGAACATCGGGGGCGTTACTGCCGACCGCTGGAGTTGCGTAAATACCCATGCCAATGGAGGCAGCTGATACAGTGCCTGCACTATTGTCCGTGCTCGGAGCCGGGTTATAGACGGGGGCATTCGTCGCCTGGTTGTCAAATGTCCATCCTGCGATGGTTGTCTGGGCATTGGCACCCGCCAAAGTGAGAAGCGAGAAGGCGATCGCTGCGGCGCTGTAGGATAGTTTCTTCATGGTATGGTTTTTTGGAATTGCGGATAAGAATTTCTAATCCACATCAGCGGCAGACCATGCATCCTTGAAAACACCCCGCCAATGAACGAATTGTTACGATTTCGTCATGTGGCAATTTTGTAACATGTCTCTTCTTGAGTCCTTAATAAGAGACTACGTAATCATCTCTTGTCCTGCGTCGTACGCTATGAGCAGATCGCTTACAAAATCATTGTTGAAGCCTTTTGCTGTAACGGTTCATGACTTGAAAGGCATGAAAATCGCCGTGCTCTTGGATTAGTCACCTCGCCTCCAAACTTTGATGAATGCCCCGTTCTTCATCCCCTTGTTTGGTGGAGGTAAGGGGATTATCCTTTGCTGAAGCAAAGGCTCTGCAGAATGGCTTCGCGATAATCATTATACCGCTAATCGCGGCATGGAAATACATGGCCGTGGGAGCGGCCTGGATAGGCTATGCATCAACATAGCCCGATAGGGCGAGACGAGCGGGAGCGAGCGAGTCAATCGAACTGAAGTTCATCATCCCTTTCCTGGTGGAGGTAAGGGGATTCGAACCCCTGGCCTTCTCATTGCGAACGAGACGCTCTACCAACTGAGCTATACCCCCAGACATTAGATGCGCTGCGAATCTAAAATCTTCGCCCGATGCCCGCAAGGAAATCTCTCCTGCTTCAGAAACCTTGGTGCCTCTGGATTGACCCGAGAAGGCAGGATCTGTAACTCTACGGGATGCCTCGCCTGTTCTTCTCTCTTGCGCTCCTTTGCATGCTCCCGGCTTCGCTCTTGGCCGCTGAAAGCCCAGTCTGGAATGCACTCACTCCTCAGCAGCAGGAACAACTCTCCGCAGGAAAACCGCTCCTGTTGGAGGAAGAGATCGCCGACAACGCTTGGCCTCGTTTCACGGTCTACCATCTGGTCAGGAGTTCACCGGCGCAGGCAGCGGCTGTTTTCTGGGACTGCGAACTCGATTCCAAGTATGTTCCCAACTGCCTCTCCGTCCACATGGTCTCTTCTCCGGAACCTTGGGTTCATGACAGGGAGTACAGCTTGAAGATGCCGATGTTCCTGCCTGATGAGGTCTATGTTTCCCGCAATGAACTGAAGGTTCCTGCACCTGGGATCTACGAGATCTCTTGGAATGTCCTGCATGCCCGTTACATCAAGGAAAGCATAGGAAATATCCGTATCGAGTCACATGGTGATGGATCGCTGATCCGCTACACCAATCTTGTGAGACCGGGCAGCAGCATTGCCTCGCTGCTTCGTGGACAAGCCAGCGATCAGGTTGTCGAAAGTGTCAAAGCCCTCGTCCGACAGATAGAAATGGAAATCCAGTCCAGCCCACAGCTTCTCGATCAGCAACTTCAGAAAATGACAGCCGATCTTCCTATCTCGCACTAGCGCGCCCTGAGGTGACTTTTTTTACATCGTTACCTTGGCCGCAGTTGACGATGACCATCTGGATCATCGCGATCATCGCGGCTCTTTGCATCGGACTGAGCAAGGCGGGCTTCGGAGGGTTTGGAATCATTGCTGTTTTGCTGATGGCCGGGATCATGCCCGCAAGGGAATCAACCGGAGCCGTGCTTCCGATGTTGATTGCCGCAGATCTCATGGCGCTCGGGAGTTTCCACAGACATGTGGCGTGGAAGGATTTTTGGAAACTGCTCCCGACAACATTTCTTGGCCTTCTAGCAGGATGGTTTCTGATGGGGCACATTCCTGCGGCGATATTCGGCCACGTGCTCGGATGGATGGTGCTGGCGATGATGGTGCTTGTGCTCTGGCAGCGCTTTGACCGGCGGGTGTTGGCCTCCATCACCCACCATCCGTTGCTAGCAACTGGCTCCGGTTTTTTGGCGGGCATCAGCACAATGCTGGCAAACGCCGGCGGCCCGGCGATGACTTTTTATCTCCTTGCTCGTGGGTTGGACAAAATGGCCTTTGTCGGGACGTGCGCCTGGTTCTTTTTTGTCACCAATCTTGTAAAACTCCCCATGAGTTGGAGTCTGGGGCTCATTACTTCAAAATCCCTTTTACTGAACCTTTTTCTGCTCCCAGCCATCGCCGCTGGGATGCTTCTGGGTAAGTACTTTTTGGGGAAAGTCCCTCAGGGCCCGTTTGAATGGCTGCTCATCGTAATGGCCACCGCTTCAGCCCTGAAGTTGATCCTGGTTTAGTTTTAGCGGTTGGACGCATTTTTCTTCATCCTTCCCGCGGGATCCTTCATCCTCTTTTTCCCATGCCACGCATTGCCGAAGAGAGTATTCAACGAGTCGCCGAAGCAAGCGATATCGTCGACGTCATCGGCAGTTATTTCCCGTTAAAGAAGGCCGGAACGAATTACCGGGCACTTTGCCCCTTCCATAAGGAAAAGAGTCCCTCCTTCAATGTGAATCCATCACGGCAATCATTTCATTGCTTCGGATGTGGTGCCGGTGGCGGGGTTTTCCGATTTGTGATGGACTACGAGCACGTCGATTTTCCCACGGCCGTGCGGAGACTTGCCCAGAGGGCAACCATCACGCTGGTAGAAGATCATGATCCTCAGGAACAATCCCGGCGCGATCAGCGCAGCAGGTTGCTGGAACTCCACAAGGAGGCGTCGGCATGGTTCCATCTCCAATTGCTGCGTTCCCCGGAAGCGGAACATGCGCGGGCTTATCTCCGGAAACGCAGCCTCAGCAAGGAGATCGCAGTCGAGTGGCAACTCGGGTATGCCCCTGCCGGATGGGAGGTATTCCGCACCTGGGGAGTGGCCAAGGGATTTACCCGTGATGAACTGCTGCAGGGAGGACTCCTGACAGCCAAGGAAGGAGATGAGACCGGTGGCTATGATCGCTTCCGGGACAGGTTGATGTTCCCGATCCGCAATGATTACGGCGAAGTCATCGCCTTCAGCGGACGCATTCTCAATGATTCCGATCGGGAGGCGAAGTATGTGAACTCGCCGGAAACACCGATTTTCTCGAAAGGACGCGTCCTCTTCGGCCTTGATAAAAGCAAACGCTCCCTCATTACCGCTGGCAGTGCCGTGGTGATGGAGGGACAGATCGATCTGATCTCGGCTTATGAACATGGTGTGAAAAATGTGGCAGCCCCCCAGGGAACCGCCTTTACGATGGAACAGGCGCGTCTACTGCGGAGATTTGTGGAACAGGTCATCCTTTGTTTTGATTCCGATACCGCCGGGCAGAATGCTGTGGAAAAATCACTCCCTGCCCTACTGACTGCTGGGATCGATGTCCGTGTGGCAACCCTGCCTGATGGAACTGACCCTGATTCTCTGATTCGGGAACAAGGAGTGGAGGCCTTCCAGCAATGTCTCTCCGCTGCCAAGGATTTCTTCGACCACACGATTGATCGTTCGATGTTTGAATCCCAAAAAACCCAAGAAGGCTTTGGTCCCCGGGAAAAAGCCAGTGTTGCCAGAAGGCTTGGGGGCTACCTAGAGCTCCTGCCTGAGGCAGCCCTCAGGGAAGCGACAACGGCCCATGTTGCCTCCAGATTGGGACTTTCGATTCAGGCTCTTCAAGCTGCAGGGAGCAAAAACCCGATCATCATTCCAGATGAACCGACAAATCCCCTTCCCTCATCTATCTCCCCAATTTCGGAATCAACGCAGCTCATTTGCCGTCTCGCGCTTCATTCGAAGGAAGTGAGAGAATGGCTTGCCACGGTGACATCACCCACACCTGTCGAACTCGATCCGGAGCTGGCCATCCTGGATGAGATTTTACTCTCTCCGGCTGGCCTTCAAGAGAATGCCATCTCCATCCTGCAATCACAGTTTAAACACCATCTGCAATCCTTCATGCCTAGAAATCCGCTCAAAGCAGTTCAAGAAGCGATCCTCAATCTCAAGCTTCAAAAACTTCAAAAAGAGGAGGCTTCTCTAAAAATTCAGGGACTTCCCTTGGAACGAATTTTAGCTATTAGTAAGGAGAAACTTGACCTGAGGGCAAAGATCGACGAACTTTCCACGCCCGCGACTTAGGCTTTAACTGCGTTCCGTTGAAAAAAATCTCCAAACCTACCCCGTCCCGGAAAACCTCCGGAAAACCTGTCAAGTCCTCCACCGGAGCCAAGAAGGCCCCGGCAAAGGCCGCGCCGACCAAGAGTCCTACCAAGGCAGCTCCGAAAATTGCGAAAAAAGTAGCTCCTCCGCAGAAGAGAAGCACAAGCGTCAAGCAACCTGCCAAGAGCGTCAAAAAAGCAGCTCCTGCCAAGAAGGCCCCGGCAAAGGCAAAGGCTACGACTAAAGCCCCGATTAAAGTTCCAGTTTCAAAAACTCCCCCGGCAAAGGCTGTCGTCAAGACAGCTCCCGCAGCTTCCAAAACCGCCACTGCTTCCAAAGCAGTAAAAGAGTCTTCCAAGACACCTCCAAAGGAAAAAACAGGACTCAGTCTCTCTATTTCAGGTCTAGCCCCGACCAATGCTGCCGAGGCGCAAAAGCTTCTTCAGGAAAAAATCCGCGAACTTCTGAAGCTGGCCAAGGAACAAGGCTACATCACCTTTGAGGATCTCGACGAACATCTTCCAGAAGGGATGAACGACCCTGAGACGATCGATGCAATCCTTGCACAGCTTCGGGCCGTTGAAATCGACATTATCGATGCCTCCGAAGTCGACCGTGTGAAGGAGGTCAAGAAAGACGACGACGACGACAAGGAGAAAGATGAAAAGGAGGAGAAAGTCGACGGCCGCCTCGATATTCTTGACGATCCAGTCCGGATGTATCTCAAACAAATGGGACAGGTTCCCCTCCTTACCCGCGAACAGGAAGTGGAGATCTCAAAACGAATCGAGGAAGCAGAAGTCCAAATGCAGGATGTGCTCTACCGTTTTGGCTTTATTGCCTATGCCCACCTCGATATGGCGCAACGCCTGCTTGATTCCCGTGAACGTTTTGACCGTGTCATTCAGGACAAGAAAATCGAGAGCCGCGAGCGATACCTGAAACTTCTGCCCCGACTCAGCCAGCAACTTCAGCGCCTTGCCGACAATGTCTCCGAACATTATGTTGCCAAGATCGCACCTCTGAAAAAGGCTCCCACTCCGCAGGATCAGGAGCAGCATGAGAAGCTGATCGAGGAAGTCGTGAAGATCTATCCTAAGTTCTTCTTCAAATCGAAGATCGTGGAAGATTTTGTCACCCATGCCGACGAACACATCAAGAATCTCCAGTCTCTCAGCGCCGAACATCAGAAAAACGCCGCCAACAAGCTCCCCGATCCGCAACAGAAACGCCATCTAGGATCGCTGACCGCGCAGATTGACGAAGCCCATCGCAAAAATTGGATGAGCATCGAGCAGTTTCAGAACCGCCATCGCGACCTGAAGAAACATTTCCGTGCGGCACTTCGAGCCAAAACCGAAATGGTTGAGGCCAATCTGCGACTCGTTATTTCAATCGCCAAGAAATATACCAATCGTGGTCTCTCGTTTCTTGATCTGATTCAGGAAGGAAACATGGGCCTGATGAAAGCGGTTGAGAAATTTGAATATCGCCGCGGCTATAAATTTTCCACCTATGCGACGTGGTGGATCCGTCAGGCAATCACACGCTCGATTGCGGACCAGGCTCGCACCATCCGTATCCCGGTTCACATGATCGAGACGATCAATAAGCTGATCCGCGTGCAGAAGCAGCTTGTGCAGGAATATGGCCGTGAACCCTCCGCGGAGGAAATTGCCGATGAAATTCAGCTTCCCGTTGGTCGTGTCCAGGCAGTTCTCAAGATGGCCCAACAGCCCATATCCCTTCAGGCACCCGTCGGCGA
>Ga0302278_10006254_pt1 | contig 11440 bp, 6 predicted proteins | sample III_Bog_N3_2_FD_194543 | JGI IMG/M metagenome (GOLD analysis project Ga0302278, IMG submission 194543) | Peat permafrost microbial communities from Stordalen Mire near Abisko, Sweden - III_Bog_N3_2 | ecosystem: Environmental > Terrestrial > Soil > Wetlands > Peat | place: Sweden: Abisko... | reverse complement strand
CGATCGCCCGCGCCAGCTCGTACGCGCCGTAGCTGTTGAAGTGGGTGTTGTCCTTCATCTCCTGCTTCTGGCCAGGGAAGGTGTTGGCGGGATACTGCACAAAGGCGTGCAGCGTTCCAGCATCGCCCATTGCCTCAAAGATCGTCTTGCTCATCGCATTCAGATCGATGAGCGCGACCTTTTCTTCAGTGGCCACATCGCGCGTCGTCTGCGGATACTCGCCGAGCGTCATCTGCAGCGTGCCGTCGGCGTTGAAGTTGCGACGGTTCATCGCGGTCACCAGGATGGGCGTGACGCCCGCGGCGCGCGCCTCAGAGATATAGCGCTCCATCAGCTTCTTGTACTGCGGGATCGGGACGCTCTTCTGGTCGTTGTGCGCGAACTGGATCAGGATGTAGTCGCCCTTCCGCCACGTGGACTCCACCTTGGCCAGCCGCCGCTCGCCGACGAAGCTCTGGATGGTCTCGCCGGACTCGGCGTTGTTTGCGATGCAGATCCCCGGACCGAAGAACACCGGCAGCATCTGCCCCCACGCGGCCCACGGCTCCTTGTCCTGGTCCACCACGGTAGAGTCGCCCGCGATGTAGACCGTCGGAACGTCGTCGATCTTATGAATCGAGATCGAGCGCACGCTCGGGTTCTCGCCGTTGAACTCCAGCGTGAGCTTGTTGTCCCAGTTCAGGATGCCGATCTCGCGCGGCTTCAGGCGCACGGTGTTGGCATCCGCCGCAGCGCCCGCAATCTGCGGCGTGCGCACGTTCACATTGAAGATGACGTGCTTCGTCTGCCCGGCCTTGAGCGTCAGCTTGTCCACCATCAGCCGCCGCGACTCCGCGCGCACGGTCGTCCGCGAGGCCTGCGGCCCGCCCAGCTCCAGCACGACCTGGTAGTTGCCGTCGGTTGCAGGGACGGAGAAGTAGAACGGCTTGTCGCCGCTGCACGTGCCGCGCGCAATGCGGCTGGGAGCAGTGGACAGGTCGAAACCGAATCCGCCGTCCTTGTAAAGCGAGTTGGGCGTGAGGTTCTGTTCTCCGGAGTGATGTCCGGCGGCGCAGGTGAAGCTCCCGCCATCCTGGCTCGGCTTCGGGGCTGCGTCCTGGCCATGCATCTGTGCGTCAGTAAGTAGCAGCATCGCTCCCAGCAGCAGGAGGCTGCTCGCGTTCAGGCAGATGTGCCGCGGCCGTTCCGTTTGTGTGCTCATCCTCTTCATCTTCGGGGCCCTCCGGGGTCTTGGTTCGCCAGCCATCATAACCTTCGGATAATGAAATTGGAAAATGTTTGCCTATTGACACTCATGGCGGGCGCTGAATACAGTTCGCTGGTACGTCCAGCCTCTCCGGTGACTCTCTTATGACTCGACTCACGTTCCCGACCAGCCTTCTCGCCCTCACGCTGCTCCCACTCTCCGGCGCGCTCGCCCAGCAACCGGCGTCGCGTCCCGCGCCGGGCATCGCCGCCGTTCGCCAGGGATTCCTCGCGCCGCCTGACCAGGCGAAGCCGATGGTCCGCTGGTGGTGGTTCGGCCCCGCCGTGGTCAAGCCGGAGATCCTCCGCGAGCTCCAGCAGATGAAGGCCAACGGCGTCGGCGGCGCGGAGATGGCCTTCGTCTATCCCGAGGTGCTGGACGATCCCTCGAAGGATCTCAAGAACCTCCCGTTCCTCTCGCCCGAGATGCTGGACGACGTAAAGTATGCGCAGATTGAAGGCCGCAAGCTCGGCCTGCGCATCGACATCACGCTCTGCACCGGCTGGCCCTACGGTGGCCCGACCATCACGCTCGACGAGGCCGTTACGCGGCTGCGCACCATTGAGGTGCCCATCCCTGCCAACGCTGGCACCGTCACTGGCCCCACGCTCGAAGAGGGCGAACACTTCGTCTCTGCAGCGATCGTGAATCCGCGCGCGCTGCCCAAGCTTCCCGAAGGTCCCGCTCGTGGCCGAGGCGCTGTGCAACAGCCGGTCGACTGGGATCCGGCCTCGGCGCAGTTCCTGCCCACTCCCGCAGGCGGAGTGAACGATCCGATCTCCGTAACGCCCGCCGCAGCGCCGCGTATCGCGCTCTTCTTCGTCCTCAGCCACACCAAGCAGGAGGTCAAGCGCGCCTCCGTCGACGCGGAAGGCTGGGTGCTCGATCCGTTCTCGCACGAGGCCGTCGCGAAGCACCTGAAGAACGTCGGCGAGCCGCTGCTCAGCGCCTTCGGCTCCACGCCGCCGTACGCCATCTTCTCGGACTCGCTGGAAGCCTATGGCGCCGACTGGACGCCGAACCTTCCCGCCGAGTTCGTCAAGCGCCGCGGCTACGACCTGATGGCGCACCTGCCGGAGCTGGTCGGCGGCGGCTCGCTCGCCGCGGACACCGTGCGCCACGACTATGGCCGCACGCTCACCGAGCTGATCGACGAGAACTACCTCACCCAGATCAACAACTGGGCCATCGCGCACCATACGAAGTTCCGCTCGCAGACCTACGGCGAGCCCGCCGTCAGCTTCTCGTCGCAGGTCCTCGCCGGCCTGCCCGAAGGCGAAGGCCCGCAGTGGCGCGCGTTCTCCACGCTGCGCTGGGCGACCTCCGCGAACCACGTCTACGGCAACAACGTCACCAGCGGCGAGACCTTCACCTGGCTGCACTCGCCAGTCTTCCGCGCCACGCCGCTGGACATGAAGGCCGAGGCCGACATCGACTTCATCATGGGCGAGAACCAGCTTGTCTTCCACGGCTGGCCGTACTCGCCGCCGCACATGGCTGACGGAACGCCCGAGGTCCCAGAGCCCGGCTGGAGCCTCTACGCCGCGGCCAGCTTCAACGACCACAACCCGTGGTGGCCGGTAGAAGCGTCGGTGAACAAGTACATCGCACGCATGAGCTACCTGTTGCGCCAGGGTCAGCCCGCAAACCAGGTCGCCATCCTGTTGCCCACGGACGACGCCTGGGCGAGCTTCGGCCCCAACCACACCTCCATCACCGGAGTGATGAACCGCTGGGTTACTCCTGAGCTGATGTCCACGATCCTCAACGCCGGATACAACATCGACTACATCGACGCTGACGCCATCAACAAGGTCGGTCTCGGCACGCACCAGATTCTTATCCTGCCGCCCACCACCCGCATCCCCGTGGAGACGATGCGCAAGATCCACGCCTTCGCCGCGCACGATGGCAAGGTCTTCGCGCTCGGCCATCTTCCGCAGACGGACGCCGAAGGCAAGCGCTCGCCCGAGATCGACCACCTGAGCGAAGCCATCGCGGTCGTCCCGGATAACTCATCGCTGGCCACCGCGATGCAGAGCGCTGTCGTGCCGGACTTCCGGGTCGCCGGCGCGGACGATGCTACCAAGTCTGCGCTCGGCTTCATCCGCCGCAAGCTGCCGGACGGTGATACCTACTTCGTGGTGAACACCGGCAACAAGCCCGTAGACGTTACTGCGAACTTTGCCACGGACTACAAGCAGGCAGTTGCGGTCGACCCCGACAGCACAGCCAGCACCGCTGCCACAATCGCGGGCCAGCCGATTCATCTCGCTCCGTTTGAGTCGCGCATCTTCTTCTTCTCCAGTCACGCATCAGAGGCCAAGCCTGCGGCGGAGCCTGGAACAGATCTTGCCGACCTCTCTTCCGACTGGAAGGTCACGTTCACCGCAACCGGCAAGTCGGAAGACGAAGCCAAGCTCACCGACTGGACCGCCGACCCGGACACGCTCCACTACTCGGGTGAGGGCCTCTACTCGCGCGACTTCACCCTCGCCGCCGCACCGCACGGTGCCGTCTATCTGCAAGTCGATGGCGGCAAGCCGCTGCCGATGCCGTGGCGTCCCGGCGAGCCGCCGGTCCTGCTGCCCAACGGCTTGCCTGACCCGCGCGTCACGCGCACCGGCTCCGGCATGCACGCGTACTTCGATCCGCCGCTGCATGAGGCTGCGCTGGTCACCGTCAACGGCAAGTCCGCGGGCGCGCTGTGGCATCCGCCCTATCGGCTGGACGTGACCTCGCTGCTCAAGCCCGGCGCGAACCACATCGAGATCCGCGTCTACAACACGGCGCTCAACGCGTGGTCCGCGCTGCCGCCGCATGACTACAAACCCCTCATCGCCAAGTATGGGGACCGCTTCCAGATGCAGGACCTCGACCAGGTCAAGCCGGTACCATCTGGCATCCTCGGCTCTATCCGCCTCGTCACGGAAGGCGCGCAATGATCCCGCGCCTGCTGCTGGTCAGCGCACTCGTGCTTGCCTCGGCAAGTGGTCAGACCACTGCGCCGGCGTATCCGCTTCCCACGCCCACGCAGCAGAAGGGCATTGATACCGATACCGCGCGCCACTTTGGAGATGCGCCCGCCGACCCCGGCCCGCTGGCGACGGACCTCTCGCCCGCGCTCACGCCTGCGGCCATCGACAAGGCCACGCGCAAGGTCGCCGACTGGGAGCTCGCCGTCGCGCAGCCGAACTTCGACCACAACTGGACGTGGGCCGTGCTCTACGACGGTTTCGTCGCCGCGTCCGACTCCACCGGCGATGCGAAGTATCGCGACGCCATGACCACGATGGCCACGCAATACAACTGGGCGCTGCGTAGCCGCATGCCCGGAGCCGACGATCAGAGCATCGGACAGGTCTACCTCGATCTCTACTTCAAGGCCCATGCGAAGGCCACACCGGAGATGATCGCGCCCACGCGCGCCGGCCTCGACTCTGTCATCGACCTGCCGACCGTGCGGCCCAACGATCCCCGCATCCCGTGGTGGTGGTGCGATGCGCTCTTCATGGCGCCCGGCGTGTGGGTGCGCATGGCCGCCGCCACGCACGACCACAAGTACATCGACTACATGAACACCAACTGGCAGCGAACGTCCGACTTGTTGTATGACAAGGACGAGCACCTCTACGCGCGTGACGCCAGCTACATCCCCAAGCGCGGTCCCCACGGTGAGAAGATCTTCTGGTCGCGCGGCGAGGGCTGGGTGATGGGCGGCATCGCGCGCACGCTGGAGTACCTTCCCGCCGACGACCCGCACCGCCCGTTCTACATCCAGCAACTGCGCGAGATGTCCGCGCGCGTCCTCCAGTTGCAGCGAGCTGACGGCCTCTGGCCCGCGTCGCTGCTCGATCCGGAAGACTATCCGTTGCCTGAGGTCTCCGGCTCAGCGCTGATGCTCTACGCCATGGCCTGGGGCGTGAATGAAGGCGTCCTCGACGCCAAGGTCTACAAACCGGCCATCGCCAAGGGCTGGGCCGGGCTGCTGCATCACGTCTATGCTGACGGTCGCCTCGGCTGCATCGAGCAGACCGGCGCCGAGCCTGCGTACTACCTGCCCAGCTCCAGCTTCAACTACGGTGTTGGCGGCTATCTGCTCGCGGCCAGCGAGATCAAGCGCATGGTGGTGGAGGACGCAGCGGGTGGAATTCCGGTGGTCAACACCGACCCTGCCTTCAACGCTCGCCTCAACCTTCCCGTGCCGAAGAACCCACATCTGCCCTCGCTGATGCTGGTCGGCGACTCCACCGTGCGCAACGGCCGCGGCGACGGCGCCAACAACCAGATGGGCTGGGGTGAGCCGCTCGTCAGCTTCTTCGACACCGACAAGATCAACGTCGTCAATCGCGCCATCGGCGGCCTCAGCTCGCGCACCTACATCACGCAGGGCCACTGGGCGGACACGCTGCCGCTCATCAAGCGCGGCGACGTGGTGCTGATCCAGTTCGGCCACAACGACGCCGGCGCGCCCGATGAGCCCACTCGCGCCCGCGCCTCGCTGCCCGGCATCGGCGACGAGACCGTCGAGATTCAGAATTCGCTCCTGCATCGCCACGAGACGGTCCATACCTTCGGCTGGTACCTCACCCGCTACATCCAGGACGTCCGCGCGCGCGGCGCCAAACCCATCCTCTGCACGCTGGTTCCGCGCAAGATCTGGCAGGACGGCAAGATCGTCCGCAACGGCGACACCTACGCCGGATGGACGCGTGCGGTCGCTGCCCGCGAGCACGTTCCGGTGCTCGATCTGAATGAGATCATCGCGCGCCGCTATGATGCGCTGGGCCCCGCGGCGGTCGAGCCGCTCTTCGGCGACCCGCACACCCACACCACGCTCGCCGGCGCGACGATCAACGCCGAAAGCGTGGTCTCGGCACTCAAGTCGCTGCCCGCCGACCCGGTCGCGAAGGACTTCTCCGCCGCGGGTAAGGCGGTTCCGCGCTACGCTGCCAACTAGCCGCGCTATAATCGTCTCGTCGAGCGGGAGTAGTTCAGTGGCAGAACGTCAGCTTCCCAAGCTGAATGTCGCCGGTTCGATCCCGGTCTCCCGCTCCAAGATTTCTAGTCGGTGCGTTGCTGCGCTCCGTGCCAGATGCGAAGAATCTCTACGGTGCTCTCGCTCACACGGTAAACGGCGATATAGGGTAACGGAGCAAAAATAAGCTCTTGCGTTCCTGGTTCTGTTCCTTTGCGACCTCGGTTTGGCGAGTTCGTGAGGCTGGCGCATCCTTCATAAATGGTCTGAGCCACCCGGCGGGCGGCTTCGGGGTTATCGCGGCGGATATAACGAACAATGCGGTTGAGGTCTTCTGCCGCAGGTGCGGTCCAGCGAATGCGAATCATCTGCCGCTCAGAATCTCTTCAACACCCCTCCACACTTGCTCATGTTCGACGAACTCGCCACGATCAGCGGCGGCGATGCCCTCACGCACGGCAGCCCGGAAACGAGCTGTCTCATCAATCAGGCGTAAAGCTGCATCCTTCACCAGATGTTCGGTATCCATCCCGGAGTGGGCGGCGATCTGTGAGAGCTGGGCTTCCTGCTCGGGTGAAAAGTGAACTTCCATAACCCTTAGCCTAAGAACATCGGGAAGGTGTGTCAATTCCGATCTCCTGTTTCATAGGCTCCCACACACAAAGGCCGCCGAAACCTTCGGCGGCCTTTGTCGTGGTTCCAATCGAAACTAAGGCCGCGTGTCGTCCTGACCCTGCACCTTTGCTGTCTGCGTCGTCTTCTGCTCCGTGGGAAGCTTGTGGTCTTCCAGCGCCTGCGCCTCAGGCATAAAGGTCAGCGCCTTGATCACCTGTGGGTCTTCCTGAGCGCGAATCTCCAGCCCGGTCGCCTGCCCGAACTGCGTGGTAAACAGCTCCGCCTTGATGTTGGACTTCACCCAGTCGAGATTGGTCGCGAAGTCCGCATCGGTATACTCGACCTTCTCCGTCTTCAGAAAGTTCTTGAACTCCTGGAGCAGGGCGTCGTCCACCACCAGGTCGCGCGCGACTGTGTGGCTGGCGAGGTAGTGCTTGGTGAAGTCGAAGAAGGCGTAGTGTTGCAGCAAGCTGTCCTGGAAGAAGCTGTCCTTCGGCTCGTCCAGCTTCTCGTCGGGGGTAATGCCGCCGCCGCCGTAGACGGTGCGGCCTGCGTCGGTCAGCTTCACCTCTTTGTTGGAGTTGTCCGCTGGCTTCGCATCGTTGCGCACGTAGTAGTAGTCGTACAGCGAGACGCCGTTGTAGTTGCGCTGAATCAGCCGCCCCGAAGGCGTGTAGTAGTGGAAGGTCGTCAGCGCCAGGCCGCTCTCCTCGGCGATGGGGAACACTGTCTGCACCAGTCCCTTGCCGAAGGTCGTTTCGCCGACGATCAGGGCGCGGTCGTGGTCCTGCAGCGCGCCGGAGATGATCTCTGCCGCCGACGCTGTATTGCGATTGACCAGTATCACGATCGGATACTTCGCATCCGACCCGCTCGGCGCGCGATACACCTGGTCAGGGAACGCCCGCCCGCGCTGCGAGACCACAATCTGGCCCTTCTGCAGGAACTTGTCACAGACGTTGACGGCCTCATTCAGCAGTCCGCCGGGATTTCCGCGCAGGTCAATCACCAGCCCATTCAGCCCGGGGCCGAACTTGTCCAGCGCCTCCTGCACCTCGTGCGAGGTCGTCTCCATCTCGTTGGTGATGTGGATGTAGCCCACGCCCGGCCGGATCATAAAGGCGATGTCCACCGAGTAGCGCGGAATCTCATCGCGCACCAGGTCGAAGGTCAGCGGCTTGGCCACACCCTCGCGGCCCATGGTCACGCTCACGTGTGTTCCGCGCGGTCCCTTCAGCATGGTGGCGACGCCGGAGGTGTCCATCCCATCCGTCGATTTGCCGTCCACCGAGAGGATTACATCGCCCGGCCGGATGCCCGCACGATACGAAGGCGTGCCCTCAAACGGCGCCAGCACTACGATCTTGTTTCCCTGCGGCTGGATCTGCATGCCCACGCCGTAGTACTTGCCGTGCTGGTCCTCGCGCATCTGCGCGTAGGCCTTGGGGTCATAGAAGTTCGAGTGCGGGTCCAGCGTGTGCAACATGCCGGGGATCGCGCCGTCGTAGATTGCCTTGTCCACATGGTCGGCGTCCAGCTTGGTGGCGTAGTTGTCCTCCACCAGCGAGTAGACGTCGGTAAACGACTTCATCGAGTCGCGCAGGTTCGACTCATCGGTGGCTGACTGCGCGGCCACGCGTCCGCCCACCACCGATCCGGTGAAGCCGCAGGCGGTGAGAAAGACAGCTGCCGAAAACAGTGCACGACGTGTGGAAGAGACCATAGGAGCGGGGGGACCTCGCAAACAGCAACGAACGGTAGAGCGGGTGAAATGCAGCCGGACGGCGCGAGCAGGCCCGCATACGGGCTGCCACAAGCATTTGGACGGAGTATAGCACCGCTCGGTTAGCCCAGGCACTCCCACGGCAGTGCCCCGGACGGGTAGAATGAAGGGGCCATCGCTGCCCGGAAAAAGCAGACACGGCAAGGAAAGCGCCCGCGGCTCAAGCATAGCGCCGCGGCCTCAGGAATTGGATGACCGAGAAGCACACACGCACCCACCATAGGGCCCGGAACGCGGCCCACGCCGTTGCCGCCATCTTGATCGCCGCTCTCGCGGTTGTGTCCGCGTCCCGCGCCGTGGCCCAGGCCCAGCAGCCCAAGTATCCGGTTCCCGGCGGCGGATTTGCGACCGCGCCCACCCGCCAGTTGACGCTGCCGCCGCTGCCCGCGCCCGCCGCCATCACCCCCAACGGCACGGTCGTGGAAGACGTGATCGCGCGCGTCAACGACCAGATCATCACCCGCAGCGAGTACCTGCGCGCCGAGCAGCAGCTTCTCGAAGAGTCCCAGCAGCAGGGCGTCAGCGCAGCGGAGTTCGAAGACCATCGCGCCAATCTGCTCCGCGACATGATCGACCAGCAGTTGCTGCTCTCCAAGGGCAAGGAGCTCGACATCACCGGCGACGCCGAGACCATGCGCCGGCTCGATGACATTCGCAAGCAGAATCATCTGGACTCCATGGAAGCTCTCGAGAAGGCTGCCGAACAGCAGGGCGTGTCCTTTGAGGACTTCAAGCAGCAGATCAAGAACCAGGTCATCACCCAGCAGGTCGTGCGCGACGAGGTCGGCCGCCGCCTCAACCTCACCCACCAGCAGGAAGAGACCTACTACGCCGCCCACGCGAAAGACTTTGAGGCGCCCGAGCAGGTTCACCTCAGCGAGATCCTCGTGCCCACCGCCGACAATGCCACCGACGCGCAGATTGCCAGCGCGCAGGCCACGGCCGACGCCCTCGAAGCCAAGCTCAAGGCTGGCGCCGAATTTGCCGCACTCGCCAAGTCCTCCTCCGGCGGCCCCACCGCCTCGGCCGGCGGCGACCTCGGCGACTTCCAGCGTGGCAAGCTCGGCGACGTATTGGAGAACGCCACCTTCTCTCTGCCCGTCGGCGGTGTGACGGCTCCCATCCGCACCCGCCAGGGCTTTGTCATTCTGCGCGTGGACAGCCACCAGGCCGCCGGCGTCCCGCCGCTCGCCGATGTTGAGCCGCAGGTGCAGGAAGCCATCTATATGGACCAGTTGCAGCCCGCGTTGCGCGCCTACCTTACCAAGGCCCGCGAGGATGCCTCCATCGACGTGGAGCATGGCTTTGTGGATACCGGCTCCAGCCGCAAGCAGACCGAGCCGGTCTACACCTCCTACGCTCCTCCCGTCGTGAAGAAGAGAATCCAGGCCAAGCAGCGCATGGAGCAGGAGCGCGCCATCAAGGCCCAGGCAGCGCTCGCCGCCGCCCGCGAGAAGGTAGCCGAAAAGCAGGCCGCCAAGGCGGAAGCCGGCGCCCAGAAGGGCGGCAAGAAGAACGCTTCCGGCAAGGTCAAGCCGCCCAAGATTCGCCGCGAGAAGATTCGTTACGGGCAGGCTCCCACCAACTCGCTGCCTGCGGGCACCACGAACGTCGCAGGCGCGGATACCACACCGGCGGTTGCGGGACAGGCTCCCGGCGTCGCTATGGCGCCTACGGACTCGATTACTTCCATCAGCACCGGCACCGGCTACCAGACCTCCGACGAAGAGAACGCGCTCGCTTCCAAAGATGCTCCGTCGGGCCACAAGACTCGCTACACCTCCCGCGAGACCCAGGCCGAAGAGCAGCGCGCTAAGGTCAAGCTTGCCAAGGCCGAGGTCAAGGCGACCGACCGCCCCCTGCCCGCCACGCCAACCCAGACCGAGACGGAGAAGGTGCAGTCTTCCGCCCTGGGCCTGAACGGCGACACCGGCAAGAAAAAGAAGAAGCACATCAAACACCAGAAGGGCGAACCCGTCGAGCGCCTGCAGGAAAAGACCAAGCCTGTCGACAATCCAACGCCCGTCGCGCCCACGGTCAACCCGGCGATTGCTGGCGCTCCCGCTACCTCCAGCACACCAGCGCCGGCCACCACGCCGCAGTAAAACGGTTGTCAGTTCTTAGTTGTTAGTTATGAGTGATACTCACTTGGCGCTAAGAGTTGATGGTCGATTGCCTCGTTTTTACTAACAACTGACAACGAACAACCTATGAAGGATTTCTACATCGCCGACGCGGCGCGCTTTGAGAACCAGGCCGTCACCAGCTTCTTCCTGCTGGCCTCCATCAGCCCCCGTGACCGCAAGGGCGGCGGCCAGTACCTCGCGCTCACCCTCGCCGACAAGTCCGGCCAGTTTGAAGCCCGCATGTGGGATGACTTCGCCGACGCGCTCGCCTCCTGCACCGCCGGCAGCTACGTCAAGGTCCAGGGCCAGGTCTCCAAATACCAGGGCAAGTTCCAGATCACGCTCTCCAAGATGCGCCTCGCCGCCCCGGTCGAGATCGACACCGCCGACTACATCCCCACAACGAAATTCGACATCCCCACCATGGCCGCCGAGCTGCGCGGCTACGTCGCGGCGTTCGAGAACCCGCACCTGCGCGCTCTGGTGCTCAGCTTTCTCGACGATCCCACCATCGGCCCGGCCTTCATCGAAGCCCCCGCCGCGAAACGGCTTCACCACGCCTGGCTCGGCGGCCTGCTGGAGCACGTCGTCTCGCTGGTGCGGGTCTGCTTGGCCAACGCGCCCTTTTACCCCGAGGTCGATCCCGACCTGCTCATCACCGGCGCGATCCTGCACGACATCGGCAAGGTCCG
>Ga0302278_10006252_pt1 | contig 11443 bp, 8 predicted proteins | sample III_Bog_N3_2_FD_194543 | JGI IMG/M metagenome (GOLD analysis project Ga0302278, IMG submission 194543) | Peat permafrost microbial communities from Stordalen Mire near Abisko, Sweden - III_Bog_N3_2 | ecosystem: Environmental > Terrestrial > Soil > Wetlands > Peat | place: Sweden: Abisko... | reverse complement strand
CGCTCGCCGGTTTCTTCCCCGAGAAAGGCAAGGCCGCCGCCGGCTCCGCAGCAGAAGCTGCGCTCGCGATTGCGCGGGGCCTCGACGAGGGTGCCGGCCTGGGCAACGATGGCGCGGGGCTCATCGTAGACGTTGCGGTAGCGGCCGAGATAGCAGGGATCGTGGTAGACGATTCGTTCCGGGGCTGAAGCCCCTTCCTTTTCTTTTGGGCTTTTCAGGGGGTTGAAACCCCCTGCTCCCTCCGTCGGGAGTTTGTTTGCGAATCTGGCGAGGAACTCGCTGTGATGCTCGATTTCAGGCGGCGTGCCGTATTCCTTCCAGTCTTCCTGGATGGTGCGGACGCAATGGGGACAGATGGAGACGATCTTCTTGACCTTGTTCTCGGCCAGGGCTTCAAGGTTGGCTTCAGTGAGTTGCTGGAAGAGGAGGTCGTTGCCGAGACGGCGGACGGGGTCGCCGGTGCACTTCTCTTTGCGCAGGACGCCGTAGCTGGCGCCGAGATAATTCATGATGCGGGCGAAGTCGGCCACGATTTCGCGGCCTTTGGGATCGTATCCGCCCATGCAGCCTAGCCATAAACAATATTCCTGAGTCCCATCGAAGATGGGAAAGGCTTGCTTCTCGATGAATTTGTCGCGGTCGGAAGTGGGCATTCCCAGGGCGTTTGAGCCGCGCTCAAGTGCGAGGAAGAGCTTGCTGCCGTGGCTGTCTTCCCATGCGCCGGTGTTGACGGCGCCGCGGCGGAGGCCGGTGATGATGGGGACGTGCTCGATGCCGACGGGGCATTGGAACTCGCATGCGCCGCAGGTGGTGCACTGGAAGACGGCTTCTTGGGAGTTGTACTTGCCGAGTAACGGTTGATCGGAAGCGGGGCCGAGGTCGTTGAGGTACGCGCGGACGCCGAGGATGATTTCTTTGGGGTTGAGCAGCTTGCCGGTGTTGGCGGCGGGGCAGTGTTCTGTGCAGCGGCCGCACTCGACGCAGGAGTAGACCTGGAGGGAGACGAGTTGGGTAAGATCAGCGCCGGCGACGAGGCCGAAGTCTTCATCGCCTGCGAGTGGGGGAATTTGGGCGAAGCTGCCGCGGGAGAGGAAGATGGTGGCCGGGCTGAGGATGAGATGCAGGTGCTTGGTGTGGGGGATGAGCGGGAGGAAGACGAGCAGGGTGAGGGTGTGGGTCCACCAGAGAATGCGGGCGGTGGGGCTGGAGTCCGCAACATAGAACGAGGCCAGGTAGGTGGCCATGAGGACGAAGATCAGGCCGGCGATGATGCCGGATTCGTAAGAAAGCTTCTCGCCGAGCCACTTGGGGCGGATGAGGAAGCGGCGGACGAAGAGGCCGAGGATTCCGGCGGCGCAGGCTATAGCAAAGAGGGCGGCGATGTAGAAGTAGAAGCGGCCGATGAGGCCGTCAGGGGCAAGGAAGCCGATTCCGAAGGCGATGGCGCAATGGTTGAGGGTGACCAGCGCGAAAGCGAGGAAGGCCCAGAAGACGAGGGCATGGGCCACGCCGGGGAGTGGACGCTCGGCGATGACTTTCGACTGGAAGAGAACTTCCGAGACGAAGTCCCAGATGCGCTTGCCGATGGGGGCGAGGTGGAAGCTGGGGTCTTTCTTGGATTGGAGGATTTTTTTGAGGATGGGGCCGAAGCGACTCCAGAAGGCGCCGGCCGAGGCGATTACCAGGGCGACGAATGTCAGCTTCTCCAGTACGGAGAAGTGCTGGGGCTCGGCCAGGGTGGGAAGAGTGTCGAACATAAGTGAAGAGCAGGATAACAGGGAAACGATACAGGATAGGATGCCGGGCTGTCGCCGGGCTGGATGAAACGCAAAATGGATGGTTTCTGGACCGTAATGACTTTAGGAGATAATCTCCACGATGGCTTACGCAGACAAACTAGATCAAGCGATAGAGGGGCTGTACACGGCATTCGAGGGTTATCGGCTGCCGAAGCATACGAATCCTTGTCCGTGTTGCCATAGTGCTGAAGATGAATTGATACTTCAAGCTCAACCGCTGCGCGAACTGGATCCTGATCACCTCTGGAAGTATTCGATGGACGCGCTATTGGTTTGGGGTGATGAAGCTGTCTTCAAGCATTTTCTCCCAAGGATATTTGAACTTCTTGCGACCTTACCCGACCCTTCCCTTCAACTCATCGACCAGGAGATCATGTTCAGAAAATTCCGCCATGGGAATTGGCGCGCCTGGCCCGATGAAGAGCAGGCAGCGGTTGAGGGATATCTGCATTCGGTGTGGCACGAGGTGCTGGGCGATCCTCCTGCCGAAGAGAGATATTCAGATCTTGAATCGTGGATTTGCTCGATTGGCCAATGCGAAGACGATCTTAGCTCTTACCTGCATGAGTGGATCGAGGATGAGCGGCAATCGGCATCATTGGCATTGTCCTGCCTGCTTCTGACCAGTGCGGTTGCCCGCACAAGCAGGAATGGGCGTAATGCGTTCTGGAGTGGGCGGGACGACCAATACGCCCAACTGCAGAAATGGGTGAAGTCGCCTGCAGTGATTGAGAAGCTTAGGAACGCAGCGGTTCGCTGCACGGACAGCACGCTTGCGGAAGAATTTGCGGCAGCTCGCTCGATGTGTTCGTAAAAGGCTCAGGCTTTCCACTGGAAGCAGAGGCCGAAGCCGTCGGGATCTGTGAGGTAGAGCTGCTTCATGCCGTACCAGGCAACATTGGGAGGGTTGACGGTTAGGCCCTTGTCGATGAGGTGTTGGTAGGCGGCATCGACGTCGGGGCAGCCGAAGTAGATGCAGGTGTCGCCGTGGGCTGCGATGCGGGCGGGGTCAGGAGAATCGGGACGCTCGCCGTAGTCATAGGCGGTGTTGAGCATCAGCTCGGCGCCGTCGCTTCGCCGCAGCAGGCACCAACCGAATTCGTCGGGGGCGCGGAGAGGAGCGTGGCTGACGAGTTCGAATTCGAGGATGTCGCGGTAGAAGCGGACAGATGTGGGCATGTCGAAGACTTGCAGGAGGGGACAGAGGCCGCGGGTATCGAGGGGCATGGGAATCTCAAGTCGGATGATTGCTACTGGCTTCTGGTTTTGCGGTGCGAGGCAAGAAGCTTCAGTATTTCGGACTGAATCTTAGACAGAGGCATGGCAGGCTTGCTCAATCTGCTCGGCGAGACGGCGTGCTTCCAAATTTCCCTCTACGCGGAGACTACGCGTGATTGCGAGGGCGTCGGCGGGCGTGGGGTTTGCGACGGGCCTGCTGCTCCACAATGCCATTGTTCCAAACTCCTTGAAGGCTCGCTCATAGAGTCGAACGAATTCGGGTTGGAGAGATTGTGTGCTCATGGTGACCAAGATGACAAAGCCCGGCGAATGGACCCGCCTCGACATCTGAAACTCATTATGAACGCGGCGGTAGACGCAGGCAAGTCGCATTGAGCAAGAGTTGTCCTGGCTGCTGGATTCGACCCGATGAAGCATCAGGCAGAAAAACCGATCAACAGCGGACGATTTTGGGGCTTTCGATGCCCTTAGTGGCATTGCGGGTGTCTACGACTAACTGGGACTGCTCGACGATTGCTTTGTAGTCATAGGTGGAGTGGTCAGTGACTATGACGACGGCGTCGTATTGGGCAAGATTGTCGAGAGGGGTGTTGATCATGTTCAGGTCGTAGTGACGGCCGTGGCCTACTTTGGGGAAGTACGGGTCGTTGTAGGCGACGATGGCGCCTTGTTCGCGGAGCAACTCAATGATGGTGAGCGAGGGAGATTCGCGCAGGTCGTCGATATCGCGCTTATAGGCGATGCCGAGGACGAGGACTTTGGATCCATTCACCGACTTGCGGTGGTTGTTGAGGCAGGCGGCGATCTGACTGAGCACGAAATAGGGCATGGCGGTGTTGATTTCGCCGGCCAGCTCGATGAAGCGGGTGCGGAAATCGAATTCCCGAGCTTTCCAGGAGAGATAGAAGGGATCGATGGGTATGCAGTGACCGCCGAGGCCGGGGCCGGGGTAGAAGGCCTGGAAGCCGAAGGGCTTGGTTTTGGCAGCGTCGATGACTTCGTGGATGTCAATGCCCATGCGCATGCAGAGTTGCTTGAGCTCATTGACCAGGGCGATGTTGACGCAGCGATAGATGTTTTCTAGCAGCTTGGTCATTTCGGCAACGGCGGGGCTGCTTACGACGACTACTCGGCGAAAAATGGCCCCGTATAGAGCCGACGCCAGCTCGGAGGCGACGGGGTCACAACCGCCCACGACCTTGGGAATGTCGCGGCGGTCGATGGTATCGTTCCCCGGGTCCTCGCGCTCGGGTGAGTAGGCGACGTGCACTGCAGGATGGACGCCGTTTGCCGAACAGGCGACCTTGAGGCCGGCAGGATTCCCGGCTTCGAGGAGCGGGGAAAGGATCTCCTGGGTGGTGCCGGGGTAGGTAGTGCTTTCGAGGACGATGAGCTGGCCGTCGTGAGTGTGCGGGGCAATGGACTTGACGGTGCCGATGACAAAGCTGAGGTCGGGCTGGTGATGGTCGTCGAGCGGGGTGGGGACGCAGATGATCACCGCATCCATTGAGGCAATGCGGGAGTAATCGGAAGTAGCGCAGAAGCCGGCCTGCTGCGCGGACTGAATGGCTTCAGGGAGGATGCGGACGATGTAAGAGCCGCCGGCGTTGAGGATGTTTACCTTGTCCTCTGCGATATCGAAGCCGGTGACGCGGAATTTTTCTCCGCTGAAGAGAAGGGCGAGCGGCAAACCGACATACCCCATCCCGACGATGCCGACGCGGACTTCGCGAGTTTCCATTTTGAGCTTGAGGCTGGAAGTGCGGTCGGGGGCGGCGGTGCTCATTCCATTGATTGTAGACCGGGAGGGGAAGTGTCTTGATCTGATTTGGCGGGTGGGTCCTGAAAGTGCATTGCCAGGGTCATTGTGGGTGCTGCCGCAAAGAAGTTCCGGATGCGCGGGTCGCAGCGGTAGAACCATCCGGCGGCGAGAAGCCACAGCGCGATGCGAAGGATGTTCGCGAGGAGATACATCATGTAATCGCCGAGAAGATACGAGGAGCGCACGGTCTGAAGGGGGCTTAAATCCGCCGCGCCGGCCAAGCGAAAGTAGTGCACGACAGCGAACAGTTCGTGGGGTAGTTCCGTAATATCCTCAACGACCCAAAATAGGAGGAAGGCGGCAAATACTCGGCTAGCGAGGAGGATGGCCTGATCGCGATCGATGCTTTGTGAAGTGTTGGAGTCTGGCATGGTTTCCGATACTACAACAGCGTCGCAGCCTGAGGCACTCCCGTTTTGGCTGCGGAGCATAGAGATCCTAGTATCCTGCTAGGTTGGGGTTGGAATCTCAGGACCGGGGAGCAGGAGTCTTGGCAAAGTACCTTGTAACGGGAGTAGCGGGGTTTATTGGACGCTCGATTGCCGCGGCGCTGCTGGCGCGCGGCGAAACAGTGCGTGGAATCGATAGCTTCATCACAGGCCGAAGAGAGAACCTGTTTGGGTTGGAGGGGATGGAATTTGTTGAGGGCGATCTGGCTGATCCGGCTGCCTGCGCCGAGGTTTGCCGTGGAGTGGAGATCGTTTTTCACGAAGCGGCGCTGGCGTCTGTTCCGCGCTCGGTTGCCGATCCGGTGGCGACGAATGTGAATTGCGTGGACGCGACACTGAATTTGCTGGTTGCGGCTCGGGAAGCGGGGGTGAGGCGGGTGGTTTATGCCGGGTCCTCCTCGGCTTATGGGGATACGCCGACGCTGCCCAAGCACGAAGGGATGATGCCGAACCCGATTTCGCCCTACGCTGTAGCCAAGCTGGCGGGAGAACACTATATGCGGGTGTTTGCCCGCGTATACGGGATGGAGACAGTGGTTCTGCGGTATTTCAACGTATTTGGCCCATACCAGGACCCGACTTCGCACTACTCAGGGGTTCTGGCGGTATTTTGCCGCAGGATGCTGGCAGGCGAACAGCCAACAATTTACGGGGACGGAGAGCAGAGCCGCGATTTTACGTATATTGACAACGTTGTTCATGCCAACCTCCTGGCCGCTGGCGCGCCGGCTGAGAAGGTTTCGGGAAGGACAATGAATACAGCCACCGGAGCGCGGATCACGCTGAACGAGACGTTCAGGCTCCTGCGCGAACTGACGGGCTATGAGGGCGAACCTGCCTATGCTAATCCGCGGGCAGGGGACATTCGCGATTCGCTGGCCGACATCGGGCTGGCCGGTGAACTGCTTGGGTACCAGCCGGTGGTCGATTTTCGAGAAGGCCTGAGGCGAACGGTGGAGTGGTACCGCACGGGCGGATAATTGCAGCGAAAAGAGCCGGCGATTTTCAACAGCTTTATGGTGTGATGCGTCTCACGAACATTCTTGTCTGAATCTGGCACACTGCGGAGAATTTCCTCCGCGGCAGCGATTTGTCTTGAACGGCAAGAACAGCCGTGCGTGAGGGACTGTGGGAATGAGGTTCCCGACCCTTGCCGGACTCGACCGAACACCAGACCGAAATGGGGACGCGGACGAACGCCGGCGGGAGCCGGGGCGGCTCAACGTCAACCCTGCATGGTCTTTGGGAGGTGCTGGTTCGGCGGCGCTTGACGGTCGCATTGACGGTGTTGGGGTCGCTGGTGGCGTGCCTTCTGTACTGCGCGATCGCCCCCAAAGAGTATGAGGCTACCGCCAAAGTTGCGTTGCGCACCATGCCTGCCTCCTCGCTGAACCTGGATGGGTCAGAGCAAAATGTTTCCGCTTCAATTCTTTCCGGCCCGTTGCAGCAGGAAACGCTTGCGAATGTACTTCGGAGCGATGACCTGGCGTGGCGAGTGATCACGGAGCTGAAGCTTTACCAGGCGCCGGGCTTCCGGGGTAGTTTTGCTTACCGATTCCCGAACTTTGTCCCGAAAGAGCCCGGAGCGGACAACGCTGGATCGGCCGGAGCGCAGGCGGCTGCGGCTGCGGGAGATTACGCCCAGGCGCAGGCGTGGCTGCTGGAAAGGTTTCACAGGCGACTCAGCGTACAGTCGTTGCCGCGTACCGTCCTGATTCGCATCCGGTTCCGTACACAGGATGCGTCGTTGTCGGCGCTGGTTGTGAATTCGCTGATCGAGGCGTTTATGGAACAGGAAAGCGAGTCGCGTGCTCAGGCCACGGGGCAGGCGTCTGACCGGCTGGGAGGCCAGCTAAAAGAACTGAAAGCGCAGGTGGACCAGAACGAAGAGCGGCTGTCGGCATTCCAGAAGGAGCACGGACTTCTCAGCACTCCTGAAACACTGGCTAACGGCCAGACGAGCGAAAATCAACACACGTCAGCCATGTTGGAGATCGACGAACTGGGGCGGCAGTTGGTGGAAGCGACAGCCGATAGGATCCTGCGCGAATCGGAATACCGCTCGGCTTCGCAAGGTGATCCGGAACTGGTAATCGCCTCAGACCCGCGGCTGCAGGGGGAGAGCAATATTGCCACCGCGCAGCTCGAGCACATTCACGCGCGGCGGAGCGTATTGGAGCAGGAAGAGGCGCAATTCAGGCTGGAACACGGTCCGAACTTCCCGCGGGTCGTGGAGATCCGCGAAGAACTGAAGGATCTTGACGGGCAGAAACAGGAAGAGGACGCGAAGCTCGTGGAGCGCTTCAAGAGCGCCTTGCAGACGGCGACCGATCGTGAGCAATTGGTTCGCAAAAGCCTGGATGAGCACACTGCGGAAGGGATGAAACTGAATCAGGCTGCCATGCAGTACTCGGTGATGCGCCTGGAAGCCGACCGCAGCCACGAACTTTACATGCGGGTGAAGGACAAACTGGAGGAGGCGGGACTCTCGGCCGGGGTACATGGCTCGAGTATTTCCGTAGTGGATGACGCGCTCCAGCCGGTGAAGCCCATTGCGCCGGACTTGTTGATCGACATGGCTATCACACTGTTTGCCGGGTTTTGGCTGGGGATGGGGGGCGCGCTCTTGCTGGATTCGATCAAGAAGCCCGCTCCGCTGGTTGTGCTGGTGGTTCTGGCGGTGGCGCTGAGCGGCGGGACAGTTCGTGGGCAGGCGCCGACGCCAAGCACTTCGGGACTGCCGACGGGAGTGGCGCGGATGGCGCAGACGGTAGAGACACGCGAGAAGCCGAATGAAAAGGAGGCTCCGGCGGTATGGAACAGCGCGAGCGTGGACGGACAATCCGCGCATCCGGGGAGTCCGGGATCTCCGATGCCGGCGCCCATTGCTCCTGGCGACCTGCTGGAGATCTCGGAATACCGCACGCCGGAGTTTCATTCAGTGGTGCGCGTCTCCGCGGCCGGTACGGTCAGGTTACCGCTGGTGAACGAAGTATCTCTCGTGGGGCTGGATGAGGAGAGCGCCGCGCGCGCGCTGGAGGCAGCGCTGGTAGCCAAGGGGATGCTGCTGCATCCGGTTGTATCCGTTCTGGTGACGGCTCAGGCCGGTCAGGACGTTAGCGTGCTGGGCGAGGTTGCGCGGCCCGGCGTCTACCCTTACACAGCGCACCATCGATTGCTGGATCTGATTTCGCAAGCCTCGGGTGTTACGCAGGGAGCCGGACGCGTGGTGAACATTATTCACCGCAGCGCTCCGAACACGCCGCACAGTGTCGCGCTGGACCCGGAAGGGACCGACCCTGGGCCGGACCACAATCCCGAACTCAATCCTGGAGACACGGTTGAGGTGAGCCGCGCTGGCCTGGTGTACGTGGTTGGGGATGTGATTCGGCCGGGCGGGTTTCCGGTGGACCCGGTGCACGGGCTAACCGTGTTGCAGGCACTGAGCCTGGCCTGGGGCTCGACACAGAATGCCGCGAGGAGCAAGGCGGTGTTGATTCGCGAACAAAAGGGCGGGAGGATGCTGATCGCCCTGAACCTGAAGCGCATACTGCAAGGGCAGGATCCGGACCAGCCGATCCACGACCGCGACATTTTGTACGTGCCGGATTCAATGGCGAAGAACCTGATGAATCGAACCATGGAATCGGCCATTCAATCGGCGATTGGGGTCAGCATTTACTCGGGACTGGTTTATTCGCAGAGGTACTGATTTTCCTGGATGGCGACGGCGCCGTGCGGGCAATGTTGGCAGCGTAACGGACACTAGCAGGTTGCGAAAAATGGGCCAGCTTTATTCGATGTGAGGAAGCGAGCTTTCCTCAGGGGCTAAAGCCCGATGGATTTATTCGTGTGATCCCCACGGCTGAAGCCGTGCCCTGACACTTCTTGCGCCGCCGAGCTAGTTTTTTGCCAAGCTGTAAAGACGTGCCCTGTTACAAAACCTTCCGGGGAAGAGATTTTACGCCAACTGGCAGAAAGGTAAGTTTCCCGATGCGGCGCGCTGCCAGGGTTCTGATGCTAATATTCGCCTTTGCGATTCCGTGGGAGTACTCCATGGATTTCGGGATACCTCTGGGCAACATTGCGCGCATTACAGGTGTGCTCTTGCTTCTGGCGGCGGTTCCTGCCGTTCTGCAGGCTGGACGATGGCGGACTCCGGGAGTACTCCAATGGCTGGTGCTGTGGCTTTACGTCTGGTTTTGCTGCTCGTATTTCTGGACGATTGACCCAGAGGCGACGCTTGACGATATCCGGGGCTACTTCCAGGTAATGATGATCGTGTGGCTGGTTTGGGAATTTGCGGATAGCCCCTCGGACTTGCGCGCGCTGCTTAGAGCTTACGTAGCTGGATCGTGGGTTTTGGCCATTTTGACAATGGCCAGCGCCGGTTCTGCGATGGCCGAGGGTCAGATGCGGTATGTTGCAACCGGACAAGACCCGAACGATGTTGCGCGGTTTCTTGATCTCGGATTCCCGCTGGCGGCACTGTTACTGAGCAGCGAGCGCCGGTGGCACTGGCGCCTGCTGGCGATGGGCTATCTGCCGCTGGGCATGATTGCGGTGCTGCTGACGGCATCGCGAGGAGGGTTCCTTGCGGCAATGCTGGCGCTGGCGGGTTGCGGCATCCTGCTGATGCGCAATCACGCAAAAGCTGTGCTTGCCGGGGCGATTGGTTTGGGGACAATCGCCGCGATTCTGTGGTTCAGCGTCTACCGGGCGGCGTTTGAGCGGCTGTCTACCATCCCGGAACAGCTTCAGGACGGTGATCTGAACCAGCGGTTGAACATCTGGAGTATGGGCTGGGATGCCTTTGTGCGGACACCCCTTATTGGCACCGGGGCGGGTTCGTTTGCGGCTGCGGCAGGATTGAACCCGCTGGACACGGCGCATAATACGGCGCTCTCAATTCTGGTGAATGGGGGACTGTGCGGATTCCTGCTGGCAGTTTGCATTGTGATTGCGGCTGCATGGGCGGCGATGGAGACGCGAGGAACTCTCCGCCTGGCGCTAGTGACCGCACTTCTGGTTTGGGTAGTCACGTCGCTGGTGGCCACGGTTGAGGAAAGCAGGACAACGTGGCTGCTGCTTGGCATGATTGCGGTGGCTGGGCGGTTTGGCCGGGAGAATGCGGAGCAACTTGCCGAGTGCTTCCCAGAACGGGTTTCCGGGTTGAATCTCGAGACCCCTCAACCTGCGTTGCAATCGACAGGGGCATGACGTAAGCACGATGGCTACTGTCGCCCAAATCGAACCGCTGGCGAAAGGAGTGAGTGTCAATCGACGGATCTTCCGTGCGATGGCGTCGGTGACGGCTGCGGGAATCGTGGTAAAGCTCGTGGCGACCATGAAGGAAGTTGGCGTTGCCGCCGTATTCGGGCGGTCAGACGCGATGGACGCGTTTCTGATAGCAATGCTGATTCCGGGATTGCTGATCAACCTGATCTCGGAGTCGATGAATCAGGCTCTGATTCCGACGCTGATCCGGGTGAGAGAGCGCAAGGGCGACAGAGAGGCGCAGGAGTTGCTGTCGAGCTCGATGCTGTGGATGGTTGTGCTGCTTTGTGCGGGGTCAGGGGCGATGGCGCTGACCGCTCGAGGCTTTTTCCCACTGATCGCGTCGCATTTCCCGCCGGCCAAGCTGGACCTTTCCGTGCGGCTGTTTTACGGATTGCTGCCGCTGGTGGTGATGACTGGAGTGGCCACGAACTGCACTGCTGTGCTGAATACTTTCGACCGGTTCGCAGTTCCCGCGCTGGCGCCGGTCTTGATTCCGACGGCCATCCTGGCTGGAACTTTGCTGTTGGGCGGCCGCCTGGGGATCTGGGCCGTGGTTTATGCCAGCCTGGCAGGCGCGCTGGCGCACGCGGTCACGGTTGCTTGGATGATGGATGCCCATGGATACAGGTTCCGGCTGCGCTGGTATGGAATGACAGAGGCGACGCGCGAGGTGGGACAGCAATATGGGCCGATACTGCTGAGCAGCGTGGTGGCGTCGGGTGGGCTGCTTGTGGACCAGTTGATGGCCGCTCTGCTGCCGGCTGGGAGCGTGTCCGCACTGGCGTATGCGAATCGATTTGTGAGCGTGGTGCTGCTTCTGCAGGCGGGGGCGATTTCGACCGCTGTTACGCCCT
>Ga0302278_10006251_pt1 | contig 11449 bp, 6 predicted proteins | sample III_Bog_N3_2_FD_194543 | JGI IMG/M metagenome (GOLD analysis project Ga0302278, IMG submission 194543) | Peat permafrost microbial communities from Stordalen Mire near Abisko, Sweden - III_Bog_N3_2 | ecosystem: Environmental > Terrestrial > Soil > Wetlands > Peat | place: Sweden: Abisko... | reverse complement strand
CGGCCGCCTCCGCTTCATTCTCGGCGTCTTCGGCTTCGCTGCCACATTCGGCCTGCTTGAGCTCGGCCCGCTGGTCCCCTATCCCGTCGTGCACGATGGCCTGCTCATGCCCCTGTTTGGCTGCATCATCCTTGGGCTGGCCGGCAACAATCCCCTATCCTGGGCCCTCAGCCGCCCTCCCCTGGTCTTCGTCGGAGAGGCCAGTTACTGCCTTTACCTGCTCCATTTCAACTTCTGGAACCTCATTCACGACTACCACGTCCTCGATCACCTCGGTCTCGCCCGTTTCGATCCCTGGATCAGCTACGTCATCCTCATTGCCATGGCTCTGGCTGCCCTTCATTTTGTCGAAAAGCCCGCCCAGCGCCTACTCCGTTCCTGGATGCATGTCTGGCGCTAGCGATTACTCAAGGGGTCCATCGCCCAAAGGTGTTACACTCGCCTTCATTTTCAGCTTTTCTTCCACCCAACCTCAGATAGAATGATCTCGGCCATGAACGTATCGGTAATTCGGAGCGATTGGGTCGGCCGCGTCATTGATGGGAGGTTCACCCTCCTCCAATGGCTGGGCGGCTCTGAGCAGAGTGCTGTCTTCCGCACCGAATTCCCTGAAGGCGCCAGGAACCGCAAAGCCGTCATCAAGCTCATTCCTGCAGACGCCTGGGATGCCGAAGCCCGCATGGAGGGCTGGAAAGCCTCAGCAAATCTCTCCCACCCCAATCTCATGCACCTGTTTGCCACCGGCGTCTGCGAGGTCGACGGCTTCTCCATGCTTTACGCCGTCACCGAATACGCTGAAGAAGTTCTCGCCGATATCCTGCCCGAGCGCCCCCTTTCCACGACCGAAGCCCGCGAGATGATCGGCCCCGTGCTCGACGCGCTTGCATGGATCCACGGCAAGGGTTTCGTCCACGGCCATCTAAAACCCACCAACATCATGGTCGTTGACGAGCGGCTCAAACTCTCCGGAGAGAGTCTCCGTATTGCGGGTCACCCCGGCAATCCGCCCCCCAACCCAAGCATTTACGACGCTCCTGAGACGAGCTCCGGCGCCGTCAATCCTGAGGCGGATCTCTGGTCGCTCGGCGTCACCGTCGTTGAAGCGCTTACCCAGCGCCGTCCTTCCAGTCCGGGAATGAACCAGGACGATCCTGTCGTTCCCAGCTCCATGCCGCATCCTTTTGCTGAGATCGCCCGCGGCTGTCTCCGCTCCAATCCCGCTCAGCGCTTCACCGTCGCAGATGTCAGGGATGCGCTTGGCATTGGCCGTCCTGCCCCGGAATCTTCCGAAGTTGCTGCCGGCAAGGTTCCGCCCCTCGCCCGCCTTGGCATTCTGATCGTCCCGATCATCGTCATTGCTGCGGTGCTGGCCGTCCGCGAGGTCAGTATGCACATGCGCGCCCGGCAAACCGCCATATCGGCTTCCCAGCAACAGCAGGTCGTCCCGGACGCCGCTCAGCCCAAGCCCTCGGCAGCAACACCTGCTCCTGAACAGGCCCCCACGCCCGTCGCCGCCTCCACTGAGCCTTCTCCTGCTACTGCTCCTCCGCCCGACCAGGCGCAGACGCAACCCGCGTCTCAGCCCGAACCCCAAACCGAGGCCCCCGCCCCCGCTGAGTCCACGCCGTCACCCGCGTCCCTGCCCCCGGGCAACGCCCCCTTGAACGCGGAAGTCGTCACCCAGGTCCTGCCCGATCTGCTGCCCACCGCAGTCCACTCCATCCAGGGCAAGATCAACGTCGAGGTGCGGGTCACCGTCGACTCCGGCGGCAACGTCTCCAATGCGGAGTTCGAGTCCGAAGGCCCCAGCAAGTACTTCTCAAAGGCTGCCTTGGATGCGGCCCAGAAGTGGAAGTTCAAACCCGCGCAGCCAGGCGGTCAGCCCGCCCCCAGCGACTGGATCCTCAACTTCCAGTTCAAGCAATCCGGCGTCGAAGTCACTCCCACCCGGGCCTCTCACTAACCGCAAATTCGGCGCTCAGCTTCGCCGCTCAGGTAGTGTTAACAGGCCCTAGTTCAGCCCCGACTGCGTGGCTTTCACCAGGGTCACCCCGGTCTTGGTTGCGTAGTAAACGCTCGAAGCCTCGTCAACGCTACTATCGTTATCAAGGATGATGCCGCTTGTGCCGCCGGCGGCCGGCAGAGCCGTACTGCCTGCACCAACGCTTGGAAAGCCATTGGTGATGTCCAGGCTCATGACGCAGCCCGCCGTTCCACCGCCGGCAGCGATGCAGTTATTCGTGACCCCTACAAAAAGAAAGTCCTTCTGAAGAGAAGCGTTGTAAAACTCCGTCACCGGCGAAGAGTCCGCGTTCCCGGTAGCCAGAGCCGCCGTTTTCGCGCCGGCGCTCGAGTTCATTACGCCGGACGGGTTGAACCCGATGCTGTACAGGGTTGGAAGCATCCCACTGCCCGTTCCGGCCACATACATCAAGGGAGTTCCCGATCCGGTGTACCACGCATTGTTAAAGTCCGGCCCGTACGGGCCTGTGTAGGTGGTGTTAGCCAAGCCCACAGGCACCGAGACGGCGCTTGACAGGTTCGTTGGGGCCTGCACCACGATGGCGTTTGTGCCGTTGGAGTTGAACGTAGCGTAGACCATCTGATCGGTGCTATCCAACATGACCGGATTCTCAGCCGTGTTGCCGGGGGCCAGAACCGGGCCATAAACCACCGAGGGTGACGCGCCGCTGTCCGTCACAGAGTCGATGCGACCGTTGCTGTCTGTAAAAAAGACCTTGTTCGACACCGAATCGTACACAGGAGTGGACGGTACGGCATTGATGGCGACGCTCCAGAGAATCTCCGGTGCCGCACCGCAGCCGAACACGTTGCCAATCTTGTAAAGGTAGCCGGAACCGTTCCCGGCCCGGCTATAGGTCGCGGTGTAAGCGATATTGCGGCTGTAATCAACGTAAACGCTGTTTGTGGATTCCTGGTTTGTCGTGCCGCCGTCCGGAGAAAGCAACACTCTCTCATCAACGGCGTTGCTCCCTCCAGTGCCTGGCGCCACTGCCGCCGTCGCGCTTGCCCCTTCATTCTCGGTGGTGCCGATGGTCAGCACGTGGAAGTACGAACTGCCCGTAAGCAGATTCTCAACATAGGCGATCTGCGTCCCGGTCAGAGAGATGGTTACCGATGCCGGTACCTGTCCACTGCCTGAGGCGTAGGCGAACTTCACCGTAGGACCGTTCGTTGGGCAGAAACCGGTTGAGCCGGGCGAACTATAGAGATTGTTCACTCCCACAATGTTGGCCTGACCGCCCGCCGCCGGGTTCGCGGGGATCCCGATCACCACAAAGTCGTTGCTGCAGCTCGGAGCCGCGGTCACGTCAAACGCATATTTGGCAGGAAAGGTTTGGCCGCCGCCCGGTGCGGAGTTCAAGCTGAAGGTTCCTGCTTCTGTCAACTGCACGCCATAGTTGCCGGAGCTGTAGTCGTAGTACGAATAATTCCCGGGACTGTTGCCCCAGATGTTGATCTCCATGCCGGCGGCGTTGAAGAGAAGCCCGTCGACATCAATCTGCGGGTTGGCTGTGGCAGGGTAGAGCAGATTGTCGTAATAGAAGGCGCCCATGGGGCTGGTTAAGATGCCCGGTCCCCCCGGATCCACGGGGTACGTGCCAAGGTCATACCCTCCGTTCATGGTGAGGGTTCCCCCGGTGGCAAGAAAATATCCATTGCCTGCGTCAGTTGTATTCAGGCTGCCATACCCAGTCTCCGGAAGGATGGAGAAGGAATAGTCGAACAAAGGCTCAAAGGCTGAAGTCGAAGGAGAGCCCGACAGGGGCAAGCTCCAGTCTCTCGGGATGCCTGGGACGGCCTCCCTGTGCCTGGGATTCGATTCCGGCCACCAGGCCTCCCGATGGTGCAGGTACCAACTCTGCAGCCAGCGGGGGTCTTTCTGGATGCGGGCCATCGCCGCACTGTCTTTCGAATCCCGGTAGTGAACGTGATGAAGCGTCCAATCCGAAACGATTCCAAGCGGAGCTTGCTGCGCAGGCCCTGCCACGAGCGGCGCTGCACACAGCGCCACAAAGGCACTTACTATAATTAGTTTCATTTTCCTACCTGGGTTTGATAGCGGGATTGTAAGCAAGCCGTGGCTTTGCGCGCTGTGATAGCAGGAAGTTTGGGAACCAAAAGGATTAACCTGCGTAAACTCGCTTCAAGGCGCGGGCTTGCTTCAAGCGGCGAATTGCGCTTCCGTCAACATGCATTTTGCTCAGGAGTTTCCCTTGCGCAAAAAAGCCCAGCCTTTCGACTGGGCTTTTCCTTCTTGTCCGCTCTTCGCGCTTAAGGCGTAACCGACTGCAGCGAGTGGTTGCCGTGAGGAACAATAACCAGCGCCGTCGGCTGGAATCCTGAAGGATATGGAGTCGCCTGGGTAGGCGTCACCACGCCCGTAGTGGTGTCCATGCGGAAACCCGATACCGAGTTGCCCAGGTAGTTCGTCGTGTACACAAACCGTCCCAGTGCCGGATCGATCGCAATCGAAACCGGCTGTGTGTCGGTGGCATACACCTGGCTCCCGTTGCTGTTCACAATTGCTGACGGAGTACCTGTCGGCAACGCAATCGTGTAGCCGGTGATCGACGAATCCAGCGCGTTCGAAACGTAGATATAAATGCCGCGCGGATCAATCGCCACTCCAGAAGGCTCGTTGCCCGTCTTGAACGGACCGTTCACCATGAACGACAGTGGGCCGCCGGTCTGAATCGAGTACCCGATCAGTTCGTTTGAGGCAAAGTCGGTCACGTACACAAACCGGTTTACCGGATCGCTCGTAATCCCGCTCGGCCTTACGCCCGCCTTGTAGGGACTCCCCGCGGTGGCCGTCAACGCGCCGCTAGTGCCCACCGAGTAGCCGAAGACCCATCCCGGATTCGCTGAGCTGGTTGGCGTCCCGTTCGGGTTGTACGCCGAAAGGTCGTAGGTCGCCGCGTACACGTTATTGTTGTTCGCCAGCACGTCCACTGCCACCGGAACGATCTCGTCCCCGCCGTAGCCCGGAACGGTGAGCGTCTCCTGTGCCGCCAGGCCGCCAATCACGCCCGTCGTCGAAAGCGGGTACTCTGACAACGTTGCTGACGTCGTCCCCGAAACCACGTACAGGTAAGTGTTCGCCTGGTTCACGGCCAGCCCCACGGGAGCCGAAGCCAGCGTGATCGTATCCGCCGCCGTCAGCGTGCCGTTGGTGGAAATGCTGAAGTGAACCACTGTCTTGCTGGTCGCGTTGGCTACGTACAGGTGGTAATAGTTGCTCGTCACGGCCATGGTCAGCGGGCCCACTCCGCCTGAGGACACCGTCGGCTCGCCCTGGCGAAGCGCGCCGGACTCCGAGTCCACCGCGTAGGTCTGAATCTGCCCCGTGCTCCCGCTTCCGGATCCGGACGAACTGGCCACAAAAATATAGTCGATGGTCACAAGCTGGCAGCCAGCCAGGAACACGGCCACCAACAGGCCGACCGTCGAAACCAGGAACAGCTGGCTCATTTTGTTGAACTTCATGCGCTTCCTTCGTCGTGGGCCATCACATTCTGGTCCCAGCAAAACTCGTTTAGGTTGCCCCGTAGTCATTGTAAAAGCACCCTGCGGGGTGTTGCTACCGGGTTCCGTCGCCGGGCCCCGGGCGATTGCTCATCGTCCCTATGGCACGCCCGCGCCCGTACCCGCGTGCGGTATCGCTGCCACTGCCGTCGGTAGGCCGTTCGTCGGGAACGGTGAATTCTGCGTATCAAGAAGCGTGCCGTCCGTTGCGCTCAACTCAAAGCCTGACACGGTGTTGCCGAGAAAATTCACACTGTAAAGAAAGTGGCTCGTCGAGGGGTCGATGCCCAGCGCCACCGGCTCCAGTCCCGTCGCGTAGCTCAAGCCTCCCGTGCTCGTGTTGCCCAGTCGAGTCAGTACGCCGCTGTTCATCGAGTAGGCCGTGATCGTCGAGTCCGTCGCATTCGCCACGTAGGCAAAACTGTACTTCTGATCCACCACGATCGCTGATGGGTTCGTCCCCGCTGCGAACGGGCTGCCCGCAAGCGGCGTCAATACCCCCGATGCAATCGTGTACGCCAGCACGTCGTTGCCTGCGTAATCGGTCGCGTACAGGTAGGTCCCACTCTTGTCGCTCGCCAACGCTGAAGGCCGAATCCCGGCAGCGAACGGCGAGCCCGTCACGGCCGTCAGAACCCCGCCAGAGCCCACTGAAAATCCAAAAATGTAGCCCACCGTCGGACTCACCGACGTGTCGTATGCAGTCACGTACACTTCGGTCCCTGAGGCAAGCACGGCTATCGCCGTTGGCGCAATCACATCGTTCGGCTTGCCGGCCACCGTCAGTGGCCAATAGTTCGAGCTGATGCCCCCATTCACCGCCGGCGATCCAATCGCCACCGGCGTTGAGCCGCTGGCCGCTGTCAGCGGAAACACCCCGACCGAACCCGAGCAAGGCGCCGCCGTTGAGCAGGTCGGCAGAGGCTGGTAGGTGTCCACCACAAACAGGTTCGATGCGCTCGCCGCCAGCCCCAGCGGGAATACGCCCGGCGTATTTACCGTGTTGAATGGATAAAGCTTGCCGTCGCTGCCAATCACGAACTGGACAATGTTGTTGTCGTCCTGGTTCGCAACAAACAGGCTGCCCGCGTCCGACGAAACCGCTTCCGCCACCGGCAACCGGCCTTGGGAAGGTACCGGCGACGCTGGAATCTGGCGCATGTGCCCCGACTCCGAGTTCACCTCGAAGATGTCGAGCTCTCCGTAGTTGTTCGTGCCGGCGGCCTTTGAGCTGGCGACAAAAACAAAATCCACGGTGAGCGTGGCGCAGGCGGTCATAAATCCAGCTACCAGGATGCTGGCCAGGGCGACCAGCAACAGCTGGCTCGTTTTGTTCAACTTCATGCGCATCTTTCGTCACGGGGCCCTACTGCGGGCCCCTTGTCAATCAGGTTTGGAATCGAACCCCCAGGCGCCCTTCTTCAAAAGCCGCGCCCGGCATTCGGCTGCGTTCTGTTTTGCTGCCTGTTCTTGCCTGCCGGGAGACCCGACCTCGCACTGGCGCACACGCCAGCTGTCATCCCTCCCGGCCCGGTTTCTTAGTCTGTGCGCCCGTCCACCAGGCACCATGTCGCCTGACCCTGCAGCGCGTAGCTGTTGGCCACCCGCAGGGGATTGAGCACGCCGTCGTTCACGTCGATGGAACGCCCGGTGATCGTCGAATCGTTGAAGTTCGCCGTGTAAATGAACTGGCCCGACGGATCCTCAACCAGGCATTGTGGGCCGGCTCCCGATCCGAACGTCGGCGGCGTAAGTGGCGTGGCTTGGTACGACGGCGACGTGGTGATGGTGTAGCCGGCGATTCCGCTATCCGCGTTGACGCCCAGAACGTTGCTTCCCTGGTTGGCCACGTAGAGGAAGTTATTGCTCGTCTTGGAAACCACGATGAGGTAAATCGGGTTCACCACCGTGGTGGCATCCGGGATTACGCCTCCCGTCTGCGCCTGCAGCGCCCCGTTATTGCCCACCGTGAACGGAATAATCTGGCTCGGCGAAGTCACCGGGGCGGTGGCGCCGATCGGCGTGTACGTCACCGGCTCGTTGTCCAGCACGTAAATCACGCCCGATGCGTTCACAATCGCCGTCGCCTGCGTGGCGCCCAGCGGCTGCGAGCTGTTCTGGCCCAGCGACAACTGCCCGCTCCCGGATGAGTACACATACGGGAACACCGAGTCGCCGGTCCCCGCCGGCGGCGGCAGGCCGCTCACCGTAAAAATGTAGCCCGATTGCAGCACAAAGTCGATCGGGTTTGCCGGCACCGGGAAGTACGTCAGCCCCGTTCCGCTCGATCCCGTCACCTGTGCGTTGACCACCAGCGTCAGCCGCCCGGTCGTCTGGTTGATCTGGAACACCGTTATGTCGCCGCAAGTCGTCGCCGACGGGCCCAGTGCCAGCTTGCACGTGGCGTTGTTGGGTGAGTCGTGGTCAAGAACCAGCAGGTAGTTGCCCGAGGTGTCCGCTATCATTCGGAATGGGTTGATCCCCTGCGTGTAAAACGTCTCCTGCGGCGTCATGATGCCGTTGCCGCCCACCGCGAACTCCGTAATGTTCGAGTTCTGGCAGGGATTCGCCGTCGTGCAGGTCGCTCCGCCCTGGGCGTTCACACCCGCGTTCAACACGTAAAAAAACTTGCTCCCCACAATCAGGACCGAGCGCTCCGGGTTGGCGCCACCTGACGATATCGGCATCCCGTTGATGGGGGTCAGAAATCCCGTATTGTGGTCGATCTTGTAGCCGCTGATGATTCCGCTGCCATTGGACTCGGCCGTCACCGTACCTGTGACATACAAATAGCCAACCGTATAACTACGAACGCAAGACGTAACGCAGAGAATGACGCCAGCTGAGAGGGCGCTCATCAGAAGTGCCTTGCCGAATTTCGTGAACTTCATGCGATTCCTTCATCCTGGTCAGCGTGCGCCGCCAAGTTTGCTAGTTCCACAGCAGAGCTGGGTTGGGACGGGTCCCTGATGCATTGTAAAAGCCGAGGGCCGCTTGTGCCTAGTTTCACCCAAACTATGGGCAAATATGCCTGTTTTCCACGGTCTGGCTTTCCTAACAGACGCTACCCAGCTCCTTCGCGAGCTTCGTTCCGTCTAGTTTGCAAAGCGGTTGGAGTTTTGACGCCCACCCGGGCTGAAATGTCACCCAAAAAGACGCTCGCAAGCGTAGCGCCGGGCTCCAGCCCGGCTGTCCGGGCGGCCTCCAAGCCGCCCGAATGCTTCCCACCCCAACAGACCCCGGCTCTTGCCTACCAAACCCGGCAGGAGTTTACCGGATACATCGGCTGGCCCTTCGTGCAGCCAAAAGCCTTTCCGAACCCGTCGAAGTTCTGCACGCTCCCATTCACTCGCCACTTGCCCGGAGAGTGCGGATCGGTCAGCGCCCACTGCCGCGATAACTGGTCCGTCTGGTTCACGCACCAAACCTGCGCAAACCCCAGGAAGTACCGCTGCGCTTCCGTATAGCCATCCACCTTGTCCTCAATCGACTTGCCTTCCCCCGCCAGCGTGTCCAGCAGCGCCATGTAGGCGATCCGCAACCCGCCGTTGTCGGCCGTGTTTTCGCCCAGCGTCAGGTGGCCATTCAGGTGCACCGCCGCCGCATCGCCCACCGCGGGAGCCGCCTCAAACCCGCTGTACTCATTGGCCACGCATTCGGTGCGCTCCGTAAAGTTTTTCCGGTCCTCCGCCGTCTGCCACTCCCGCAGGTTGCCCTGCCCGTCGAATTTCGATCCCTGGTCGTCGAATCCGTGCGTCATCTCGTGGCCGATCACCACCCCTATTCCCCCAAAGTTTACCGCCGGGTCAATCTTGAAGTCGAAGAACGGCGGCTGCAGAATCCCTGCCGGAAAATTGATGTCGTTGAACGACTCGTCGTAGTAGGCATTCACCGTCGGCGGGGTCATGCCCCACTCCTTCTCGTCCACCGGCTTGCCCAGCTTGGCATAGTTGTAGTTGCGCTCGAACACGTTGGCATGATGAACGTTGCCGATCAGCTCGTCGCGGTCCACCTTCACGCTCGAGTAGTCGCGCCACTTCTCCGGGTATCCGATCTTGTTGCGGATCATCGCCAGCTTTTCTTCCGCAGCCTTCTTGGTGTCGTCGCTCATCCACGGCAAAGTCTTGATGTCGTCGCCCAGCGACTTCTCCAGCGCCGCCACCAGCTTGTCCATGCTCGCCTTGGCCTCGGGCGGAAAGTTCTCCTTCACCCAGTCCTGGCCCACTGCCTCGCCAAGTTCCCGGTCGGTCAGGGTCGAACACTGCTTCCAGCGCGCTTGAGGCTCTTCCTGTCCATTCAGAGTCCGTGCAAAGAAGGCGAAATCTTCGTCGAAAAACGCCTTCGCCAAGCGCGGTGCCTGTCCGTGCAGAACGTGCCAGCGAAGATAGCTCTTCCACGACTCCAGCGGCTCGCTCTTCAGCAACCCGTCCAGCGCCTTGAAGTAATCCGGAGTCGCCACGTTCAAACTATCGAAGTGGCCAATCCCGATGCCCGAGAAGTACACGTTCCAATCGAAGTCCGGAGCCAGCTTCTCAAAGTCGCCAACCGTGTAAATGTGATACCGGTTCGCTGGGTTGCGCAGATCCGTGCGGCTGGTCGAGGACTTCGCCATCGCCGTCTCAATCTCCATCACTGCCGCGGCCTCTTTCGCTGCCTGCTCCGGCCTATCGCCGGACAGCGTGAACATCTTGGTCACGTGCGCTATGTACTGCGCGCGGATGCCTTTGAAACGCGCCGAATCCACAATGTAGTAGTCGCGGTCGGGCAGCGAAATTCCGCCCTGGAAGATCTCCGCGATCTGTTTCGATGAATCCTTCTGGTCCTGGTCCACGTCGAAATTGAAAAATCCGTCCGGTGTCCCGTGGTTTTCAAGCTCGCTCAGCAGCGCCGGCAGCTTACTCGCATCAGAAAGTCCAGCAATTGCCGTCCATGCCGGTTCAATCGGCGTGATGCCCTTTTTATCCACAAGGTCAGTATTCATGCACGACGCATAAAAATCGCCGTACTGCTTCTGCAGCGGACTTTTCGGATCCTTCGCCGCCGCGTCCAGTTCCTGCCAAAGCAGGTAGCGGTTCCGCTCCCGCAGCAATGAGAACGACCGCGCCCAGATCACTTGGTCGCTTGGAATCGGATTGCTCTTCACCCAGTTGCCGCATGCATATTGATAAAAGTTCGTGCACGGGTCGGCGGTCTTGTCGATCGCCGAGAGATCAAGGCTCTTGCTCTCGGGCGGTGCCGCGGGTTTCTGGTCCTCGGCCTTTGCCGTCTGCGCCAGCGCCATGCCGGCAGCAACAAGTACGATCGAAAGAAAACGGAATTGCGTCATCGGTTGTCCTCTTTGGAAATAGGTCCTCCGGCAGGATTCACCGCGGCGGCATTCTGCCTGCGGACGAAGGCCGGGGACCGGGATTTCGAACAGCTCTCTTCATCAAGCTGTGTTGCATAGCAGCCTATCACGCGGGGAATACGCCTTGCTTGCCCAGCACGCTCGGGTTCAACAGGTTGCGGAAAAATCCTGAGAGCGCGATGTTTTGAAAGGGCGCGGATTTAGAGCCTGCCCTGAGCGAAGTCGAAGGGTGCCGCAAGTTCCGCAAGATCGATGGAGCTTTAGTGTCTGCGTGAGAACTGAGGATTTTAGACCGCGCAGCGGCAAAACCTCCCGTAGGGAGCGAAGGATAATAGCCCAGGATCGAAGCGCGCAGCGGCAAGACCTTCCGTAGGGAGCGAAGGATAATAGCCCAGGCCGGGGTCCCCAAGGACAGGACTTAGTCCTTGGGGTGGAGGATGAAGTCTGAGCCCGTCGCGGCGGGCGAGGACGCAATCCTGGGAGAAGCCAGAAAACAAACCTTAAGCCCGTAAGGGGCGACCGAATACGAGCAATCGACGGGCGAGCCGTTCT
>Ga0302278_10006242_pt1 | contig 11458 bp, 7 predicted proteins | sample III_Bog_N3_2_FD_194543 | JGI IMG/M metagenome (GOLD analysis project Ga0302278, IMG submission 194543) | Peat permafrost microbial communities from Stordalen Mire near Abisko, Sweden - III_Bog_N3_2 | ecosystem: Environmental > Terrestrial > Soil > Wetlands > Peat | place: Sweden: Abisko... | reverse complement strand
TTCCCGCCGCATCCACCACGCGCACCTCGGCGCCGGGAATCGCAAACCCCGCCATCGCCTGGCGCGCGTGGCGCTCACTGCCCGTCAACTCGAGTCCGTCCTTGATGGATGAAAAGGTCAGCACGGGCGAAGTCTCCGTCAATCCGTAACCGGAAATGCAAGCGCATTCCAGCTTCTCTTCCACCTCGCGGACCAGCGTGGGCGACGAAGCGGCGCCGCCAATCGTGATTCTCCGCAGGCTTCTCAAATCGTATTGGGTCCGCTCAGGAGAATTCACCAGCGCCGTCGCCATGGTCGGCACCAGGCAACAGGCCTGCACCCGCTCCCGCTCAATCAGCCGGAACACCTCCGCCGGATTGAACTGATGGATCATCACATGTGTGCCGCCCATCAGCGTTACCGAGTGCGCTTTACCCCAGCCATTCGCGTGAAACAGCGGAATGGTGTGCAGATCCACCGTGTCGCCGGAGAGCTGCAGCGCCAGGCCGGTATTGAGCGCATGCAGATAAATGTTCCGGTGCGTCAGCATCACGCCTTTGGGATTTGCCGACGTTCCGCTCGTGTAAAACAGCTCTGCCGTTGAATCTTCATCCACCTCCATCACATCGCGCCGATAAACATCCGAGCCCGCCAGCAGATCTTCGTAGTTCTGCGGCCACATCCACTCGGCCTGCGGCTCGCCATCGAGCAGAACGAATGCCTTCACTGAACCGACCGCCTTGCGAAAGCCTTCCACCAACGGCAGAAACTGCTTCTCAAAGAACAGAACCGTCGCCTTCGAGTCGTTCAGAATGTAAGCAAGCTCCGGCGCAGCCAGCCGGATATTCAACGGCAGCAGCACCGCGCTGGCTTCAAGCACACCGTAATATGCCTCCAGCAAACGGTGGCAGTTTGAACTGAGAAACGCGACGCGGTCGCCGGCAGCGACACCCAGCGCGCGCAATCCGCCGCCCAGCCGCCCGGCCCGCTCCGCAAACTCCGCGTAGGTGAATCGCCGATCGTCGCACACCACGGCGACTTTGCGGGTAAACTGCTCTTCCGCGTGCCGCAGGCATCGCAGCGGCGTAAGGGGAATGTTCATCGTGGGTCTCGTTCCTGCTGCGCGGGACCAGCAAGTGCGGAGGAAGCCTGGTCAGTTGCGTGCGCAGCTTGTGCCGAATCTGGTTTTGCCCATTTGGCTACCGACCAATATACCTTCCAACTTCGCCGCTGGCGACCCCTTTCGATAGCCATGGGTATCCCGCATAGGCCTGGCCGCCCTCGACCTCAGCCGCAACGACACCTCATAGCGCAGCCGCTCTCAATCCAGCCTGTCCCTGAGTCCCTGAGTCCCTTAGTCCCTTAGTCCCTTAGTCCCTTAGTCCCTTAGTCCCTTAGTCCCTAATCCCTATTCCCTGATACCTGACAAGGTTCCCCCCGCCCTTTTCCCGCCTCGAATCCACTCCCGCCCCCGGATAATAAAAGCTGCTCTGGGACTCTTCGTCCGCTCCAGGTCTCGCTCGCGGCAGGTCCACGGGCAGTCACGGAACGGGAGCGCCCCTGCCATGAAGCCAATTCGCATTGTTCTCTCGCCCACGCGAAGCCGCCCCCTGAACGTGTTTCTGGGGCTTGTGCTGTTGCTGGTCTCGCTCCTCGGCCTCCTCGCGCTCGCTACCTGGCACGCCGCCGACCCCTCGCTCAACACCGCGACCGATCCAGGACTGCCCCACGCCGTCCGCAACTGGATCGGCCTTTTTGGCGCATACCTGAGCGATGTCCTGCTCCAATCCCTCGGCGTCACCGCCTTTCTCCTGCCCCTCTGGCTCGGCGGCCTCGGCTGGGCCTGGATGCAATCCCGCCCCGGCGGCTCGGCCTGGCTGCGCTGGGCCGGAACTGTTCTCGCGCTCGTCTTTCTCCCCGCGACTCTTGGACTCATTCCCTGGCACTGGCGCTGGCTCCATGCCATCCCCATTGAGGGCGTCGTTGGCCGCCTGATGTCCGGCCTGCTCGTCACCTATCTCAACATCCAGGGCGCGTGGATTGTCGCCATCGTGCTCGCCGCTGCCGGACTCTACTTTGCCTCCGCCGTCAGCTTCTGGGCCCTCGCCGAGAGCGTTCAGGACCGCTGGATCCACGGCCAGTCCCTCTACGACCGCTGGCGCAACTGGCGTGAGGAACGCGCCGAGCGCAAAGCCGACCTGCTTGCCGAGCAGGAAGCCCTTCATGCCCATGACCCTGAACCCATGGAAGCGGAACATCGTCCCGGCTTTTTCGCCTCGCTCTTCCGCCGCCGGCCCGCACCCCCGCCCGATCCCATCGACGAAATCCCCGCCTACCAGCGCGTCGCTCCCGCCGATGCACCCGCGCAGCCCCGCCCCAGCATCTGGGAGCGCCAGGTTGCTGCCACTGCGGCCCCTTTCGCGGCACCCGCTGAGCCAATCCGACCGGGGGCGCCAGGCCACCCGTCCGCAAGCTGGGAATCAGCACAGCCCGCGGCAAAGCCCACCCCAGCCCTCTCAAGAGATCTCGATTTCGAGTCGTGGGCGACACCTGCGCCAATCGCTCCCACAATCCAGGAGACCCCGCGCCCCGTCCCCGTACGTCCCGTAGCCGAAGCCTGGGACCCGACTCCCGCGCCGGCCGCCGCACCTGAAGCCATCGCCATCCACTACCGCGCCGACACCCGCACCGCCACCGTCGCGCCCAGGCACGTCAGCGGCTTCAGGCTTCCGCCCAGCACCCTCCTCAACACCGGCGAAGGCCCGCAGATCGTCCGCGAAGACGAACTCCGTGAAGAAGCCAAAGTCCTGGTCGAGAAATGCGGCGAGTTCGACGTCCGCGGCCAGGTGGTGCGCATCAATCCTGGCCCCATGGTCACCACTTACGAGTTCAAGCCCGAAGCCGGCGTCAAATACTCCCGCGTCACCGGCCTCGCCGACGACCTCTGCCTCGCCATGCGCGCCGAGTCCATCCTCATCGAGCGCATGGCCGGCCAATCCACCGTCGGCATTCAGGTGCCCAACCACGAGCGCGAAACCATCCATCTGCGCGACGTGATCGAGAGCGACACCTTCGCCAAATCCAAGGCTCGCCTCACCATCGCCATGGGCAAGGACATCAACGGCCGCATCGTTACCGCCGACCTCGCCTCCATGCCCCACGTGCTCATCGCCGGCAGCACCGGCAGCGGTAAATCCGTGGCCATCAACGCCATGATCATGAGCCTGCTGTTCCGCACCACGCCGTCGCAGGTGCGCCTCATCCTCGTCGATCCCAAGCGTGTCGAGCTCGGCATGTACGAAGGCATTCCGCATCTCTTTACGCCCATCATCACCGAGCCCAAGCTGGCCGCCAACGCCCTCCGCAACGCCGTCCGCGAAATGGAGCGCCGCCTCAAGCTGCTTGCCAGCCGCAGCGTGCGCAACATCGACCAGTACAACAAGCTCTTTGAATCCGCCATGCCCTCGCTCTTCGACGACGCCGAAGACAACGAGCCGCTTCCCTACATCGTCATCATCATCGACGAGCTCGCCGACCTCATGATGCTCGACCGCGCCAACGTTGAAGAATCCATCACCCGCCTCGCGCAGATGGCTCGCGCCGTCGGCATTCATCTCATCCTCGCCACGCAGCGCCCCTCGGTCGACGTCATCACCGGCCTCATCAAAGCCAACGTCCCCACGCGCATCAGCTTCCGCCTGGCCACCAAAGTAGACTCGCGCACCATCCTCGACACCAACGGTGCAGAGGCTCTATTAGGCCGCGGCGACATGCTCTTCCTGCCGCCCGGAACCAGCCGCCTCATGCGCCTGCACGCGCCCTACGTCAGTGAAAAGGAAACTGCCGCCGTTGTCGCCTTCTGGAAGGATCAAGGCCAGGCGGAATATGTGCAGGGCTTCCTCGAATCGCCCAAAGACGAGCGCGTCTCTCCCGACGGCTCCAACGCCGATCCCGACGAAAACGATCCCATGTTCGACGACGCCGTGCGCCTGGTCTTTGAATTCGGCAAAGCGAGCACCTCGCTCCTGCAGCGCCGTCTCCGCATAGGCTACGGCCGCGCCGCCCACCTCATCGATCTAATGGAGCGCGACGGATTAGTAGGCCCCGCCGACGGCTCCCGTCCCCGCGAGCTTCTAAAAGCCCCCGGCTGGCTCCATGAAGTAGCTATTGCCAACGAATAGCGCATGCGCTATGAATCTCGGCAGGATGCAGCCTAAGGCATCAGCGAACCATGCTTTTCCTGGTGTCCGCCGCGGAAGAAGCGGTGTTCCACCATGCTTCGCCCCAGCAGATAAACACCCACCGCCAGGGCAACGAGAAACAGAAACTGTCCCAACTTAAACCGGCGCGAACTCTCTCGTTTAAGGCGCGTTGTCTTCGATTCATTTGCCATCTGAACCACCCCTCCCCCAAGTCCAGTGACTCCAAGCTTACCCCTCCTCTACGATCGATGCCCATCCTGGCGCTTTTTCTCAGCGTAATGATGGAGACCAGCAAAGCCCTTGCGAGCGAATAGCGAGCGTCTGCCCCACCGCAGGTGGTCACCACTTCATCGTCGCAAACATCGCCACCGCCGCCGCGCCCATAAACACAAACGTCGCCCACACCAGCACATTCGACAGCGCCCCGCTGCGATACTCACCCATGATCTCTTTGCTTCGCGCGATCCGCGCAATCAGAAAAATCAACGGCACCGCAACCACGCCGTTGATCACCGCCGTCACCACCAGCGCCTGAATCGGATTGATGCCGATAAAGTTGATCATCAGGCCCACCAGCGTAGCAATCGTAATCACGCCATAAAACCCATGCGCCCGCTTCAGCTTCAGATTCAGCCCCGCCTTCCAGCTCAGCGCCTCTGACAGCGCATACGAGGCTGATCCAGAAAAGACGGGCACCGCAAGAAATCCCAATCCAATAATGCCGATGGCAAAAATCAATTCCGCCAGAAACCCCGCGTGCGGAAAGCTGTGCACCAGCGGTTCCAGCGCCTTCGCCGCCTGCGCCGCGCTGTCGATATGCATCACCCCATTCGCGTGCAGCACTGTCGCCCCAACCACGATGATGCACCAAGCCCCGATCTGCGATGAAAGCATGCCCAGGAAGTTATCGATCCTCAGCCGCTTCATGAACCGCTCCGTAACCGCCGGCTTTCCGTTGTGGATCATGTGCTCGCTGCGCTCCTCTTCCACCTCTTCTGAAGCTTCCCAGAAAAACATGTACGGCGAAATCGTTGTGCCGATCACACCGGTAATGATGAAGAAAAACGCCGAAGTAAATTCAATATGCGGAACAAACGTCGCCCGCAGGATGACTGCCCACGGCTCATGCACAAGAAACACTGTAATGACATACGAGAAGAGCGTGACGCAAAGCCATTTTAGAATCCGCGCGTAGGTGCGGTACGACGTGAAAATCTCCAGGATCAGAATCGCCGCCGTGAAAAACAACACCAGCACCGTAAAATTCACCGGCACAATCAGCTGTGCCGCCGCGCCCATCGCGCCCAGGTCAGCGCCCAGGTTGATCGTGTTCGCCACCACAATCAACACCAGCATTCCATACAGCTCTTTCTTGCTGTAGTGTTCCTTCACCACCGCGGCAATGCCTTTGCCGGTCACAGCGCCAATGCGCGCGCACGCCTCCTGCACCGCGATCAGCATCGGCAGCACCAGCAGCGCCGTCCACAGCTGCCCGTACCCAAACTGCGCTCCGGTCTGCGTATACGTCGCAATGCCCGACGGATCGTCATCCGCGGCGCCCGTAATAATCCCGGGCCCTGCAATCTTGAGCAGTTCTTTGACTTGCCTACTGAACTTGGCCATCCGCAAGAGTATACGGGCCGAGTCACTCAAACGATGCGCAATTCTGTCCACTGCGCGGCGAATCTCAATTCGCCCCAACAAAGCCACCGGCTCGATGATCAACACCGCTGGGTGCCCCATCCTTGCGATTTTTTCTTATCGCAAGGGTGCGAAGCATAGACGCCAGTGCGAGCGGGTAGCGAGCGTCTGCCCCACCGCAGGTGGTTTATAGTGTCTGCACAGCATTGGGTTCCCCCAAAACGCCCTTGAAAAGAGGCCGAAATGCGCCGTATCTTCCATCTCGCTTGTCTTGCCGTCGTCTCCATCGCCATCCTCGCCCCGTCCGCCCGCGCGCAGGCCCGGCCAGACACCGCGCTGATCGACAAGCGCAACGCCATCGAAAAAGAGCTCGAGTCCGTCGCCATCGTCGACCGCAAAGTCATGGTCACCATGCGCGACGGCAAGCGCATGCAGGCCGACATCTACCGCCCCAAAGACGAATCGAAAAAGTATCCCGTCATCTTCGTTCGCACTCCCTATAACTTCAACTACTGGGATGTCGAGTTAGGCGCGCCCCGCGACATGTCCGCCGCCCTCGACGCCGTCAAGCGCGGCTATGCCTACATCGAAATGAACGAGCGCGGCCGCTACTTCTCCGAAGGCGACTACGACATCCTCGGCACTCCCCTCACCGACTCCGACGACGCGCTCGATTGGATGGGCGGCCTGCCCTGGTCCGCCGACAAGGTCGGACTCATCGGCTGCTCCTCCACCGCCGAGTGGCAGCTAGCCGTCGCCTCGCGCGGCAACAAGGCCCTCGCCACATTCATTCCTGAAAGCTTCGGCGCCGGCGTCGGCCGCGTCGGCCCCTACTACGAGCAGGGCAACTGGTTCCGCGGCGGCGCTGTGCAAATGCTCTTCACCACCTGGGTCTACGGCTCCGGCCTGCAAACCAACGACGGCAAGCCCAACTTCCCGCCGGGCATGTCGCAGCAGGCGCTCGTCACCGCGGCAAAGTCCTACGACCTCTCTTCGCACTCGCCCGCGGTCGACTGGGGCAAAGCCCTCGCGCATCTCCCTGAAAAAGACATCCTCGCCGCCGTCGGCGCGCAACACGGCATCTTCGCCGACACCACGCCCTCCGGCCAGCCCGGCATGATCCTCCGCACGCCCAACGATCCATCCTGGTACAAAGGCGGCCTGTGGAACGACAGCATGAAAATCGACATTCCCGGCCTCTGGATGATGACCTGGTACGACGTCAGCACCGCGCCCAACCTGGCCGCATACAACTACGTTCGCTCTACCGCCAGCCCCGCCGTCGCCAATGAGCAGTACGCCATCATCGCGCCCACCGGTCATTGCGGATACAAGCGCGCCGCGGAACACACCATCGTCGGCGAGCGCGACCTCGGCGACGCGCGCCTCGACTACGACGCCCTCACCTTCGCCTGGTTCGATCGCTATCTCAAAGACCAGCCCAGCCCCCTGCTCGACAAGACACCCAAGGTGCAGTACTACACCATGGGCCTCAACAAGTGGCAGGCCTCCGACACCTGGCCGCCCAAAGACGCCAAGCCAGTCACCTTTTATCTCGCCGGCGCCGGCCGCGCCAACTCGCTCAATGGCGACGGCGCTCTCGTCCCCGCTCCTCAACCGAAAGACGCCGCCGACAGCTTCGTCTACGATCCCATGAATCCCGTACCCACCCACGGCGGAGGCTTCTGCTGCATGGGCGCCGACTTCAAGCCCGGTGCGCTCGATCAGCGCAGCGAAGAGATGCGCGACGACATCCTCGTCTACAGCACCGGCCCGCTTAAGGACGGGATTGAAGTCAGCGGCCCCATCGATGTAACTCTCTATGTTTCGAGCGACGCCAAAGATACTGACTTTACCGTAAGACTTATCGACGTGCTGCCCGATGGAACCGCCTATAACATCGACGAAAACATCCAGCGTGTCCGCTATCGCGAGGGCTACGACAAGCCGCCTGTGTTTATTGAGAAAGACAAGGTCTACAAAATCGCCTTCCAGCCCATGCAGACCAGCATCTACTTCGCCCCCGGTCACCAGATCCGCATTGAAGTCAGCAGCAGCAACTTCCCCCGCTTCGATCGCAACCTCAACACCGGCGGCGACAACGTCAGCGAATCCGAAGGCGTAGTCGCCCACAACGCCATCCACCACTCAGCTCAATACCCCTCCACCGTCACCCTGAGTGTTGTGAAAAAGTAAGCCAGCAGCCAGAAAACAAATCGGGTGCCCCAGGTTCGGAATTTCGGACCTGGGATGTAACAAACAACGATTCGCCACCATGAAACTCACCTTCGCAAACGCCACTGAAGCCGACGTCTCCGCGCTCGTTGCTCTCCGCGCCGCGGTCGCCGCCGATCGCGCCCAATGCTACGGCGGTTCGTCCTCCTCGTCTTCCGAGAAAGCTGTGCTCTTCCACATGCGCCACGCGCAGACCATCCTCGCGTACCGAGGTAAGACGCTCGCTGGCTCCGTGCGTCTCGCCACAAAAAAGCCATGGGCCATCGACGTCAAATACTTCACGCCGGTCAAGAGACCCCTCTATCTCACCGACATGGCGGTCACGCTCAAGCTCCAGCGTCAAGGCGTCGGCCGCATGCTATTGGAGCATGCCATAGCTCAAGCCCGCGCCTGGCCCACCGACGCCATCCGTCTCGACGCCTTCGACACCGCCGCCGGCGCTGGCCCTTTCTACGCCAAATGCAACTTCCGCGAAACCGCCCGCGCCACCTACAAAAATGCCCCCCTCATCTACTACGAGCTTCTCCTGAGTTAGCAGATCAGCTTGCGGAGTAGCGCCCACTTCCCCGGAAGGGTGCCTATTCCCTATTCCCGTTCCCTGTTCCCTGTTCTCTAATCTCTGTTCTCGCATCTATCCTTGAGGAGCCATTCCCATGAAGAGTTTCCTCGCCGTCGCCCTGCTGTCCTGCGCCGCTCTGCAAGCCCAGCAGATCCCCGGCGCAACCGAGCTCCCCGACCGCCCCTACGCGATCAAGAAGACCTGGATCATCGGCGGCGCAGGCAGTTGGGACTACCTCACCGCGGACCCCACCGCCCGCCGGCTTTACATCGCTCACACCACCCAAGTCCAGGTGGTCGACATCGATGCCGGTGCCCTTACCGGCCAGGTCTCCGGCCTCCACAACGCCCGCGCCATCGCTCTCGACGCCTCGGGCGAATTCGGCTACATAAGCGACGGCGCAGACAACCAGGTCAAAGTCTTTGACCGCCGCTCCCTTCAGGTCGTGGCCTCCATTCCCACCGGACCCGGCCCCCGCGCCCTCGTCTTTGAACCCCAGACCAGGCTGCTCTTCGTCATCTGCACCACCCCCGTCGCCCGTCCGGCGCAGCCCCCCAACTCCCCGCCCGTGCATGAAAGCGAAATCAAGACATCCGTCAATGTCATCGACACCGAGACCCGCGAGCCGCTAGCCGAGATCCTCATGCCCGGCAGGCTCGGCTTTGCCCAGACCGATGGCAACGGACAGGTCTTCGTCAACATCGACAACCGTAACCAGGTCGCCCGCATCGACGCCCAGTCCATCGCCGCATACCTGCGCGGACACAGTGCCGCTCCTGCTTCGAATCCGTCCAGCCCAGCAAAGCAATCCGAATCGACCCATATTTTCGACTGGAGCCATGAGTCCCGCCTTCCCAACTCCGCGCAAAACAGCATGGCCATTTTCTCGCTCGGCCCCGACTGCACCGGCCCTTCCGGCCTGGCCGTCGACGCCCAACACGGCCGCCTCTTCGCCGCCTGCAACAACATGAAGCTGGTCGTGCTCAACGCCTCTTCCGGCGAAGTGGTCACATCGCTCAACACCGGCCCCGGCACCGATGCCGTCGCATACGACCCCGACCGCGGACTCATCTACGCCGCCAACGGCGGAGCACAGGGAACCCTCACCATCGTTCATCAGGATGTGACAGACACCTACGCCGTCATCCAGAACCTCGCCACTCGCCAGCGCGCCCGCACCCTGGCCGTCGATCCCTCCACCGGCCAGGTCTTCCTCGTCACCGACCTGCTCGGCATCGACCTCGCACAACCCGGCAAAATCGGTTCCCTCAAGCCCGCTCCCGCCAACGGCAGCTTCCAGGTCCTGGTCGTCGCAAATTGAACCAAACAATATCCGATCAGGTTCAGCTTCATAATTTCAGCGCGCGACTGCCCATCCCGGTGGCACACTAAACGAATGCTGGACTTCGGAGCCAGGCAGAATCTGCCTACGGTGCTGCTCATCGACGACGACCTCGTCAGCCGCGAAGTCATGGCCACCGTGCTCACCATGAGCGGCTATACCGTCCACACCGCGGCCGACGGCAGTGCGTCCGTCGATCTGCTTGCCGCGGGAGAATGTGTTCCCGACGTCATCCTGATGGACGCGCAGATGCCCGGCCTCAGCGGAACCGAACTCATCGCCCAGCTCCGAACCCGCACCCACGCCACCGTCTATGCCATCAGCGGTAGCCACCCACCCGACGACGTAGTTGCCGCAAGTGACGGCTTCCTGCTTAAACCCTTCGGCGCCAATGCACTGAACAGGCTGCTTGCGGAACACGCTGCCCAGTCCAACCCCGCCGACGCGCCCAGCCTCGCCGCCGATGAACCGGTCGTCAATAAGGAAACCCTCGCCCAGCTTCGCGCCATCATGCCCGAGTCCGCAGTCCGCGAAATCTACCTGGCCGTCGTCGCCGATCTCCAGAAAAAGCTGGCGGCCCTTCAGCTCGCCGTTGCGCAACGCGATACCGCCGAAATCCGCCGCATCGGCCACGCCATCAAGGGCGGATGCGCCATGGCCGGCGCACAGCAGGCAGCCCGCCTCGGCGCTCTCCTCGAATCCAGCGCCGCGTCACCCTCTCCCGGCGCCTCTCCGCCGCAAAAAGATAACCATCTGGATAACAGCTCCGCCCTGCTCAAAGATTTACGCACCGCCTCCTTAAACCTTGAGCGTATGCTTGAGGGTGAGTTTTCAGAGTAAGTAACTCCCATCAGTCGGAGGGTAACCGCTCAAGTGGACCGGCCAATTCGCATCGTACTCGCAGACGACCATCCCGTTGTTCGTATTGGCGTGCGCAACATGCTCACGCTCAGAGACGGCTTTGAAGTAGTCGGCGATGCCTCCGATGGCGACGAGGCCATCACTCAGACCCTCGATCTCGAGCCGGACATTCTTCTCCTCGATGTCCAGATGCCGCGTATGCCCGGCCTTGAGGCCATGCGCGCCATCATGGCCGGCACGCCTACCGTCAAGATTCTCCTTCTCACCTCCACCATCACCACGCAGCAGATTATTGAAGCCCTCCACATCGGTGCCCGCGGCATCGTGCTTAAAGACGCCCTCGCCGGCCATCTGCAAACCGCCATCCGCACCGTCATCAGCGGCGATTACTGGATCGGCGGCAAGCGCGTCATCAACCTGGTTTCCGCGCTCCACGACCTGATGCAACAGACCGCCGCGCCCCAGCACAAAACCTACGGCCTCACCCCTCGCGAACTCGAAGTCGTCGGAGCCATCGTCGAAGGCTGCAGCAACCGCGACATCGCCAGGCAGTTCACGCTCAGTGAAGAGACCGTCAAGCGCCACCTGTCCAACATCTTTGACAAGACCGGCGTGTCCACCCGCCTCGAACTTGCCCTC
>Ga0302278_10006225_pt1 | contig 11476 bp, 5 predicted proteins | sample III_Bog_N3_2_FD_194543 | JGI IMG/M metagenome (GOLD analysis project Ga0302278, IMG submission 194543) | Peat permafrost microbial communities from Stordalen Mire near Abisko, Sweden - III_Bog_N3_2 | ecosystem: Environmental > Terrestrial > Soil > Wetlands > Peat | place: Sweden: Abisko... | reverse complement strand
TCGGCTGGGCCGGACGCATCGCTGGACGCACATCCTTCTGCTGTTCAGTTTGTTGGGCATGCGCGCTTAAATGGACATGAATTGGTGAGGACGGCGAATTCGTTTGGGGGCGCCGATCCAGTGCTGCAACTGGTTTCCGTCATTCCTCCGCCGGATGTGCTGGTCACTACAGATTCGCGGGAGGTTTCCCTTGAGCCGGGGAAAGAAGCTACCGTCACTCTTCATATCCAGCGGCAAAACGGGTTCAAGGGGCGCGTTCCCTGCTCGGTTGAAAACCTTCCTCCCGGCGTTCGGGTGGTGAACGTGGGATTGAACGGGGTGTTGGTCACGGAAGACCAGTCGAGCCGCACAATCACGCTTCGAGCCGAGGACTGGGCAAAGCCTGTCAAGCAGCCCATCTATGTGGTGGCGACGGTCGAATCGAACTCCCCAACGATGCATCCATCCGCGCCTCTGCTTCTTCAGGTGGCGCCCGGCAAAGAGGCGGCGCGCGCAAGCGCGAGTCAACCATGAGGCGGAATGGCCCAGGGACTGAAGCGCGGTTGATCGTGTGGCACTTGCGGCACGACTGAAGTCACGCGATGACAAAGAAACAAAATTGCAGGTTCAACGAAACAGGACGCCATGGAGTTCTGCGGGCTCCCGCTCATCGGACAAAAACGTCCGATGAACGGGGCACAGCTTGGTCCACTGCGGGTCGCTAAACGGTTTGGGAAAAAGCCGGGCTCGCGCCGTATTACGGTTATCTCGAGTTACGCTTATTGCAGACGGCGCCCGAAGTCTTCAATGGGCGCAGGACGACCGAACAAATAGCCCTGGTAGGAATGGCAATCGCGAGCCGCGAGAAAGTCTCTTTGCGCTTCGGTTTCAACTCCTTCGGCGACTACCTGCAATCCCAGGCCGTGAGCGAGAGAGATAATCGCCTGAACGATTGCGCGATCGTCCGGATCGTCGGCAATGTCGCGCACAAAACTCCGGTCGATTTTGATCTGATCCAGGGGCAGGCGCTTGAGGTAGGACAAAGAAGAGTAGCCGATGCCGAAGTCATCGATGGAAAAGCCTATTTCAAACTCCTTCAGGGCTTTCATTGTCTGAATCGCCTTGTCAACGTTCTTCAAGAGGAGAGTCTCAGTAAGTTCAAGCATGAGTCGCTGGGGATTTGCGCCATGACGAAGCAATGCCGACTTAACCTGTTCGACAAAATCAGGTTGATGGAACTGGCGGGCACTTATGTTGATGGAGAGGTGCAGATGGATGGTTGCCGGGTCGCGTGCCCATTGGGCGAGCTGGCAGCAAGCGGACTCGAGCACCCACGCGCTGATGGGAACAATCAGCCCGCTGTCTTCAGCAACTGGAATGAAATCTCCCGGCAAGATCATATCCTGCCCTTGCGGTTGCCAGCGCAGCAAGGCTTCCGCACCCACAATCCTGCCCTTTCGATCTACCTGGGACTGGAAGTAGAGGATGAATTCATTTTGAGCCAAAGCCTGGCGCAATCCGGCCTCGAGCTTTGCCCGCTCGTCGACCAAAGCCTGCATGGTGGGGCTATAGAAGCGGATGGTATCGCGTCCCGCGTCCTTGGCCTGGTAGAGGGCGAGATCGGCTTGCCTGAACAGCGCTTCCGCACCGTCGCCGCGATCGCGAAACAACGTGACGCCGATACTTGTGGTGGCATGGTAGGCATTCTCGCCCAGCGTGACGGGGCTGGAGATGGCGGCGCGAATTTTTTCCGCAATAAATTCGGCGTTGGTTGCGGCGGCAGACGGTTCCTCACTGAGGCCCTCAAGAAGAATCACGAACTCGTCCCCGCCAAGTCGCGCCGCTGAATCGGTTTCCCTGAGGGTTTGCACCAACCTGCGCGCAACTTCGACGAGCAACTGATCTCCAACATCGTGTCCGCGCGTGTCGTTCAGGGTCTTGAAGTGGTCCAGATCGATGAGGAGCATGGCGCCAAACTTCCCTTCCCGCGCGCAGGCGCCCATGGCATGATTCAGGCGGTCGAGCAGCAATCGGCGATTGGGCAGGCCGGTCAACGGATCGTAGAATGCGAGTTCGAGAATCTTCCGTTCCGCCTCTTTGGGATCGCGGATGTCGGAGAAGGTACCCAGATAATGGGTCACCATCCCGGCCCCATTCTTGACGCTGGAAATGGACAGCCACTCCGGATAGATTCCGCCGTCTTTGCGCCTGTTCCAAATCTCACCAGCCCAGGTTCCTTCGTGCGCCAGCGCATCCCACAAGTTGCGATAGAAAGTGCTGTCCTGTCTCCCCGATCTGAGCAGAGCAGGGGTTTTCCCCACAGCATCTTCGGCGGTGTAACCGGTGACATCGGTAAAGGCCTGATTCACCTGGAGAATGACGCCGTCTGCATCCGTCACGATCATCCCGTCGCGCGATTGAAACGCCACTGCCGCAATCCGCATCTGCTCTTCGGCGCGCTTTCGAGCCGAAATATCCTCCGACATGATAATGATGCCGGCAATCACTCCATTGGTCTCGTACCAGGGGCGAATCTCCCACTTGATCCAGTCGACGGTGCCGTCGGGTTGTGGGATTGGTTCTTCGTCGCAGCTCTCAGAGGCGCCGGCGAGGCAGCGGAGCAGAGATTCTTTCCATCGTTCCGCCATTTGGGGAACAATATCGAAGTGGTTTCTGCCAACAATGTCCTGCAGGGCCACGCGGTGATCCTGGAGCCATCGACGGCTGGCGAAGATGCAGCGCATCTCGCGGTCCAGCATTACGATGGCGGCAGGCGCGTTGTCGATGAGCAGGCGCAGCTTGATGTTGGCCTCGGTAAGTTCCTGGGCGTTGACTTCGAGGGCATTCTCAACCAGTTGCTTATCGCGATCGGCCTCTTGATAGGCGTCGCTGACTGCGGCCAGAAGCTCCGCCCATGGTCCCTCGGGCACTGTCTCGGTTCCGAAGACGCGCCTGAGCTGACGCCGCAGCAACCGATGGCCAGCCAGACCGGCCGAGATGGGAAGTTCTGTCTTCACCAGATATGCTCGCTCAGGGTGGTCAGCGTCATGGTCTGGTTATGGAGCCGGCATCCTTCCACGTTGGCAAACGGCGCCAGTTCGCCGTAAGAGTAGAAGCCGGTAATTGCGTGGCTGGGTCCAAGACGATTCTGGACGATGTCCAGCTCCTCCTCGGTCAACTGGCCCATCACGAGGCGGCGTCCGACGCAACTGACAATCAGGCACAGGCTTCGCCCAACCCCTGAGTCCGGTTTCGCTGCTTCAGCCGCCAGCCCCGAACCATCGATAAGAGAATCGACGTCAGTTTTCATCAACCGGCAAAACCCGCCCTGCGGCACATCGCCGGCAAATGTGAGGCTTTGCGCCTCGGCGTCCACCGCAAGCAACGTTCTGATCACCGGCTCATCCTGCTCGGTGGGACGGATGGACAGCGGAAATCGCAGCCCGCTACTGGGCAAATCTTTGGCCATGTCGCCCAAATACCTGGTGTAAATGGCCAGCGCTGGCTTGTGGTCGATCTCGAAAACCACGTTTCCCTTTGAGCGTGTAACCAGCCTTTCCGCTCCAAACTCTCGCCACCCCGCAACACAGCCGCAATGGGCGATCAGATCGCCAAAGAATCCTATAATAGCCACCACGTTCTGCGCGGCTGGCGCGTCCGCCATTACCCAGGTGCTCAAAAATCGCGCACCGTCTCCGGCAAGTCCGCCGGTAACGGAGACTCCGCCGCTGTTGAGCCCCCGGGCCAGATCGCTGCCATTGACTGAAAGCCCATCAGAGAGGACAAAGGCATGGCGCAAATCGGCAGCCTCAAGTTTCTTCATCAAGGTGGCGGCGAGCACCTGCAAGTCCTCTCCAGAAGCGACCTCGGCGCTGACCAACCTGACCTGTCCAATTTGCAGGTTCACGGCAGTCACCACTACGTCCGCGTCGCTGATGTGGGTGTCGCAGATGCTGCCGGAAGAACTGCATCCGACGATATGAGCCGCCGGAAACATCCCGCGGAGCGCCTGATAACAGTCAGGCGTACGGAAGTAAGCCGCATCAGAGAATGCCAGGACCAGGCTTGCGGATTGCGAAGACACGGGAGGAGCTTCCCATCCTATCTCCGGCGTCCAACGAAACTGGTTGATCTGCATAATCGGGAACCTCGTGGCCCGCTACTGATGATATGGACACCTGGCTGATTCTAGAACGATAAATACAAGCGCGCCGACCGGGATCGCCTCCGGCCAACGAACTCATTTCTGAAGACCGGCAAGTTGGTCTGCTTTTCGGTCCCGAATTTGACCTCAACAAGTGTTCCTGAGCCGGACAGCCCGTGAATTCTTATACATTTATCGGCAGACATTTGACAAGATAACAGGGTAAAAGGCACTTTTTTCATGAGGCGTAAAGCAAGATTCGCGGCGTCAAGCGCCTGCGGGATTTCCGTTGGGGGCGGACTCGGTCACAACAATGCCAAGTCTGCCAGGTCAGTTCGATTTGCTGTATGATTCTGACCAAGATGTCCTCTCAGGTTCAACCGCGATGTTCCTTGTGTGCGTGCGTGCTTGCTCCGAATCAAGTTTTGGGAGTTGTGGGAGTTTCAGCATGCTCATACTTTGAGGAATTTCAGAGACTGGGCGATTCCAAGGGGAAGAACCGGGGGAACGCTGGCGCCGCCGCCTGTGTCTGGTCATTTGGCAAAGCGGTTTATCTTGCCGTGCCCAAGCGCTTGCGATTGATAGCCAGTCCAGTCACATTCTTCCTCCATTGGTTGTTGAACTCCGTGAGGCCACAAGTCTGGAGCGTGGTTGGAGACCTGAAGGGAACCAGGTTGCCGCTCTCCATTTGCATGTACTCCACAACGGCTCAATTCAGGAGCTACGCAAGCAATTTGGTTCTTGACCCATCCTATTGCTCGATTTATCTGGGTCGAAGCTGGGTATGGAACACGCACAAGCCGCTTAAAGCCTCCAGCGCCGGGTCTGTGATGCTCAGCGAGATCGACGCGCCGTTAACGAAGCTTCTCCGGGCTGGTTGCGGTGTTTCGATTCCCGCATGGGTCCACGGCGAAGTTGCGCTCCCGCGCAGCAAGAGGAAGAAGGAGCGGCATACCTCAAATTATCTACGATCGAAGATTCGTAAACTCTCTCTGGAAGTTGAAATCAGTCACGATCAGCGGCGCTTCGACGATTTTTACGACAACATGTACGTACCGTATGCAAGGCATCGCTTTGGGGAAAGTGCGCAAGTGGCTCCAAGGGCGGGAGCGCAGGCTGATTTTCAAAAGGGCGAATTGCTCCTGGTGAGGAAACAGAACGAGTATATTTCCGGTCAGATCATTCGCTACAAGGGCACGAGCGCCTGCCTGCGATGGCTAGGGGTCCGCGATGGGAACTTTGATTATGTGCGAGACGGGGCCATTGCCGCACTGTACGAGTTCGCCTTGCAGCATGCCGAGGAAAAGGGCTGCCGGAAGGTAAAGTTCTACAAATCGAGGGCGTTTCTCGACGATGGGGTGCTTCGGTTCAAGAGAACAATGTCGCAGAGGATTGCGGAAGCAGACGATTGCAAATCGCTGCTGCGAATCGAGTCGGCCTCGCCGGCGGCTCGTGCCTTCCTTGAGAGTTCACCATTCATCTTTGAGCGCTTCGGCCAGCTGCACGGCGCGGTGTTCTTGAACGATGAAGCGCCTCTCACGGTTGAAGTGCTGAGGAAAATGAACAAGCAGTACTTCCATGCCGGCATGTTCCAACTTGTGGTGTTCCAGTTCGCCCCGGAGCTGACGAACGGTGAAAGCGGAGCCGCTCCAGGCCTGACTCCCGAGGTGGCGGCGAATGATCTTACGGATCCTTCGGACGTTTTCTGTTACAAGGAACTGACCAGGGCGGAATGGACAGACTTGATCCAGGGGATAGGATGCGCCGGGATAGGACGGGCTTTCGCCATTTATCCCAAGTGCGCAAACTGAACTTCACGGATAGAGGTTGAAGACAAGCCTCCTACGATTTTGGTGTTTTCATTTACAAAGGAACAGGCGCCATTGTCAAGTGGCGCGAAAGGGTACAAAGCTTATGCGGCGCTTATCTCGAAATCAATCCATTGCGGGGCCTGACTTTCGGCCCATCCGGACCCTGTCGCGGGAACTTCAGTGCGCTTGCGCAATCATTCTGACGATGCTGTGGGCCGCGGGGGCCGGCGCTCAGAACCAGGCCAGCAGATTCGTGATTGAACGAAATGACAGGACGATTGTTCTGGAGCCATATGCGGACAACATCATTCGTGTCACGTTAAGCGCAGCAAAGTCTGCGGCGCTTGAAGCGCCCGGGTATGGGATCGTGGGAACCGCTTCAATGACCGGATGGACCGAGGAGCTAGACGCGGACGGCTATGATGTCATCCGCTCCGGAAAATTGATCCTCCGCATTGCTCCGGAGAACCTGCCGCCACCACATGCTTTCAAACTCGACGAAGTGAATCAGTCGCTGAGGGATCACTATTTTGGAGGCGGCGGGAATGGGCACGGGCCGAAGAACGACATTATTTCCGTAGCCACTTCGTCCGGCAAGCCGCTGCTGAAGCTGTGGCGCTGGTCGATGTTCCCCAACCGTCCGGGAGCATCGCCTGCGAATGCCGGCGACGGCGACAAGGACAACCCTGGCTACCGTGTTTCCGCCACGTTTGACTCGCCGCAGGACGAGCATTATTACGGACTCGGCCAACAGCAGCAAGGGTTTCTCGACTTGCGCGATCATCGCATTCAATGCTGGCACGATTACGGCGCGATTGGTGGAGAGAACGTCTGCGTACCTTTCATGGTGTCGAGCCGCGGATACGGTTTGATCTGGGACAACCCGTCCAAGACGACGATCGACCTCGGCTTCAATCAACAGAATGTGTGGTCGTCCGAGGTCGGCGACCGCGTTTCCTTCTTTGTGATTGCCGGCGACAAGAGCGACGAAATCTACTCGGGCTATCGCCAACTTACCGGGGTGACGCACCTGCTGCCCAAAGCCACGTACGGCTACATACAGAGCAAGGCCATTTATCCCACGCAGCAGCAGGCGCTGGATATTGCCAAGGGATATCGCGACCGGCAGTTGCCGCTGGATGTGCTGGTGGTGGACTTTCTGAACATGACGCGGCAGGGTGAGATGGATCTGGACCCGGCAAGATGGCCCGACGCCGCCGCCATGAATGCGCAGCTTCACCGAATGGGCGTGACGACCCTTCTCAGCGTGTGGCCACATTATACCGAGGGCACGCAGTTCTACGACACGCTGCTGAAGAAGGGCTGGCTGGTGCACGCGCCCGATGGAAAGCCGGATAACGGGTGGGCCAAGGAAACCATCGGCCCGAACCTCGACACCACCAACCCGGAAGCGGCGAGGTGGTTCTGGGAGAAAATCCGCGACCGTTACATCAAGCCCGATGGTTTCGATTACATTTGGCTGGATGAAACCGAGCCGGATATCGACCCGGCGAAAGACGTCTTCTGGATCGGTTCAGGCACACGCTACTACAACGCTTATCCCTTGTTTCACACAGCCTCAGTGTACGAAGGTTTCCGCCGGGATTTTGGCGACAGCCGTCGAGTGATGATCCTGGCGCGGGCAGCGTACCTGGGAGCACAGCGAAACGGAACCGTGTTCTGGTCCAGCGACATTACCTCAACGTGGGATATGCTGAAGCGCTCCGTCCCGGCCGGGCTGGAGTTTACCGCCAGCGGCATGCCTTATTGGGACACGGACATTGCCGGCTTTTTCTCACCGCAGATCTACGCCAACTACCACGCGGCCCATAAGCCATTGATCGATGCCTCGGACGCACTGGACAACGTTGGGAACTATGAAGACTATCCCGAGTTATTCGTGCGCTGGTTCGAATGGGGAGCATTCCAGCCGGTGATGCGGGCGCATGGCGAGAGAATGCACAACGAAGTGTGGTCGTACGGCAAACAGGCGGAAACGATCCTGGCGAAGTATCTGCGCTTGCGGTATCAGTTCATTCCGTATATCTACTCGCAGGCCTACCGCACATACCAGACGGGCGCTCCGTTTATGCGCGCGCTCTTCATGGACTTTCCCGGCGACAAGAATGTGGCTGACATTCGCGACGAGTACATGTTCGGGCCCGCTTTTCTGGTAGCGCCCGTGACGGAACAGGGGGCAACGAGCCGCGAGGTTTACCTCCCCGCCGGCTGCGATTGGTACAACTACTGGACGAACGAGAAATTGAAGGGTGGACAGACGATTGTGACGCAGGCGCCGATTGATGTCATTCCGCTTTTCGTACGTGCGGGGTCGATTGTGCCGCTGGGCGCACCGGTGCTGAGCACACATGAGCCGCAGGCTATTGCGGCCGTACGTGTTTATCCGGGAGCGGACGCGGACTTCACGCTTTATTCCGACGACGGGACCACGTATTCCTATGAGAAGGGTGCGGGCTCGACTACCACGCTGCATTGGGATGACGCGAAGCATCAGTTAACCCATACGGGCGTCGCGTGCTGGACCGAGCCCGATTCCAAGGTCGTAGAAATCGTGCATCCGTGAGCAAGGCAATCGGCAGGACGTGTTCGTATTGAGTCAATCGATCTCTTTAGAACCCTTTAGCGGGTTCTGGCGGAGCGCTCGAGGACCTGTTGAATTTGCACGTCCACCTGTTTGAGCACGGCATGGGTGACCGCGCGGGCATTGGTTTCGTAGGTGAGCAGGGGCATGCCCTATTGAATGCCGAGTGGCTAACGTGTTCCGCTCGGAACGGCCTTTCGCTGAGAGGCCAGGCGCGTAACGGAATCGCTTTGCTTCACCATTTCGTGGACTGCAAAGCCCTTTTCCGCGAGCGCTCCAGTGGGACATGCCTGAACGCATTTACCACATCCGGTGCAGTTCCGCGCCAGTGCCCAATTATCTTTCATGTCGCTGACAATGCGGGAGTAGATTCCGCGCGACGCAACCTCCCACACATTCGCGCCTTCCAACTCCGAGCAGGCTCTGACACAGAGCGTGCACAGAATGCACCGATTGTGGTCCAGGACGAAGCGCGGATGCGTCATGTCGACGGGCAGGCGAGGGTTGTTGTAGGAGTAACGCACATGCGTGATGCCGAGAGATTGAGCCAGCGCCTGAAGCTCGCAATGGCTGTTGGAGACGCATACCGAGCAGACGTGATTTCGTTCCACCAATAACAACTCAACGGCCATCTTGCGGTAAAGAGCGAGCTTTGCCGAAGTTGTTTTGATGGACATTCCATCCTGAATGGGAGTTGTACAAGCGGGCAGAAGGCGATCGGTGCCGGCAAGTTCGACAATGCACACACGGCAAGCCCCAACCGCGCTTAGACCTTTCAGATAGCAAAGGGTGGGAATGTACTTTCCGTTTGCGCGGGCCGCTTCGAGAATTGTCTGTCCCTCATGGGCAGCCACCAACTCACCATCGATCCGGACGGAGATCGTTTTATTCGGCACGGCAGCGCTCCTTTCTTTGTAGCTCTAGTCAGTTCGAGTTGACGGGTAGCTTCAAGTCGCAACGCAGGCAGCGGCAGCATTCCTCAAGGACTTCCTGCGAATCGAGACCGGCAACCACTTCCTGCTGCGAGTGGACACGGGAGGACGCAGGCAGCGCGTGGGCCGCGTGACGGCGGCTGGGACTCGGTTCCCCCGGCGCCTGACGGCTGTAATCGAACTTCGGAAACAGACGCTCCCAGCGTGGTTCTCCCGACGGGCTTTGGCCCATAAGGCGCTCGTCGATTTTGCGCGCCGCCTGTTTTCCGCCGCCCATGGCATTTGAGACGTTGGATGCGCCGGTTATGACATCTCCGCCGGCATAGAAGCCAGGGCGGCTGGTCTCAAGAGAAAGGCGGTCGACCCTTATGGTGCCTTCTTCTTTCAGTTCCAGACCTGAGGCGCGACAGAAATCCTGATCGAAGGTTTCGCCCACGGCAAGGATCACGCAGTCGCATTCAAATCGCATGACTTCATCGGTGGGAATGGGTCTCCTGCGGCCCGATTTGTCGTACTCGCCAAGCCGTGTCTTGACAACTTCAATGGCTTTTACGTTTCCGTCGGCTCCGCCGAGGATTCGATGCGGTGCGGCGAGAAAGACGAAGGCCACGCCTTCCTCTTCGGCTGCCTGGATTTCCTCGTCGATGGCCGGCATGTCGTTGCGCTCGCGGCGATAGAAAATGGTTGCGCGCGAGCCCATGCGCAATGCGGTGCGCGCCGAATCGATAGCCGCATTTCCGCCGCCGATCACGGCGACGCGGGAACCGAGGGGCACCTTTTCGCATTTGGCCACCGATTCGAGGAACGGAAGAGCTGGGCATACGCCCTTGAGTTCAGTTCCGGGGAGATAGAGCCAGGACTCCTTCCAGGTTCCAATGGAGAGAAAGACGGCGTCGAACTGGCTGGCCAGATCGTTCAGGGCAAGATCGAAACCAACCCTGGTGTTGAATACCATTTTCACGCCGATTCTCTCAATGAGATCGAGTTCGCGCCGCAGCACAGACTTGGGAAGGCGATACTCGGGAATTGCGAAACGCAGCATTCCGCCGGCTTCGTTACGTTCTTCAAAGATCGTGACATTGTGGCCCAGCAATGCCAGATAAAAGGCGGCAGTGAGACCCGTGGGGCCGGAGCCGGCCACCGCAACGTTGCGGCCAGTAGGCTCAAGCCTGCGGGCCAGAATGCGTTCCACCATGGGTTCAAACCGGTCGGACTGGTAAATGGCGTCGGCGATGTATCGGTGCACCTCGCGCATGTTCACGACTTCATCGAAGGACTGGCGCCGGCAGCGATTGTCGCAGGGATGCTGACATACCCTCCCCGTGGAAGCGGGCAGCGGGTTGTCCATAACCACGGACTCGAATGCGTCATCGAGGCGGCCTTCCTGGTATAGCTCCAGGAAGCGGGGAATGTTCATCCGCAACGGGCAACTGTTTTCGCAGGGAGACAACGCCAGTTCCTGGCAGACACCGGCGCGGCATCGCCTGGCCACGATGTGATCTTCGTATTCCTCACGGAAGTGGCGGATGGTGGTGAGCACGGGATTGGGCGCGGATTGGCCTAGCCCGCAGAGCGAACACTCGCGAATCATCCGCCCCAGTTCATCCAGCGCGACCAGGTCATTCATGCTCCCGTTGCCGGTAGTGATGGAGTTAAGAGTGCGCAGCGCCTTGTTCAGTCCTACCCTGCAGGGCACGCATTTGCCGCAGGACTCGGAGTGCGTAAACTCGACGAAGTAACGTGCCACGTCGACCATGCAATTGTCTTCGTCGAGAACGACCATACCGCCCGAGCCCATGATGGAACCGAGTTGCGCCAGGCTCTCATAGTCCACCGGGGTATCGAGCATTTCAACAGGGATGCAACCGCCGGAGGGGCCGCCGGTCTGAACGGCTTTGACGCGCCGGCCTGCCAAGGCGCCTTCTCCAGTGTCGTAGATAAAGGTCTTCAGCGGCGTTCCCAAAGGCATCTCGACCAGCCCGGTGTTCTGGATTTTTCCCACCAGCGA
>Ga0302278_10006222_pt1 | contig 11478 bp, 6 predicted proteins | sample III_Bog_N3_2_FD_194543 | JGI IMG/M metagenome (GOLD analysis project Ga0302278, IMG submission 194543) | Peat permafrost microbial communities from Stordalen Mire near Abisko, Sweden - III_Bog_N3_2 | ecosystem: Environmental > Terrestrial > Soil > Wetlands > Peat | place: Sweden: Abisko... | reverse complement strand
GCAGTTCTTGCCCACTGTAAGTTTGGCCGGGCAGTTATTGGTTTCGGCGAAGTCTCCAGCGATGGTAATGCTGGTGATCTTCAGCGGTGTCGCACCAGGATTGTCCACAGTGATTATTTGCGTGGCACTTGTGGTTCCCACTTTTTGCGCCGCGAAAATCAGGCTGCTGGGAGTTATCCCGATGACTGGTTCGTTCAAGAGCACGGTTGCGGAACCGGTGTCGCCTGCGGTCGTCCCATTAGCCGTCGCTAGGTCTAATCCACCATCTCCGTTGAAATCGGCAGCTACGATTCCAGACGGCAATGCGCCGGATGTGAGTGTCGATCCGCCGCCGAAGGTTCCGTCACCGTTGCCGGGAAAAATGGTGACGAACCCGAATGTGCTCCCTGCATTAGCGATGGTGACCGCGAGATCGAGATTGCCGTCATTGTTAAAGTCGCCGACGACTACCCCGTTGGCGTTGTTCAACGTGTCGTATGGCACGGCTGCCTTAAACGTCCCGTCGCCGTTTCCCAAGAGAACCTCGATTCCGCCAAAGGCGCTCTGCGTCGCCACCGCCAGGTCCATGATGCCGTTACCGCGGAAACTACCAGCCGCGAGCGCCCATGGTCCCCCTCCTCCCGCGGCAGCGTAGTCCACCTTCGGAAGGAACGTGCCCGAGCCGTCGGCTTTGTTGATCAGAATCGAGACTGTGCCGCCTCTCTGATTGGCAACTGCAATATCGGGCCATCCGTCGCCGTTGAAATCGCCGACGGTGACGCCTTGCGGGAAGCTTCCCGTCGCATACGTGGCAAAGGTTGGAAAAGCACCGGTCCCATTGCCGAGCAGGACTGATACGGTATTTTCTGTGAGATCAGTGGCGACGATGTCGAGATTGCCATCCTTGTTGAAGTCACCGACCGCGATGCCATAGCCGTAGCCGCTGATGGGGTATGTCGTGTAACTGGGGAAGGTTCCTGTACCCGAGTTGAGCAACACGGAGATGCTGCCGTTGCCTCCGAAATTCATCACAGCAATGTCTGCTTTGTGATCGTTGTTGAAGTCGCCTGCCACTACGGCGTCCGGGCCGATCGGCAGCGCGTAGTTTACAGCTGCATCGAATGTCCCGTTGCCTTTGTTCTTCAGGATGGACAACTGATACGGAGTGTCGGCGTAGGTGATCGGAACAATCAGGTCTGGCTTGCCGTTTCCGGTGAGATCCGCCGCCGCGATTCCGCTATAGGCTCCGGTAACGCTTTCACTGCCCACGGCGTAATCGGTGCGCGCTGCGAACATATCTTTGCCGTTGCTCAGCAGAACCGAGACCGTGGCGATCGTGACTCCGAAGGGGCCGCCGTTGTCTGCAGTAACCAAGTCAAGCTTGCCGTCGCCGTTGAAGTCGGCAGTGGCTATGCCACTCGGACCGTAGTTGGTGCCGAACACGACTGCGGCTTTCAGTGTTCCCGAGCCACTGCCGGGCAAAACGGAGACCATGTCATAGGTTCCCGAATTTGTGACTGCTACGTCGAGTTTGCCGTCGCCATTGAAGTCGCCGAGCGCTATGTCGTCCACGCCGGCGGGAACGGGATAAGCTTTTGCGGGCTTGAAGGTGCCATCGCCGTTCGAGAGCAGCACCACAACCTTGCCGTCTGCTTGGCATCCCGCAACAATGTCCAACCTCTTATCGTCGCGAAGCGCGCCTGCAGCGAGGCTGATACAACTTTCGGCGATCGCGGTGGAATAATCCACGTGGGTCTGAAATGTCCCGTTACCGTTGCCGAGCAGCACAGAAATCGTCTCGCTACTCGCGTTGGCCGTGGCCAGGTCCAGTTTGCCGTCGCCATTGAAGTCGGCGACGATGACCATCAATGGGTCGGCCGCAGTTGCGTAAGTGACCGGAGCCTGGAAAGTTCCATCGCCGTTTCCGAGCATGACGTCAACGCCCAGCGTCTGCGAATCGTAGTCGGAGACGGCGACGTCGAGTTTGCCATCGCCGTTGAAATCACCGACCGCAATGCTGCCGCCCTGCACGCCCGCGACGATCGACTTGAATGGCTCCTGGAAGGTTCCGTCGCCGTTTCCTAAGAGCACGCCGATTCTGGCAGTGTTAAAGCCGTAGACGACGACAATGTCGAGTTTGCCATCGCCGTTAAAATCTCCGACGGAGATACCGCTCGGCGCTGAACCCACCGCATAATCGACGTGAGTAGCGAAGGTTCCATCTCCTTTTCCGAGCAAGACTGAGACAGTGTTCGCCGTGTCGTTATTGCCCGTGACCACGTCGATGAGGCCGTTGCCCCTGAAGTCGCCCACGGCCACCACTGCCGGTCCTGTACCCGTCACGAAATCGGCGCGGTTGAACATGAACGTCTGCGCGGACGCAAGGGGAGTGGCTACTGTGGCCAGCACCGCCAGGACGATGACAACCAGCGTCAAGGTGGTGTGGGCCCGAAGAACTCTGGGTGCGGACGAATAATGGATGAAGTTGGTCATGGTCATGCTCCTCATTTCGAAGTCTTCTATTGCAAGTCTCTGATTTGAAGTCCGCGACTGCTGCCTAGTTCAGCCCCGGAAGAGTCAGCGGGTTCAGGTACCAGACGGTACTTTTGGTTTGGCTATTTCCCACCAGTTGGGGCCACGCGAGAATCGACAGGTGCGATCCCACAGAGACAGCCGGCCCGACGTAACCATTGGCGTTAGTAGATCCAGGAGCGATAGTGACGGTTCCTGGATCGGCCCACGGACATCCATTTTGATCAAAAGTTTCGTACGTGTACGCCAGTTGGTAGCCATCCCCGGCGGCGCTAACCCAGAACAGCATGGCGTTTCCTCCACCATTGAGGGTGAAGTTTGCGGCAGCCGGAGGATTGTCATCCCAGGTTTCCGCGGTCCAGCTGTCGCAGCTGATTACTGTGTCAGGGGCCCACCCGCCGAAAATAAAAGCGGAACCGTAGATGTTGCCAAAATAGTCCACCCAATACATGGCAGAGCCGCCGGTAAGGCTTACGGTCAAGTCCGGCGTGGAAAATCCTGACGGGGCCGGATTCGCAGTCCAGCTCGAATTGCCTAAAATTTGCGGGACCGACCACCCTGAGCTGGTCCAGTTTGAGTAATAGATATAGAGGTCGGGGCTCGTGTATCCAATCCAGGTTATGGTGATGCCGGTGCCGCCTCCCAATGCCGGCGACGCGCCGGATACAAAGTTCTGGGCCGTCCAGCCCTGGCCACTCACCGCCTGTTGATACGTCCACGTAACGCCGTTGTAGGTGGAGTAAAAGAGATCACTCGTGGTGGGATCCGTCCAGGCCAGCCATACATAGCCGGTGTTGTTATCGACCGTGATCGCCGGAACGCCCTGGGTCTGCGCTTTCCACGCCCGGCGCTGGTAGGTGCCTTTCACAACCAGCGGAGTTGTCCAAGTGACACCGTCGGTCGACGTGGAGTATTCGATGTTTTCGCTGCCATTAACCTTCCACGCCACGTATTCAGTGGTTGCATTTGTGGCCACGGACACCTGCCCCCGATCGGTCAATGCCTGCCACTTTGCGCCTTGCGCGTTGATGCCTTTCACTTGTTGAGCGGTCGACTGAGCCATTCCCTGGCTTGCGAAGTTTGCCAGGAACAAGGCCAATCCCAGGATGAGATGTTTCATCGTTTGCTTCATTGGAATTCTCCTTCTGACGTTTCTATGCTGACGTTCTACGTTGATGGGAAGATCGGCCCGGGGCAGCATACCTTCGTGATCACTTTGCCGCGACCAGCGCAGGTTGAGGGTGACCGCGACTACTTCTGGTTGACCTCCGGTTTGCTGGCTTGCGCTGCCGGATGGGACAACTGAGCTACGTGCCGCAATGGAGCTGCCTTGGGTAGAACCCGTTTCGGCGGAGCAGGAAGAGTGATCGTCCGCGCCGGCGAGGCGTTACCGCGTAGCAGGCTCGGCCGCTCCTGGTGCACAATCTGTTCGCTCTGCTGTGAGATCGCTTCATAGCCAATTCGCGCGCTTGCGGGCTGCCCGATCACTTCGGGATACAGGTAGCGCCCGCGATCTGCAGGAGCCTTTTCGACCTCAACCGGAATCCGGTTCGCGTTGGCGAAAGCATCATGGCGAATGCCGGTCACCTGCCAGGAAACTTTGATTCCGGGTCTGCCCCCAGCAATCTTGAACTGGTTATTCGCAACTTCCTCCGCGATATAGACGGGAGCATAGCCGCCAATGGTCGTGAGTTGGTAACGGAAATCTTCATTTAATGACTGAAACCAGTCGGGCAGAGCGATCAGGGCCTCGCCCCTCCCATCCAACTCGACCACACCGTCGTAAATATTTTTCATGTCGGGCGACTCGACGAAGGAGTGGTAGAGATACTTGTTGGCGGGGTCGAGCGGGTGGTCAATCTTGAACGAGCCGCCGCCTTTGGAGAGCGTGCCGACCACGTTCACTCCGCTGCCGGAAGCCACCAGGGAGTCGGTATTGTTGACGCGCAGGTGTACGGTTTGACCGCTCACGGCGTTCAGGTAGGTTTCGCCGTTGCTGCCCCCGGTGAGGGTGTAGTTGTTACAGTTCGACATGCCGTTGAGGCTGAGTTGGATGGCCATACGGCCGGAGCCAGCACCGCACCCCGGGTCGCCAATGATTGCCTGACCATTGGCCCCCAGATACGGCATCGTTCCTACGAAAACTCCGCCCCCGGCGCTTGTTGTTTCGTTCTCGGCAAAGATCGTTGCCAGAGTGTTTATATCGTTGAAGAAAACGCCGGCCCAGTTATTATCAGTGGTCCCAAGTACACCGAACCCGGTCCCCGTTGCGCCTCCATAGTCGCCCCACACGCCGCTATTGTGCGAGTTGAGTGTAGATTGGGTAGCGCTGACGCCGGACGAAGCCCCGTAAACGCCGACGGCGGCACTCCCGCCCACCACGCCATAGGGCGCACCCGCCACCGCTAATTCGAAGCTTCCATTATTGAAGCCCGCCACGCCCGCGAATGGACTCGAACCGGCAACGCCAAAGCCAATGGCAGACGCCGACGTTCCGTACACACCCTCAGCAAAACCCGCAACGCTGGCATTTTCGCCGTAGACACCCACGGCGCTAGGCGACGATGCGATACCGAGCACACCCTGGGAGGTCCCGGTCGTGGCAGTTGCAGCGCCTTCGACGCCGATGCCAGTAGTCGAACTCGTCAATCCGGACACGCCGGAACCCGCCCCCGTTCCGAAAACGCCAATCCACGGACTGCTACCTTGCACGCCATAGCCGGAGGACGAAGACGATGTTCCGTACACACCCACCGCACTCCCCGTTTGGGCGAAGTTATTGCCCTCCACGCCATAGCCACCAGGCGCGACCGCCTGGCCGAAAACGCCCACCGGCTGACCTGTGGTGCCGGTCTCAGAACCGGCCACGCCGAAGACGTTAACCGTCTGGCCGACGACGCCAATTCCGGCGCCGGTCTGGTTGCCGTAGATCGCGGGGCCGTCTCCTGTACCTACCGTTGCCGTCTGCTGCGACGAGAACGTGTTGGCCGCGCCCAACTGTGCGTACAGCGCGTTAGTTGCAGACGTGTTCAGGTTGAGCGTGACATTGCCGCTGGTTCCGCCGCCGGTGAGATCCGTTCCCGCCGTCACTCCCGTGATCGTGCCTGTGCCTGCAGAAGCGCAGGCCCATGCGCTGCCGCTCCACTGAAGAACTTGTTTCGCTGCGCAAGCATTCGTCAGTGACAGGTTCAGCGTGCCGCTCGTGCCTCCTCCGGTCAGACCGCTGCCGCTGGCTGTCGTCACGCCCGTGATCGTGCCGCCGCCGGCGAACACGATGTCCAACTCTGCCGCGTGGCTGGTCGTGGTGTTTTCCTTGGCGTCGAAACTCGCATTCAGAGGACTGTTCGCCACCAGCGCGATGCCGTCATTCGGAGTTCCGCTCAGCCATGCCTGCACCGCCGCGGTGACATCGACCAGGATGTACTGGTTCTTGTCGGCAGTAATGAGCGGGACGCTGGCGACGATCGTGGTGCCGAGCGCCGGAGCATTACTGGCATCGATCGTGCTCTCGGTCCAGGTGCCGTTGACGTAGTCCACGTTAAAGCTGCCGGCGGTGGTCACGGCATTCACGTAGAGTTTGAGCGTGGCCTTGGTGATGTCAGCACTCGTATAGCCCGAGGGGATCGACGAGAGGTTGAATTGAATGAAAGAAGTTTGCGTGCTCTCGACGTCGAGCAGCGTCTTCGCGCCGTAGTTGGTGGTGGGCGTGGCGGTGTTGGTGTAGGAATCGCCAGTGGGAGTAAGTTGGCCATAGGTCGCCATACATGCCAGCAGGATCAGAGATAGGAGTGAAGCTAAGCGCAAGTGAAGGGTCAGGTTTTTCATAGTGTTCTCCAGGTAGCTTCTACGGATAAGTCGTCCACTTCGGGGAAACGCTGCCGTGCGCCGGCTTGCGAGTGGCAGTCTTAAGGCCGCGTCATTGGGATAAAGCGAAATTCCGGTGAGAAGCGGGCCACGAAAGGTGAGAAATTATTCGCACCTTGCACCGAGCACCATCGCAGGTGCCGCCGCTACTCGAGGAAATACCGGCGCGCTTACCGCCTTGACATTGGTCATTTACGGGGCTAACTTGCTACCCACGAACTCGGTAGGGAGTTCTGGGGGCCCGTTGTCGCAGGCGCAGTCCAAAATCGTCACCCAGTTGCTGGACGACTGGCACGCGGGCGATGACGAGGCGCTGCGCGCCGTGGTTCCGCTGGTTTATGACGAACTCCGGCGGGTCGCGCACCGGTATCTGCGGAAGGAACGCGCTGACCATACGCTGCAGAGCACTGCCCTGGTGCACGAGGCTTATTTGCGGCTGGAGAAACAAGGCGCGGCCAAATTCGAGAACCGCGCTCATTTCCTGGCCATATGCGCCCAGTTGATGCGGCAGATTCTGGTCGAGTACGCGCGTAGCCGCGATGCCGCCAAGCGGGATGGTGGCGATCGCGTAACACTGGATGGGTTGGCGTTCAAGAGCCGCAGCCTGGACATAATTGCCCTCGACGACGCTCTGAATGAACTGGCCAAACTCGACCGGCAACAGAGTCGCATTGTGGAGTTGAGATTCTTCGGCGGTCTTTCCGTCGAAGAAACCTCGGATGTACTCGATCTGTCGCCAAGAACAGTGAAGAGACACTGGGCGAGCGCACGGGCTTGGCTGCATCACCAGATGGCCCAGACAACCGGCGCATGACTGCCGGACCCATGACACCAGAGCGTTGGCAACAGATCCGTGATGTGCTTGAAGAAGCGCAGGAACTGGAGCCGGCGCAACGTCCCGCCTTCCTGGATCGCGCTTGTTCGTCCGATCAATCCTTGCGGCAAGAAATCGAGATCCTGCTCGCATCTGGCGACGAAGCCCACTCGAACTTCCTGGAATCCCGGCCGGCGCCAGACGGGGTGATAGCGAATCTGGAAGAGATCCTTTCAAGCGGCGCCTTGCAAGCCGGGCAGCTCTTTGCTGAACGTTTTCGACTTGTACGCAGGCTTGGCGAGGGAGGCATGGGCCAAGTGTGGCTGGCGGAACAGATGTCGCCGGTGCGACGCCAGGTTGCCCTGAAGCTGATCAAGGCCGGGATGTACGATGAGGCGGTCGTGCAGCGCTTCCAGTCGGAGCGGCAATCGCTGGCGATCATGGATCATTCCGCCATCGCGAAAGTGTTTGACGCCGGAGCGACGCCGCAAGGGCAACCGTACTTCGTGATGGAGTACGTATCCGGTCTGCCGATTACAGACTATTGCGATCAGAGGAAACTCACGATCGCTGATCGGCTCGAAATTTTCATCCAAGTCTGCGAAGGCGTGCAGCACGCGCACCAGAAGGCCATCATCCACCGCGATCTCAAACCGGCAAACATTCTGGTACAGGACGTGGACGGCAAACCCGCGCCACGGATCATTGACTTCGGACTGGCCAAGGCGACCACGCCCCGTGGGGCAGGCGAAACTGTCTTTACCCAGCTGGGACACTTCATGGGCACACCCGGATACGTGAGTCCGGAGCAGGCTGACCCTACAGTGCAGGATGTTGACACGCGGACCGACGTCTACTCGCTGGGGGTTGTTCTATACGTGCTGCTGACCGGCTTGCAGCCGTTTGAAACGAAGCAGCGGCAGAAACAAGCGCTCGACGAGTTACTGCGGAAGTTGCGCGAGGAGGAGCCGCCGCGCCCGAGCACGAAGGTGGGAGCGGATCACGACACGTCAGCAGAGACGGCCGAAGCGCGCGGCACTGAACCTAAGCAACTCGTGAGCACTCTGCGCGGGGATCTCGATTGGATCACGATGAAAGCGCTCGAGAAGGATCGCGCCCGCCGCTATGGCGCGCCTTCGGAACTCGCCGCGGACATTCGGCGGTATCTAAACCACGAGCCGGTCGTGGCCCGGCCAACCAGCGCGGGTTACAGGGTGCGGAAGTATGTCCGGCGGCACCGTGTGGCTGTAGCTGGGTTCGTTGGATTGGTGGTGCTGCTCGCCGCGTTCTCTGTCCTGCAGGCAGTTCAGTTGCGCCGCATTACTCGTGAGCGGGACCGTGCCGCATACGAGCGGGACCGTGCCACCCGCGAACGCGATCGTGCCACGCGGATCACCGACTTCATGACCCAAATGTTCAAGGTGCCCGATCCTAACGAAGCGCGCGGCAACACTGTGACTGCCCGCGAGATCCTCGACAAGGCTTCGAACGATATGGGGACAGGTCTGGCGAAGGATCCCGAAGTCCAGGCGCAGATGATGCAGGTCATGGCCAGCACATACCTGAACCTGGGACTCAATCCTCGTGCTCACGAACTGGCAAAGCGGGCTCTGGACGCTCGACAGAGCCTTCTCGGACCCGATGATCCAAGGACGTTCGAGTCGATGACTCAACTCGGACGCGTTCTAGATCACGAGGGACACGAACCGGAAGCGGAGAAACTCGAGCGGCAGGCGCTGGCGGGCGAGCGCCGCATCGTTGGGCCCGACGATCCGCTTACGATCGAGACCATGAGCAACCTGGCATGGATCGTGGAGGCCCAGGGCCGGTTCGACGAGTCGGAAAAGCTGACACGCGAGGTAATAGACACGGCTACCCGAAAGCTGGGCACGGAAAGCACTCAAGTCCTCTCGGCCATGGGTAACCTGGGCACAGTACTCTGGAACCAGGGCCGCTATGACGAGGCAGAACGAGAGTATCGCCAGTTGCTCGATGTCGACCGCCGTGTTCTCGGACCGGATCATCCTGGAACCTTGAACACGATGGGCCATCTTGCGATGACATTCGAGAGCGAGGGGCGATCGTCGGAAGCCGAACAGATGTATCGTGATGTACTGGCCATAGAGGAGCGCGTGCTTGGCCCCGAACACCCTGGATTAACCGGCGACATGTTCAATCTTGCGACCCTGCTCTCTAACGAAGGCCATCATGCCGAGGCCGAGAAACTGTACCGGGAGGCGCTGACGATTCAGTTGCGAACTTATGGCCCCGAACACCCGCGGACCTTGCTCTCCAAATCGGGGTTGGCGGATGAACTCTTCAAGGAAGGGCATGTCCACGAAGCGGAACAACTGAATCGAGAGACGCTCGCGTCCATGATTCGCGTCATCGGTCCGGAACATCCCAGCACCTTGGTATGTCAGACCAATCTTGCCGAAGACCTGATCGGGGAGGGCCGCTACGCAGAAGGTGAAAAAAATGCTCGAGAGGCTCTCGCAACCATCACTCGTACTCTGGGCCCGCAGCATCCCTATGCACTGCTTGCACTGCAGCAACTCGGGACAGCGATGGCGCACACCCATCGCTACGCCGAGGCCAGCAAACTGTTTCGCGACGTGATCGAGAAGCAAGACAATTCCAAAGGGCAAGGCGACCGCTTCTCGGTGTGGTATTCGTTCGCCTGTGTGGCCGTCGCTGCCAACCATCCCGAGGACGCGCTTCAGTATCTGCGTGAAGCCATCAAGCGCGGCTATAAAGATGCCAATGGATTGGCAGCAGACGATGATCTGAGGAGCCTGCGCCAGAATCCCCATTTCCAGGAACTGATCGCTGGACTCAAACCTTCAGCCACAAAAATTCAAGCCCAATAGTTTCGGACGGCTGGTTTCGTGCGAAGAACAAAGGCGCACTTTGGGCACTCACTGCGCTCTTACTCACGCCCTGTCCCCCTCCCCCCGCGTCGAGGAATCGGGGCGTCCGTCGCCACCTGTTGTCCGCACAGCACTTACCTGAGAAACACATTGTTGGGTCGCGGAGGCAGCGATGAGCAGCCAGATTAGAAACTCTACAACCGAGGTTGCCGTGATCGGTTTCATCGCTCTCGAAGCGCAGCAAGATCTCCAGTTATAGTCAGAGGATGAAATCCGGGGACAGGATCAAAGGCAACGGTAAACCGCCCGGATTCGCTGCGATCGGCGTTTTCCTATTCTTTGGCGCGACCATGGCGAGTCTTGCAGCGATAACTTTGCTCCTGCCCGGAACACCGCTTGACCGTGCTTGGGGTCTGAATCCGACGGCCCACGAGCAACTCTCTCCTTTGGGGAGCAAGGTCGGCATTCCCTTCCTGCTCCTCGCGGTCCTCCTCGTACTGTCGGGCGTCGGATGGTTCCGGCGTCGTCTCTGGGGATGGAGACTCGCCGTCGCCATTATCGCCACACAAGTGCTAGGAGACATCGTCAATGTCGTAAGGGGCGATTTGCTGCGAGGGGGAACGGGCGCCATCATCGCTGGTGCGTTGTTGCTCTATCTCTTAACGCGGAGACTCAGAGTCGCGTTCCGCTAGTCTGGAGCTGCGAATTTATGTTGGAATGCGCGTCAAAACGCAAGTTTCCTACGTAATCTGCCGAGGCGTACGCCGAACCCTGTCAGTGCGACTGACAAAAGGCGTAGGGGCAGAAATAGGATGGCCATCAAACAGCCTTGAGGAATCGGGATCGCACTGGCTTCGAGTGGCGGACGCCTGGGCTCGGGCCTCATGGATTTAAACTTATCACATGTTTTTTTTTAACTAAATCGAAGGGCGCTTTCAAATGCCGCGGAACCTCTTCCCTCTTTTGGGTCAATTGCTGCCTTGTATTTTGTTGATCCTGATGGGCTGGGGCTTGGGAGACCTTTCGAGATTTTTTTGCAAACCCGGCGAGGGTAGGATTAGTCGCAGTTATGCTGATCGCCGGCATTGCTTCGTCCGTTATGTGGTTTGAACTCCACCCGCTCCGAAAGGGCACATCTGCGATTGGGAGCCTGGCGACTGCTTCCTTTTCTGTTGTAACGAACATCGATAAGAGCTTTCATAGAGTTCCGGCGCGACGCAGCATGCCACCGTCGATGAAATGCGTGCTTCCCGTAATATAGGCCCCCGCATCCGACGCGAGGTATACCGCCAATTCAGCAACTTCTTCCGGCCGACCCCAGCGGCCAAGTGGAATTTCCGCTAGCAATTCCTTCTCGATGCCAGGGTCGTTTTCGATCTCTTTGTCGATGGGCGTATAAATCGCACCAGGTCCTATGTT